>Ga0265298_10000116_pt1 | contig 117459 bp, 88 predicted proteins | sample AusTroGonzalo_MG_3_FD_193486 | JGI IMG/M metagenome (GOLD analysis project Ga0265298, IMG submission 193486) | Bovine rumen microbial communities from tropical cattle in Woodstock, Queensland, Australia - Gonzalo_01 | ecosystem: Host-associated > Mammals > Digestive system > Stomach > Rumen ...
TGGCTTATTGATAAAACAAACATTCAAAGAGCTCAAAAGTGCCGGTCTACTGCCGGACTGCTTATACATACGCTTGGCAAACTTGCCATCGCGTTCATTTTCTTAATTTTCAACTACTGATTCAAATCACTGCTGTCCGGAGAAATTTTACCATAAAGTAAGTTGTCCGACAGTCCCCACCTCCGGAACACTAACGGGGAACGTCGACTGATTATAAAGTTCACGAATGTCAGCTCTTTTGAAGAGCACCTGTCCGATTGAGTTAGAGATAGAATGAAGACTTGGAACAAGACCATAACGCTTTTTCGCAATGATGAGCAGCAGATAGTCGCAGATGGCTATCCAGATCTGCGTATAGACAGCGTTCTTGGTCGTTCCATAGAAGGTCTTGATGTGCAGATGCTGCTTGATCCACTTGAAGAAAAGTTCAATCTGCCAGCGTTCGCGGTACAGCTCCGCGATGGTCAGCGGGTCTTCAATCGAGAAGTTGTTAGTCAGGAAGTGATAGAGCTTCCCGGATTCAAAGTCCTCATACACAACGAGTCTGAGCGTGTCGGGGTACTTTCTGGTCGAGTAGTAGCCGGTGAGGCGGATGGTCTCGTCGGAGAGAACCCCGGAACCACTGTCAACCGGTCTGGACTCAATGACCTCATAAGCCATGTTGTCTTTGGCACGGGTGACGAAGTAAGCCCCCTTCTGATGGAAGTATTTGTGAAGCTTCTCAAAAGCCACATATCCTTTGTCCATCAAGTAGAAAGAGCCAGATTCCACCGGGATCTTATCCATCACCTTGGCATCGTTGATCTTGCCTGGAGTAAGCAGGACAAAAGTAGGAATCGAGCCTCGCAGATCCATCAGTGTGTGCATTTTGAAGGCGCCCTTGCCGTGATGGAACTCTGCCCAGGGACACAACTTCAGACACAGTTCGATGGTACTGCTGTCAAACGCATATATCATCTCTTCAAGACCAATCCGCAGCTTTTCATCCTTGTAAAGCGCCGTCGCCTCCTTCACCAGAGTCATCGCAAAGTCTTGATAGATACGCCAATCCTTCTTTTCGTTGGCCTCCGCAAGCGTGGATCGGGGCATCACCTTGATACCGGATCTGTAGAGGTCTCCGCAGAGGTTAAGTGTAGTCTCAATATCTCTCAGGCCAGCCCTGTCAGTGAACTGAGCGAAGCTCATCACCATGAACTGATTACGGAAATTGAACTTGATGGCGTGCCGGTCACCTTTGTAGCGGTCGACACACTTCTTGAACTCATATTCGTTAGCGAGAGACATAATCTGTGCGAAGATTGTTTTTCCTTTGTTCATGGCTTGCGGATGGCGTCTTGATGCTCACCGCAAATTTAGCCAAGTTCTAATCGAAAAATTTAATGAGCCTTGTAAGTAATTAAAGTTAAACAATTTATAACCTAACGGAGAAAATTTCTCCGGACACTAGTGGATTCAAATTAATAATCATTTTTCTATCATTTGTCAAACTCGGCACTTTAGTTTCCCGACGGTATTTCAACGAAAAAGGGATGGGGAAAGAACAATCCTGGACGGTGTCCGAGGGAATGGAGATAGAGCCGCGAAGGGGATTATTGACAGTATGCGCAAAATGTTTTTAGGTGAATCACCGACTCTGCGCAAAATCTGGAAGAATCATGCGTACATGTCACTTCGTATGAATGGTCATCCAGAGGAAGGATTACACAACTATTTGCCCTCTATCCTAGAAAAGGATTCGGTAATCTTTCCTTGTTCTAAAAGTGTGATTTGGCAAGAGTATCTAAGCGACTAATATAGAACTAAATACAGCGCATCTCATCACGTTTCCTTAAGTTTTCAATGAGTGAATTATACACCTTTTCGAGTTTTTCACTCAATCGTGATTAACCAATAGGTTGTATTTCTTCATAAAACTCACCTTGAGAGTTTTGATGAAAATGCGACGAATCCAGGACGGCATTGCCGCGAGATCCTCTTTTATTGTGTCGGGCTCCGGATGTTTAAGGATAAGGACTTGGATCGGTTTCAGCAATTCCTCTGGCACTTTCCCTTCACCATATTCCTTAAGCACCTGCACGATGAGACTGGTATATCGGTTTTTGATTGCGAAATTCTTCAGCGCAGCATGTCGAAAGGTGATCGTACGGCCATCGATTGTGATTTTGCGAGTTGAACCAGATGTCAAAAAGACATAGTTCATTGGGACTTGCGTGGAGATCCCTAGATAGTTTTGAGCAGCCGCTCCTGTAGGAATCACCTGTGCGCAATCGCGTTTGGCAATCGCTTCTACAATCTTTTCCATAGAAGGATATAGTAAGCCAAAGCGAGTTTCTATCGCTTTAACGTAAACACCTCGCGAGAGATGATGAATAACCTCTTGCTTCGACAGACTCGAAAGAATCTGCCCAACGTATTCATCATCGAATTCCGGAAAGCTATTGTTGAATAAAACTGCATCATCCGGCGCCTCCTGGATCCGCTTCTTGATGATGTTTATAACTTTATCCTCTTTAGCCATAAGAATTTACTCGGTAATTTTTGCAAAAATACCGATAAAATGGTTAACATTTTGAGGTTTTTGAGAAAAATGCCCTTTAGAATTATGAGGGAATTGAAAGAAAAGTGTTCTCAAATCACTCTATATGTTTTCGTATCCGCCTATCGACGCCATATTTCAATACCGTCAATATCTGCACACTCATCTTCCGGTATCACAAACGCAACACTATACCTTGCTCTTGTAACAGCAACGTATAGTTTTGCTCTAGTTTCGTCAGCCAACCTAGTTCTCTTATCTTTTAGCCATTGTTTCATGTCTTCTGTCGGATAAATCACGACCCGGTTATAGGTCTTTCCCTTTGATTGGCCGAAGTTCTGACTCTGATAACCTTTGCTGGTCTCTTTGCGGATATTGTGTCTTAACTGAACCGGAGAATAGTATGACAAATATTCATCCAAATCACCGCTCTTCACGATGAAAACTCCCTGATGTTCAATCATAGAATTGTGGCAATCTGAACACTTGCAAGGATCGACTTTGGGTAGCGAGGGATATATTGCTGAGGAGAAGTCACAAATAGATTGGTTGTTCCTATGCGACAAGGAAAGAGTACTTTCGTCTATTATTATCCTGTCTCTTTTATAGCATTTCTCTTCCACATACTTTTTTATCATTCCATTACGGTAAGTCTTGTTCATCCTTTCCCAATGTGTATAGTACGTTACCTGCCTTGGGTCTCCGACACAAAACACTGTTGAATGACTGTGAAAAAGCAACCTCAGTATCTCCAGGTCATAACCCGCCAAGTCTTGCACCTCGTCTATGAAAATGGTAGGATATATCCTTGACAATCGGTCGATTACATTACCCTTTGAGTTCTCGTTAGCCGTAACCACAAAGCGGGCCAACTTATCGGTAAACAACCTCATGTCTTTATTGAAAAAACACTTATCGAACTCCGCCTCATCGTTATAAAGAACAGGTGTTCGTTGGGCATCCCTCAGGCGGTACTTCACGCCGCTTTGTTCATTTACCAGAAGAATACCGTTGATCTGCTTTTCAAACAAGTCCTGTCGGCAGGCTCCTTGATACGGTTTTACGCCATGCTGCAATAGGAACGAAAACCACGTCTGAATCGTTATGTGACTTGGGACCGAACCGTATTTCTGCACAAACTTCTGGCGGATTTCCGCCTCATTCTCTTGTGTGAAGGTGGTAATCAGAACATCCTCACTTCGTCTATAAGCCTCCTCAACAAGATAAGTTGTTTTACCCGCACCAGCAGCAGCGATAATAAGCTTATTCTCCTTCATGAATCCATTCTATGGCTTCCGTGATATATGCCGGATAGCTGTATGTCTTATCCGAGTTAAAAACAGCCAAAGCCCATTCCGTCTTGTTGTCTTCCATATAGTCACTCACGTTTTTCTGAGTAGGATAGTCTGCTTCCGAAATCCCTATCAGCTCTCTAATATCTGCGAGCTTATCTTTATTGGCTTCAACAAAATGTGGCTCCAGTGTTTTCAGGTCTTCATTGTCGCTTGCAAATACTTTGATGCAATCAACGTCCTCATAGTCCTGGTACTTTTTCCTAATTCTCTTTTCATAATTGCCATCATTGTCAGTCACCACAGTGACTTTCTTATCCAGCCTCTTTGCAATATCCAAGAATCTCTTGAAAGAAAGGCCTCTGACAGAAATCACATCCACGCCGTTCTCGATAGGCAGCAAGTCATACTTATCCTTGTAAGCACGCTGTACTATCAACTCATCAGAAGGCCCTTCTACTAAAATGACTTTCTTGGCCAGAATCAAACGGAGAGTATCATAACCGGGAAGCTTCTCAAAATACTCCGCATCGCCCTCCGGCAATTCATCAAACTTAGTTGTAGTCTGGTTTGAAAGCAAAATTAGGTTCTTCAAATTCAGCTTGTTAGCCACGAAATTGCTATGGGTTGTAATAATAAGCTGCTTGTCTTTACAGGTACTGTTAATCTTATTCAGTAGTTCATTGAGCATCGTATGTGACAAATGATTTTCTGGCTCCTCTATCAACACAAGATTCGATGTCTGTGCCTTTTTGTGAGCCAGCGCCAAATTGGTTTTGATTACACACTGCTCTCCTTTACCTATCTGATGAAATGGCACATCATCTATAAATGTCATTAAGACGGTCTCCCAAGAGTTCTTCATTGACATATCGACTGAGACCGATACCTTCTTGTTAGAGATCCCCGCATTCTCAGACACCTTGTCATTAATCGCCACTATCGAGGCATCATTCCCGAAGTTCTCTTTCAACTTACGGTAACTCTGTGCCAATGCCGCTATTTCTTTATCATCAAGACTCTCCCTAATGATCTTCGAGATATACACATCCGAACCATTCTGGAATCTATTCGAAGAGGAATCGATGAGCACCGATTTTAGAGGTATTCCGCGATTAGTCACGGCCTCACGTGCAAAAGAGAAACGCTCAACCTTGTAATATTCTACAGGAATTGTCTTCACATCGCCTCTTTGTATCAGCGCTGTATACTCTCCCTGATATTGTTCGTTAAAACAAATCTTTATCCACAACCCACACCCTTTAGTCCTTCCCGAATTACCATCTCCTTCGAATCTTGGTAGTTCATTCGTTTTCAAGTACACTTCGATAAGAATGGTGGGGAGAGGCTTCTTATTGTCTGTTTTGAGACTCTCAATATACTCCCCCACGGCCTCCTTGTTAAAAAGGCTCTCATATACATCTGAGAAAAGTGCTCGCCCATTGAGCATCCCTGACAAACACAGTTGCAAAGCCTCCAGTATAGTGGACTTCCCTTCCTCATTGTTTCCGACGATAATGCTCACGCCTTTGTTGAAATTAATCTCAAAGTCGCGAAAACACTTATAGTTCTTTATTATCAGTTTTTCGACAGCGATCATAACTCCATAATCGGAATAGGCTTATTTAAGCAACGTATATCATATATCGCCTTTAATAAGGCTTAAATCACACGGCAATTAAAGGATGATCCATTCGCCGCCTTTATCGCCACCCTTATGGGTAAGGATTCCCTTCTTCCTCATTTTCTCTATGTGATAATAGGTGCCATTGTATGAAAGGCCACACTGTTCCGCAATTTCAGAAACAGTTACCCTGGGATTGCCCTTGATGATTTCCAGGATGAGTTCGGGCGTTTTCTTCTCTGTTTCCTTTACTGTTTTCTTCCCAGTTTTCTTTACAGTATTGAGATCTTTGTAAAGAACCGTTGTGAAGAAACCTTCCGTCCGGTACTCCGGTGCGGGAAGTCCGGCCTCGGCCATCAAATCGACCATTCGCGGGATGCCGGAGCCAACCTTCTCGACCAGATCCATCCTAGTGAAGAGTTCGAAGACCTTCGGATTGCGGGATTTGCTCATATGGCCAAAGTTCTTAGCCACTACAGGAAGCAAGCCCCCAGGATTAGTAATCTCCAATCTGTCATCGTAAAGCTCTACCATGATATTGGCTGCGGTGTCAAAATAATCCCTATGACAAATGGCATTAGTAAGAGCTTCTTTTATAGCATCTAACGGAATCTCCCACTTTTCAATGCGGGGATTGAAACCATCCATGATATACTCAACCGCCAGACGCTGTTTAAGCCATTTGGTTGTCTCATTATACTGAGTGAGGATGGGGCCACCGATGGTCTTTGAGTCAATGATATGGACCTTGTCCTTTCCCTTGAAGAGGACGCAACGAATGACTGCTTGGGGAATCCGCTTTCCGCATTCATCAGAGAAGAACATCGGAACCACGTTGGTCATCTCGCCTTTGGGGCCCAGGAGCTCCAGATTCTTGATGAGTTCAGGATTCGGCGCAGTAGACGTGATGCCGGCTTTCTCTTTGAATTCCTTGACAGCCATGTCGGAAACATCTTCCATGCGGAACCACCTATTGAGCGCCTCGTCAAAATGCATAGCTCCAGCATCCTCAAATAGCTGCCGCATCTCAGCAGGAGTGCGAAGCTTCTGCGAGTTGGCTCCACGACGAACATAGATTGAGCCGGAGGCAACATATGGTTTGTTCTCTCCTTCGGGAACCTCAATCACCCAGATGGAATGGCCCTGTACTGTGAGTGGGTAGAACTCACAGGAAATTGACGGCTGAATGGCGTCCAGAGAATCCTGAATGGAGGAGCGCTTAGAGTTGTCAATGGAAAAACCCTTGACAAAGTCATTCTTATTGTTGATGCCAATCAAGACAAAACCTCCGCTTGCGTTGGAAAAGGCGCAAACCTCCTCACTGAGTTCCCTCACCTTGGATGGAACGCTTTCCTTGAATTCAACATACTGGCCTTCTCCCTGGGCAATCAGCTCTAATGCTTTATTTTCGTCAATCATACCGATAGTCCTTTGTTTACAAAGATACTGCTTTCATTTGGAATAATACTCCGGCATTTATCACCCTTTATATCAACCCATCAAACTTCGTCATCGAACTCGCCTTGATGGAATCCACGATGTCGATATAGGGCTTCATGGCCTTGTAGTCAGAGTGGCCGGTCCATTTCATCACGATGTTCGGGGTGATGCCGAGGGAGAGGGCGTTGACGATGAAGGTGCGGCGGCCGGTGTGGGTGCCGACCAGTTCCCACTTGGGCTGGATTTTATCGGTTCGGACGTTGCCCTTGTAGGTGGTGACACGGATCTCTTCATTGATGCCGGCGAGCTTGCACAGCTCCTTGATGTCGCGGTTCATCGCCTGGTTGGTATAGTTCGGAAGGGCCTTGTTGTCCTTGAAGGGGGTGTCCTTGTATTTCTCCAGAATATCCCTAGTAACCTTGTTCAACTCGATGGAGATGCTGTCCGCCGTCTTGACGGTCGTGACCTCGATGTGGTCGCCCTTGATGTCGCTGCGGCGAAGGTTGTTGACGTCGGAGTGCCGGAGACCGGAGAAGCAGCAGAACAGGAAGATATCCCGGATGGGATCCAGATACGCCTGAGATTCGGATAATTCCAGGTCACGGACGCGGGCAATCTCCTCTTTGGTAAGATAAATGACCTTCCGCTGCGTCATCTTCAGGGTCGGATGGAACTTCTTATAGTCCAGATTGGTGTTGTAGCCCCGGTCGGTCGCCCAGTTCAGGAACCAGCGAAGGTAGCCCAGTTTCTTCTCGATGGTGGAGTTCTTCAGGCCCACCAGATCTTCCTGGTCATAGTCCTCCCTATCTCCCTTCTTTTTACGCGGAGTACGGAGCTTCTTGCTGTCGCGCATATACGCGATGAACTCCGTCAGGGTGGCTTCCGTCAGGTCAGAGAACTTGATGTTTTTCTTGAAGGTGGTCAGGTCGACGCGCATCGCCTCCATCTTCTCGAAGGTGGCTTCCGTCCAAGCGTTCTTTTCACCGCATTCTTTCAGGAACATATCATAGACCTTGAAGAAGTCGTGTTCCTTGGGCTTGCAAACCTTCTTGGGCTCCGGGGCTGGCTTTTGGGGAACAGATCCGTTCAGCCGGTCCTCATACTTCTTCTGAAGCTGGGAAGGGGTGGGGATTTGATCGATGGCCTCGAAGAACTTGAATGTGGATTCCATCTGGTCCTTAATGTTCCGGAGCTCGTTGTTGATGGACAGGGCTGTCTCGCCCTTTGGGCCTTTGTAGCCCGTCTTGACAAGTTCTGCTTCTTCGTCCCAGGCAGATTTCTTATTGATTTGGCAACCTGTCTTGAGGTCCAGCCGCTGGGAGTTGAACGTGGTGCGAAGCCTAATCTGGAAAAGGTCGTTGTTCTTTCCGTAAGCCCTCAGCTTGAAACTGACATTTCTCTTGATCTTCATGGCGTCTCCTTGTTAAAAATCGTGGCCCAAAAATGGCCCAAAAACGCTCAAAGGTGAGCGAACCCGTTTGCAAAGATACGCAATAGAAAGCACTCCTGCAAGGGTTTACGAAGGGTGTTGTACTTGGTTTTCGATTCTCGTCCTCTCCGCACGAAAGTGGCTTCCAGGTATCTGGGAGCCCTTTTTTGTGCAATTTTGTCGCACCGTTGTCGCACCAAGTTTCTCAAATCGCCATTCCTGGCCACTGCAAGCACGACTTTGCTGATGGGCAACCGATAAACCGATGTTATTTTTGGCTATAAGAACGAGCACCATTCCCCACAGGTAGGGCTCGATACTTTTGATAGAATTGATTCAGAATTAGAGACTCAAATTCTTTAGAATCTTGCTTCCCTCTACGCTTGAAAACATCAACATGACTGCCATCATAATACATATACTAATATCTTGATGCCAACTGAAAATTGTCTTTAATCCCCCAATCAGGATCCTCTAATAATCTTTTCAAGCCCTTTGTAAAGTGCTCATCCTTTAATCTTCGTAATAACTCATCAGACTTCCCAATATAAATGATGGGGCTTTTCTTCCCATTAGGATAGGTATATTGTGTGTCGCCAGAAATAATATAGACCCCCTTATCACTTTTCTGTATTGGACATTCAAAGTCAGCATCTGCGAAATCTCGAAGATCAAAACTTGCATCCACCTTTGTTCTAAAACCTGGGAGAAATGCTCTGATATACCGTTTCATATACTACAACTTGATAACCAGTATTTTTTGCAAAAATAATAATTACTTTGCAATTACACAAGGTTGTGTAACACAAGGCTGTGCAACAAAAACTACAATAAATTATTGAATTTGGTCATGGATTCGGCCTTGGTGGAGTCCACGATGTCGATATAGGGGCGCATGACCTTGTAGTCGGCGTGGCCTGTACATTTCATTACCACATTCTTGTACTTCTCCAGAATGACTTTCGTGATAGCACCTGTTTATTGAACGTGTACGCGCATATACATATCGGATTCCCAATAGGTTTTTGATTTCTTTAAAAGATTTTTAAAAGATAAAATTAACCTGGTTTGAATGTGGAAAAAATGCAAATAAGCCGTAATAGTATAAGTTCAACCTTGAACTAATAGGGAAACGCCTAAAAATCAGCTGATTACAGATAAAAATGGTGTTATTATAGCGCTTAAATTCCGGGTAGAAAAGGTGGACAAAATATTCCAACTATCTGTGTTACAATGGCCTACAAGGGCGTTTTATCCTGCGAGGATAGATTTTAAAAATATTGATTAATATTTGAAAAATTGTTAATTCTTGATGCGCTAACTTTGTAAAAGTTTTTGAGGGACTGGCAGGTGTCGTTGTGTTTCTATCAGTTGGTAAGTGTAAAAAACTATGACTAAAGCTGCTTCCATGGCGTTTTTAGCCTTTATTCTCACCTTGCTTTCGGCATGTACCCCGATGGATACCGAGGGTGGAGACAGGCATTCCGTGAAGTTCAAAGCCCAGACCAAAGGGGTGAACACGAAAACTTCTTATGACGGGTTTGCAGAAGGTTGCGCCGTCATCGCATGGAATAATAATGACTGTATCCGCCTTTACAGCCCAGCGGGCGGGGTAATCAGTTCCTCTGATTCGGAAAATGGGTATTTCTATGCCGATTACACCTTGGATGAGGACCACATCACCACATCCGGCCGGAATAGCCAGGCCACCAACCTCACGCCAGCGCCCCCGCAACCGAAGGGCCTTCTCTGGACATCAGACAGTGGCGAAGCCACTTTTTATGGCGTTTATCCCAATACGGTTGGAATCAGTCCTTCCGGAGGCCATCTGAGAGCGGTGGTCAATATCCCTGATTCGCAGGACGGATCCGTCAGTTCCATGCCGCTTGTTGCCAAAACCTCCGCTCCGGTGAGCAGCGGCGGGAATGTCTCCCTGGAGTTCTCGGCGGCTTTCACCACCTTTGAATTCACGCTCAAGGGAGATACAGGCAGTGGCACCCTTACGCTGAACAGCATCTCCCTTTCCACTCCCAATACTTCCATTCATCTGGCCGGAACCGGGTTTCAGGATATCGATGCAGGCACATTTGCTTATAATAATGGTGGTTCCGATACCGTTATTGCAAAGTTCGATGATCCGAACAAACCAAAAATATCCGAAGACCTCAGCGCGACATGCTACCTGTTCACCCTGCCGCTCGAGCTGAGTGACCTTACCCTTACGGTCGACTACACCAAATCTGGTGTTAATCACGTAAAAAGCCTGGCCCTTAAACAAAACGGAGCGTTCATCACTTTTCCTGCCGGAAAATTTATCCGTATCTATGGCTTGGCCGTACCGGATACCGGTGGAATACGCTTCTTCCTGAGTCCCGATATGGTAGTACCGTTGGGTGAAGAAAGTCACGTAATCAATTATTAAGCTGTCGGCCATGAAACAGATTCTTATATTAATTGCAGCAATCATAGCCCTGGTGGCTTGTGTTAAGGAAGAACCGGTGTCCGAGGTGGCAATCCCTGTCGTTCCCGAAAATTATTTACTTTCCTTTTCGATTCAGGAAGGCGCTTCGGCCACCCGGGCGTTCGTGTCGGACGAAACGCAGGGCAGCGTCATCGACCTGGGGGTGACGGAAGACGGCATGCCACTCCGTTTTGTGGACCAGGTTTCCCGTATCGGCCTGCCTTCCGGCAATCCCCTTACCAAAGGCGCCCCGGCTACCAGCGAGAATGTGGGCAACTTATACGGCAGTTTCTCGGCGATGGCATACGACGATAAGGGAATCGAAATAAACCTGGATAACAAGAAGTCGGATAATTCCCTCCTCTTCACCTATAAGGCGGCCACGTACGGAGGGAAATGGTCCCATGTGTTCAACACCGATCCATGGATTAATTATTCCAGCCTGTATTTCCTCGCTTATATGCCTTTGCTTCCTTCCGGGGCTGAGCTAAAACCTAAGGACAAGACCATAAGTTTCAGCTATACTGTACCTGCAAATCCCTCAGACCAAAAGGATTTGCTGTTTGGCGGGGCCAACATCACTAAGGCTGCTTATGAATCCAACAGCAACAGTGCCACCCTCTCATTCTGCCATGCTCTCTCCGGCGTAAAGTTCGCCATCGGCAATGACGCCAACAGCACGGTCATCAAGAGCGTAAGCTTAACCGGCATCAAGAACAGCGGTTCTGTGGTGATTGCTCCTGAAACCCCCAGCGTGGTTTGGTCCTCTGTCACAGGATCGGCCAGCTACACGGTTAACGTCCCTGGCGTAACGGAAATCGCATCTGTAAAGAATCTCAATGAATCCGACCTTTCCCTTACCCTCTGGCTCATCCCGCAGACGCTTTCCAACGATGCGGAACTGAGCGTCACTTACACCGTCAACGGTGGAACGGAAAGGACCGTGAGCGCAAAAATCAATGCTGCTCTGGGCAGTCCGCTCAGCTTGAATGCCGGAGAGCTCCACACCTTCACCCTGAATCCGGACGATGTGAATGTGAATGTCACCGACGACGTAGCTGCTTCCGGCCTGAGCAATGTCGTGATCACCAATACCGGCAACATATCGGCCTATCTTCGTGCCGTAATCGTGGCCAACTGGCAGGATGCCGATGGCAACATCGTTGCGGCCTGGGATTTCGAAGCGTCTGAATTCGAGGGCCTTCCCGGAGCGGGTTGGATTCTTGGGGCCGATGGTTACTACTACACCGATGGAACCATTGCCCCGGGTGCCGATGCGCCGGCCCTGTTCACCACTTACACTCCTCCGTCCGCACCCGTGGCGGGCGCCCACCTGGTAATGGACATCGCCGTACAGGCTGTGCAGACCAAATCCGGTTCCTGGACCGATTAACCGCTTAAAAGGAATGATGATGAAACAGAGATTATTCATTTCCCTTTTCCTGGCCTGCGCTGTTGGTGCGACCGCTGCCCCGGCCCTCCTTGCCCAGTCCAAGAGCGTACCGAATCCTCTCTTTACCCAAAAGAGCTCCTCTCTGGTAGATAACGATCATGTGAAACTCACCTTGGAATCTTTCCTTTCCGGGAACAACGTGGCCAGCGATATCGCTATTCTTGTAGATATGTCTTCCAGTATGAGCGGAAACATTTCTTCCGGTGCCGGTCATGACAACTATGCGAAAGTGCGGTCGTTGACATCGACTTCAAAGCGAGGGGGATGGACTTACAATTCACTCGGCCATGGCAATATTAGCGGAAATGATGCTAATCAATGGTATTACAATTATAATGGGGAGTATTATCCCGTACGAAGGGGTAACAGCCTCCCGGACTATCAGGGAAAAAATAACGCCCGAGCCATGTGGATTTGCCTGGACCCGACCCGGCCGGAAGACAGGTTGTATCTTTCCGGGACAGGTCTTGCTCCCAGTTATGACAACACCATAACCGGAAATACACAAGTCATATTCAGTGGCAGGCTCTATAAAGGATGGACACGGAATACTGCAGGAAATAATATTTACTATTATAAACATACGGATAATAAGTATTATCCTATCACACAGGTAACTGTTAACAGCACTTATCAGTCTTCTGTTTCCATTGATGGAACAACTTATTATTTGAATGGCCATTCCATTAGCGAAACCCCCAATCCTTATGCTTCGAATGATGGTCATATCAGCCTATTTTTTGGGGATTTGTATAAAAAACAGACGCAGTATAGGCGAGTTGACTATTTGATGATGGCTGCAGAGGCGTTATTGGATAAACTGGCCTATGACGCCGTACAAGACGGGCTCCATCATCGAGTTGCCTTGATTGAATTCAGTCATAATCAGTGGTCTGACGAAACAAGTACTCTTGAGTCACCCTCACTGGAAGAATCACCCCTCAACGGTGGAAGTACACATCTGGTATGCGACTTCAAGGATATCACGAACGTCAGTAATCTGGCCACTTTAAAAGAAGCATTGGCCACACCTATTTCTTTTCAGGGAGAATCATATTATGATTATGCATTTTCCCTTGTCAGACATCTCTTTTTGCGGGAGCTGGGCGCTACAGAAGGAACGGATGTCAACGGAGACGGAACCATCCAGGATTTTGAACTTCCAACTTTGACTGGGGAAGATCATAATCAATATGGAAACAGGCCCAAGATTGTCGTTTTGATAGGCGACTGCGCAAGGACCAATGGAAGTTCTGCCGATACACAAGCCGCGAAACTGAAATCGGAAACCGAAGCAATTGTGTTTGTTGAGTATGTTTATCAGCATACTACTCATTTGGATGAAGCGCAGAGATGGTGTTCAACAACCAGCCAGGGTAAAAAATTGTATCACCATTACGATGAATTCGATGCGGATTTCTCCAATGAACTCACGGCTCTTGCTTTGGAAATCCGTAAGCCCCTTCTTGATTTGGAGGCGGACACTGTGCTGCAGGATGGAATCGCCGATGGTTTCGTTATGTCTGTTCCCGCCAGTGATATCAAGGTTTATACAGCGGATTATGATGGCTATGACGGCAGCATGGAAAAAGAGAAGCTGTTGTTTGCTACTCCCGTATTGGACGAATCCGGTACGTATCCCGTCACCGTCTCTTTGGTGGGTGGCAGGCAAGTCGTAAGCGTAAGCGGTTTTAATTACTACAATAACTTCTGTGGAACCATTGGCGGGAAAAAAATGGGGAAGAAGTTGATTCTTGAAATCCTGATAAGCAGAACCTCGGCCGTAGGCGGCCCTGTCACCGTAACCAACACCTCGGATTCCGGCATGAAGTACAGCGCCGATGGAGCCTTTGTCACTAAGTTCGCGAATCCCACCCTGGCATTCCCGGTGGATATTGTAATTGAGAAAGACGGTCTGGCCAAGGGAGAAAGCGCTGTGTTCACCGTGCAGCCGGTGGATAGTGGCGGAGACCCGGTGAGTACCGAGAAATCCATCCGCGTAATCCTTACAGGCAACGCTTCCGGGACCACGGTGAGCAAAACCCTCAAAGGACTAAACAAAAACTGCTACTGGAAGATAACCGAGGAAGGCTGGAGCTGGGATTATGTGCCCAACGAAGGCAATCCGTCCCTGTCCTCCGTCACACAAATTCTGAACCCCTTCGTCTTTACCAACGTTAAGAAGGGCACCACCATCAAATCGGCCGAAAGCAAAGTCTCCAACGACTTCGGCTCGGAAACTGCCGCCACCGTCAATTCCCGGGATTAAGCCAAAGGATTGACACATAGTAGTTTAAACGAATACCCTGCTGTCAGAGTGCAGCAGGGTATTTCTATAACATCTTGACCCAACGGCGTTTCCGAAAAACCGACAAACTCCACAGAAAAACAAGCCAAAGAGGGCATTTTGGTTATTTCATAAAAATGCACTAACTTTAACTGATTATATCCATATATGAAAGCTATGAAAAGATTGCTATTTTTCTGCGGCTTAGCCATTGGACTGATGGCCGGAGTGTCCTGCCAGAAAACCCCTGACGGCAACGCCGGCGAAAGCTATTATCCCGATAACGATGCGGAGCTGCTTTTGCATAGGGTGTTGGCCGTGGACGAAAACGGAGCCATCGCGGATACCCGCGGCGGTCTCCAGCTGGACGAGGCCGACCCTGGCAAGGTGACCATCCTGGCCGAGAATTACTCAGAAGCAATGGATTGGTTCAATTCGATAGTCCCGGACTATGCCGATGCCTTCACAAACGGGGAACAGATGGTATGGAATCTAAGGGATACCTTGGGCGTGAGTCAAGGTCAGGCCGTCCTGAAGCCGGTTTCTGGTAAGGCCGATGGCAGGATTGCAGAAGTAGAAGTCCCCGTGAGCGTCCGTCCGCTTTCCGCTATCGTTTTCATTCCCCGCAGCGCCATGCCGCAGAACGACGATGAGCTGGACGAACGGGAAAGCTGCGATGCCCTGGATCCCTACTACTTGGGCGCCACCATTACCGTAAAGTCAGGCAGCCTTCCGGAGGGAACTGTGAACATGGACAGCGGCTTCATCCGCGGCACGGGAGAATTTGTAGTAATCCAGGAATACACGGTGGGCGTGAAAGACGGCATCCTGCTGCGCCTGGAGCCGGGAGAACAGAATATCATGAGCCCTTATGTGGACGACAAGAAGCATTTCGGACGCTGTTCCAGTTCCAGGACCCTTGCCTATGTCCATAACATCCTGAAGGCCAATCCCTCCCTGCATTCCAACATGACGGCCCTGGGGATGCCCAGCTGGGACAACTGGTTCATGTGCTACAGCGAGGGCCGACAGAGCCAGAGGTATCGGTATCACCTGAAGAACGGAGGCGATTTGGAAAGACTGAGCATAATAAACTGGTACTACTACGAGGCGTTCGTTTACCAGTTCGCCGTGAAAAAGGCCAAAAGCGGCGAATACAGGGTTTGTTTTGAGGCCGCCGACTGGGGCAGATAATCCACCTGAAAGATGAAAGCCATGAAAACAGAATACCTTCTCCTTACCCTGCCCGCCCTTCTTCTCGCATTTTCCTGCGAAAAGCGTGAAATGGAGGACCCCGACAACCGCATCCTGGAGTACAGCCTGGAGGTGAGCAATGACAACTATACCGAAACCACGGTGCTGGACGGCCTGGGCGACACCCAAATCGCCGAAGTCCTGAACCTGCCGTCCTGGATAAGCGAAGTGACGCGGGAAGAGGACCTCGAGTCCGGCTGCATGGTGCTGGATGTGACCGTGAAGGCCGACCCGGCCCTGGAAGACAACCGTACGGCCAATCTGTCCGTAAAGATGACCAGCGGCGCCACGGCGAATCTTACCGTGGTCCAGCGCGCCGGTCTTCCCACCGGCTTCAATGCCGATGAATCCCCGTCCGTGAACACGGACTTCGAGACCGACTGGTCATCGGCCAAGTTCATCAAGCTTACCACCTCCGTGGAGATTGTCAACGGGAAAATTGACGCCAGGATGAAGGAGATACCGCTTCCCTGGAATGATGGCGCTCCCGGCCTGCAATGCAACATCCCGGACGATGAGTTGAAGAATATGATGCAAAACAAGTCCAATTGGGTCCTTGCTTTCAATACCACCGGTATCAAGCAGTCTTCCTGTGCGCACGCGAACTATTTCGGCCTGTATAACGCGTTTCAGGGAATCCTGCGCATCTTTTATTACTGGCCGGATGAACTCATTCCCGATTCCGGCGCCAACGACCACCTGTGGTACGTGCGCTTCAAGGGCGCCCAGGCCTCGCACAATTCCACCGAGTATGCCATCCCCATCAACCATGAGATGAAGACGCAGTCGCAGGCGTATAAGATTTTCGAGGAGAAGGCCGGCACCTATTATACTACGGCCATCGCCCCCCAGGTGGTGTCGGACAGGCTGATTACGCCCGAAATAGGATGGTGGGCCTTTGACGTGAAGATGGAGTCCATGCGCAAGGATAATTTCTTTGACAATTACCAGCAGATTACCATCGGAATGACCTTGATGGACGAGCAGAGTGTCGTTCTTAGTTCCCTTCTCAACGGAAGCCTCAATGGAAAACTGTCCGGTGGTATGAATCTGAACGCGCTGCTCCCGGCATCCACCAACGGCTGGGGAAAATCGGTGCCTTACATCGGCAGTTTCCTCAGTTCTTTCATGAACAACAAGTTCGTTTTGGACTACTTCTTTAACGGAACGGCCGGCTGGCCCGGTGGCGTGCCAAAGAGTAAAACCATCGCCAATAAAGATGATTTGTCTTTCCGTCCCCGTTTTATTACCGGCGCTGGCGTCGTGTGGGTGGGTGTCGGTTGTCTCATTAGCATGCTGGGAACCCTGGGCAAGGATTTGGGTAAGGATAAAGCTACCGATCAGGAAAAGCTCGGCGCACTTGACTTGAAGGCCGAACTGAATTTAAGCGCAACCATAGAGACGGTGGGCCTTATCCAGTCCAAACGCTCCCACAGGGTCCCCAAAGTCAATATCCCCAGGGAGTATTTCAAGGTGGGCACCTCCACAAAGGCCGGGTCTGTGGGAGACCAGATGGGCAAGGGACTGTGGAACATCAGCGAAGACCCTGTGGTGTACATTGTGAAGGATGCTTACTGGTCAAACAAAGCCCAGGCCACCTACTACTCCCGGAAGGAGACGGACTGGGTGCGTGGCAATCAGACCATAGCGGAATACGACATCTCCATGTCTCCCTATCAGCTGGGTCTTCGCCTCATCTCTTTCTTCGACCCCACCTCCATCGGCCCGGTGGTAATCAATGAAGACCTGTTCGGCCAGCCTACGGAAATGGGTGTTTCCGTGAGTTACGGCGTTTATCCCGGCGCTGAGGCCGGCTATACGGACTGGTTCCGTACGGCCACTTCCCTGGACTACAATCCGCTTACCCTTTCCACATCGGCCAAAGACCAGAAAGTCTCTACCGGCAATGTGGCCGGCGCGGTGAAGGCGCCTTTCCGTATCTTCAAGGCTCCTTTCAACAAAGACCTGTTCAAGGTGGAATTCGAGAATCCCTATCCGGAAACCATCGCACCCCGGCTCAGTGAGCAGAATGTGAACGGAACGGCCTATCAGCGCCGCTACTATGGGACTTCCCTGTTCTACTGCACGCCCGATGCCAGTTACTCAACGGTGGACCAGGTGCAGTATGTGGCCGATCCCCAGATTTTCGTGCCTTACAATGAGAAACGCCGCGTGATCACGGACCCGGACCTTCCGGATATGGTGGTTTCCGTGAACATCCTTTTCCACAGCCAGGCCCCCACGGAGACGGAACCTACCTGGAAGACATACACGCTGCGCTACGTTCCCCGGGTGGAATTCATCAGCGCCACTGACGTGAAAGCCATTGCCGACAGGATTAATGCCACTCCCAACGGCGGCCAGCCTTCCTCCTACGACTATATCACCTTTGAAACCCATAACGGCATAATCCAGGAGTACTCGAAGGAAATCAGCTCCCAGCTCGCCAAATAACCATGAACCAAGCGGAAAAGCTCATATACGAGGCCCCGGGCTGCCGGATTATCCATTGGCAGCCGGGGCAGCTTATAGCCGCTTCGCCTTTAGGCACTGTAGTCCTTTTCTCCATTTTGGATGGGAGTGGCGGCTATGAGGCCATATCCATAGAAGATATTACCTATGAAGACCTCTGAGTTCCTGTCCATTGCGCTTTTGGCCGCCTGCCTGCTATCCTGCAACAAGGAGCCGCAGGGAAGCGGAGGTCTGGTGCGTCATACCATCAAGGCCGAAATAGGAGAGCTGGCCAGCAAGGCCCAGCTGGGGACGGGAGACAACCCTAAGGTGCTGTGGTCGAAAAATGAGCCTGTAGATGTGTGGGTGGGGGACATGAACTACAATTTTGCTGGCCAGAACGTGGAGGCAACGGCAAGCACCACATTTGCCGGAGAGGCGCCGGCCGATCTGGGCGTCTGTGTGCTGGTCTCGCCCCGGGGAGCCAGTACCGCCAAAAGCGGCGATGAGATTTCCGCCACCTTGCCTGCGGTCCAGACCGCCGCAGCGGGTGGTTTTGACGCCTCTGCAGCCATCCTGGCCGGACGGGGAAGCGGAAACGGCGGCAGCAACCTGGGCTGCAAGCACCTGTATGCCGGCCTGCGCTTCCAGCTGAGCGCTGCTGATATCAGCCGGGTGACGCTGAGCGGCCTCAACAACGAAAAGATAGCCGGAGCTTTTACCTTCCTTTTTGACGGAAGTGGGAATCCCATTGCGGGAGAAGGCACGGCGGAGGAAGTGGTGCTCACTCCCTCGGACGGGACGTATTTCACCCCCAATCAGTGGTATTATATCATCATCCTTCCCACGGTTTTCACAAAGGGGATTTGCCTTACCGCCACGTCCGCCTCAAGGGGTACAGGCCTCTACGCACAGGATGGTCCCATCACTTTTTCCCGGGCCCGGATTAAAAACAAAAGCGGTCTGGACGCGGCCATGACCTGGTCCTCGGCATCGGCCAGTGTCAGGAACACTTATTACGGCCCGGCCAATACTTTCTGCCTGTGCACGGGAGAGAGCCTGACGGTGGACGTGAGCCCCCGCCGCATCCTGGATGGGTGGATTCGCAGCGGTGCCGTCTTTGACGGAGCTCAGCAGGCCGATGCCTGTGCCATCCTCTGGAATACCGGCAGCATTACGGCATCGCTTTCCTCCCAGACCCTTACCCTCAACGCCGGCGCTTCGGAAGGTGCAGCCCTGGTGGCCATCAAGAAAGGATCTACCATCCTCTGGTCCTTTCTGGTGTGGGTGAAAGACAACCTGCCCGCAACAACGCTACCTAACGGAAAAACGCTTCTTCCTCCGCTGGGCGGGGACTGCTATTTCCAGTGGGGAAGGAAGGACCCGCTTCGGTCATCTGCAAGCCGGGTGGCTAACCAGGGAAGCGAGGGCCTTCCGTATTCCATTGCCAATCCGGATAAGTATATCAAAGGCGTAAATACCGCCTATGACTGGTTCTGCCAGGGTACCGGCAGTCAGGATGAAACGCTTTGGGGTGACGGAGGCGTCAAGACGGTTTGGGACCCCTGTCCGGAAGGATACAGGGTGCCCGCCGAGGCCGATTTTGCTTTTATCGACGAAGTGACTGCTCCTTCCAATCCATTTGAATATCTGGAGGGCCATTTTACCGCTCTGGGATATATCAGCAGCATCGACGGCTATGTGGATGAATTTATAAACTACTGGACCAGAACAATTTACGGTGACGGGGCCTCGGCTTTGGATGGTTTCGAATCCCACCATTCCACAACGGTTTTTGAAAACCAGACCCGGGATGTCGCCTCGCCCGTCCGCTGCGTAAGAGAATAAACGTATGAGTCTCAAACAACTGATACCCCTGGCCCTCGACCGGATAATGGGTGCTTACAAGAGCATGAAAGGTGTCTGGCCCATCCTGTGTGCCGATATCGCCGATGAACCGTCCCTGGAGGGGGAGCTATCGGCCGGGCCGTATGAAGGCTTCTCGCTGGGAGCCACAGAGGCCTTCGAACAGGCCTGGACAAGCCGTTTCGGCACCAGCCTCCCCGGTGGCTATGCCCAGTTGTACGACGCAGTAGCACTGGTGGCCGAAGCTTGTCAAAAAGTGGAGGACGGCAGTGCCAAATCGGCCCGGGAGGCCCTTCAGGGCCTTTTGTTCACCCAGGAATATTCCGGCGTTTCCGGCAAGCTCCACTTCAACGAGGATGCCCCTGTGGCACCTGTGGAGACCATCTACCGGAACTGGTATTTCCGTGACGGACAGTTTTCCCGGCTGGGCAGCGCCCCGCACCACCTGGAGAAAGGGTGGGACTGGAGCGCAGCGCCGTGAAGGCGAATCCATCCATCACGCTCAATGAGTTATACAAAGAGGTGGCGCGCGAAACAAGCGGCTCACACGCAGGTGTTTACAATTTGTATTATTACGGCAGCCTGTATCGGAACACATTCAAAGAGTTTTTAAGCAAATGAAGCAATTCCAAATAATCCTCTCCGGCGGCCTGGTGGCTCTCGCCCTTTTTGCCTGTACCAAGGAACCCCCTGTTTCCACCGAAGATCCGTTACCGCTGCCCTCCGGAATGGAGGCCAGTAAAGACCTTTCGGTGAAGCCCGGGGACAGCTTTTACGATTACTGCAACGGTACCTGGCTCAGGCAGACGGCCATCCCGGCTTCCGGTACGGTAGGTGGTCTGTACGAACAGGAGCCTGCTATGGAGCAGCGCGTGGAACAGCTCAAGGCCAGCGTCCCGGACATCCGCCATTTCTATGAGCTGATGGACGCCGTATCCGGGAACCCCGAAGCCACCAAGGCCTACCTGGATGCCCAGAAAGCGCGTTTTCCCAAGCCGCAGACCAAGGAGGAAGCCTTTGAAATCATGGGCCGGATGATGGCCGACGGTGTGAGCATGTGGCCCACCCGTATAGTTCCCACCTATAATCTGGTATGGAAAGACGGCCGGATGATGGGCCTCATCTATCCGCTCATCGAAGAACTCCCCGGCCTGCCGGACACGTCCACGGAACTGGACCCGGCGCAACTGGTTCCGCTTGTCGCCACCAAAGCCGGCGGGGCGGCATCGGCCCCCTCTCTCATCGTGAAGGGCATGGGGCAGGACCCTTCCTTGTTCGTGACGGATCCCAAGTTTGAAACCTATTGGGCCGAGATGGAGGCCCGTCCGCTTGAAGAACTTAGCGGTCTCATCGATGAGGCCTGGGCTTTTTATGAAAAATACGGGGCCGGGGAACTTAACAACATGTTGCGCCTGGATGCCCGCATGGCCTTGAACTACACGCTGTCCTACCATTTTACGCAGGCGTTTCTCTCTCCCGCATTCAAGGAAAAGTTCCTGGGCATCACCAAAGAAATCCAGGCGGCGCTCCGTAAGCGCATCCAGCAGGTGGACTGGATGAGTGAGGCCACCCGTAATAATGCCCTGGATAAACTGGATGCCTGCGGCCTTTTTGTAGCATACCCGGATCAGTGGTATATGGACGGCGTGGTCAGCCTCACCGATTGTACCACCCTGGCCGAGGCGGTTCACCGCTGCGACCGGGGCACGACCATTCTGAAGAACCATCTGCTGGGGGGACAGGATGCTTTCAGTTACCAGATTACCCTATCTCAGCTGGGACTTTCTGCCGCCGACCTTACTTTTGTCAACGCCTCCTACTCTGCCAGTAACAATGCCATCTTCATCTATCCGGCCCTGCTGCTTCCGCCCTTTTTACCGGAAAACGTGAGCCAGGCCTACGAATATGCCGTCTTTTCCTCCATCGGTCATGAACTTACCCACGGATTCGACACCATGGGCTCTCAGTACGACAAGTTCGGCAACAAGCGCAACTGGTGGACGGTGGCCGATAAAATGGCCTTCGAGGAGCGCCGGGACAAGCTCATCGATTGTTACGACCATCTGGAAATTGACCCGTTGCGGGCACCCGGCACCTATTCGGACGGAACGGGTACCATCATGGAGAACATCGCCGACCTGGGCGGTTTCCTCACGGCCCTGGACGCCTATAAGGCCCGCCTGGAGGCCGACGGATATTGCGGAGAGACATATAAAGCCCAGCTCCGGAAGTTTTTTGAGAGCCATGCCGATATCTGGAAAGTACAGTACAGCGACGCAAAACTCTCAACCTTCCCCAAAATGGACACCCACTCCCATGCCCGCCTGCGGGTGAACGGCGTGGACATGAACACGGACCTTTGGTACGAGCTGTACAATGTGGACCGCAACTGCATCCTCTATCTTCCCCCGGAACGCCGGACGTACATCTGGTAAGGTTTATTCGTACTGCAGCTTAACCACTTTCAGATATTCGCCCACCAGGCCGCCCATACCGCCCTGGGAGTCGGGCAGCAGCAGGAGCGTCTGGGTTCCGTCCGGAAGGACGGGTCCCAGGCACATCCCCTCATAATTGGCCAGGTTCAGGGCATAGGTGGTGAAACTAAGTAAAAGCTTTTTCTCCAGCACGGGCTGCTTGCAGCGCAGCGGGTCCACTTCGTACAGGGATGCGGTGCCGAAGGAGTCGGTGAGCAGGGTCCCCAATCCGCCTTGTGGAACATAGACTTCCCGTTCCATGACAATCAGGCGCCCGTCGTCCAGCGCCACCATCGCCGGAATGCCAAACACATAGGCCCGGGCCGATGCCGCCAAGTCTGGCTCAATTAAAGGTTTTTCGGCCCTGTAAAGAAACTCTTCTCCGGCCTCCAGCGTCTTGGCGGAAAAGCTTAGGACGCGGTGCAGGGTATCGGCCGGAAGCGGCATTTCCGTGGTGGTCCAGAACAGTCCCGTGGCGGCATTGTAGGCCAGCGACTCGAAGCCGCGGTTGGGTAGGGTCTTTCCTGCGCCAAATGCCTCCGGAACGGCCAGGGAGGCCCCTGTGGGCTTGCCGTTAAGGCTGTATTCCCGGATGCTTTGGGTGGCCTCCGAGGACACGAAAAGGGAATTGCGTTCCTTTACATACGCGATATCCTCGTTGTCCAGGCCCTTCTCTCCGCCTTTGTTGGCCGGCAGTGAAGAAACCAGCGCCATCTCCACATTTCCCAGCGAATCCAGCTGGGCTACATAGGAATGGATGCCCCCGCCGTTAACTTTGTCGTCCACCACCACAAACTGGTTCCCGCCCACGAAACTAATCCCCGAATACTGTCCGGAGGGGATGTCCAGCCGGACCTGCGGCGTTTCCGTAAGCCGGATGGGCCGGGGCGCATCGGCCTCCGGCGCGCAGCTGCCCGCGGAAAAGAGCATCATCAGCAGGCCCAGGATCCAGTCGTTCATTTCTTACGCAGGAATAGGAGCCCCAGGGCCGTGAAGGCCGCATTCAGCAGCAACAGTTCATAGCTGAAATGATAGCCGCCGAACCAGACCTCCGAATGCAGGTCCAGCACCAGACAAAGGATGGGCGCCAATAGGCACACAAACGGCACCCAGCGGTCCCGGACGGGCTTTTTACACAGAATGCCAAAGAAGAAAAGCCCCAGCAGCGGACCATAGGTATAGCTGGCCAGGCGGTACACCGCATCTATGGTGGAGGTGGAATTCAGCACGCTGAAAACGATGATGCACACCGCCATGCACACGGCCATCCCTACGTGCACCCACTTCCGCAGGTGGTCCGAATCGGCCCGTTTGAGCCCGCCCAGGATATCCACGGTGAAGGAGGTGGTGAGGGCGGTAAGGGCCGATCCCCCTGCGGGGAAACCGGCGGCCACAAGGCCCACCACAAACAGCACCCCCACAACAGGCGGCAGGAAGGACGAGCAGGCCACCTCCGGGAAAAGCGCGTCCCCTTTGGCCTCAATGCCGTGCAGAGCCGCAAACTGATACAGATACACACCCAGAATGAGAAAAAGGGCAATGGCCACAATCTGTAACAAACTGGAAACCACCAGGTTCTTCTGGGAATCCTTCACATTCTTGCAAGCCAGGGTGCGCTGCATCATGTCCTGGTCCAGCCCCGTTGTGGCAATCACGGTGAACAGGCCCCCCAGCAGCTGCTTGAAGAAGAACTGCGGGTGGTTCACGTCGTCGAACCAGAACACCTTGGCCATGGATGGGTCAAAGCTGCCCACTTCCCGGCCGATGAGCACCAGGCAAAGCACCACGGTAATAAGCATGCACAAGGTCTTTACCATATCCACCCAGATGACGGATTTTACCCCGCCCCGGAAGGTGTAAAGCCACACCAGGAACACGGAAACCACCACCGTCACCCAGAACGGAACGCCCCAGGGACCGAAAACCAGCAGCTGCAGCGTGGCGCACAGCAGGAAAAAGCGCACCGATGCCCCCAGCATCTTGGAAATGAAGAAAAACCAGGCGCCGGTCTTGTAGGAGAGCATGCCGAAGCGCTGCTCCAGGTATTGGTAAATGGACACAACCCCCAGCCGGAAATACAGCGGCGTGAGCACGAAGGCAATCACCAGATAGCCCAGGAAAAAGCCTATGCACATCTGCAGGTAGCCGAATCCGGCCGATGCCACCATGCCGGGTACGGACACGAAAGTAACCCCCGAAAAACAGGAGCCTATCATGGCCAGCGCCACCATCCACCAGCTGGTGGACCGGGTTGCGAAAAAGTCTTTATTCTTCATTGGAGTTGCCTCTAATGCTATCTTTGAAGGCCCTGCCCACCGGGAGCGGGTCCTTTACGCCCATCAGTTGCACCTGCGTAAGGGACTTGGATTCGATGCGCCATACCGGCACTATATATGAGCGGTGAATCCGGATGAATTTTCCCTCCGGAAGCAGGTCCATCACCTTTTTCAGGGTAATCTGGGAAATTATGTCGTCCTGGTGGTCCATGTGTACGCAGGAGTAGTTGTTGCGGGACTCGATGTACTGGATGGCCGATAGGGGCACACGTACCGTCTTGTAATCGCTCTTGAGCTGGATTTCCTCATCGGCCACGGCGTCGAAACTGCGTTTGTACAGCGACGAGCGGGCATTGTCCAGGGCGGCCGATACCTCACGACTGGTGGTAAGCGCCTTGATGCGGGCACAGTAGAATCCCACCAGCAGGCCGATGACAACGTCTGCAATCAGCAGCACCCACATGGCCCGCTGATGCAGTTCCAGCTTTCCGGAAACCGTATCGGCATCCCGCGGGAAATCCACCCGGCTCCAGGACATGAGGAAGGTGATGGCGGCCACCAGAAACAGCGCGCCCACCACTGTCCACCAGCCTTTTGATCCCTTAATCAGCTGGGGACCAAGCACTTCCCGGCACAGGAAATAGACTCCGTACAGCCACCCGGCGTATCCCAGGATATATCCGGGATGCCACTGGGCCCATTCCCCGACGGGAAAAAGGAACATCATCCCCGGCAGCACAAGGATGCAGAAGATGATGTCCACCAGGTGTCCGTTCTTCACGGCCGATGCTTAAAATTCGTAACCGGCGAACTCCACGTCTCGGGCGGCGCGGGCCTTCCACTCGTCACTGGCAAAAGCGTTGGCCAGGTTGTCCTTCACGCCCTGGGCGTCACCCTGACGGGCGGCGATGATGGCTTTCAGGTACTGCACGCGGGTGTCTTTGCAGTGCACGGCGGCGGCAGCCTTGTCCAGCTGGTCGGTAAGGATGTAGGCCAGCACGGTGTTGTTGCAGCAGCCCTTCTTGTCCTTGAGGGTCTCGGCGGCTTCCTCGTAGCGGCCGGTCAGGATCTGGACGATGCCCAGGTTGGCCTTGGCATCGGCATTGCCGGCGGCTTTGCGGAAGTAGGATTCGGCGCTGTCCAGGTCGTTGCTGCGGAGGGCCATAACGCCCTTTGCGTTAAGTACATCCGGGTCGGAAGACTTCACTTTGTTCAGTTCCATCTCGCCAAGGGCGTTCTCTCCCTGGGCAAGATAAGCCACGGCCAGGTTGTACTGGGCGCGGTCGCTGCCGTAGCGTTCCACGGCTTTCTTGTAGATGTTCACTTTCTTGGCGTAGTCGTTCACCACGGAAGCGGCCCGCAGGAGGGCTTCCTCGTCCAGGATATCGGCATTCTGCTCCAACAGTTCCAGCAGCTCGTCGTTGGTGTAGTTCTTATACTCCACGTTGGCAATCAGGCGGGCGCGGCGCAGTTCCGGCAGCACTTCACCTTTCAGGGCGGTGTACACCTGCGACATGTTCTTGATTTCATTCTCCCGCACGGCAGGGTCCGAATACATGGAAAGCACGCGCAGGATCAGGTCCTTGTCCTCGATATTGGATTCGGCCACCAGCTGCTGGAAACCTTCCCAGTCTTCACCGACGCTGCGAACCGACGGATCGGCCGTGTCCAGCCCCTTGGTCACCTTGTCCCAGGCCTTGGTGGCCGATGCGGAACGGTCTCCGGAGAGCTTGTTGTTGCGGTCCTCGGCGCCTTCCGGGGAAGCGTAGGCAACGATTTCCGTGCCGGTGATGGTGGCCCTTTCATCCCTTTCGATGGCCTCCAAAGCAGCCAGGAAGTCCTTCACGGAGTCTCCCTTGAGCTCTGAATTGCGCACCTCGGAACTGTTCACCAGGTACTTGATCTGGCCTTCGGTGGTGCTGGTGAGCACATCTTTGTAGGCGTCCTTCTTGAAGGAGAGGTCCCCGTCACGCTTTACCAGCATATAGGTGGTGTTGGCGCCGTCGGCCACCTTCTTGGAGGGAAGGGCAATGCTCTTGTTGCCGGCGATAACGCGGCCGCGCAGCTCCAGGAAGCACTTTTCCATGCCTTCCACATAGTCGAACTTAAGCTGTTCGGTAATCTTCTGGCCCTGGGAGGAAACCACTTTGTAGTTGTCCTTCACTTTGTCGCCCTGGTATTTGATGGGCTTCATGGCGGCCTCTCCGCCTTCATACACAATCACGGGGGTAACCTCCATGATTACCTTGGGATTGAAGTAGTCTTTGGGGCAGTCCACCGTAACAGTGGCAAGGATTTGTTCATTAACCACTTCCAGCACGGAAGGGTTGCAAGTAACCTTAACGGCATCGGCCATCTTGGCCATCTTGTCCGGAGAAGCGCAGGCCACGGCGGCTATCGCCAAAAAGGCTGCGGCAAAGGATTTGAGGGTTTTCTTCATATCGATAATAGTTGTTATTGTCTAATTCAAAAACTCAAGTTTCGCAAGTGAAAATTAGTTGATTATCAGAATGTAAGGTGCGCTTGCGAAACTTTTCCCACCGCACATTCTTTCATTCACGTTACCCCATCATACGAAACTTGAATTCACAAAGATAAGAAATATTAACTACAAATCAAATGCCGCCCGGATGCGCCTTAGGGCCTCCTGCAGCACGCTGCGGGGGCAGCCCACATTCATCCGGAGGAAGCCCTCGCCGCCGCTACCGTAAGAGAGGCCGTTGCTCAGGATGAGGCCGGTTTGGGCGCGGAACGTATCGGCCAGTTCCTCCGGAGCTATCGGTAGTTTACGGCAGTCCAGCCATACCAGAAACGAGGCTTCCGGCTTCACCGCCCGGATTCCGCCCCGGCCATCCAGCGTATCGCACACCAGGCCGATGTTCCCCTCCAGGTAGCGCAGCAGGTCCTCCAGCCAGCGCGGTTCATGCGTATAGGCGGAGATGGTGGCCACCAGCGAAGGGATGGACGCCTCGTTGAGCTTGGCGTTCCGCAAGGTATTCAGGTATTTTTCCCGCTTTTGGGCGTTTGGAATCACGCACCAGGCCGTGCCGGACAATCCCGCCAGGTTGAAGGCCTTGGTAGGACCCCCGAACACCAGCCCCACCTCGGCGGCGTCTTCGCTCACGCTGCAGAAGGGAAGCTGCCGCCTGCCGTCCAGGGCCAGGTCGGCATGAATCTCGTCGGAAAAGACCGCCAGTCGGTGCCGACGGGCGATTCTTGCCAGTTCCGCCAGCGTGTCCTGGTCCCAAACCAGGCCGATGGGATTCTGCGGGTTGCAAAGCACGATGGCCTTAGTCCGGCCGTCAATCAGCCGCTCCAGCCCCTCCAGGTCCATCCGGTATTGGCCCTTTTGCTGAATGAGCGGATTCTCCACGCACACGCGCCCCAGCCGTTCGATATACAGCCGGAAATGGTCATACACCGGCGGCTGCACGATAATTTTGTCACCTGGCTCCGTGAAGGTGAGATAGGCCTGGTTCAGGGAGGTGATTACGCCCGGGCAATAGGCCACCCACTCCCTTTCGGGCCGATACCCATGCCTTCTTTCCAGCCAGCCCCGGACGGCCTCGTAAAACGCTTCCGGCGTGCTGGTGTATCCCATCACATCCTGCTCCAGGCGCTCCTGCAGGGCTTTTTTCACCACCGGGTCCGTCCGGAAGTCCATATCGGCAATCCACAGGGGAATCTCCCCATCGGCCGCCCTTCCGTATTTGATGCTCCAGGTCCCGCTCCGGTCCAGCACCTCGTCAAAGTCCCAACCCAGTTCACCGCCCGTGTCACTGCCTGGTGCTCCCTGGCCCGGTTCTCTGCCCGGTGCCCACTCACCGTCTGGCTCACTCCGACCCTTTCGGCCCGTTTGCCCTGCGTTGTCCTTTCGGCCTGCGTCACTCCCTTGGCCCGTTATGCACCCCGGAACAGCCGGCAGCAGCGCCGCCCCCGCCAGCCCCTTTACAAAGTCTCGTCTTTTCATACCGTAAAGTTAATCAAAAAAAACTTCCCGTCCACGAAACTGCCATCTCCGGTGGATGAACCTCCCCAAATCGGCCCTTCGTCCACGAAACCGCCCTCTCCGGTGGATGAACCTCCCCAAATCGGCCCTCCGTCCACGAAACCGCCCTCTCCGGTGGATGAACCTCCCCAAATCGGCCCTCCGTCCACGAAACCGCCCCCTCCGGTGGATGAACCTCCCCAAATCGGCCCTCCGTCCACGAAACCGCCCTCTCCGGTGGATGAACCAGCCAAAAACCGGGGTTCGTCCACAGAACGCCCTAAAACGGTGGACGAACCGGCCTCAGCAACGCCGGGGAGAATCTTTTCACAGGATATTTTTGGTTTTTTTCATGAATCAATAATAAAAAAGATTCAACCGATTGCTGTTTTTTTCAACCGATTTTGGTTTTTCGTCCCTTATATCCATTTTTGGTCCCAAAGCATGCCTCGGCCCATCCGCAGGTGCTGGTAATTCCGTACCTTGCGAAAAAACAATGATGTACACAGAAACGCCTGCAGAACGATTATTTCGGGAATCTCCGCCCATCACACACCTTCACACCAGCCCATTGGAGCATGATGTCTTTTACCAATCCTCAAAAGAAAAGGAGCTGGTTTTGTTGTATGTTGCCGTTGCCAAAAAGAAAAGCGGCTGCCGATTACTTGCCTACTCCCTGATGAGTAATCATTTCCATTTTATCCTTATCGGTAATGAAGAACTGGTGGATGCTTTCTGGCATATACTTGAGCAGTTGCTAACTATCTATTATCAGCGTCACGGACGACCCGGTTTAATGAAGCAGGTCCATGCTTCCAAAACCCCCATTACCAGCTTGCAACAGCTTCGCAATGAAATTGCCTACGTTATCCGTAACGCTTTTGTGGCCCGGACGGACGTCCATGTGTTTGCCGACCCCTGGTCCAGCGGAAACCTGTATTTCAATCCCACGCTGGCAAAGGACGGCGTGTCCATCTCCGCTATTAAAGGCAGGGCGCGCCGGGAAATGACTTGTTCCAGAAACATTGATGCCGACCCGGGCATTTTCATCAAGGACGGTAAGGTTCAGCCTTGGAGTTTTGTCGATTATGAGCTGGCAGAAGCCTTCTACGACAACGCCCGGCAGTTTGTCCACAGTGTGCTGAAAAATGTGGAAGCCCAGGTGGAAACGGCCACGCGCTATGGGGAAAAGCCTTTTTTGAGCGATGATGAACTTTTGCCGATAGTGTTCAGGTTGTGCCGGGAACGTTTCAAAGCCGATGGCCCGGGTGCGCTGGACCCGTTGAATCGGAAGCGGCTGGGCGTATTGCTCAAAAACGAGTACTCGGCCTCCAATAAGCAAATAGCCCGCCTGGCCCGGCTGTCCATCCAGGAGGTAAACGCCATCTTCCCCCTTTCGGCCAAAGAATTGTAGCCTCTCATCCACGAAACCGCCCCTCCGGTGGATGAACCTCGCCAAATCGACCCTTCGTCCACGGAATAACCCTCTTCGGTGGACGGGCGTGGCACTGTCGGCCCCATACTGCCATTTTGTCAGTCCCCCGGGAAAGGAACGGAGATTGATGTTCCCCATTTGCCGGAACTTCGCCCCGGTGCCACTCGAAGCAAGGTGCCATCCAGCGCGAAGCAAAGGAAAAAAGGAGGATCAAGATTATGGCAAACAACAATAACAACAGTTTTTTGGAACGCTTTGCGATTAACCTGAACGAAAGGGCTTCGCAGGGCAAGCTGGACCCGGTGATCGGCCGGGACGACGAAATTCGGCGCGTGCTGCAGATTCTTAGCAGGCGCACCAAGAACAACCCCATACTGGTGGGCGAACCGGGCGTGGGTAAAACCGCTATCAGTGAAGGCATTGCCCAGAACATCGTGAACGGGCAGGTACCGGAGAACCTGAAGTCCAAAAAGGTCTATTCCCTGGACATGGGCGCACTTATCGCGGGTGCTAAATATCAAGGTGAGTTCGAGGAGCGCCTGAAGGGCGTGGTGAAAGAAGTGGTGGACAGCGCCGGCGAGATAATCCTCTTCATCGACGAAATCCACACCCTGGTGGGCGCAGGCCGATCCAGCGGCGCCATGGACGCGTCTAACATCCTGAAGCCGGCCCTGGCAAGGGGTGAGCTCAGGACCATCGGCTCAACCACCCTGGATGAATACCAGAAGTACTTCGAGGCCGATAAGGCCCTGGAGCGCCGCTTCCAGATGGTGATGATAGACGAGCCTTCCCCGGCGGAATCCATCGCCATCCTCAGGGGCCTGAAGGAGCGCTACGAGAACCACCACAAGGTGCGCATCGAGGACGATGCCCTCATAGCCGCCGTAAACTTGAGCCACCGCTATATCACCAGCCGCTTCCTGCCGGACAAGGCCATCGACCTGGTGGACGAGGCTGCTTCCAAATTAAGACTGGAAATGAACTCCGTGCCGGAACCCATCGACGACCTGAACTCCGCCATAAGACAGAAAGAAATTGAGCGTGAGGCCATTAAGCGAGAAGGGGCATCGGCCAAGATGGACAAACTGGAGGCCGAACTCAAGGACCTGCAGGCCCGGCGTGAAGAGCTCATGAAACGCTGGAACGAGGAAAAGGACATCCTGAGCGGCCTGCAGACGGCCCGGCAGGAGATAGAGGACCTGAACCTCCAGGCCAAGACGGCCGAACGGAACGGCGATTACGCCCGCGTGGCCGAAATCCGTTACGGCAAGATTGCCCAGACCCAGAAGCGCATCGACGGACTCACCGCCAAGGCTGAATCCATCAAGGAACCGCTTGTTACAGAGGCGGTTACACCGGAAGACATTGCCGAAGTGGTGGCCAAGTGGACCGGCATTCCCGTAAAGCGGATGCTGGAAAGCGAGAAAGAAAAGCTTCTGAGGATGGAAACCGAACTCCACAAGCGGGTGGTGGGCCAGGATGAGGCCATCAAGGCCGTTTCGGACGCCGTCCGCCGCAATCGGGCCGGCCTCAGCAACGAAAAGCGCCCCATCGGCAGTTTCCTCTTCATGGGCACCACCGGCGTGGGCAAGACCGAACTGGCGAAGGCCCTGGCCGAATTCCTCTTCAACGACGAGAACATGATGACCCGTATCGATATGAGCGAGTATCAGGAGCGGCACACTGTGAGCCGGCTGGTGGGCGCTCCTCCGGGATACGTGGGTTACGACGAAGGCGGCCAGCTCACCGAAGCCGTGCGTCGCAAACCCTACAGCGTAGTACTGCTGGACGAGATTGAAAAAGCCCATCCGGACGTGTTCAACGTGCTTCTGCAGGTACTGGACGACGGCCGCCTCACGGACAACAAGGGCCGCACGGTGGACTTCAAGAACACCATCCTCATCATGACCTCCAACGCCGGGGCCGATATCATCCAGGGCTACATGGAACGCCTCCCGGAAGTGAACGGCCTGGACGCGCAGGCCATTGTCACGCGCCGCTCCCTGCTGGACGAATGCTCCAGGAAAGTGCTTGACGTACTGAAGCTTACGGTGCGTCCGGAGTTCCTGAACCGCATAGACGAAATCATTATGTTCGACCCGCTTACCAAGGCCGATATCCGCGAAATCCTGCACATCCAGGAGCACGAGCTGCAGCGGAAACTCGCCGAAAGCGGCATCAGCGTGGAGTTCACCCCGGCCTTTGAAGATCACATTGTAGAGCACGGTTACGACCCTGCCTACGGCGCCCGTCCCGTGAAGCGGCTCATCCAGCGGGAACTGGTGAACCTGCTGGCGAAGAACCTCTTGGACGGCACCGTCCGCAAGGACTCCACCGTCCACGTGGATGTAGCCGGCGGCGAGGTGGTGCTGCGGTAAATCAGCCCGGGGCGCAGCAAATAAACAAATTATTTGTAACTTTGCGGGACTATGGATTTACAGGCACTAAAGAATAAGTACGACATCATCGGCAACGACCCGGTGCTGAACGACGCCCTGGAGACGGCGGTGAAGTTCGCGCCCACGGGCCTGAGCGTGCTCATTCAAGGAGAGAGCGGCGTGGGTAAGGAAAACGTGGCCCGCATCATCCATCAGTACTCCCAGCGCCGTCAGGGGCCGTTTTTCGTGGTGAACTGCGGCGCCCTGCCCAAGGAACTGGTGAATTCGGAGCTCTTCGGCCACGTAAAGGGCTCGTTCACCGGCGCCTCGGACAACCGCAAGGGCTATTTCGAGGATGCCGACGGAGGCACCCTCTTCCTGGACGAGATTGCCGAGCTTCCAGCCGAAACGCAGGCCCTCCTGCTGCGGGTGCTCCAGAGCGGGGAATTCCGCAAGGTGGGTTCCAACAAGGTGGAACACACCAATGTGCGAGTAGTGGCCGCCACCAACGTGCAGTTGTACGAGGCGGTGAAACGGGGCAAGTTCCGCGAAGACCTGTACTTCCGCCTGTCGGCCGCCCAGCTCCGCATCCCCCCGCTCCGGGAGCGCCGGAACGATATTTACCTGTTGTTCCGCAAGTTCACTTCGGATTTCAGCGAGGTGTACGGCATGTGCAAGATTTCGCTGAAGGCCGATGCCATCCGCCTGCTGGAGCAATACCGCTGGCCGGGTAACATCCGCCAGTTGCAGGGCTTCACCCAGTCCCTTACTGCCCAGCTTTCCACCAAGATTACCCCTACGCTGCAACGGATCGAGTTATCGGCCCGGGACCTGGAGCCCTATATGCCCCGCGAAGAAGGCGAACCCATCCCCATGCTGTACGAGGGGCCGCAGCCTTCATCGGCTTTCAATGCCGATGAGCGGCAGGCTATTTTCAAGGCCATCTTCGACCTTAAGCAGGAAGTGGATGCCCTGAAGGCGCGCATAGACCGGCGGGAACTGCCGCCTCCGCCGCCGAGGCCGCTGGAAGAGCCCCAAGAGGCCGAGTGGCAGGGTCCGGAGGCCTTCCCCCAGGACCGGCCCATCTTCCATGTGGAAACGCCGGCCCAGGAGGCCCATTCCCTGTCCATCCGGAAGTCGGAGGAGGAACTCATCCGCGCCGCGCTGGAAAAGCACGACGGCAACCGCAAGAAGGCGGCCGAAGAACTGGGCATGAGTGAACGTACGCTTTACCGCAAACTCCCGGAAGAATACCGCAAGAAATGAAACGCCTTTTCTTCATACTGGCCGCGGCGCTGGTAGTCGCCTCCTGTGGAATTTACTCTTTCACAGGTACTTCCATACAGCCCGACGTGCAAACCATCACCATTCCCTATGTGGAGAACAAGGCGCCGCGCATCAATCCTTCCCTGTCCAACGACCTCACGGAGGCCCTGCAGGAGAAGTTTCGCAAGCTCACCCGCCTGGAGCAGGTGGACCTGGACGGAGACCTGGAACTAGTGTGCGAGATTACCGGCTACGATGTAAGGGCCACTTCCGTGACGGCCGAAGAACAAGCGGCCCAGAACCGTCTTACCGTGCAGGTGAAGATTGAATTCACCAACCGGAAGTATCCGGAAGACGATGTGACCAACACCTTCAATGCCTACGAGGACTTCGACGCCACCCTGTCGCTGGACGCCGTGGAAAGCGGCCTGTGCGAATCCATCGTGGAAAAGCTGGTGGAAGATATTTTTAACGCAACCGTAGCGCAATGGTAAGAGCATCCCACATAGACCTTCACACGCTCACCTTGGACGAACTTGTGGGCGTGGTGAACCTGTATCCCTGGTACGGTGCGGCCCGGGTGGAACTCTGCTCCCGGATGTCGGAAGACTGGGGAGAGGGACAGTTCGCCGGCGAGGCCTTGTTCGTGGCCGACCGGCGCAAGATAGCCACCTTCCTCCACCGCGCCCGCAAGGGGAATTACGCCGATAAGGATGTCCAGGCTCTGCTTGCCTCCTACATGGAGCCTTCTCCCGGGGAAGTGGCTGCCAGCGAGCACCAGGTGCGCGTGGTGGGCGGGGATTATTTCTCCCAGTCCCAGTACGACAATGTGCGCAAGGGCGATGACAACATTTTCACCCGCTTTGCGGCGAAAAACCGCCCGGACGGCTCTCCGGACGAGGAAGCGGGCAGCGAGATAGCCGACCGTTTCGCCACCGAAACCCTGGCCAGGATCTTTGCCGAACAGGGCCGTCCGGAGGAGGCAAGACGCATTTATTCGCGTCTGGTTTTGGATATTCCGGAAAAAAGTGCTTACTTTGCATCCCTTATTGACGAATTGGATTAAAAATAGTTAACAATATGAACGCAGCATTCACTGTTCTGGTCGTCCTCATCATCATTGCGGCCATTCTCCTGATCGCGGTCGTCCTTCTGCAGAATGGCAAGGACGGCGGCCTCGCCACCAATTTCACTTCCGCCAACCAAACCCTGGGCGTACGCCAGACGGCCACCATCCTGGAAAAGGCCACCTGGTATCTGGTCGCCTTCATCCTGGTGCTTTCCATCGTTACCGTTTTCGTAGCCCGTGGAACAACCCAGCGCGGTTCCAACGACGCCGTGAGCACCGAAATCCTGAACCAGGTGGATGCCGCCGCTTCCGAGGCTCCCGCCTTCCCGCTCCCGCAGGACAACCCGGAGGAAGCCGAATAAACCATCGGCACATAGAAACTCAAAGCCAGCCCTTTCCGGGTTGGCTTTTTTGTGCTGAGCGCCGCCCGTCCACCGTTTTTGGGTGTTTCGTGGACGAAGGGCCGATTCTGGCCGCCTCATCCACCGCAGGGGGTCATTCCGTGGACGAACCCCGCATTTTAGCCGCCTCGTCCACCGCAGGGGGCTATTTCGTGGACGAACCCCGCATTTTGGCCGCTTCATCCACCGCAGAGGGTTATTCCGTGGACGAATGGCTGTGCTTGTTTGGCAGTTTCAGCAAAAAGTGCTAATTTTATGGCGTAGAAATAACACTAAACCATGAAAAAATCAGCATTAGCATGGGTGTGCGCCGCTGTGGTTCTTCTTACCTCCGGCTGCGGCACCTCCCGTAAAGCCCGGCAGCAGCGTATTCCCGAAATGGGTAAGTTGGAATGGTCCAAGCCTTTACAGAAAGCCGACGGCAGTTTTGTGGTGGAGCTTTCCGGCCTCTGCCTCAGCAAGGACCAGGACTTCCTCTGGGGCGTGGGCGACAACGGCAACCTGTACAAAATTAACTTCGACGGCACGTTCGAGAACCACTGGACCCACAAGGCCGATATGGAAGGCATTACCCTGAATCCGGCCACCGGAGACCTGTATCTGGCCATAGAACCCTCGCGGGTGTACAAGATGGTGGGCCCCTCCTATAACGACAAGGAAACCGTAGTGCAGGTTGAGGAAGCGGCCAGGTTGAGGAACGACGGCATAGAGGCCATCACCTGGTACAAAGGAGACCTCTATCTGGGCGCCCAGACCAAAGCTATGCTATGGAAATATTCGGTGGACGGCAAGAAACTCCAGGATACAAGAAGCCTGAGGGACGTGGCTCCCACCCTTTCGGAAATTGCCGATTTGTGCTATGACCCGGCGGGAGACTACCTCTGGGTAATGGATTCCAACGCCCGCTCGCGGGAAGTGCCTGACATGAAGCCGTTTACGCTGTACCTGTTTAATGGTGACGCCACAGAACTTTTGGCCACGTACGACCTTAGCGCCTTTGCCAACTACAACCCGGAATCGGTGTGCGTGGACCGCGCTCACGGCTGCATCTGGGTGGCCGATGACTGCGGCGACGACAACCCCTCCATCCTACACAAAATCGCCTTCTCGTTCTAGCGAAAAGGCGATTGGCTAACATGGGGCTGGCCCGGAAGGCCGGCCTCTCTTTTATACTTCCGTAGCCGTAGCGAACTCGGAAAGGAAGCGCATGTCGTTCTCGAAATAGTGCCGCAGGTCGTTCACCTGCCACTTGAGCATGGCGATGCGCTCAACGCCCATGCCGAAAGCGAAGCCGGTGTATTCCGAAGGATCGATGCCGGAAGCCCTCAGGACATTCGGGTCCACCATGCCGCAGCCCATGATTTCCAGCCAGCCGGTGCCCTTGCAGATGTTGCAGCCCTTTCCGTGGCAGATGTTGCAGCTGACGTCCACTTCGGCCGATGGCTCCGTGAAGGGGAAGTAGCTGGGCCGCATGCGGATTTCCGTCTCCGGGCCGAACATCTCCCTGGCGAACAGCAGGATAGCCTGCTTCAGATCGGCAAAGGTAACGTCCTTGTCGATATAAAGCCCCTCCACCTGGTGGAAGATGCAGTGGGCGCGGGCCGATATGGCCTCGTTCCGGAAAACGCGGCCGGGGCACACCACGCGGATGGGCAGCGGCTGCTTCTCCATGGTGCGCACCTGCACGGAGGAGGTGTGGGTTCTGAGGAGCAGCGGATTCAGGTGGCCGGTGCTCACGAAGAAAGTATCCTGCATTTCCCGGGCCGGGTGGTTGGGCGGGAAGTTCAGGGCCTCGAACACATGATAATCGTCCTCAATCTCAGGACCTTCCGCTACGTCATAGCCGAATTTGCGGAAGATGTCCACAATCTGCTGCCGCACGATGGAAACCGGATGGCGGCTCCCCAGCGGGAAGGCGTCTCCGGGCATGGTGAGGTCTTCCTTGGGGCCGATCGAGGCGGCGGCTTCCTCCACGGAGGCCTTCAGTTCCTCGATCCGGGCGGCGGCGGCCTTCTTCAGTTCGTTCAGCTTTTGGCCGTATTCCCGCTTGAGTTCCGGCGCCACGGAGCGGAATTCCTCCATCAGGGCCGTAATTTCACCTTTCTTGCCCAGAAAACGCACGCGGGCTTCCTCGGCCTCTTTGGCGGTGGAGGCCTTCAGTTCCTGCAGTTCCTTGAAGATTTTATCGATGGTTTCTTTCATAGTGGCTGCAAAGTTAACTATTTTTTCTTATCGGCGGTTGCCTTGGCGGCCTTTTCACGGCGTTTTTCCCGCTCCTTCTGGGCGCGCTGGCCGCCGGATTTCATGTATTTGTTCCACTGCTCCGGGGTAAAGAAAGACTTGTAGGAGCGGTCTATCTGTTCCATCCATTTGTCGGAAATGGACTGGTAAAGGTCCGTGTTTTCCACTTTGGCCTGCTGCATCTGGAGCAGCTCTTCCATGCGGGCGGTGAGGTCGTGGGTGAGCGTGGAGTCCACATAGAATTCCTGCCAGTATTCCAGGTCCAGCAGGATGCGGAGGCGTTCCGTCTCCTTGTCTATGGAATCCAACAGCTGCTTCTCCCGTTCTTCCGGGGTTTGGGCCGGCTGCTGATTTTGGGCATTGGCGGCAAAAATCGACAGGAATAGGACGGCCACAAGATGTATAAAACGATAAAAATTCATAAATTTGCAAGTTGATGTCGAAGGACAAAATTACGCAATAAATCGAAAAACCGCAAAAATGAAGAGAAATATCCTCCTCAAATCCTTTGTGGCCGCCGCTTTTACGCTGCTGGCGGCTGCCGAAGGCAATACCTGCACCAATGTAATCATTTCCCGCGGGGCCAGCATGGACGGCTCGGTCCTGGTGTCCTATGCGGCCGATTCCCACTACCTTTTCGGCGAGCTGTATTTCCATCCCGCCAAGGACTGGAAAGCGGGTTCGGTGCTCAAGGTTTATGATTGGGATACCAACCGCTACCTGGGCGAAATAGAACAGGTGGAGCACACCTACCAGACGGTGGGCAACATGAACGAGAACCAGGTCATCATCACGGAAACCACTTGGGGCGGCCGTCCGGAGCTGGAGGACAAGCGGGGCGGAATAGACTATGGTTCCCTCATCTACATCACGCTGCAACGCGCCAAATCGGCCCGGGAGGCCATCGACATCATCGTGGAGCTGGCCAACGAGTACGGCTACGCTTCGGAGGGTGAGACCTTCTCCATCGCCGACAAGAACGAGGCCTGGATCATGGAGCTCATCGGCAAAGGCATGAACATGCGCAACGGCGTGAATATGAGCAAGGGCATCGTGTGGGTGGCCCGCCGGGTGCCGGACGGTGCCATCTGCGCCCACGCCAACCAGGCCCGTATCGGCCAGTTCCCGCTCAACGACCCGGACAACTGCCTCTATGCCCCGGACGTGATCTCCTTCGCCCGCCGCAAGGGCTATTTCGACGGGGCCGACAGCGAATTCAGCTTCAAGAAGGCCTACGCACCAGTTGATTTCGGCACCGTCCGCGGCTGTGACGCCCGCGCCTGGAGCGCCTTCAACATCCTCACCAACGGTTGGTTCTCTTTCTATGACGAGAACGGAAACGCCGTAACCAGAGACGCTTACACCTATCTGGACTATGTGATGGGAGAAAACCTGGAGGGCGATTTCCCGCTCTTTGTGTTTCCGCGCAAGAAGATTAGCGTAAAGGACGTGGCCGATGTGATGCGGGACCACTTCGAGGGCACCCCCATGGACATGACCCAGGACATCGGCGCCGGCGGAAACGCCCTCCCGTACCGCTGGAGGCCGATGGAGTTCGAGGTGGACGGCCGCACCTATGTGAACGAGCGCGCCATCGCCACCCAGCAGACCGGCTTCTGGATGGTGGGCCAGGCCCGCAATTACGTGCCCGACGTGGTGGGCGGCATCCTCTGGTTTGGCACCGACGATGCGGCCACCTCCTACCTCACCCCCATCTACACCAGCATCAACAAGGTGCCGGACTGCTTCAAGGAAGGCAACGGAGACCTGTTGCACTATTCCCGCACCTCCTCCTTCTGGATGAACAACCGCATCTCCAACGCCTGCTACAAGATGTACAACGTAATGGCGCCCTACGTGCGCGAGCGGGCCGATGCCTTTGAAATAGACCAGATGTACCGCCGGACCCATTCCGTGGACAGCATGGCGGTTGTGATGTACAACGAGATTGTGGTCAAGATGCAGAAGAAGCTTTCCTCCAAGGGCGACGTGATGATTTCCCGCAAGCCCTTCGAGAAGGTGATCGACTACGTTACGGACTATACCGTACGCACGGCCCAGAACCAGTTTGCCGCCTGGTCCCGGCTGGAAGTGGAGCTGCTGGTGAAATTCATGGACGGCAATGTAAAGCCCCAGAACGAGGACGGCAGCTTCAAGCACTCGGAATATTCCGAAGGCATTCCGGAGAGCGTGGAATGGCCGGGATACACGGAACTCTGGAAACAGACGGTGGCCCAGGAACACGGAGAAGTGATTGTTGTACCCGAAGAGTAGGAAGGAATGCTGCGCCGTCACTGCATATTAATGGCCGTTTTGGCTTTGGCCGCGTGCGGAAAGCCCGAGACTCCTCCGGTAACGCCGCCAGTAACGCCGCCGGACCCTCCGGTGGTTCCGGATCCCCCCGTGGTGGAGGACCAGGATGTCTTGCTGCAGCTTTCCCTTTCTTTTCCCGGGAATATGTCGTCCCAGACCGCAGACTTCCCCGCCTCCAAGGCCGATGCCGTGCAGCTTAGGCACAGCGTGCGCATTTTCCGCGCCAGCGAGTCCGGCGGCTGGGAATCGGCCCCCGAATGGCAGAAAGTGATTACCTCCGACAAACTGGACTCTCCGGATACGGAGATTAGCGCAGACTTGAAACAGCATCGCTACAAAGTGCTGGTCTGGACGGATTTCGTGCGCGGCAGCGCCGACTGGTTCTGGAGCGCCGGCGATTTCTCCAAGGTGCAGCTGCAGGGCAGCTACCAGGGCGCTTCGGAATACAAAAAGGCGTTCTACGGCTCCAAGGAAGTGGATTTAACCTCCTCGGGAGCATCGGCCAACAGCCGCATTTCCATGGAACTTCCCGTGGCGGCCTACAGGATTATTGCCACGGACGGTGGTTCTTTTGAAGGAAAGACGCTCACCGCCACCATCGCTTACCCGGAGCCAGTTCCCGCCGCTTTCAACCTGTGGGAAGGCGCTGCGGTGGATACCCGCTCCGGCCTTTCGTTCAGCGTGCCGGTGGAAGCACTCCCGGACGGTACTGTGTCCATCAGCAGCGACATCCTCTTGATGAGCGGTGCCGAAGCTTCGGTGCCGGTACAGCTCCGCCTGCAAGGGGCCGATGGCTCCGTACTGCTTGACCAAGCGGTCTCCATTCCCCTCAAAAAGGGCCGCGAAACCGTCCTGCGGGGCGAATTACTCTCGGCCGGAGCCTCGTCCGGCATCACCCTGGATCCTTCTTTCGAAGGGGAGTACGATATCAGTTTTTAATAGGGAGGAAGGATGAAAACGTATTTGAGAATATTCTTTTCGGCCCTGCTGATATTGGTCTCCTGCACCCGGGAACCCCTGGCGGAAGAAGGGGTGGAAACCGTTTTCTCCCTTGTCGCGGACAATGCGGACACCAAGGCGGTGGGGGATGCTTCGGCGGTGGACCAGCTTAGCGTGCTGGCCTGGGACAAGGACGGCAACTCCCTGGACTATCTCACCTTTACCTGCACCCAGGACGGTCCGGGCCGGTTTTCGGCCAAAGCCCGCCTGGTTCGCGGCGTGGAATATACCCTTCTGTTCTTTGCGCAGAAAGAAGGTACCTACACCCTGGGCAAGGACGGATGCCTCAACTTGTCCGGCTTCGGAGCCACCAGCGACGCTGCCCGGGACGCCTTCTCCGCAGTGCTGAAGATGAAGGCCGGAGAATCCTCCACATTGTCGCTTTCCCTCAGGCGGCCCTTCGCCCTGCTCCGTTTCGTTTCTTCCCCGGCGGACCAGCAGGTGGCGTGGGAGGAGCACCGTTTGGACGGTATCCGGAGCCGGGTGGAACTGGAAAATGTCCCCAATAAGCTCAATCTCCTTACCGGTGCCGTGGAAGGCAGCGTAAAGGCGAGTTTTGCCGAGGCCGATGCCCCGGCGGAAGGGGAGATGGCCTATGTCTTTGTACCCGCCGGAGAAACGGAAAGTCTTGTGAATGCTGTGGTTACCGTAACGGCAGAGGATTTTGCCTCCGTCCGCCAAATCACCGGCATTCCACTCCGGCGCAACCATGTTACTAAGATAGAGGGCGACTTCCTTACAACGGAAGGCGTCCTGGATATTAACCTTGGCGGCGACTGAATATGAAACGACTGTTATACATATTGTTGTTAGCCGTCCTTCTCACCGCTTGCCAGAAGGAGCGGGGAAGCCAGACCACCGGCGTGTCCTTCCCGCTGGAATGGGATGCGGTTTCCACCAAGGCCGATGGCAGCCAGGCCGACGGCCTCCTGGTGGGCGTTTACCGGAAAGACGATAGCGGAAAACTCACTTACTTGCCTGCTTTGTCCCGGGACAATATACAGGATGCCTTGGCTGTGTCGGGCGGAAAAGCCACCTTCCAGGTCCAGCTTACCCGCGGAGAGAACTATCAGCTGGTCTTTTGGGTCCAGGACCAGCGCAACCAGGATTATGAACCGGACTTTTCTGCCGGCATCCTGCAGATGAAAGCCTCGGCTCCGGCCAACGACAGCAGCCGGGACGCGTTTTACGGCGTTTTTGAAACCGGGCCGATAAGTTCTTCGGCCCCGTCTTTCCCGGGCATCAAACTTAAACGCCCTTTCGCCCGGATTCAGGTGCTTGTACCCGAAGAGGATTGGGCGCTGGCCGCCAGAAGCGGGGTGGAATTCACCCGGTCGGCCATGCGCGTGCAGCAGGCGCCCAATACGCTGAACCTCCTTACCGGAGGGGTTTCCGGCTCGATGGACCTTTCATTCTCCGCCGCCGGAGTCCCTGCCTCCGAGACACCTTCCGCCAAATATGCCGCAACGCATAAAGTGGTGGCTTCCAATTATTTCCTTGTGGGAGAAGAACGCTTGTTCAACGTGGCGGTGGATGTTTATACCCGTATAGGCGGCAAGGAGCAGGCTCCCTTCAGCTTCTCTGTGGACAATGTGAAGGCCCGCCGGAACTATAACACCTCTTTAACCGGCAATGTATTCACTGTGGATAGTAATTTCCAGCTGAGCCTGGAGGCCGATTTCTCCACGCCCGGCTATAATGGCGAGGTGCCCACACCCGAACCGCCGGATGAGCCGGAAAACCCCGATAATCCTGACAATCCGGACGAGCCCGAGAACCCGGACAACCCGGACAATCCAGATAATCCAGATAATCCGGATAACCCGGACGAGCCGGACAATCCTGATGATCCCGAGAACCCTGACAATCCGGATAATCCGGAAGATCCCGACAATCCAGATAATCCGGACAACCCGGATAATCCAGAAGATCCGGACGATCCAGAGAATCCCGATGACCCTGATAACCCGGATAATCCTGATGACCCTGATGACCCTGATGACCCTGATGACCCTGAAGATCCAGAAGATCCGGATGAACCGGAGGATCCTACTCCGGCTACCGGTTTGGTAGTAACAGAGGATGCCACAGACGTTTCCACGGGTGATGCCACGCTCAATGCCTCTTTCAGCAATGTGTCGGGCATAGTGGGCGAGGCCGGTTTTGCATGGGGTATATCGACCTATGCGCTCACGGATACGCTCTTTGTGGATCCGCCAAACCGGGCCAGGGGTTCCTTCTCGGCCACCCTTACAGGTCTGGAACCGGGAACCACCTATTATTACCAGGCCTATATACTTGAGTATGACGAAGTTCAGAAGAAATTTGTGGAAAGGATGGGTGCCGTTCGAACTTTCACCACCGTATCGGCGGCAGAGCCCCCTTCCCCGCCTCAGGCAGATGAACTTCCTGGCTATCTGGGCTGCTACGAAATGCCGGACGTTTCTTTCCTGCTCAAGGGGACGGAGGCTTCGGGTAATAACTCAGACCGCGACGACCGTTGGTACCGCTACTACACCACCAGTTCCGATTGCCAGATAGCCTCGCACACCTATACCCTTTCCGGGAAGCAGGTGCGCAATTACACCGTATGTTACGACGGTTCCAGGTATGCGCCCATGTGGACGGCCCATGCCATGCACAGGACCATGTGGCCGGACAACAATGTGGGACGGAACGATTCCTGGGCGGCCGATCCGGCCATTTCCCTCACCCAGCAGAAGGGGTTGGATAACGCCAACAGCGTGGGCTACAGCCGGGGACACCTGGTGGCCTCCAACTATCGGCAGTCCAGCGTGAAGCAGAACAAGCAAACCTTCTATTACGCCAACCAGGCGCCCCAGTGGCAGAACAGCTTCAACGACGGCATCTGGAGCCAGCTGGAGAATGCCGTGGCCTCGCATGCCCCGGCAGGGAGCGATACCCTTTACGTGGTCTCCGGGGTGTTGTATGAAGGATCCATCCAGACCAAATCGGCCAAGGATTCCGGAGGCTCTTTCTCCCTCTCGGTTCCCATTCCCAGCCACTTCTACAAGTGCCTGATGAGATGCTCCTTCGGCAGCGACGGAAAGATGACGGCCGCCAAGGGCTGCGCCTATATCTTCACCAACAAGGCACACAGCGGCGAGCAGTATTCCAGCGGAATTACCACCATCGACGCGGTGGAGGCCCGGGCCGGATTTGACTTCTTTGCCAAAGTTCCTGCAGCGCTGCAAGAGGCGGCCGAAAGGACATCGGCTCCAATATGGTAAGCTATGAAGGCGAGGCAGGTTGTTATCTTTCTTTTCGGGGTTTTTGCGCTCTTGGGTATAGGCTGGATGGCGTTTCCGGCCGATGGCGTTCCCGTGGGGCCGCTGACGCTCCGTTTCGCCTCCTACCAGGGGATGCTCCGGGATGCCCGGGAGAAGAAAGTGGACGTGGATTCCGTATTGCAGGCCGTTCAGGCGCGTTTTCAGATGGAGTCCGACACACTCAATTATTACCGTACGTTCTTCTATGAGAATCCGGACCGGATTTATCTGCCGAACGACAATTACAGCTTCCTGGATCCAGTGTTCCGCTCCATGGAAAATGCTCAGAAACAAGCGCTTCCGGTCCGTGTGGTCCATTACGGGGACTCCCAGATAGAGCTGGACCGCATTTCCTCCGAACTGCGGCAGGCCCTGCAGGAACGCTTCGGCGGCATCGGCACGGGCATGTTTCCGGCGCTTAGCAATGTTCCTTCGGCCAGTATTTCCAAAAGCGCCTCCGGCGGCTTTGTGCATTATACCATGTACGGCGATTCCACTACGGTGCGGGCCGGGCACAACCGCTACGGCGTAATGGCGCAGGTGGTGCAGCTTTCTGGCGGCGGTACGCTCAGCCTGCGGGCTACCAAGTCCAAAACCGCCAAGGAAAACACCCTCAGTTTTTCCCGCGTAACCGTGCTGTACGGGCGCGCATCGGCCAATTTCTCCGTAAAGGCGGTGTCCGACACCCTTAAGCCCGTTCCGGTGGAAGAGAAGACCGACGGAGGTACTACGCTGATTACCTGGCAGTTCTCCCGCCCGGTGCAGAAGGCCACCCTTACTTTCCAGGGGAATGCCGAACTCTACGGGGTGGCGGCCGATGGGGACAAAGGCGTTACTGTGGACAATATCCCGCTCCGGGGCTGCTCCGGCACCATTTTCACCCGCATTTCCAAGCAGTTGATGATGAACAGTTTCGCCTTGGATAACACGCAGCTGATTATCCTGCAGTTCGGCGGAAACTACATGCCGGTGGTGCGGAGTGCCAAGACCATCGAGCAGTATCAGGAGCAGATTGCCAAGCAGATTCAGTATTTCCACGAGGTGGCTCCGCAGGCGAGGATACTCTTTATCGGCCCGTCCGATATGGGAAAGAGCGTGAACGGACGCATCGTTACCTGGCCGCTCCTTCCGGAAATGGTTGATTCGTTGAAGGTTACGGCGCTGCGTAACGATGCCGCCTATTGGGACCTGTATCGGATGATGGGTGGCGAGAATTCCATGGGTCAGTGGGTGAAGCACAAGCCGCCCTACGCCGGCCCGGACTACATCCACTTTACCCCGGCCGGGGCGGAGCAGGTGGGGCAGGCCCTTTCGCGTTCCTTCCTCACTTATTACGATTTCTACCAGCTGCGGAAAACCCTTCCGCGTTCGCGGGTGTTGGAAGTGATGGGCCGATGAAGAAGCTGTTGTTTTCCGTTCTGTTCCTGTTGGCGGCGCTTTCCCTGGAGGCCCGCCGCATGCCCCGTTATCCCTTCATTCCGGCCGACAGGAACGTACTGCAGTTCCCGGGCGGGGCTTCGGACGAGTTTGACCTGTTCTTAAGGAAACTGGATACTTTGGTGAATACCGGCAAGGGCGATGTGCGGGTGCTCCATGTGGGCGGTTCCCACGTGCAGGCCGGCACCTGGACGGATAGGCTCCGGACCCATTTCCTCTCGCTCCGTTACGGCATAGATGGTGGTCGGGGGTTGGTTTTCCCCTTCTCGGCCGCAGGTACCAATACGCCCATCAGCTATTCCTCGTCTTACATCGGCAATTGGGAAAAGAGTACCTGCCTGAAGCCGGAAACCACGCTGGGGCTCACTGGAATGGCTATTACGGCCAGTGATACATCGGCCCGGGTGTCGGTGGACCTGCTGCCGAGAGAGCTGCACCTGCATCAGCCGCGCTACACCTTCAACCGGGTGGACGTGCTGGGCGAGGGCACGCTGGAACCGGTGCTTTTGCTGCAGGGGAAGGACACGCTCCGGGGCGTTTCCGGCCACGGGCTTACGCACTTCGACCTGCCTTATTACACGGACTGGATCCAGGTGGCTTTTGCCGGCGGTCCGGGCCGATACTCTCTCCGGGGCCTCTATCTGGACAAGCCCAATACCGGTTTTACCATGGTGGAGGCTGGGGTGAACGGCGCCGCCACAAGCTCCTGGCTCCGCTGCGAAGAATGGGAGGAGGAGTTACGGCGGGTGCGGCCGGACCTGGTGATTTTCTCCATCGGCATCAACGATATCCAGGGGGATTTTGACCCGGTTCGCTTCAAGGCCAATTACCGGCAGCTGGTCCGCCGGGTGCGGCGGGTGAATCCCCGCTGCGCCATCCTGTTTACGGGTATCAACGACAGCTACCGCAAGCGCAATGTAAACCCCAATACGCCCGCCTGCGAAGAGGCCTTCGAGGCCCTTGCACGCGAGTACAAGGCCGTTTACTGGGACTGGTTCGGCATCATGGGCGGAACGGGTTCCATGTCTCAGTGGCAGCAGGCCGGCCTGGCCCAGAGCGACAAGATCCACTTCACCACGGAGGGCTATAAAGTCCTGGGTGACATGCTGTTCGATGCGATAATGGAGCGTTACCATTCTTTGGTTTCGAGCACCTCGCCGGCCATACAAAGTGCCTCGCCTGTCATGCAGAGCACTTCGCCTGTCATACTGAGCGAAGCGAACGTATCTCCTTTGCAATGACGGGTTGGGACCTCATATGGGACTTCTTCCGGAACCTGTTCTCCTTCGACCAGGCTCACCCGTTGCTGTTCACCCAGTTCTACTTCTGGGCGTTCTTCGCGCTGGTGTTCGCGGTGTTCTCCCTTTTCCACAGCAAGGTTCTGCTCCGGAACGGCTACCTCTTTGCCTGCTCGCTGTTTTTCTACTACAAGACCAGCGGTGTTTTCCTGGCGCTGCTGCTCTTTGTGATAGTCTATAACTTCTTTGCGGCCAAGGGTTTATATCGGCTTAAGAAAGAGGGCTGGCGGAAGGCGCTGGTGACGCTCAGCGTGGTGGTGGACCTGGGAGTGCTGGCCTATTTCAAGTATGCCTACTTCCTTACGGACTTCGTGAACAACCTCTTCGGCCTGAACATCCAGGTGCACGACGTCCTGGGCGAATTCCTGAATATGTGCATGGGGGCCGATGTCTTCCGGGTGGATGCCATCATCCTGCCGGTGGGCATTTCCTTCTTCACCTTTCAGGCGGTGAGCTATGTGGTGGATGTGAATCGGCGGAAGATAGCTCCGGTGGCCAATTTCCTGGATTTCGGCTTCTATCTCAGCTTCTTCCCGCAGTTGGTGGCGGGCCCCATCGTGCGGGCCGTGGAGTTCGTGGAGCAGCTGCATAAGCCGTATAACCTTAGCCGCCGCTGGTTCGGCATCGCCATTTTCTGGATTATGAATGGCCTGCTAAAGAAGCTCATCCTGGCCGATTACCTGGCAGTGAACTTTGCCGACAGGGTGTTCGAGAACCCCCTCATGTACAGCGGGTTCGAGAATTTATCGGCCTTGTTCTGCTACTCTTTGCAGGTGTATGCCGATTTCTCCGGTTACACGGATATTGCCACGGGCGTGGCCATGCTCATGGGTTTCTACCTCCCCAAGAACTTCAATTCGCCGTATAAGGCCGAGAATACCCAGCAGTTCTGGCGTCGCTGGCACATGACTTTGAGCCGCTGGCTGCGGGATTACCTGTATATTCCGCTGGGCGGCAACCGGAACGCTACGCCGGGAACTTTCATCATTATTGCGGCTGTGGCGGTGTTCGGAAGCTTTTTGAGCGGTTCCTGGTGGGTGGCCGTGGCCGTTCTGGCCTTATCGGCCGGGATTGGCATCTGGGCCTGGCGGCGGCCTGGGGACCGGAAGCTCATCACTACCAACATCAATTCCATGAACACCATGCTACTGGGCGGCCTCTGGCACGGAGCCAGCTGGAATTTCATGATCTGGGGTGGCCTCAACGGCATCGGCATGGTCATTTATAAGATTTGGACCAAGCGTTCCATGGGGGTGAAGCTGCTCATTATCGGCGCGGTGACTTTGCTCTGTGGGGTGCTGTCTTTAACGTTGCACTACCCGGTGTGGAACCTCTTCTTTGTGTGGTCTTTGATTATCCTGGCCGGCACGGTGGTGAAGTGGATTGTTCGCCGTTGTCAATCTGAACGTACTGAAGAATCCTGGATCTCTCATTCCTGGGACATCTTCCAGACGTTTGTATTTATCACTTTCACCCGGCTCTTTTTCCGCAGCGGCTCCAACCTGGACCCGGCCCTGGCCAACGAACAGGCCTGGAACACTGCCAAGAACATGGTGAACCAAATTGGCGGTCACTGGGACCTCTCGCTGGTCCCTGCCATGATCCGGCAGCACGCCGCCGTGCTCATCCTCTTTGTCATCGGCATGATTATCCATTGGCTCCCGGAACGCTTCAAACGCCGCTACCGCATCGTTTTCGCCCGCCTGCCCCTGCCCGTCATGGCCCTGGTGGTGGTTGCCATCATTTTCTTCTTCTTTCAGTTCATCACCGCCGACCTCCAGAGCTTCATCTACTTCCAGTTCTAGCCCTCCCTTGCCCCGGCTGGCCGTGCTCCCTTGCCCCTGCTGGCCGTGCTCCCTTGCCCCTACTGGCCGTTCCCTCCCTGTGCGCCCTTTTGCCCTGCCTGAGCACGTTCGGGGCCTGTTTTCGTGCTCGGAGGGCCGTATTTGCGGTGCCCATCCACCGTGGAGGCCGTTTTCGTGGACGAAGGCCCGTTTTTGCCCGGTTCGTCCACCGTAGGGCTTGTTTTCGTGGACGAGCGCAGCGAAGAATCAATTTGAATTCGGCGACAGAGCGTTCGATTATTTAAAGACACTTTTTCATGAAATATTTTCCAATTTTTCAACCTTATCGAACGGGATTCGCAAATTCTTCGTATCTTTGCAGTAAAGAGTGCCGGCATGGTTAAGACTGAAGATGAAGTACAGCTATTCCTGAATCAATTCTTCCCAAAATTTGACGTATGGGGAATACTGTATATCAATCGGGAAAAGAACTTGGAAGCCTTGCGATTGCTTGGGATTACCCCTATAATCAGGGACTCGGTCATCAGGGGCCTGGAAACACTGGATTATGTAGAAACCATCCAGTCTTTGTTGCTTAGCGGGAATGACGACCTATGGGTATTCGGCAAGGACTATGACGGAACTGAACTGTATATAAAGATTGCCATGGGTATCCCCAATGATAAAACTGTTTGTATATCATTCCACCTGGCAGAACATCCAATATCGTACGCATTCAAATAATGGCAGCAGACATGAAAAGCCCTTTCACAGGCGGCGAGACCGACGAAGTCTATAAACTGGAAAAGATGGAGTTTCGCGGAGAGGAATTCCTTGTCCATTCGCGCTACTACAAGTGCATGGACACAGGACAGACCTTCACGGATAGCGAGCAGGACAACGCCACGCTTAACGACTTATACGCCCAGTACAGGATTAAACATGGCATACCTTTCCCGGATGAGATAAAAGCTATCAGACTCCGGTACAAGATGAATTATTCACAAATAGGAAAAATGTTGGGCTTCGGCGTAAACCAATGGGCAAAATACGAAGCCGGGCAAGTCCCGTCGGAATCAAACGGGAGACTCATTTCGGCCCTTCGAAACAAAGCTACAGCCTTGTCATTGCTGAGAGATCTCCGTGTCTTGTATGAGGATTCAGAATATGAAAAGATGATGAACTTAGTCCTCACCAGTCCGGAAGACGCACCCGCCGCCGGGAGAGATTCTGTGTTTTACGAGGGTACAACCCGCTCCATCGACAATGGTTTCGGCGAATTCAACCACCGGAAAGTGGAAGAAATGGTGAAGTATCTTGCCGGGGCGAACATCTTTCCCACGAAATTGAACAAGAAGATGTTCTATGCCGATTTCCTCCATTTCAAACGCCACGGCATTTCAATCAGCGGTCTAAGGTACCAGGCTGTCCACTTCGGCCCTGTGCCGGTACATTACAATACCATTTATGACCATATTCCCGGCCTTGTAAGCCATTCTCAATTCCACGGCAACCACGAGTCTACCATCTTGAGCGCGGAGGCGGCAGCCGACCTTTCCGTTTTCACCGACAATGAATTGGCCACGCTTCACGAAATCAACGAAAAACTTTCACCGTTTTCCACCAAAGAAATTGTAGAACTCAGCCACAAGGAATCTGCCTGGCTTCAGCACTATCCAGACATGGGCATCATCCCTTTCTCCGATGCCTATGGAATTTCTCTGCTATAGTCCCCACCTTGGCTTTGGCGCAGAGGAACTTGCCGTTCGGGAGTTTGTCTGCCGAAACCTCCTTACTTCTGAAATAAATCTTCCATCGTCACAACCCTGTCGAAGCGGGCGGCGTACTCATTCCGCTTGAGGCCGTACGTGGTAACCAGGACGGGCATCACAGTTTTCTTGTTGCCGATGATTTCCTGGACGCGTGCACCCCGCTCCAGCAGCGTTATGCCATAATCCTTCTTTACCTCAAATTCACCACGCGTGAACTTCATCTCGCACATGCATACGAAACGGTCATCCCGGTCAATCATCAAATCAATCTGCCCTCCGCGCTTATCCGGCAAGGAGGGGATGATCCATGAGGACTCTTTGGTGATTACGCCTCCTATGCCAAGCGCCTGCTTAATCTGCCGGACATGGTTCCAGCAAAGGTCTTCGAAGGCATGTCCCATCCACGAGATAACAGCCGGAGACTTTTCGTGCGCCTGCCAATAGTTCGGGCTGTCGGTGTTCCCCTTCACGTGCCTGAGGTAAAAGATACAGAACGGGTCTACCAGCTTGAACTTTGAGGTGGATTCCCCAAAAGGCACGTATTCCCGGACCAGTTTGCTCTTTTGCAAAGCAGAGAGGTTTTCCGTGAGGGTGCCGCCGGAAGACAAGCGGGCCTTCTTCAGCAGTTCATCCCGGGTAAGGCCGATTCTCACGCTTGAGAGTGCCGTAACAATCTTTTTGAGTTCGTCCGGATTGGCGAACTGCGAGGTAAACAGCCTGTCGAATTCATCCTTGAGCGGGGCGTTTTCATCGAACAGGACTGCGTCGATATTCTGCGCTATGCTCAAACCCTTGCGGAACTGGCCCAGATAGTACGGAATGCCGCCAAAGGCGATGTAGGCCTGGCAGATATCGTATTCGTCGAAGCGGAATCCATCGGCCTTGAAGAAATCCCGGCATTCGTGGAGCGTGAACGGAGAAACGTACACGGGCAAGGTCACTCTCCCGTACAAACCGCCTTTGTTATTAATCAGTTTGTCCAGGATCCAGGAAGTAGCGCTGCCGCACACCACAAGCCTTACATTCTTTCTGGCCAGGCTCCAATCATTGCAGAAGTGCTCGAACGCAGGCATGAAACTGGCCCTGGGCGTATCCATCCATGGCAGTTCGTCGATAAAAATGACCATCTGCCGGCCATCGTCCTTTTTGTCCAGCAACTCTTGAAGCCGGTGGAAAGCCTCCTGCCAGGAGGCCGGGACGGCCTGTCCGGCATCAAGCCCATAAGAACGCAAGGAATAATGGAACTCTTGAAGCTGCAGCTTCATCAGGTTCTTCTTTTTCTTGCCGCTTGCTTCGTCCACCGGAGACACGGCTGTATGCTTGAAGGCAAAATTACCTTGGAAGAACTCGTTGACAAGGAATGTCTTGCCAACGCGTCTCCTGCCATATACGGCAATGATTTGCGCCCTGTCTTTTTCTACGGCCGCCTGCAGTTTCTCTATTTCCGTCTTACGTCCGATCATAGCGTTGAAGTTTATTTTCAGCCACAAATATAAGAAAAACGCCCTATTTGGCCAAAAATAAAATTATAATTAGCCAAAGGGGCGTTATTTAGTGGCCGTTTGGCCGATTATTTCCACCTAGAAGCCTACCACACTTTGTCGGCGGGGGAGGAGCTCTTGCTTAGCGTGGCCTTGGTGACGGGGATGCTCTGGGCGCTGAGGAACTTGCCGTTTTCCAGCCTTTCCGCCGAAACCTCCTTTTCACCCAGATACAGGATATCGTCGTCGCCGATCACGTTGAAGGAGTAGGTGTCGGCAGAACCGGTGTGCTCGTTGCGCAGGGCCAGATAAAGCGGGTCCGAGGTGGCGCTGGCCGCGTTTACCGACAAAGCGCCATAGGCCGATGTCCAGGCGCTGCCACTCCAGTTGCGGCTCTGCACCAGCTTGTTACCCGTGGAAGAGACGGTGAAGCCCTTCACAAGGAGCGGGGAGCTGTTCGCCGCAAAGCTGAAGCGGTAGATGCTCTGCTGGTTCTGGAAGGTGACGCTGCTGACGGTGGTGGAAACATCTGTCCCGTCGATGGCGTCCACCGTAACCGAAGTGGTGGCATAGTCATAGTCGTTGGGCAGGCTTCCGTCCTGATCGGTGTAGTCCCACGCTTCACGGGGCAGCAGGAGCAGGAGATTATCCCCGGCGCTGATGCCGGCGGTAATCGTACCGGCAAGGGTGGCCGTGGAGGGCTTTTCCCCCTCTCCGGGCGTCACATCCAGCGTGCCGATGCAGGTGCCCGCCTTGAATACTTTCACCTTTTCGCTGCTGCTCCAGTAGGCATTCAGCGTGCTGCCGGACAGGTCCAGCGCCTTGGTATCCATGCCCTTGCTGGCTTTCAGGCTAAGCCACAGGCTCCCTTCGGGAATGTTTTTGGGTGTATTCACCACGTTGTCTTCTGGCTTCTGGCACGCGGTCCAGAGCATTGCGCCCACAAGGGCGGTAAGAATCAGTATAGTCTTTTTCATAATTGTCATTCCGAATTAATTAATTGTCATTCTGAGCGAAGCGAAGAATCTATTCCACAAAATAAGCCTTATTAACCGGAATGTTCCCGGTGACGGTAAAGAAACCAAAGTCGGTGCCCACCTTGCTCAGCACGTACGCACCCGAAGGCGCTGCCGTTTCGGCCGGAGTGCCTTGCAGGACGTTGCCGGACACGGAAGGCGCGGCGGCAGTGGTGGCAGTGAGGGTGAGGGTACCCGCGCCGGCAGAGATGCCGGTAAGGGCCGATGCATCGGCCATAATCACCACGGCGCAATCGGCCGGGATGATGGAGCCGTCTCCTACGCGGTAGAGGGTCATGTCGGTGGTCGACTTCAGGATAAACGCCTGAGCACCAGCGGGAAGCTCATAAGTCCAGGTGGGATGATAGAACGTGGTCCAGTAGCGCGTCTGGCCGGCAAAGGTCTCCTCCTTGGCGATGAGGGCCTTCGAGGCGTCTTCGCCCGTAGCCACCGGCTGCAGGGTCTTGCCGTTCAGTTTGCTCATGTCGGTTACATCGCCGCTGAGGTCTTCTTCTCCGTTATTCAGAGTCAGGCCGTCGACAATTGTCACCGTTGTATTCGCATTAGTGGGGAAAGCAGCGTCTCCGACAGTTGCTCCACCATTAAGCGTGACGGATGTCAGGCTGGAACACTGATTGAAAGCACGCAAGCCAATTGTTGTCACACTGGCAGGGATGTTGAGGGTAGTAATTCCGCTGTAGGCAAAGGCATCTTCACCGATGCTTGTCAACGTTGAAGGCAGGCTTACGGTGGTTAAGCTGCTGTAGGAATTCAGTTGCGCCGTGCCGCCGAAGGCCGCAGCCGCGACGGTGGTGACACCTTCGCCGATAGTGATGGTGTTGATATAACGGGCAGAACTGTACCAAGGATAGTCACTGTTGTGAGCGGCAGCCTTCATTTCGCCTGATCCAGTGATGGTTAACGTACCGTCATGGAATGCCCACGTTAGGATGTCGCTATCACCCCAAATGTCGCTGGCGTCAGGAGCAATAACCTTGAACGATGCCCACTGGCTGCCGCCAAATTGGCCTTGGCCGACAATCTCCACCTTGCACTCATCGCCAATTTCCGAATCCGTGATGGGATCGCCGTTGGCGTAGGTCACATTGCCAAACAGGTAATCCGTTCCCAACGATAGCACCGTCTCGCCGTCCTTGACGACAACGTCCATCCCTGCAATAAACTCTTGGGCATAGCTCTCTGAATAATTGTTATTTGCATATTCAAACTTGTAGTTGATATTGTCGAAAGGACTATTCGGACCTTCCAACGTCTGATTCGGCACCGTTGCCGTGCAGGTAGCTATGTTTTTCTTCAGCTTTGATTGGTAACTATTCCAGCATTCGGCATTATAATAAGAATTATACGCAGCAGCCGGCACGATGATAATTAAGTAGTCGTCACAATAATCAAATACATATTCGCCTAAGGTGCAAGACGGGGCATAAACCGTGACCGTCGCCAGATTCCAACACTCATAGAACGCCCAACCTCCAATAGTAGTGACGCTGGCGGGGAGGGTGATTGCCTTCAGATTACCGCACTCCAGGAAGGCATGATTATCGATGCTCGTAAGCTGCGAGCCATCGGCAAAGGTGACCGTCGCCAGATTCGTACAATATTGAAATGCATACTTTCCAATAGTAGTGACACTGGCAGGGATAGTGATTGACGTGAGTTCAGAGCAAGAATCAAATGCGGACTCACCAATGGAGGTCAACTGCGATCCATCGGCAAAGGTGACCGTCGCAAGATCCGTACAACATTGAAATGCATACTCTCCAATAGTAGTGACACTGGCAGGGATAGAGATTGACGTGAGTTCAGGGCAGGAATCAAATGCGTACTCACCAATGGTGGTCAACTGCGATCCATCGGCAAAGGTGACCGTCGCAAGATTCGCACAATGACCGAATGCACACATTCCGATATTGGTTACGCTAGCAGGGATGGTGACGGAGGTAATGTAGGAATCAGAGAATGCGTTGCCTGCTATTCCCACTGTTCCATCGGCAATACTGACTGGGCCACTCACCCCGCTTTTAGCCAGCAAAGCCACTTTACCCAAATAGTTTACTTCTGTGCTGTTTAATGCTTCTTCCCAAGGTGTATCGCAAAATACATATCCACCTGCGCTCGTCAAACCGTTGGCGCCATTGACGGTTTCCAGACCACTGCAATTCATGAAAGCGGCGTCGTTGATAAATGTCACGCCATCGGGAATGGTGATGGCTTCGAGAGCTGAGCAGCCGTAGAAAGCATCCTCGCCGATGCTCGTCACACCGGCTCCGATAGTGACGGAAGCAAGAGAGGTGTGGCCATAGAAGCTAAAGTCGCCGATGTTGGTCACGCCGTCGCCTATAACGAGCGTGGTGATTTCGGCTTTGTAGGCATCCCAAGGTTTTGCCTCAGGCAATGTATTGACCCAATGCCAATCCTGCATCGCGCCCGTACCGCTGATGGTAAGGGTGTGCGTCGATTCGACATACGTCCATGTTACGTTGCTCTCGTTACCTGCTGCGCCGCATGTGCCGTCGGCATCGGCCCAGGCCGTCCCTGCGAAGGCGCAGAGGAGGGCAATGATAAGGATAATTTTTGTTTTCATCGTTCGCCCTCCCTTAAAATTCATCGGCGGTACCGTAGCCGCTGCGGCCCCAGTTGGTGGTGGAGCTGAAATCATCTCCGGAAAGGAGCCAGAGGACGGGGGCTTGGTTGCCGCTGTCGCAGATGACAGATTCGGCATTCACTTCCAATACGCTGGTTGAAGGCGCCTCATAAAGTTCTTTTTTGTCCATGATAAAACTATTTTGATTTTTTATTTTTCAGATTAGCAGCCTCGTTCAGGTTTTAACCCTCTAAGGTCGGTATTTTTTCGCAAAAACCAGTCCTTCTGGGGGAAAAACTTTTAAAAAATCTTAAAAACCCAAAAAGCCTCCCAGGAAATTGCCCCCCGTCCACGAAAACAGCCTCCACGGTGGATGAACTGGGCAAAATCAAACCCCCGTCCACGAAAACAAGCCCCATGGTGGACGAGTGCCGCAAATACTGTCCTCCGAGCACAAAAACCACCCCTACGGTGGATGAATCCCGCCGCAGCGGTGGGAGCGGGAATAAATGACTCGCCGGTGGAGCTTAACGTGCTGATTATCAGCAAAATCGCATAGTCCCTGTGCATCGGCAAATACAAAGGGGCTTCTTTAATTGCTTGATTTTAAGCTAATTAGCCTCCATCAGGTTCTAGGCCAGGAGGTTGGTTAGGGCTACGAAGTCCTCTACGGAGAGCTGCTCCGGGCGCTGGGAGAAGACGGGCTGGGACAGGAAGGCCGAAAGCTCTTCGTCGGACCAGCCGTTACGGTCGGCCTTGGCACGGGCCAGGGGTTTGAGGGGGTTCCGCATCATCTTCCGGCGCTGGCCGAAGGCAGTTTTTACCACAGTCTTGAACAGGGCCTCGTCGCAGCCCAAAGACGTACGGCCGTTTCGCGTGAGGCGGATCACGGCGCTTTCCACCTTGGGCGGCGGGGCAAAGCAGCCGGAGCCTACAGTAAAAAGGTATTCAATGTCGTACCAGGCCTGCAGCAGCACGGAAAGGATGCCGTAGGTCTTGCTGCCGGGCTTTTCGGCCAGCCGCTCGGCCACCTCCTTCTGCACCATGCCCACCACTTCCGGAATGCGGTCCTTGTAGTCCAGTACCTTGAAGAATATCTGCGAGGAAATGTTGTAGGGAAAATTGCCGATAATGGCAAAGGCCGATGGAAATATCTTCTCCAGCCGAAGCTGCAGGAAATCTCCCTCCATCAGCCGCCCCTGCATGCCCGGGAAGTGCGTCAGGAGGTAATCCACGCTCTCCGAATCAATCTCGATAAGCCGGAGGTCGATGTCCGGACGCTCCAGCAAGTACTGCGTGAGTACCCCCATACCCGGACCGATTTCCAGCACAGGCAGGGCAGGCATAGCTCCGGAAACCTCTGGCCACCCTCGGCCGGATAAGAGGGAGGGGCCCGTCGGCGAAGCCGATGGGAGGGGCCGGAGCGAAGCGGAGGCGGTTTCCGGAGCTATGCCTGCTCTGCTATGCAAAGCCTCCACAATGGCCTGGGCCACCTTCTGGTCCGTCAAAAAATGCTGCCCCAGGGCTTTTTTAGCGCGTACTTCCATGAAAATGCTGTTTACTCCGCAAAGATAGCCAACATTCCGAAATAAAGGTGTGCCTGTGAGCACGGAACAGTCGTGGGAACCGGAATTTTTTCGTATTCAGTACGTAACTGTCAAATTTTTAACTAACTTAGCCGACGACCATGAAATTTTTGGGAAAAGGAATTACGGCCAGCCTTCTGGTGTTAGCATTCGCCTGTGGCAAGGAAGCGCCGCGGGGGAGTTTGCCCGGCCTTGCCCAGCCGTTATTCCAGCCGATGGAATGGAAGCGCCTGCCGGACCTCCAGGTTCCCCGGGCCGATGCCTCCATCTTCCTGCTGAACGGGGAACCCACACTCATCGGAGGCCATACCACCGGTTTTCTTCCCGTTTCCTCGGCAGAATACTTTTCCAAAGGCCGATGGAATAAGGTGGAGGGCCTTTATCCCATGGACGCGGCAGCTTGTACGCAGCTATCCTCCGGAAAGGTGCTGGTCGCGGGAGGTTATGAAAGCGGTTTCGGAATCGGCCAGAGCTGGGGGGTGCAGTTGTACGACCCTTCTGCCCATGCGTTCTCGTCACTCCCCGTGATGAGCCAGAAACGCGCCAACGCATCGGCCCGTGAACTCCCGGACGGCAGGGTGGTGATTAGCGGGAACTGGTACTTTTCGGACAGTATCGAATCCTATGTGTTTCAAGCGGAACCCCCTGCGCCCCAAGCGGTTTCCGGGCCGCGGGCTGTTCCCTATATCCTGCCCACTGCTTCGGACAATGCGCTCATTCTGGGAGCGATAGACGAGCATGGAAACCCGGTTTCGCCGCTCGTGGCCGATGAACTTGACGGTACCTCGTTCCCCGTTCAGCTGCCTCCGGGCTGGCAGCTGCGGCCTTGCCTGAGCCAGGCGGATTTGTCCGTCGGAAAGGGTACTTGGCTGTTGCCGGCCCGGGATTCCCTGGATGAGCCCGCCCTGCTTCTACTGCGGGAAACTGCTTTCAACCCGGTGTCTTTACATCCGGAACTGCCTGTGGAAAGCCCCTGGGGCACCATCCGCTGGGAAGAGACCCTCCTGCAAACGGAGCCTCAGCGAAAGCTGGCCTGGATTCCCGGATGGCTTTCTGCCGGCACCGGGGTCTTGTTCCTGGCGCAGGTCAACTACAGCAGCGTCCTCGCCGGCGGGGATGCCGAAGTATACCTTTTCGTTGCTTCAGCGGTACCGGACCTTCCGGAGGTGGCGGGAATCCTGCCCCTTCCCGACGGCCGCATCCTGCTTCCCGGGGGCAAAAGGCCCAATACCAACTATGACGCCCGGAAAGAATGTTTCGCCTTTTATCCCGGTGTCCCGGTAAAGGCTTCCGGCCTTCCGGCGTGGGTATTCTGGCTATTCCTGTCCCTGGTGGCTGTTGCCGTCCTTTGGGGTATCAGGCGCAGGGGGCCGAAGAAGAAGGCCCCGGAAGCTTCGGAAGTACCGGAAAAGACACTGCTGGACCGCATCGTGGCCTTGATGGAGGAAGAGCAGCTCTTCCGGCGCAGGGGGCTCCTGGTGAAGGATGTGGCCGAACTGCTGCACACCAATTCCACCTATGTATCGGCTTGCCTCAACACTCAGCTGGGGAAATCGTTTCCGGATTTTGTGAACGGTTACCGGGTCCGATACGCCCAGCAACTGATGCGGGAGCATCCGTCCATGGGCTATGCGCAGATAAGCGAGGAAAGCGGTTTTTCCGGCGAAAATGTCTTTTTCCGCACCTTTAAAGCCCATACCGGCGTAACCCCGTCGGCCTGGAAATCGGGGCTTTAAGGATTTGCAAGTAGGTTTTATTGGATTTGAGAGTGGCTCATCCGGCGTGTTTGCCTATTATTGAAGAAAGTACGCTTTGTTATGAAACGATTCTGCCCCATTTTATTATCGGCACTCTTTTCTTTGTTCACAACAGCCTGTCTCGGCATCTTGGACGATATAGATAAGCCGGAGGAAGACCCGCAGCTGTCGCTGAGCGCGTCGCCGTCCTCCCTCAGTTTTCCGGCCGAAGGAGGAACCCTGTCTTTCCGGGTAAATACGGCCTATCCTTCCTGGTGGGCCGAAAAGGATGGTGACTGGTACAGGGCTTTCTTCGACGAGACGATGGTACAGGTCGTCGTTCCGGAGAATACCACCCGGCAGGAGCGAAGGGGTGTTATCTATCTGCGGGGCAGCAAGGACGGGGAGAAGGTGCATCGGAGTGTGGACGTTCCTTTCACCCAGGCGGCCGGCGGTGAGGAGGCCCCTTCCAATGTCAGCGCCAGCATCGGCCAGGAAGGTGGTGAAGTGAAGGCGGGACATCTGAGTGTTACCATTCCGGGCGGCACCTTTGGCGCCAACACCCAGGTCAAGGTGGAAAAACAAGCCGAAAACAGCGTTCGCGAGGGACAAGAAGCGTCTGATTTCTATAAGATTACCCTTCCCATAAACACGTCCGGGCCCATAACGCTTTCATTGGAGAGTGATTATTTGGGCGAGGACGTGGATTTCATCGCCCATGCCCCCTCTGCCGGTATGCACGATTTTGCGGAGGGTTATTCCGACGCCAATCTGGACGCCAGTTACGCCGACGGACATTATACTGTCACAATCCCGGCCATTGAAAACGGCGGCGAGACGGGAAACCTGGATATCAGTTTCGGCCTGGTAAAACGGATTGGTACCCGGGCGGACACCAGGGCTTCGACGGGGACCATCAAGCCCGACGTAAACTGGGACCGACAGCTTTACTATACGCTGGAACTGAACGACAAGGTGAATAAATATGCCCAGGAGGCCATTGACAAGATCATCTCCCTGGGCTTTGACATTGTGAAAGATCCGAACCGGATTATCTACATCCATCTTTGCAGGAACAAGGATGAGGAGGAATGGGGCGGTTTTCGCCAGAGTTATGTCTTTGACAGGTGGAGCGTCCTTGAACTCAATGACCGGAAACTCTCCTCGGCCACCGAAGAGGAAGTGGCCAAGACCATCTATCACGAAATCTTCCATTATTTCCAGGCCGATTACGACCCTCGCTGCCCCGCCAGCAAAGGTCGGAACGTCTATTGCGACTGGCTGATGCTCCGGGAAGCCGGCGGAACCTGGATAGAGACGCTCGTCGGCTCACCGACGTCCTCTGTCCTCCAGGACAATATAGCGCCCGTCTTCCGCAGTTTGGACCCGCAGGACGAATTATACCCCGGCGTTTACAAGTCCGGCATCTTTATCGACACTATGAAAAAAGATGTAAAGTTCCAGCCGCACGGCTATGGATTGGGTGCCCTGCTGCGTTTTATCTATCTAAAGCACGGTGCGGCGGCGATGGTGACGTTGTACCAGCAGATGAAAAAGAAAAAGGATACGACGCGCGGATGCCTGGAAGGCATGGCGACGGAAATCCAGTCGAACCTTTTCTCCTGGGGCTATCAGGATTTCCTGTTGGACCTGGCGCAGGGAAAAGTGCTTTCCAACATTACTTTTCTGAGCCTCACGCCGGAGGATGAGGTCCAGGATGCGCAATACAACTTTACAAGCGCAGGTGCTTCGCATACGTTCTCCCGGAAAATATACCCTTACGGCGGGGCCGTTGACCGGGTTGATATCAGTAAGGAAAAGTTTTCCGGGGAAACATTTGACGGCTATGCTCTTATGGCCGAAGAGAAATCGGCCGGCGTCTATCATTTCGTCTATCTGCAAAATAGCGGGGGCTATACAGAGTTGTGCAGTTTCAGTTCTTCAGACGGGCAGACAACGTTATGCAGCGATGCAAATACGCTACGCGATATTAAGCAGAGCAGTGCCAAATTGTTTATCCTGACAATCAATACGGGCAACCGTTCCACCATCCAGTCAGAGCTGACGGTATCGCTTGACAAAGAGCAGCCTATCCTGGAGGTCCCGGAAAAGATAGAGGCTGGGGGTTATGTGATAGAGAGCTATTTCCCTACATTCAGCGTGAGAACCAATCAGCCCAAAGTAACCTGTGAATCCGACAGCGGATGGCTGAAAGTGGTCAAGTGTGAGCAGGGCGGGTCCGACACCTGGTCAATCTATCTGCAAGGTGAAGAAAACAACGGCGAGACGGCGCGTATGGCACAGCTCACGGTCAAGGCCGGCACGGAAGCGCGGCCGGATCAGATTCACAAGACGGTTTCGGCCCGCCAGTATTTGAAATATGAAGGCCTGTTCGTGGGTTGGTGGGCGTCCGACTATCAGCTCACCAAAACCCTGACGCTGGGCAGCGAGCAGATGATCAAGAACTGGGGCGGCACCTCGATTACCGGGCATTACTGGGTCGTTGCCTACCACGAGAGCGGGAGTTCCTTCTCGGGAATCATCCAGGAGCCGGATGGGACGGAAGTGAGTTTCACGGGCAGAAAAACCAATGACCGCGGCAGCTGTGAAATGACCTATCAGGGTGTTTCCCTGGCCAATTACTACGACAACGGGATGTAGGATTCCCGGAAATGCGGCTTTCCCGTGTCCTGACCGTTCCTTTGGAACGGCTGGTAGAAGTTTTGTAGTTAGTTAAAGGTTATCGGCCTGTTCCTTTGGAAATCCATTCGGTGGGGGTAAGGCCGGTGACGGCCTTGAAATTACGGAAGAAAGATGCCTCGCTGGAGAAGCCGGCCTCTTCTCCGGCCTCGGCGATCTTCTTGTCCGGGTGCTCCAGCAGCCATTTTTTGGCGAATTCCACGCGGTAGATGTTCACAAAATGGTTGAATGAGCCGCCATGTTCGTTGTTGATGCAGGCCGATATATAAGTGACATTGGTACCCAGCAGTTTGGCTACATCCAGGATCCGAAGTTCCTTCCGGCGGAACAGTTCCTGCTCTTCCATCAAGGCTTTTATCCGGTTCATCAGTTCCTGCCGGTTAACCGTATCTTTCTCCATCGGCATTTCTCCTTCCGCTGCGGGTCCTTTTTTCCTCCGGAATAGCAGCACGAAGCCCGCCGCCAGCGGTATCAGCAGCAGTAGCCACCACCCTCCGTTCCGTCCTTGGGCCATGAGCGCCGTGGCCGGATAGAAGAGATAAACGGAGGCATAAGGCAGGAAATTGATCATATCCGAAGCCGGGCCGCCGCCGGTCTGAACCAGTTTTCCGTCTGGAAGAAGGGTTAGCGTTCCCACACTCAATTCTGTAAGCGCTTCTGTTTTATAGACTGACAATGAGGCGTTTCCACCTTTCAAACCATTTTTATAGGCAAGGCAGAAGAAATAATAGCATCCGCCGGAAGGAGACACCACCTGGAGAAAGGCTTTCCCGCTGTCCCGGTTTACAAAGAGCTTGTTTATTCTATTGGCTTGGATGGGTTCTCCGTCCAGCGTATCCGGAAATGGATGGTCGGTTGGCAGCAGGGAGAACTGTCCATCCCGCAGCAGGCCGATGGCCAATCGTCCGTTTTTATCCAGCAGGGGAACGAGGTAGGTGTCTTCTTCTGCGCGATAAAAGTCTGGGTTGAAATCTCCGCCGGAAGCCGGCAGTGGGCAATACTCTTCCAGCAGTGGAGCCGGGAAAGAATCCCCTTTCAGGCGTTGGATCTGCGTTCCGGAGGGGCGGTTGAATGGATCTGTCGCAGAGAAAATCAAGGCATCGCCGGCTTTTGTGGGGAAGATGTAAGGAGCTGCAAACGGTTCCTCCAGTTCTCTGTAGAAGGAAAAACCCTCTCCGGGCCGATAGAATTCCACCGCATCATCGGCATACCAGTTGCCGCAAATAACCAGCGTGCCGTCGGGCAGAAGGGCTGAGTTGGCCAGCGCCCGCGAACGAGCCAGGTTGGGAAGCGGAGAAAAACTGTGCGTGACGGGGTCATAGAGTTCTGCGCCCCAAGTTTGGCCGATGCCGAAATCCTCCTTGCACCCGCCGCCAAGCATTACTTCACCCGAGGGCAGGATGGCCAAGAAGGCGGCAGAGTGGTTGTAAAGCATCGGGATGGTGTGCCAGGTTCCGCCGCTGAAATACTCTGCGGTGGGCGTAAAGACAAAGCCTGTAGTGGAACCGCCGAATACTACCAGTTCACCGTTAACATAGGCGACTGTATGCTGGTTGCGGGGAATATTCAGGTCCGGCAAGCGTTCCACCTCCATCCTGTACAACGGAAGACCGGTCCCAGGCAGGGTTGTATCCGGCTCCGGAAGTGGGGAGGTCTTAGGCATGCAGGCGGTTAGGGCCAGCAGCAAAAGTAAAAAACTTGATGCTTTCATCACGTTCCAAAGATACAAAAATACCCCGGAACGGGGACGCTTGCCAAGCGTAAGGTGCTGTTAAAATCAAGAAAAAAGGTTTCAAAACACCACATTTACTCTCAAAATCTAAAAATCGGCCAATTGAGTCCTGTTCGCTTTATCACGTATAGAAGGGGCTGCAGCCGGGAATAATCCCGTTTTGTGGGTTTTGAGAGTTCATTTCTTTAATTGAGTAGAAGGAATCCATCACACAATATTATTTTTGTATTAATCAAGTTCTAATAACCATGAAACATTTTTCCTTACTTCCTGTCTATCTTTTGGTCAGCCTTCTTCTGGTGGGCGCTTGCAAGGAAAAAGAAGACCCTGAAAAGGAGTATAAACTGTCCTTGAGCCCCACCAGCCTGGTCTTTCCGGACACCGGTGGCAGCCAGGATTTCGTGATAAATACGGACGCACCCACCTGCCAAATCTCTTTGAGTGACAATAGCTGGATGGGTGTTTCCGCCAAGGATAAAGTCATCACCGTCACCGTGCAGCCTAATTCGTCCAAGGAGGGCCGCACGGGTACCGTCACCGTGGACATCGGCACCAAGAAGGCCGAGGTATCCATCATGCAGGGCGGCAAGAGCATTCCCCCGGCCGAAGACCCTTATCCCACCTGTCAATACGGCCTGGCCGATGAGTCCATCTTCGTCAAATCGGACTATATAAAAGCTATTTCCGGCGCGGATCCATCGGCCAACACCTTTACCGTTCCGGTATCTTCCGTGGGTGAGCAGAAGCCCGAAGTGGGGCAGAAGCTCATCATGAACACCCCCACGGACCTGTTCCCGGACGGTCTTCTGGCCAAGGTGGTTTCGGTAAGCGAAAGCGGCGGCAATTATCAGGTAAAGTACGAACACATCAAGCTGGAAGAAGCCTTTGAGAACCTGCAGATAGACGAAACGCCCGTAGAGCTGAATGTCCTGGAAGTGCGTGACGCCAAGGGGAATAAGGTCCCGTTTGCCCAGACCAAGGCCCCCACCAAGGAAACATACCATCTGGAGATTCCGGCCGCCAGCTGGCCGCTGGATTTCGCCGGTCTGGAGGTGGCGCCCATCCTGGAGATGGATCTTACGCTCTACTTCCAGGCTTTGGTGGAAAACCTGACGCTGTATTACCTGAACTTTGACGCCAAGGTGGATCTCACGGTGGGAGCAACCGTCGCCTGCGGTTTTGAAGGAAAAGCCATAGACGAAAGATTTCCGCTATACTTTGTTGTCTGCGGAGCCGTGCCCGTGGGACCCATCCTCATTACACCCACGATCAGCATAGATGCCCTGCTGGAGGCTTCGGGCAAGATAAGCGTGGAGGCAACCACAAAGTTTAAGGCTTCCAGGCGCTACGGCGTCCACTACGACATCAATACCGGCTGGGGAGTCAACGATTATCCCAACATCAACAACAGCGGTTCCTTAACGGTGGAAAATGTGTCTCCCAAGGCAGAGGGAACCATAGCGTACGGCTATTCCATAGGACCCACCATCGCCATTTATGCCAAGGCCGTAACCGCCGGCATAGGATATGATAGCAAAACCAAGAACACCCTCAGCGGCTCTTATGACGTGCTGCATGGAAATGCGGCCGATTATATGAACTGGAACCTGGTCCAGCACCTGCAGAATGCCGAAGTGGCCGTAACGGATGTAGAGGCGTTCTCGGTCTATGGGTCCGTTCTCACAAGGGAGGTATTCAGCAAATCCACCCCGGACATAACGGCCGATGAAGAGAAGTGGAAAGTGCTGCCCAAACTGGGGACTTTCCCGGAATTCGAACGGGTGGAAGACGGCCTGGAGCTCACCGTGTGGGTAAAGAACCGGCATGTGCTGGGCGGACAATTATCGGCCCGGGTTGCCGAAAATCCCAAGGACGTGGAGCATATCCAGAAGATGGTGTTTCCGGACAGCCGCGCCACGATTGAATCGCTCAACAGTGAAGAAGCGCCGGATTCTGTGGCGCTCAAGGGCTTTGTCCATCTGGACGAAGAAGATCCGGACCTGAATTATGCCGAATTCCTGCTGGACGTTCCGGACTTTGGCATCTTTAACCTGGGCAGTTTCCTGCAGGATTTCAAGGACGAGGAGGTCCGTGCCGCCCTGATGGATATCCTGCGGGACCTGTATTCAAGCAGGGCGCCCGGAGCCGCCTGGGAGGGTTGCAACTGGTTTGAAAAAGACATTCCCGTGTACTCCCTCAAGGGCGTCCGGGTTTCCCGACGGGGAGATCAGTTCTTCTTCAAGATTAACCTGAATGCCGATTGGAAGATGGGGCCCACTGTTACGGTGAACGACCACTCCAAGGGAATTGCCAAGTTTGGCGGTTGGGAACTCATCATAGAAGACGGAGCCGGCGAAGGCATAGAGAATCTGCTCTTCTACGATTCCCATTTCACGGGTTATTGGCTCCGGAGCGCCGACAACAACCTCAGCCAGCTCACCATCAACAGCCCTCTCTGGAACCGGATGGAAGACCTGGGGTCGGGTATGCGTTCGTTCAATGTGCTGGATCTGAGCCAGACTGCCATCGAAGGCTTGGAAATCCGGACCGGCGGTATTACCGTGAAGGAAGACCTTGTCCTCAAAAACTGCAAGGGCTTGAAGAATCTAAAGTTCACAGGCCTGATTATACCCAAAAAGTACGACGTGACAGGCTGTGATGCCCTGGAAGAAATTGACTTTGAGAGTGTTCTGTTCCCCGAGCATTATTTCATTTCCAAGGAAAGCGGTACTCCGGAGGCCGATCTGGTAATAGAAGACTGTACGCTGGATTCGCAGGATTTCCCGCAGAACTTCAGGGAGGTTTTCATCAAAAGAAGCAGCTTCAACCACATTGACGTGACTGGAAATAAGTCCATGAAATATCTGGACGTGAAAACTTCCAAGGGTAACTCACTCACAGTGAATGATAGTCCGGAGATGGGGGGCATCATTGCCAGCGATACCGATATTGCCATTTTTGAGGTGAATAACCTTCCTGGAATGAATCACATCGAGGTGGAAAACAACAAGAATCTGCTGCGCCTGGTGCCGGAGGTGTTCGACCAGATCCAGGATGGTGGCGGCAGCGTAAGCTACGACATCCGCTACGAGTATTCCGACGACGGGGCCGGCAACATCGAATACACGGATAACGGCTATGGCTTCTGGTATGAAACCGAGCCCGCATGCGGTTATCATGGCAGGGTGGAGCCCGGAGAAGATGAAGAAGGTTATGTGACTCATCCCGGAGAAAGCGCCGCCAGGGCGGCCTTCCGGAAGGTACTCCAGGATTTGTACAGGTGCCGCAAGGGCGAATGGGAAGGCTGCGACTGGCTGGACGGCAGCAAGACACTTGGCAGTTTGAAGAATGTTTTCGCTCCGGAGCAGCCTAGCTATAACGAGACGTATTCCGTCACCATCCCCGAGGAATGGCAGTTTGGGCCGGATGTCCTGGTGAAGAAGCATAATAAGCTCGCCACAGAGCAGTATGGTGGGGAAGCTGGCCATTACGAAGACTGGAGACTGATCATTAACGGGGAGCGGTATTACAATTCATTCACCATTAACGACCTTCGCTGTAATCTGATTGTGGCGCCGGGAGAAGCCAAGACCTTTGCCGTGCACAGCCCGAGCTTCTTCTTCCAGGCCCGCGGCGATGAACCCAACAAGTACCGGTCTCATGTGATACCGTCCAAGATTCACACCCTGGATCTTCGCGGCTGCGGTACTTATGATTTGGATTACCATGTTGCTTATGAGAATGTACCTAAGGTGATAAAGTTGCGCCGGTATGACGGGAAAGATGACATGGCCGGTCTTAGAGTGAGCATCCGTTTTATTGAGTCTGCACCCCAGGAAATGCCCACCATTCAGTTTGAAGGAACGGATGGTTACAATATAACCATCATCAATGCCAAACTGCCCTATGGGGCTTTGCCCATAACTGTAGAGACTCTTAGGGGACTGGCTTTGTATAATTGTACCGGCGATATGGTTTATGCGCCTGAAAATGTAGAGGAGATGACTGTCGGACTGGAATCGGGCAGTTCGACAGGAAGGTCAAATATCAAGGAAGTTAAAATTCAGGACCATAAAACCATAAGTAAGGTTAACTTGCATGTTCAGGAAAATGTTACAATATCTTCCTGTCCCTTTTTAGAGAACATATCGGGCGAAGCGGAATATACTTATACAGTCACATCTTGCCCTGCGGCCACCTGGATTAATGTAAGTGCCCGTGACGTGAAGATAAAGGATTGCAAGGCGCTTGATCGTCTTGACTATTCCGATTATTATCAACAACGCAATGGTCCGCAATACATGGACGTGGATGATTGCCCTGCCTTGACAGAGGTTGATTTCCACTATAATACTGCCATCCAAGGCATCCAGATGACCAATGTCCCTGCTTTAGTGGATGTGGATTTGAGATATTGTACAAGCCTGACGATGGTAGTTCCTTCGTTCTTTGAAGAGGTCTGGAGCCGTAGCGGAAGCCTCCAATACGAGCAGCGATATGATTATAGATATCATTCGGGTGGTGCCTATACCAATGCGGAAGGAAAGAAGTTTGACTATACGGATAAAGGTTACGGCTTCTATTTTTCCAGGGAGCCCAATTGCGGCTATCATCGGAAATAAAGACCCTGACATTGTTAAGTTTACAAAATTCAAGTTCTTATAACTATGAAACATTTTTCCTTACTTCCTGTCTTTCTTCTGGCCAGCCTTTTTCTGGTGGGTGCATGCAAGGAAAAAGAGGATCCCGAAAAGACTTATCAGCTGACCCTGGGCAAGACCGAGCTGGTCTTTTCCGCCGCAGGCGGCAGCCAGGACGTGCCGGTTACCACCGACGCTCCGTCCTGGAAGCCATCGGCCTCGGATTCCTGGATCAGCGTATCGGCTTCGGGGAATACGCTCACTGTCACCGCCTCGGAGAATAAGTCCAAGGACAGCCGGAGCGGCAAGGTGACGGTGACGGGCGGCGGAGTCACCAGGGAGTTGAACGTGACGCAGGGCGGAAGATCCACCCGTCCGGCCGACGACCCCTACCCTACGGCCCAGTATGGTTTGCAGGATAACTCCATCTTCGTTCCCAATAAGGTTTGCGACGCTATTACATCGGCCAATCCGGACAAGCACACCTTTGTCCTTCCTGCGGCTCAGGCGGAGGGTATAAAGCCGGAGCCGGGCCTGAGACTCATCATGAACAAGCCCACGGAACAGTTCCCCGATGGTCTCCTGGCCGAGGTGACGGGCGTGAAGGAAAGCGGCGGCAATTATGAGGTCACGTACCGGGACCTGGGGCTCACGGAAGCTTTTGAGAGCCTGCATATCGACAAAACCTATCTGGATTTGGAGGGGGCTGTCAAGGAAATACTTGACTATCAGGGAAATCCCGTCAAATATGTCCAGACCAAGGCCATCGGCGAGAAAATGTTCCATTTCGAGATTGATTCGTTCACTTTCCCTACTCCCTGGGAAGGCGTGGAATTCACTCCCAAGATCAGTTTCGACCTGGGCTTCCTCCTGCATACCATCATAGATAACGGCGAACTGTATGTCTTTGATCTGGATACGGAAATAATCCTGTCCATGGGAAGCGACTTGTCCATCGGCCAGGATGCCAAACTAGTTGATGTGGATATCCCCATCCTTACCATCCCCTTCGCGGCCATTCCGGTGGGTCCCATTCTGGTAACCCCGTTCCTGGAACTGCGTTTCGTGTTCACAGCAGCCGGAAAGGTGAGCCTGGAGTTCTCCGGTTCTTACAAGGGCAGAAGCGTTTACGGTGTCCACTACGACACTTCCTTCGGCTGGAAAATCAACGATTATCCGGACCTCAATGTGCCCGGTACATGGAAACTGGAGAAAATAGCCCCCAAGGTGGAAGGAAGCGTCTCCTACGGTCTCACTTTCGGCCTCAATGCCGGTATTTACGCGAAGGTTGTATCGGTGGGCATCGAAGATACCTTGCTGGACAAACATTCCCTCAGCGGGGAATACGATGTGCTGAACGGCAGCGCGGAAGACTATCTGAACTGGAATCTGGTCCAGCATCTGCAGAATGCCGAATACGCTTATACCGAGCAGGAAAACGTAAAGGTGAAAGTACGTTTTGTGGACCAGTCCGACGTGGATTTGGGAGGCTTTGACCATACTACTTATGAAGAGAAGTTCAAAGTCCTGCCCACACTGGGCTCTTTCCCGGAATTCAAACAGACCGACGACGGCATGGAACTGAGCGTGTGGGTGAAGAACCGGAATCTGCTCAACGGAGCCCTCACGGCCACCATCAAGGAAAATGCCCATTCCATCTCGTACGGAACCATGCACTTCAAGGACGGGATGAAGCTGATTCAATCGCTGAATGAGCCCGATGCCCCCGATTCCGTGAAGCTGACGGGCTTCGTGGCCAAAAAGGAAAATGACCCCGATTTCAACTATGCCGATTTCGATATGGATGTCGTCGGCTGGGGCCGTTTCAACATGGGCAGTTTTGAGCAGCGATTCGACGACAAAGCGGCCCTGGAGTGCCTGCGGGGCATCCTGGACGATCTGGCCAAATGCAAGGCTCCCGGCAGCCCCGCCTGGGAGGATACCCACTGGCATGACGGCAGTTCCGTCCTGGCCATGAAGGGCGTGAGGATGCATTTGCGGGACGGGAAGTTTTATTATTCCATCACGCTTCCGGACAATTGGAAGCTGGGCAGCAAGGTGATAATCAACGAGCATACCAAAGACTGTGATTCTTTTGGCGGCTGGATGCTCTGGCTGAATGAGGAATTCGCCTCCGACGTCACCCAGGTGGCTATTTATGACAGCAAGTTAACGGACTTGCAGCTTGTTAAAGTGGAGCCCACGGATGTGCTCATCAACAGCCCCGCTTTCACAGACCTGGACGACCTGTCCTACCATGCTTTTGATAAACTGGACCTGAGCAATACCTTGTTCGAAAACCTGGAATTCAAGGGTGGTTCGGGCATCAAGGTGTACAAGGAACTGGTATTGGAAAACTGCCCGAAGCTCAAGACGCTGAGTTTTCAGGGGGATGTTCCGTCCGATTATCTGAGTGTCGTCGGCTGCACGTCCCTGGAAGAGATGAATTTCTCCAATCTCTCCTTCCCGGCCAACTGGTTCGACAACCCGTTTGCCGGAACGGAAAAGTGCAATCTGGTCCTGAACAACTGTAAACTTTATTCGCAGAAAATCTGGGCGAATTTCAAGGAGATATTGGGGAACAAGGTGGAATTCGGCACCCTGGAACTTAGCGGAAACAGTTCTGTGGAGCGCCTGCATCTGGAAAATTCTTCCGGCTACGGCATCAGTGTGAAAAGCTGCCCTAAATTCTATTCCATCTATGTGCCGGACACGGGTCTTTACGAATTCCAGCTGGAAGACCTGCCGGAGATGTTCTCTATCCATGTACAGAACAACAAGAATCTGAAGAGTCTGGTCCCGCCGGTATTCGACCAGGTGAGGGAACGTGCCGGCAGTGGCTTGTATTACGATGTCCGCTATGAATATACGGAGCAAACGGACGGCTCTGTAAGCTATAAAGACAATGGCTACGGCTTCTGGTACGAAGGCGAACCTGCCTGCGGTTACCACGGCAAGGAACCGCCGGATTCGCCGGAGTATGGCGAGAACCCGAACGATTCCAAGGCCGATGCTGCCTTCCGCAAGATCCTGAAGGACATCTACGAGTGCCGGAGTGAAAAGTGGGAAGACTGCAACTGGGACGACAAGACGGTTCCCATCGACCAAATGGCCCATGTGGAAATCCAGTACCGGAACAAGTCTGACCAGCGGTACAAGATAACCATACCGCAGGAATGGGGCCTTATCAATGTTTTCAAGGTGCGGAAGCACTTCGAGGTGGCGGAAGTGGCTGTAAACAAGAGCGGCTGCGAGGATTCCTGGTGGCTCACCATTGAAGGGGAGCGGAAGTTCGACTCCTTCCTGGTCAGCGACCCTCGCCTGGCCCAGGTAAAGGTGCAGGGAGAGGCCAAGACCTTCGCCATCCACAGCCCGTATCTGTACGGCAGCCTGAATAATGGCAAGTTTAGTATGACCGAAATTCCCGCCAAGATTAAGACCCTGGACCTTAGCGGCTGCGACAGCAACGGAATCTATTACAAGACCGATGCTGCACATATACCGGAAGAGATTATCATGGGCCGGGCCTGGTACTCAGCTTATTCCGGAACATACGATTTTGAGTGCACGGATGCAACCCCTGGCAAGGGCCCGCGCCTTACCATCAAGAACACCACGGACAAGCCGATGGTCTCGTTCTCCATCCACATGACGAACCTTACGCTGCCGGAGGCCGATGCTTCCTTTGTGGATGCCGTCTTGTCGGACAAAAGTGAATATTGTTCGCTGACCCTGCACGGCTGCACTGCCGGTACACTCTTCCTGCCCAATATGGGCCGGATAGTCATCAGCGGCAAATACGGCTCGGTACGGGCCACTTCGCTGCCGGATCTGAACGAACTGGTGGTGAGCGAGAGCGAAGGCAGCTTCTCTGCCGATAACCTGCTGGTGGATTCCTGTGAGAATCTAAAGTCCTTCAGCGACTGGGAGGGCAAATCTTCCGCTTCCATTGCGGAGCTCCGTAACTGCAAGAGCCTGAAGGAGATAACGGGCAATGGCTCCGCCATCAAGGAACTGCGCATAGAGAATGCACCGGCCGTGGGGAGTCTGGAGTGGAAGGATGCTTCCCTCACTGCCATCAACGTCGTGAATATGTCGGCCAATGCCTATGTGGACATCACCGGCAACAAGTCCCTCATGGCCGTAATGCCCGACTGGCTCATTGCCCGAAAGACCTATTCCCGGTATGACGTCCGCTACACGTACACCTACGGCAGCGGCGACTATACCCGCCAGGACGGCACCAAGTTCAGCTACACGGACAAAGGCTACGGCTTCTACTACTCCGACGAACCCGCCCGGGGCTACCATTGATGTAGCCCCTGGGGGGCTCTGCGGCCTTTGGTCTTTTCTTTTGGGGCTTCCTGGCGTATGCCTTCGGCCTTGCTGGCTTTCCTGGCGTCCTTCGGCTGCATGAGCTAGCCTTGGAGGCCCTCGGCCTCGCCGGTTTTCCTTTGGTGGCTTTCGGCTGCGCTGGCTTTCTCTAACCATCTGCTAGTCAGCCTATTACCAGAATACCCTGCTGTACCCGTACGGCAGGGTATTGTTATAAGCGCCTGATGGTCAATGCGTTCCCCAACCCCGAGGCAGGAACAGTGCTCACGCTCCGTGTCTCTGCCCGTTGAATGGAAACGGCTGTTTATAAGCAAGTTACATGCTTTCGCCTGATTTAAGCACTTGGGCGAAAACACATAATCTGTTGAATTTCAGACGTTTCTATTCTACGGGAAAATGTTCATGGTTGGAGGCCGTTCAGAAGGCATTTGTCCACCACGGTCTGGAGACATTACAATTCTTTGACAGAAGTAAGGCCATGACACTCTCCGGCTACATAGCGGGTTTCGGTATAGGAACCGGCACGGCGGAACCTGTCCAGGTATAGCGGGCGACCAATTTGGAACTGCAGGCATTCAAAACTGTCGCCCTTTCGCAAACTGGAATTCTGGGATTCCTCCACCTCAAAGCGGTTTTGGCCGATGTATTTGACGGTAACCAAGCGATCCGGTAACCAACCCAACTGCAGGCGGGAACCAGGCTTAAGGCTAGTCGAGACAATTGAATCCCCGGACGAGAACTCTTCCGATTCCACGGGAGATAACACCTTCAAATCCAGGCAGAAATCTTTCCAGGAAGATGCACCAACATAGCGGGAAAGCACGTCCAGCGTCCTAAGGGAAACGGCATCGGCTCCCCGGGTGGAGTAGCCCCAAAGGCGTTCAAGCGTACTTTCAGAGAGATGTTCACGAAGCGCAGCTTCCACGGCATCCACCAGCGCGAGAAAGCTGTTGTGTGTTTGCATCGGCTTTCCATAAGTCTCCTCAACGCGAATGCGCAGCGCTGTAATTTCCGGTATGTTTACTGAAACTGACATTGCATGACAAAGGTAAAAACAATATCTTTGCATTGCAATGTCTTTTTATGTCAGAGATTGTGAGTGAAACCCTCCGGGAGGTGACGTCCAGCCTGGATGATGGAAAATACCGTATTGTAGCCACTCTTAAGGAGGGGCGTCTTTATCTTGCCGAAAAGGCAGGAAAGCGTTTCGTCTTAAAAACGGCAGCCGGAGGCAAAGGGCTGGAGATGCTCAAACGGGAATATGAACTCTCCATCGGCCTTTCCCATCCATCGCTGGCCTATGTGTTCACATGGGAGGAGGATTCTCCAGTGGGCCCCTGTATAGTCCAGGAATACATTGACGGACGATCTTTGGGCCGATGGCTCTCTGAAAACCCTTCGCGAAAAGAGCGGAAACAGATTTTTTCACAACTCCTTTCCGTCGTAGACAAGCTTCACAAGAAAGGCATCATTCATAACGACTTAACCCCGGAGAACATTCTCATTTCAAGGGTTGGAGATACCCTCAAACTCATAGATTTTGGCTTTGCCGATGATGACAGTCACCTTTCGCACTCTCTCGGTGGGACCCGCGACTATGCCTCTCCGGAACTTTTGGCCGGAGAAAAGGTAGATGCCCGCAGTGACATCTATTCTATCGGCCGGCTGATGCAAGACATTTTTCCGGGCCGATACAAGATCATCATCCGCCACTGCTTGAACAAGAATCCGGAGAAGCGCTATCCTACGGTGGGGGCACTGGAACGGGCATTGAAGCGGCGCCGGTTGCCGCTGAAGATTGCATCGGCAGCTGTGGTTGCAGGATTAATGGTTTTTCCTATCTTTCGGAAACCAAAAGTGGTGGAAGTGCCTATTGTTGTGGAAGTTGAGTCAGATTCTCTGCGCGCGGTGGTGGACTCACTGAATAAAGTCATAGCAGATCGCGATAAGGAACAGGCCGATCAAAAAGCGGCACTGAAGAATGCCAAGGCTAAAGTGGAGGCGGTATATGCCCGGGCCATCCCGGCCTTTCGCAAAGCCCTTAGCGAAGCAAAGACCACCCAGGAAGTCACAGACGCTTGGCTTGCATTTCTTGAAACGCAGAAGGAAGTGAATTTCGTAATCCCAGAGGCCACACCTGAATCTGTCCGTCCCGCCCTCCGGGATTACATCATACAGCGTAATAATGAAATCCTTCCCGTAGTAGGGGAAGAAATGAACGACAGACTCTTTGAACTGAACACCTCAAATTGACATTAAATGACAACTTGCCATCCGCCGGCAAGGACTTATCTTTGCAATATCAGTTATTAAGAACCCAGAAAATGAAAAAGACTGTTATTGCTATTTGCGCCGTTTTGGCCACCCTGTTTGTCGTTTCCTGTACATCATCGAAAAAACCTGCCGTGAATATATCCCTCGGCAAACTGGATGATTACTTTAGTGTTACATCCTTCTCCATCGAAACCAATGCAAAAGAGAAGGGGCTGGGGAATCTGGACCAGGTCACCGGAAATCTCATCCTCACGGTGATGCGGAACCAGGAAGATATTTCATTCAAACCGAGTAGCATTGAAGAAGCTGATTTTACGGGCAGGACAACCGAGCACCGGGCCTTTTACGGAGACTGCTTGGCCGCAGTCAGAAAAATGGTAAAGATGGAGAAAGGCGCCAAAGAAACGTTTTCCATCACATTCAAGAGCGAGGACCCCTGTTACAGATCAGACACCGACGAAGAAAAGGCCGTAGCCCGGCAGGACGTCTATGATGCGCTTACCAAACAAACAACTCTCAGCCAGATTGTTATGGAGATTGAAATAGAAGAGGACTATCTGGGCGCCATCAAAGCTCTGAAGGACTTGATTGATGACGACGACGATGACTATGACGATTAATAAAAGCTTCTCTAAGCACTGATTATAACGAAAAAAACGCTATATTTGTCCATACAGGCCGATAAGGGCCTGTGACATAGACAAATTAGCGTTTGCAATTTGCTCTGACCGTGTAGAAACGTAGGAAATTTCTTTTAGCAGGTTCAGCAGCAAGTCGTAAGCGCCCGTGATAGATACCCTTGTGGTATTTAGCGGGCGTGACTTGTACCTGCTTTGGTTTCCTACGACCACTACCGGACAAGTTGCGTCCGCGCTATTTGTGTGCAATGAAAACCATGGCAAACCAAAAACACACCGAAATGGACGCTATTGTATTGACCGCTCTTAATGGAATTGACAAAGAATTTGTAGACACACATGGAGATTATGAACAATATGCGCTAGTATATAGTAGAATCTTTTCAACAATACATAAAGGCAACAATGATGAAGGGGAAGAGAAAACAGCCAATGACTGGATAGACAAGTATATTTGCATTTCGGCAAACGGAAAAAAAGTCTATCGAAAAAGCCAAGCCCGAAGCGGTATTGGCAAAACTACTATTTGTCTTGGAAGCAGAACGTGGAAAGAATTAGGATTAGATAAATCTCATGATAAAACTGTTTTTCTACATCCTGCTAATTTTATAGCTTACTATCTAAAGAACAGCGATAAGTATATTAAGGTAACAGCTTGGTTGGGATTACTCGGTTTTATTTTTACCATTATTTCTTCAATAGTGTCCATTGTTTCTTTATTTGTTGAATTCCCGTTGGTAAAATAATTATATTGCGTAATGGAACTTTATAGCGAAAGAATGGAGGCTCTTATTAATGCGGCACTAATAGATGGTGAGATTACAGACAAAGAGAGGAGCGTATTGATGAAAAGAGCAAAAGACGAGGGCATAGATATAGATGAATTTGAGATGGTGCTCAATGCAAGGCTCCTCGAGAAGAATGCCGATAAACCTAATTATGTGGCGTCACCAACTATTCCGGTGTCAGCAGACAAGAAATATGGAATAATCGGGAAAAAAACCACATCCTCTATCATTAGTTTGCTCAAACACACTGAACAGGATGAAGCATTTGAGAAAGAATCCGATAATAATCTATCAATCCCTAACACCAAGATGGAGCTATTGGAATTCATGAGTACTCTGAAACCAAAGTTGCGCATGTCAGAGTATTATGTTGATATTTACGAAGAATGCGTCAACAAGGCTAAAAGGTTATTCCCTAACGACCCCTCTTATAATAGCTATATTCTTGGATTTGAGGACGATGCTCTTGATATCCGAAAAGAATTGAAAGAGAAAAAGCAAGAAAAGAAACAAAACGACGAAGACAAAAAGATTCTTTTTGTTTTGTTATTCTTACTTGCCAATGGATTCTTGGGGTTTTTGTTATTGAGTCTCTTATAACGATTATCACTCACTAATCTATGATATATATATATATCAAAGAGCCTTTGGAGCTATTCTTAAATCCAATCCGTAATAATATTTGAGCAAAATGAAAACGAAATCTTTATTTCTGCTGCCTCTGGTGGCGCTGGTCATTTCCTGCGGTCCGTCGCAAGAAGAATTGTTGTCGGCACGCATTCAGGGTCTTAAAGAAATGGCTGAATTGGGGACTGTCGAGTACACTGTAAAGAAGATTGTCAAAACAGATGACAAAGCTTGGTACACATACGGGAATCGAAAGATTCTATTTACATGCACCGCTTTCATTAAAGCCGGAATTGACATGAAAGACTTTTCTGCAGATGCGGTTGATGCCAAACCAAAAGAAAAGACCATCTCGGTTACGTTACCCAAAGCCAAGATTCTTTCCTTTAACATGCCTCCCGAGGAAATCAAACAAGAGTTTGCCTTTATTACCGGCTTGAGAGATAAATTTACTCCAGAGGAGAAACAGCAATTACTCGTTCTGGGAGAGAATGATATTAAGGAAGACATTCCTAATATGGGAATTATCGAAGATGCCCAAGAGAATGCAAGATTGTTCTTTACCGCTCTGTTTTCGCAAATTGGATATGAAAAGATTAACATAAAGTTCGAATAGCCATGAAAAAGATTATCATTATAATTGCCTGCGTGGCCATAACCCTGGGATTGTTTTCCTCGGTATTTGTATTCGATCCCTTCAAACTTAACCTGAATTTTATAGGAAGAGAGTTGACAATAGAAAAGACCACCAACGTCGTCACTGAGATTAAAAAGATTTCCGAATTTACAACTGCCTGCTTTTTTGAAGATAGAATTATAGACCAGAGAAAGTATAATTATTTCGAAAAGAAAATCAATCATAAAGAACAACGGAACCATAATCTTGGAACAATTAAGAAATCCGCACAGTCATCTTGGCAAAAACTAAAATCAGCGACCAGCTCTGCTATTGAGAATGCCAAACAATCTTCAGATTCGACCGTAAAAGGTATCGCAGCCGCAGTAGGAACAGCCGCAAAAGATATCGCTGTCGCATCTGGGTCTTCAGCTAAAGACTTGGCAACATCCTCCGCTCCCGCGCTTAAAGATTTAGTTAAAGCAGATGAGGTGGTTGTTGATTCAACAGAAGTTGGCCGGATTGTATTTACTGTTACAACCAAAGTCAGAGCTGGATACGATTTGTCCAAAATAGAACAGGAGGACTTAATCGTCAAGGGCGATACGATTATGATTAAATTGCCTCCAGTAGAGATTTTTGATATCATTGCAAATCCGTCAGATTGGAGCATTTTCCATCGAGAGGGCAACTGGGATGATACCGAAATCCGTAATATTCAAAGTGGAGCAAAAGAAATAATACGTCAGGACGCCATAAATTTTGGTCTAATGGAGAAAGCCGAAGCATTTGGCAAAGAGAGTTTAGTTTCACTTTTTAAGACGTTCGGTTTTTCTAAAGTAGTTTTAAATGACTAATACCACCAAAGCTTGGCTTTTATGCCACCCAGTCTTCGGATATTGCGTGATAACGATACTGATTGTTATTTTAGCTTTCTTTCTGAATGGTCAGCATTTAAGGATGATTCTTAACTATGAAGACGAAAACAGTAATTTCATTTTCTATTTTTGGATTATCATTAGCCCTTTACTACTTGCACGGAATTATGACACTGTGGGTGGATTGATTTTTATGTCAATCGGTATTCTATGCTGTAAGGCGATGATTGTTTTCTGCTATTTCACGGATAGTACGATATCGTTTCTACTGTATGTTGCAGTATTTGTCGATATTGCTGCTACGATTTGGGTGATAGTACGCGGAGTCCGGATAGGCAAATGGACATGTTCCAATATGGATGAGATTATCCCTCGTCGTATGAAGTGGAAAAATTCCAAAGTCGACATCTATAGCCTGTCTCTCAAGTACTCTATTAATCGAGGAATAGCTAATGCATTTTGTGCATATAATTGCGTAATGTTGTTTATACTTTTGATTGTTATACGTTAGTGTTATTTTGAAATAACAGTTATACTGAGTTCCCATAATCTCGACTGGACAAGCCATGCCAAGGAAATAATAAACATTTTTACGAGAGAAAACTGATAATTCATTCACAAAGTAGGCGCTTATAACTGTTCATATCATGGGAATGATTTTCTTGAGGGGCCGTTTTGGTTTCATGACCGACCATTCGCCATGACTGACACTGGAATATGGCAATCAAGAAACGAAAGCATCGGCTATAGATAAAGAAGAAAAGACATTCATTATTAACCATTTATTCATAAAACCATGAGCAAAGAGTATTATAAGAAGAAGATTATCGAACTTCGCGCAAAACTCCAGAAGGAGAAAGAAGCTAAGAAAAAGGACAACGAACGGTATGCCGACTATCTCAAGCGCGCTACCACTTCCGATCGTAAAGCATATTACCGTAAGGAAAAGGTGGCCCATTCCGCCTCCCATGATCGCCAGATTGAATCCATCAAGCGAGAAATTGAGCGAGCTAAAGAGTCACTGAAGAAGGAGAAAAATTAGGGCTTAGTTTACCCGCTGTTTAGCGCGAAGGAATAATTATGAGCATATTTTGCTGATAGCGGGATGGATGTGCCAGTTGCGAGGGCTTTAGTTGGTTTTTCATAACTATTTGCCATCCAGCTTGTTACTTGAATACCCTGCTGTACCCGTACGGCAGGGTATTGTTATAAGCGCCTGATGGTCAATCACATAAGCGTTTCCGCAAAACGAATAGAAAAACAAATTAAAATTTGTACAACTCAAAATTTGTTTTTATCTTTGTAAAAAGGTGAAAAATGAAGTTTGAAGATGTTTTACATACTGGCCGATTATGGGCTGTTGTCTATGATGGAGATTCGCAAGACATACTAACAAAAACGCTGGCAAACTGGATGGATCCAGGATTCCTTCATGTTTTCTTCGGCAAAAACCAAAAAGACTTGGAGGACTATTTCCACATAACAAATGTGGATGAAGCAATTTATGATACCTTGGCAGATGCCGCTTCGCTGTCATGTATAATACTGGATATCAATCCGGAAGCGCATTTGGACCTGCTATTCCGCCCTTTGGAAAACCAACGAATACGGGAAATGCTTCTTTCAAAAGAAAAAGCTAAAGGGAAGAGGATATCAACACATGCTTCTTGGTTAAGGATATATGCCATAAAACTGGACAAAGGTATTTATCTGGTAACCGGAGGTGCCATCAAATTAACCCATCTGATGTCGGAGAGGGAGCATACTCTCAATGAACTGATAAAGATGGAACAAGTCAGAAACTATTTATTGGAGAATGGGATTGTGGATGCGGAGGGTATTAATCAACAGGTGTCATGAATACAATTGATTTTCTGAAGGCCAACGAGCATAAAAGTGCCGATGGATTCCTTTCTCAGGCGGCCTACGTGAGGGATAACTGGATCTGGCTTAAGTATTCGTATGCAATAGCCATCAAGGTTCGTCGAAGGATGCAGGAGTTACATCTGACGCAGAAGCAACTGGCAGATTCTTTGGGTTGTACACAACAGCACGTGTCAATCTTGTTGAAAGGTAAGGTCAATATGACTTTGGAGACGCTTGCCAAACTGGAACAGGCCCTTGATATTGATATTATCGGTTCTTCTCTGCAGGGTTTCATATATCCAGAAGCCGCCTCTTCCCAAGTGGGTTACCTAAATGATTCCGCTGGAGAAGAAATGACAGGCCGATTAAAAACAAGCGAATTGGTTGACGGCTACAAACCCAGAAAGAAGAAAGGACCCCGCGGGGCCAAGTAACCTTTGCTGGCAGGAACAGTGCTCACGCTCCATGTCTTTGCCCGTTGAATGGAAACGGCTGTTTATAAGCGAGTTACACGTTTTCGACTAATTGAAACGAATGGGCGAAAACACATAAACCGTTGAATGTTAGACGTTTCTATTCAACGGTTTATGTGCTTCTTTGGTTTGTGGGAGAGGCTATTCTCAAAATCCAAGATTTCCTGAAAGCTTGGTTTGTTCAGTCTTTATACAGCCCCTCCCGGGACAGGAGGTGGTTCAGGTTGGCGAGGCCGTAGGCTGTGACGGCTTGAATCACAGCCGAGTGCTCCAGATAGGCGGGGATGAGTTTGTCGTAGAGGTCGTCCTCGGTGTGCCAGATGTCGCGGTAGTTGAAGTCGTAGCCGAAGACATCCATTTCCCGGAAGGAGATGGCCGGAATGCCGTTCATGGCAAAGTAGGCGTGGTCGGAGCCGCCAGCGGTCTTGGGGCGTGGCTGCGGCTCGCCTTCCCGCTTGTTCACGGTGAAGGGAATCTCCGGATTGTAGTCGAACAGGGGTTCGCAGGCCTTCACGAAATCGTCGTACATGGACGGCGGAACGGTGATGGAAGTGGCCGCCAGGGGGCCTCCGTCGCGGTTGAAGTAGTTGGAAATTTTGTTCCAGGGAATGGTTTTGTTCTCTACGAAGTACTTGGAACCCAGCAGGCCGTATTCCTCGGCCGTCCAGATGCAGAACATGATGGAGCGCTTGGGTTTGGCGCCGGCGGCGGCCAAAAGGCGCGCGGCTTCCATGGTTACGCACACGCCCTGACCGTCATCCGTGGAGCCCGTGGCAATGTCGTAGGCGTCCAGGTGGCCGCCCATCATCACGTATTCGTCGGGGTACTGCGTGCCCTTGATGGTGGCCAGGATGTTGTGGTATTTCATCGGCCCGGGGAAGAAGTGGTTGCGGATGTCGAATTCCAGCTGGAAGTCTTCCCGGTTCACGCACTTTTGCTTGATTATCTCGAACTGATGCTCGTCCAGCAGGATGTCGCAGGCCTTGGGGAGGGTCTCCATCGTGAGTTCAAAGCACATGGCGCGGTTGTAGAGCACCTGCATCGGCAGTTTGGACGGGCGGATGAAACCGGCCACGCCGGCGTCCACCATTTGCCGATACATGGGTATCTGAACGTCCGTCTTTCCCTCGGCCAGCTGGGCGGCGCGGGTGGAATCGGCCTTGGCGCTGGCGTCGATGGCCAGTCCGTTGGTGGGGCCGGTCTCAATGAGCACCCAGGCGCCCTTCAACGCGCCCTTCACGCGGTCGAAGTCCCGCTGGGTCTTGGGCTCCAGCAGCACCCGGCCCTTCTGGGGACCGCGCGTGCCGGCGGTATAGGCGGGCGTGCCGAAGTGCAGCGTGAAACCGTCCTCGGACAGCATCCGGCCGCTCCAGGGGCCCCGGTCGAAGCCCACGTTGATGGTAATGGCCTCCTGCATCTTCACTTCCAGTCCCCAGGAGCGGAACTGCTCCACCACCCAGTCTTCAGCATGATTGAGCATGTGCGTTCCTACCAGACGTCCGCCGATGTTGCGGGCAATGTAATCGGCATGCTCCATTACGTGATTGTCGGTTTTGCCCAGCTCCAGTACCTTCTTGGTAACCTTGTCTTGGGCGCCCAGGCTCAGCGCCATCAGCAGCACAGCTGCCAGGGAAAGGAATGTCTTTTTCATACGCGAAAATGTTAAGTCTGCCTCAAAGTTAGGAAGGATTCCGCCGCTTTCCAAATAATCCCGGGCCGGAAAAACCCTTTATCGGGAAAAATTGCTATTTTTGTAGATTGTAAGTAAGGCAATAGATAAAAACAACATAGACTATGTACAGAACCAAGACATGCGGGGAACTCCGCATAGAGAACAAGGGACAACAGGTTACCCTGGCCGGCTGGGTGCAGAAGGCCCGCAAACTGGGCGGCATGACTTTCATCGACCTAAGGGACCGTTACGGCATCACGCAGCTGGTGGTGGAGGCCGATGCCCCCGCGGCGCTGGTGGAAACGGCCACCTCCCTGGGCCGGGAATTCGTGATTCAGGTAACAGGAGAAGTGGTTGAGCGTCAGGCCAAAAACGCCAAGATGCCCACCGGCGATATCGAGATAAAGGTATCGGCCATCAATATCCTGAACAAGAGTGTTACCCCGCCTTTCACCATCGAGGAAGAGAGCGACGGCGGTGAGGACCTCCGGGCCAAATACCGCTATCTGGACCTTCGCCGCGGCCCGCTGCAGCGCGCCCTGGCCTTGAGGCACCGCGTGGCCCACGAAGTGCGGAACTACCTGGACGACAAGGGATTCATGGAAATTGAAACCCCGTATCTCATCAAGTCCACCCCGGAAGGTGCCCGCGACTTTGTGGTGCCCTCCCGCATGAATCCCGGTCAGTTCTACGCCCTGCCGCAGAGCCCCCAGACCTTCAAGCAGCTGCTCATGGTGGCCGGCTACGACCGCTACTTCCAGATTGTCCGCTGCTTCCGCGACGAAGACCTCCGGGCCGACCGTCAGCCGGAATTCACCCAGATAGACTGCGAAATGTCCTTCGTGGAGCAGGAAGACGTGCTGGACACCTTTGAGGGCATGATGAGAACCCTTTTCAAGAACGTGCTGAACGTGGATATCCCCAACCCGCTGCCGCGCATGACTTGGTACCATGCTATGGACAACTATGGCTCCGACAAGCCGGACGTACGCTTCGGCATGACCATCCACGAACTCACCTCCGTGGCCAAAGGCAAAGGCTTCTCCGTGCTGGACGATGCCGCTTACATCGGCGCCATCTGCGTCCCCGGTGCGGCCGAATACACCCGCAAGCAGATTGACGAGCTCACCGAATGGGTAAAACGCCCGCAGGTGGGCGCCAAAGGTCTCATCTATATCCGCGTAAATGCCGATGGTTCCTTCAAGAGCTCTATCGACAAGTTCTACGGGGCCTCCGACCTGGCCGCTATCTCCGCTGCTGCCGAAGCCAAGCCCGGTGACTTGGTGCTTATCATGAGCGGCCCCGCCAAGCGCAAGGTCCAAACCATGCTGGGCGTACTGCGCCTGGAAATGGGTAACCGCCTGGGCTTCAGGAACCCGCACGAGTTTGCACCCCTCTGGATTGTGGACTTCCCGCTCCTGGAATGGGACGACGAAACCCAGCGCTTCTATGCCATGCACCATCCCTTCACCGCTCCCAAGCCGGAGCACGAGAAGTGGTTCTACAGCAATGAGAAGGCCGATCTGGAACGCGTCTGCGCCAATGCCTACGACTTCGTCCTGAACGGCAATGAACTGGGCGGCGGCTCCATCCGTATCCACAATGCCGATATGCAGAAGCGCATGTTCGAGGTGTTGGGTATCGGCCCGGAAGAAGCTGAGTATAAGTTCGGCTTCATCATCAATGCCTTCAAGTTCGGCGCCCCGCCTCATGGCGGCCTGGCTTTCGGCTTCGACCGAGTGTGCGCCCTCATGGGCGGTCAGGACACCATCCGCGACTACATTGCCTTCCCCAAGAACAACCAGGGTCGCGACGTAATGATTGACAGCCCGTCAGCCATCGATGACAGCCAACTGGAAGAACTCCAGATTGCCCTTAACGTAAAGGCCGCCGAGTAGCTTCGGTTTGGACACGAAAACGGCCTTTTGGTGTCCGGGCGGCCCAAAAATAAGCGTTGTGACACGAAACAGCCTTTTTGGTGTCAAAAAGCAAATTAATGGTGAAACGGTATCCAGATTATGACCTCTCCAGCCGGAACACTTTCCGGATGCGGGTGCGGTGTGCCCTGTATGTGGAGGTAACGGAGGAGGCCGATCTGGAGGCCCTGGACTGGAACGCCCTGCCCCAGCCCGTAATGGTAATGGGCGGCGGCTCCAACCTGCTCTTTACCAAAGACTTCCCGGGGACGGTGTTGCATTATGGGGAAACAGTTGCCCTGGACTTGGTCCAAGGCATGTTTGGACTTGGTCCAATTCCGGGGGGTGGACCTAGTCCGGCAGATATGGCTTCCAGGGGCCTGGAGGGCACAGTGGGTGGACCAGGTCCAGGGGGTAAAAGTGGACTAAGTCCAAATTGTGACTGGACCAAGTCCACGGAGGATGGGATTGTTTTTGTCACCATACCAGCCGGAGTGGTCTTTGACGACTTCTGTGCCTGGGCGGCGGAGGAAGGCCTTTGGGGGCCGGAGAACCTGTCGCTGATACCGGGAGAGGTGGGGGCATCGGCCGTGCAGAACATCGGTGCCTATGGCGTGGAGGCTAAGGATATCATTGCCGAAATCCGTGCCTGGGACCGCATGGAAGGCCGATTCGTTACCATAGACCCGGCCGATTGCGCCTACGGTTACCGCACTTCCAAGTTCAAGACGAAGTGGAAAGGTCGCTACGTGATCACCGCCGTCACCTATCGCCTCAGTTGCACCCCCAAGCCCAAACTGGACTACGGCGGTGTCCGCAAAGCGTTGGAAGCAAGGGGGATGGACTTAGTCCAGCCACAATCTGGACCAGGTCCCATTTCAGGTGCTGGACTAAGTCCGGCAGATATGGCTTCCAAGGGCCTGGAGGGCACAGTCGGTGGACTAGGTCCAGGGTGCAAAAATGGACTTAGTCCAAAAATAGGCCGGACCAGGTCCAGCGCAGGCATTAGCCCGGAAACTGGCACCAGCATTAGCACCGACACCACCCCGGGCATCACCCTCACCCCCCAACTCATCCGGGACACCATTATCGGCATCAGGAACCAGAAACTGCCGGACCCTCAGGAAATTGGCAGCGCCGGGAGTTTTTTCTGCAACCCGGTTATCAGCAAGGAACACTTTCAGCAGATAGTCAAAATCGCGCAGGAGGACAACGGCCCGGGCTACCAGGTGCCGCATTACGACACCCCGGACGGCGTAAAAGTTCCCGCTGCCTGGATGATAGACCAGTGCGGCTTCAAGGGCGCCGTGAACGGTGGTGCGCAGGTGTATCCCAAGCAGCCCCTGGTGATAGTGAACGCCAGCGGCAGTGCCGCGCCGGAGGAGATCATCGGCCTGGAACAGCGCGTAATAGACGCCATAGCAGCCAAATACGGCATCACCCTCCATCCGGAGGTAGAGCACGTCTAAACGGATGAGTTTAAAGGAAGCCATAGGGCGACGGATCCTGCTTCTGGACGGCGCCATGGGTACTATGATTCAGCGGCAGGCGCCGCCGGAGGAGGACTGGCATGGCAATCCCGAAATGCTCAACCTTACCCGTCCGGAGTTAATAAAAAGCATCCACCAGGCGTACATAGAAGCCGGAGCCGATATCATCGAAACCAATTCCTTCAGCGCCAACGCCATCTCTCAGGCCGAATATAGCTGCGCGAAGGAGGCCGGCCGAATGGCCCGGGAAGCCGCCCGCATCGCCCGGGCAGCGGCCGACGAGGCGCCCCGGAAAGTCTGGGTGGCCGGCAGCATCGGCCCTACAACCCATTCGCTTAGCCTGGCTTCTGATGTGGACAGAAGTGCCTGGCGCCCATACAGTTTCGACGACTTCGTTCAGGCTTTCCATGAGCAGATAGCAGGTTTGATGGAAGGCGGGGCGGACTGCCTTCTCCTGGAAACCGGCTTCGACGCGCTCAACACCAAGGCCATGCTCTACGCCGCGGCTGATTGGGACATCCCCGTAATGATATCGGCCACATCGGCCGACCGCAGCGGCAGAACCCTCACCGGACAAACCCTGGAGGCCTATTTTACCGCAGTGCGCAGGGACAAGCTGCTGGCCTTCGGCATCAACTGCTCGCTGGGGCCCAGGGACATGCGCCCGCTGCTGGAAGAGGTGGCCCGCTTTGCCGATGTCCCCGTGCTCTGCTACCCCAATGCCGGCCTCCCCGACGAAATGGGCCGATACACCCTGGGCCCTAAAGAAATGGCGGAGGCCATGGGGCCGATGCTGCCTTACGTGAACATCATCGGCGGCTGTTGCGGCACCACGCCGGAGCACATCCGGGCCATGGCGGCCTTGGCGGAAAACCACCCGCCCCGAGCGCTTCCGGAAAAGGGGAAACGCCTGAAAGTGAGCGGTTTGGAAGCCGTTACGGTGGACCCGGAGAACAACTTCACCAACATAGGCGAGCGCACCAATGTGGCCGGTTCCCGCAAATTTGCCCGCCTTATCGCTGGCGGTCAGTACGAGGAAGCCCTGCAGGTGGCGGCACAGCAGATTGACGGCGGCGCCAGCGTGATAGACATCAACATGGACGACGCCATGCTGGATGCGCCCAAGGAAATGGAAACCTTCCTCCGCTACATTTCCGGAGACCCGGCAGTGGCCCGGGCGGCCATCATGATAGATTCCTCCCACTGGGAAGCTGTGCTCGCCGGCCTCAAAAACGCCCAGGGAAAATGCATTGTCAATTCCATATCGCTAAAGGAAGGGGCCGAAGCGTTCGTAAAGAAGGCATTGGAAATCAAGCGTTTGGGCGCCGCTATGGTGGTGATGGCCTTCGACGAGGAAGGGCAGGCGACAAGTTTCAGGCGGAAGACGGAAATCTGCGAGCGCAGCTACAAACTGCTGACGGAAGCCGGCATCGAGCCGAAGGATATCATCTTCGACTGCAATGTGCTCTCGGTGGGAACGGGTATCCCTGAACACGCCCGCTACGGCATAGACTTCATAGAGGCCATACGCTGGATCAAGGCGAATCTGCCCGGCTGCTACACCTCCGGCGGCATTTCCAACCTGTCCTTTGCCTTCCGGGGCAACAATCCGGTAAGGGAGGCCATGCATGCGGTTTTTTTGTACCACGCCGTGCAGGCTGGGCTGGATATGGGAATAGTGAATCCCGGCCTGCTTCAGCCCTACGATGCCGTGGAACCAACTCTGCGTCAGGCGGTTGAAGATGTAATCCTTTGCCGGGAGGGTGTTTCGGAAGGACAAGGCCGAGGCCCTTCCGCTAACCCTACGGAAAGGCTGTTGGAGCTGGCCGCCAAAGTAAGCGCCGAAAAAACCGGAGAAACACCGACCCTAGCAAGCACCAACGCTACCCCGGCCGAAAAAATAGCGGCCTGCCTTCTGCAGGGACGCAACGAGGGACTGGCCGAAGCGGTGCTGCAGGAGCTGGAAAGCCTGGGCAGCGCCGTGAAAGTAATCGAGGGCCCGCTGATGAACGCCATGGAGGAAGTGGGCCGACTCTTCGGCGAAGGCAAAATGTTCCTGCCGCAGGTGGTGAAAAGCGCCAAGGTGATGCGGGAAGCCGTCAGCGTGCTGGAGCCACATTTCCGGGCCGAGGAAAGTACGGGCGGCAAGCCCAAAGTGGTGATGGCCACGGTGAAAGGCGATGTGCACGACATCGGCAAAAACATCACCGGCATAGTGCTGGGTTGCAATGGTTTTGACGTGACGGACCTGGGGGTGATGGTGGACAAGGAAACCATTCTGGAAGCGGCCGAAAAGGAAGGCGCCGCGGCCATCGCTGTGAGCGGACTCATCACGCCCAGCCTCTTCCAGATGGAGGAGTTGTGCCGCGAAATGGCCCGCCGAGGCCTTTCTACTCCGCTTTTTGTGGGCGGCGCCACCACATCGGCCCTGCATACTGCGGTGAAACTCGCCCCCCTATATGACCACGTTTTTCACGGCAGCGACGCCTCCGTATCGGCCGTTCTGCTGAAGCGCTATCTCTCTAACCCAGAAGCATTTGAAGTGCAGCAGCATGCGGTGCAGCAGGCGTTGAGGGAGCAATATGAGCAGCGCGGTTCCACAGCCCCGGAAAAGGCCGACGACTCCGCCCTGGAAGATCATCTGAATGGTTGCCCCTGGCGCAGCATGCCGGTGCGGGAAGTGCCTCTGGACACCCTCCGGCGCTATTTCGACTGGAAACTCTTTGCCGCGGCGGCCGTCCTCAAGCGTATTCCCCGTCCGGGAACGCCCGGCTACGAATACATCCTGCAGGGGCGGGAAATCCTGGACCATCTGCAGGCCACCGTACGCGTGGGGCTGCTGCTGACAACGGCGCACGCCGAAGGTAACACCATTGTCTTAAAAAACGGCGTCCGTCTCCCCATGCTTCGTCAGGAAAAGCCGGAGGAACACGGCGGGACGCTCCGTCGCTGGTCCCTGGCCGATTTCGTCCCCACGCGGGGCTCCGGACCTTTCGGGGTCTTTGCTGTGAGCGTTTCCCAGGATGGCCCCGCCTGCAACTGTCCTGTCTGCGAAAACCCCATCCTGAAGCGTGCCGTCACCGTTACGCTGGCCGATGCCGCATCGGCCTGGCTTCAGCACAATTTGAAGAGACGCTGCGGCTGCGCGGTGGTGCTGCCGGCCCTGGGCTATGCCAGCTGTCCCGACCACAGCCTGCTGGGAACGGTGCTGCCGCTGATTCCCGGCCACGAAAAGCTGGGCATCCGTTTCACGGACAGTTTTGCCATGATTCCGGAAGCTTCCATCTGCGGCTTTGTGATCATGCACCCCCGGGCCTGGTATCCGGGTATCCGGAGCATCGGCCCGGAACAATTTGATACTTATCGGAATATGCGGGGTTTCTCCGAAGAGGAGGCCCGCAAGTTCCTTGGACATTTATTGGTATGAAGATAGTCGAAATGTTCAAGGGCGCTCAGAAGCCCTTTCCCTCGCTGGAGATAGTGCCACCGCTAAACGGCATCCGCAAGGACCAGCTGCTCTCCACCATCGGCCAGTTCATGGAATTTGCGCCGCGCTACATCAACGTCACCTGCCACCGGGACCAGTTTGAGTACCGCCGGAAGGCAGACGGCAGCTTTACCCGCCACCTGGTGCGCAGCCGCCTGAGTCCGGTGGCCGTCTGTGCCGCCGTGATGAGCGCCTATCCCGTGGAGCTGGTTCCGCACCTGATTTGCGCCGGGCTCACGGCCGAGGAAATCTATAGCCAACTATATGATTATCACTTCCTTGGCATAGAGAATGTATTGGCGTTGCGGGGCGATTCGCTCCAGGGGGAGAGTCGTTTCACCCCCACGCCGGGCGGTTTCAGCCATGCCAACGAACTGGTGGAGGCCATCCGCCGCTTCGAGAGCAGCATCGGCGCATCTTTCTGCATCGGCGTAGGCGGTTATCCGGAAAAGCATTTCGAGGCGGCCAATCTTTCCGATGACGTGGCCCGCCTGAAAGCGAAGGTGGATGCCGGGGCCGATTATATCATCACGCAGATGTTCTTTGACAACGCTATGTTCTACCGCTTTGTGGATGCCTGCCGGGCTGCCGGGATTACCGTGCCCATTGTTCCGGGCTTGAAGCCGCTGGCCAATAAGCGCCAGCTGGAGCTGCTGCCGGCCAGTTTTTCCATCGACATACCGGAGGAACTCACCCATGCCGTACAGGGCGCCGCTTCGGACGAGGAGGTCTATGCCCTGGGCACGGAGTGGTGCATCGGCCAGTGCAAGGATTTGCTCTCCCACGGGGTGCCGGCCGTACATTTTTTCACCATGGGAAAGCCGCAGAACATTGCGCAGGTTCTCAAGGCCTGCTTCTAAAGAGGGTTGCAAAGGAGCGCAGAATTGCCTAAATTTGTAAGTTATGGCAAAGTTTATTATCGAAGGCGGACATAAGCTGTCCGGAACCATTTACCCGCAGGGCGCCAAAAATGAGGCGCTGGAAGTAATTAGTGCTGTGCTGCTTACCAGCGAGCCGGTAACCATTTCCAACGTTCCGGAAATTCTGGACGTTAAGAATCTGATAGCCCTGCTGCAAGGCATGGGCGTGAAAGTGAACCGCCACTCCAAAGGCGTTTACACCTTCCAGGCCGATGCGGTGGACACTTCGTACATCGAAACGGAGGAGTTCGTGCGCAAGTGTGCGGCGCTCCGGGGCTCGGTGATGGTGGTGGGACCGCTCCTGAGCCGTTTCGGCCACGCCTGGTTCGCCAAGCCGGGCGGCGATAAAATCGGCCGCCGGCGGGTGGACACGCACCTGGACGGTATGCTCAAACTGGGTGCGCAGATGGACTACAGTGGCGAGCGCCGGGCTTTCCACCTTACTTCCGACGGCCGCCTTACGGGCCGATATATGCTTTTGGATGAGGCCTCCGTCACCGGTACGGCCAATATTGTGATGGCCGCCGTGCTGGCGCGCGGTACAACCACCATTTACAACGCCGCCTGCGAACCTTATCTGCAGCAACTCTGCAAGATGCTCAACCGGATGGGCGCCTTCATCGACGGCGTGGGTTCCAATTTGTTGCGTGTACACGGCGTTGAAAAACTGGGTGGTACACAGCACAAGATTCTGCCGGACATGATCGAGGTGGGCTCCTTTATCGGCATGGCCGCTATCTGCCAGAGTTCCATCACCATCAAAGACGTTTCTTTCTACGACCTGGGCATCATCCCGGACGCTTTCCGCCGCCTGGGCATCAAGCTGGAGCAGCGGGGCGACGACATCTTTGTTCCGGCCCAGGACAGTTACGAAATAGAATCCTTCCTGGACGGCTCCATCATGACTTTGGCCGATGCTCCCTGGCCGGGATTAACGCCTGACTTACTGTCTGTTATGCTGGTAGTAGCCACCCAGTGCAAGGGCAGCGTGCTCATCCACCAGAAGATGTTCGAGAGCCGCCTTTTCTTCGTGGACAAGCTCATCGACATGGGGGCGCAGATCATCCTTTGTGACCCGCACCGGGCCGTTGTCATCGGCCACGACCACCGGATCACCCTTAAGGCCGCCCGCCTGGTGTCCCCTGATATCCGTGCCGGTATTGCCATGCTGCTGGCTGCCATGAGCGCCCGCGGCACCTCCACCATCGAGAACATCGAGCAGATAGACCGCGGCTACGAAGACATCGAAGCCCGCCTGAACGCCCTGGGCGCCCACATAACCAGAGCCTGATAACAAGCAGGTTTGCATTATGGAAAAAGAGGCACCGAAAGTCGTGAAGATTCACGATGTCAATATCGACAAAGATTACATGGCTTGGTTGAATGAAATCAAAGCCAGATATAATAGTGCCCGTGCAAAGGCTGCCGTCAAGGTGAATTCGGAACAATTGCTGTTCAACTGGCAACTTGGGCGCGACCTTGTGATGCGTAAGGCAGAAGAGCGCTGGGGAGCTGGAGTTGTAGAGCAATTAAGCCTGGACCTGCAGGCGGCTTTTCCCGAGTCGAAGGGCTTCTCTGCCCGTAACCTTTGGAATATGAAGAAATGGTATTCCTTCTACGTGGGAAATCAAGAGCGTCGAACATTGCTTTGGGAAGGCTTGCAATCAATTGACAGAAAGTTAAATATAAAACTGCACCAACTTGGTGGAGAAATTCGGAGTGAAGACAAACTGCACCAGCTTGGTGCAGAATTGCCGGAAGTGTTCGCTTTGGTACCCTGGCGCCATCACGTTGAAATAGTCACGGGCTGCAAAACAATGGAAGAAGCCCTGCCTTCCATCGAAGAACTCAAGAAACGCATCCGCTTGCTGGAGGACGCTCTGGGCAAACAGAATAACAAGGCTTGATGGATTATAATAAGTTTTTTTCGGCCGATGTGCCGTCTTTTTTGAGGAGTCCGGTCCGGGAAATTTTCCGGAAGGTGGATTTATCGGCCATTTGCTCCTTTGCGGGCGGCTATCCGGCGGCGGTCACTTTTCCGGTGGAGGACATCAAGCGGCTTAGCTCCCAGGTGCTGGAAAAATATGGGACCAAGGCACTGCAATACGGTGCTACTCAAGGGGTTCCGGAGCTCCGGGAAGTTATTGCGCGGCGCTATGGCGTGCCGGTCAGTCAGGTGCAGATTACCACTTCTTCCCAGCAGGGCATAGACGTTTGCACCCGGGTGTTCGTGAATCCCGGTGACATTGTCCTGGCCAATGAGCCGGTCTATCTGGGGGCCCTCCAGAGTTTCCGGGCATACAGGGCCCAGGTAATGGGTATCGAAGCCTATCTGGACCAAGTCCAAGGTGTCGTGGACCAAGTCCAGGGCGTTTTTGGCCGTGGTCCTATTTTAAGTGCTGGACTTAGTCCAGCCAGTGTGGCTTCTACGGCTCTCCAGGGCACATGTGGTGGACTAAGTCCAGGGGATAAAAGTGGACTAGGTCCAAAAAATGGCTGGACTAAGTCCACGGAAACGGAGGCTGAAAAAGACGGGGCGTCATCGGCCAAGTTCATCTATGTGATTCCGGACTTTAACAATCCATCGGGAGAGACCATGACTTTGGCTCAGCGGGAAGAGTTGGTGCGGGTGGCCCGGGAGCTGGATGTGCTCATTGTGGAGGACAGTCCGTACCGAGAGCTGAGATATTCCGGCGAGCCGGTGCCTACGATAAGGGAACTGGCTCCGGAGCGCACACTGCATCTGGGCAGTTTCTCCAAAATTTTTGCTCCGGGATTCCGTCTGGGCTGGATCATCGGCCCGGAACCGTTGCTGGAGCAAATCTACATTTGCAAGCAGTGCCTGGACCTTTGCCCGCCAGTGTTTGACCAGTACATGGCGGCCGAATTTATGGGCTCCGGGGCGCTGGACCGCAATCTGGAAAAGACCATCGTGGAGTATAGGCGCCGGCGGGACCGGATGGTGTCCCTGTTGGAGAAGTATATGCCTTCCGGCGTGCACTGGACCTATCCGGAAGGTGGCCTGTTCCTTTGGCTTACGCTGTCGGAAGGAATTGATACCGTGGCACTTTACGACAAAGCATTGGCGGCCGGCGTGGCCTATGTGGCCGGTTCCTTCTTCTATGTGGACGGCTCCCACCGCAACACCATGCGCATGAATTTCTCCTTTATTGCCGAAGAAAAGATGGAACCGGGCATCAAGCTGCTGGCAGAAATCATTTCAAATACTCCCCAAATATGATCAACCCTGTCTATTCCCCCGCTCCGGACCGATACAAGGGCGGAATCCGTTACCGCCGATGCGGCCGCAGCGGCATCTTGCTGCCGGAAATTTCCTTGGGCCTGTGGCATAATTTCGGTGACGTGAACCCGCTGGACCGTTCGTTCCAGATGGCGCATTACGCCTTCGACCACGGGATTGTGCACTTCGACCTGGCCAACAATTACGGGCCTTCGTATGGATCGGCCGAGGAGACCTTCGGGCAAATTATGAAGAAGTCCTTCGCGCCTTATCGGCACGAACTGTTCATCTCCACCAAGGCGGGGTACGATATGTGGCCCGGTCCTTATGGGGAGTGGGGCTCCAGGAAGTACCTTTTCAACAGCCTGGACCAGAGCCTGCGCAGGATGAACCTGGACTATGTGGACGTGTTCTACAGCCATCGCTTCGACCCGGAAACACCGCTGGAAGAGACTCTGCAGGCGCTGGTGGACATAGTGCGGATGGGAAAGGCGCTGTACGTGGGCATATCCAACTATCCGGCCGACAAGGCTCGCTTCGCATATCAGTATCTGCGGGAGCGGGACGTCCCCTGCCTGCTGCATCAATGCCGATACAACATTTTTAACCGGGAGCCGGAGAATGGAGTTTTGGCCGATGCCCGGGAAAACGGAGTGGGCTTCATAGCCTTCTCGCCGCTGGCGCAAGGGTTGCTTACGAACCGCTATCTCAACGGCATCCCGGCCGATTCCCGGATGGCGCAGGAGCGTTTCCTGAAGTCTTCCGTACTCACACCGGAAATGCTGGAGAAACTGAAAGCGCTGAATGCCATTGCGGAACGCCGGGGACAGACCCTGGCAGAAATGGCCCTTGCGTGGTGCCTGAAGGATGAGTTGGTGACCAGCGTGATCATAGGTGCCAGTTCTGTGGCCCAGCTGGAAGACAATTTCCGGGCGCTGGAGAACACCTCCTTCACCGAAGAGGAACTCCGTGAAATCAATGCAGTGTGCAACCATGGTTAAACTGTACAAATTCTCCGGCGCCGGAAACGATTTCGTGGTCCTGGACGGCCGCGGAAGGGACATGGCTCCTTACAGGGCCGTGGACCAGGTCCGGGCTTTGTGCCGGCAGCACCACACCGACGGCATGATGATTCTGGGGGAAGGCTGCAGTTTCGAGCTTCCTGCCAGTCATTCTGAGCAAAGCGAAGGAATCTCCTGCGACTTCTCCATGGAATTTTACAATCCGGACGGTTCCGGGGGAATGATGTGCGGCAACGGCGGCCGCTGCATAGTAGCTTTTGCCGATATGCTGGGCCTGAAGCCCGCATCGGCCGATGGCACCTGGCTCTTCCGCGCCCCGGACGGCCTGCATAAAGCTATGATTCTTCAGGGTCCAGAGAGCAGTGAGGTCTCCAAACCCGTGGCCACCCTCGGCCGCGTAAGAGGGAGGGGCCCACAGTCCGTTCCCGAAGGGGACGACGAGGTGGGAGGGGTCGCGAAGCGACGGTTTGGAGACCTTACTGCTCTCCGGACTTGGATTGTACGGCTGAAAATGATTGATGTACAGGGAATTGAGCCGATGATGGGCGGATATTTCTTGAATACGGGCACCCGGCATTTCGTAAAGTTTGTGGCCGATGTGAATGCTGTGGATATGGAGCGGGAGGCCAAGCCGCTACGTTGGGATCCAGTGTTTCAGCCCGAAGGAACCAACGTGAACTTTGTGCAGGTGACCCCGGACGGGCTGTATGTCCGCACGTTCGAAAAGGGCGTGGAAGGGGAGACCCTTGCCTGTGGCACCGGCCTTACCGCATCGGCCCTGGCCGCCTATCGGCATGGAATCCTTGACAGTTTCGGAGCGGAGCAACCCAGGGGGGCTGGGATATCCTATCGGCTGCAATGCCGCCGCGGCGACTGGCTGCAGGTAGAGTTCCACCCGGAACCCGGAGACCGTTTCACGGAAGTCTATCTCACCGGCCCGGCCGAATGCGTGGCCGTTCTATAAGCGTTATTTTTTAGGGCACTTGGGACAGTGGCTCCGAATATAGTCCAGGACAAAAGAAAAATCCTCCGGATGGGTGTAGACTTGATTCTTGGACAACCCCTCGTTCACCTTGATGGTATGCAATCGCGGATAGGCCTTGATACGGCGCACCCTGGAAAAATCGGAACTGGATTTGGTGTGGGCGGCGGCCAGGAGACCGGCCCCGGCCGTGGTGGGCCGTTTGGAGAAAATGCCCACGAATGCAACCAGCAGTCCCATCTTTTCGGCCTTTTTCTTCTGGATGGGTACCTGATCGTGCAGCAAGCCTTTTTCGTCCATGGTGAAATGCACGATGTACCGTCCTCCGTACATGGCGGCCACCATCCAATAGGCCAGCAGGGTAATCACCAGGAAAACGCCCAGGATGATGGCCCAAATCTTGAGACCATCGGCTACGGCAGTCCATTCTCCCCGGAAAGCCGGGCCGATGAACATCAAAACCATGGCTATTCCGAAAATAGCGCCGAAAATCTTCAGAACCGTTAGCAGAATCATTGGATTTCTATACATGTTCATCGGCCAGGTCCAGCGGTATTTCCCGTCCGTACACAGGCGTACGCGGTCTCCTTTATAGGTGGTTTTTTCCAATTGGGTGTCCATGGCGGTAGGGGGTTATTGCTGCGAAGATATCATTTTTTTCATTAAGTTTGCACGGGAGGTTTAACATTTTCATCCCGTCTGCGTCTTATGGATGCGACCGGTTGATTTGACAGTATGAAAAAAGCATTATTTACACTCTTGATCGGCCTTGTCACCTGGGGGTGCGCATGGGCCGGAAAACCCACCAATGTGGAATCCCTGGTGCGGCAGTATGAGAACAATGAAGGCTTTGAGGTGATCAGTATGGGAGAGCTGGGAATGAGCCTGATAAAGATGGTTGCGGTGCTGGGTGGAGACCTGGACGAAGAAGACAGGGCCATGCTAAACTCCTTCAATGGCCTGAAGAAAGTGATGATTGTGGATTTTGACGATGCGGATGAAGTTGTAAAAGAGCAGTTTACCCGTCAGCTTCACGCTATCTTGGACAAAATGGAGCTCATCCTCGAAGCCAAGGATGGCGGCAGTGTTATGCGCATCTATGGCGTGGATGAAGGAGACCGCATCCGTGACTGCGTCCTTTACAGCGGAGACGGAGCCCTCATTTATACCCGTGGCTCCATTGCAACGGACAGGCTGGGAGATTTGATGGAAATGGCTGAATGACGGACGCGGCGTTCCATACGGTCTGGCTGCCCTTGCAGGAACGGTTCTATCGCATCGGCTTCTATATGCTCGAAGACCAGGATGAAGCAAAAGATGCCCTGCAGGACCTGTACCTGAAACTGTGGAACCTGAGGGCAAGCTTGGACCTGGTCCGGCAGCCATCGGCCTATGGGGCGCTGCTCATGCGGAATCTTTGCATAGACAGGATTCGCCGGAGACAGGCCGATGTGCCGATGGAAGATGTGCTGGCCGAAAAAGCCCCGCCTGATGAGGATCTTATTTTGCGGGAGAGCGTATCCGAACTGCATGCGGCCATCCGGAAGCTCCCGCCCAGCCAGCGGAAACTCCTCAGCCTCCGCTTCTTACGTGGCCTTAGTTATGAGGAAATTGAACGGGAAACCGGCCTCAGCGGCCTTAACATCAGAGTCCAGGTGAGCCTGGCCCGGAAAAAACTGAAAAAGCTTTATGAAAACCCTCGATGAAATAGCCCGGCTCACGGCCGAAGACCTGGAGCGGATTGGCTCCGACGAAAACATACCGGTTCCGGAGGACTTGAAAGTAAGCCTTCCCAAACGGAACCCGGAGCATGCCTGGCGCATCGCCGCCGCGGTGGCCCTCCTCATTGGTATAGGAGTTTCCGGATATCTGGGATACCGCGAACCGAAGGATACCTTCGACGACCCGTACCTGGCCTATGCCGCTGTGGAAAAGGCTATGAACAAAATGGCCGGCACTGTACAATACGGTGCAGCCAAAGTAAGTGAGACAGAACTTGCACTTGAAAAAATAAACTATTGGAAATGAAAAAGTTATATATAATCTTGGCGCTGCTCACCCTAAGCGTGACGGCTCTGGCCCAGAGCGGCCGTTCCCTTTACAACAAGTATTCCGACCTGCCCGGTATGGAGGCAGTGTACATCTCTCCCGCCATGTTCCGGATGATGGGGAAAATCCCGGATGTGGAATTCCAGGACGGTAATGTGAATTTCAGCCCCATCATCAAGTCCATGAGTGGTTTCTACCTGCTTAACGCTACGGATCCCAAGGTGGGGGCGGAACTCTATGCCGAAGTGAAAAAGTTCATCGACAAAGGCCAGTATGAGTTACTGATGGAAGCCAAGGATAACGGCGAAGTGGCCCGGATTTATTCCATGGGAGACGAAAAAACGGTTTCTTCGCTGGTAATGCTGGCCCAAGAGGGCAATGAAACGGCCTTTATCTCCATAGACGGCCAGATGGACCGGGAAGAATTGGAAAATATCCTGGCCCAGGCTGCTGCCGAATAGTTGTGGAGGCTAAATGCTTGATGGTAAGCTTTTTAAGTAAGTCCCTGTGTTCCGCCGGATGCACAGGGACTTGCTTATAATGTTGGAAATCAGATATTTAGTCTCCACCAAAAGAAAATGTATTTGAAATATAGCAACAGTTTCTTAAATTTGTACGATTTAAGGAACACGTATGAACACATTGATTTTCAAAGGTTGCGGTACCGCCATGTTCACTCCGTTCAAGGGCGGGAAGGTGGATGTGGCGGCGCTGGTTGCTACCACCCAAAGGCAGGTGGAGGCCGGCATCGATTTTCTGGTGCCGCTGGGAACAACGGGCGAGACCCCTACCCTCTCGGACGAGGAGAAGCTCCTGGTTTACAAGACGGTACGGGCGCATGCCGGGAATCGGCCCGTAGTGGCGGGCGTGGGTACCAACAGCGTAAACGGCACACTGGCCAACATGGAGCTGCTGCAGGAGGCCGATGCCTTCCTGGTGGTGGTTCCCTTTTACAACAAGCCGCCGCAGCGGGGCATCTATGCCTATTTCAAGGAGATAGCCTCCCACACCCATAAGCCGGTAATCCTGTACAACGTGCCTGGCCGGACGGGCGCCAACTGCGAGGCGGAAACCACCCTGGCCCTGGCCCGGGACATCCCCAATATCGTAGCCGTGAAAGAGGCTTCCGGCAAGCTGGAGCAGATCCGCACCATCCTGGCCAGGCGCCCGGAAGGCTTCTCGGTGCTTTCCGGCAACGACGACGACACCCTAACCCTTATGAAAGACGGGGCCGATGGCGTTGTGTCCGTGGCCTCCAACGTGTGCCCGAGGGAGATGGCCGATTTCACCCACGCCGCCCTGAAGGAAGACTGGCCGGTGGCCGAAGCACTGGACGCGAAGCTGCATCCCCTCTTCGAGGCCCTTTTCGTGGAGCCGAATCCCATCCCCGGCAAGGCTGCCATGGCGCAGCTGGGCCTCATGGAAAACAGCCTCCGGCTGCCCCTGGTGCCCGCTTTGCTGGAAACGGAAGAATTGATGAAAGACGTGTTATGGAAATTACGATAGAGAAATTCAACGAAGTGCTGGACGCCCTTGAGAAGGGTGAACTCCGCGTGGCCGAAAAGGTGGACGGCGTGTGGAAAGTGAACGCCTGGGTGAAGGAAGTGATTCTGGCCGGTTTCAAGCTGGGCGCCATCAAGGACATGTCCCAGGGGCAGTTCTCCTACTTCGACAAAGACACTTTCCCGGTGCGGCAGTTCAAGGCCGATGACGGGGTGCGCATAGTCCCCGGAGGCAGCAGCATCCGCCGCGGGGCCTATCTGGCGCCCGGCTCAATAGTGATGCCGCCGGCCTATGTGAATGTGGGCGCCTATGTGGGCGAAGGCACCATGGTGGACAGTCATGTTACCATCGGCTCCTGTGCTCAGGTGGGACGGAACATCCATATATCGGCCTCCACGCAGATTGGCGGCGTGCTGGAACCGGCCGGCGCCCTTCCCACCATCATTGAGGACGGTGCGTTCGTAGGCGGCAACTGCGGCATCTATGAGGGCACGGTGGTGCAGGAAGGCGCGGTAATCGCCTCGGGCGTGATAATCACCTCATCCACAGCTATTTTCGACGCAACCACCGGCGAATTTATCCGCCGCAATGCCGATGGCAGAATAGTGGTGCCCAGGAATGCCGTGGTGGTTAGCGGCTCCAAGCCCATCATCCGTGACGGCAAGCCGCTGGAAAACGGGGTGCACCTGTACTGCCCGGTCATCGTCAAATACCGTGACGAAAAGACCTCCGGCAGCGTGCACCTGGAAGATATGCTCCGTTAACTCAGGCTCCGTCCACGAAAATGGCCGAAAACGTGGACGAAACACAAAAAAACACCCTTCCGTCCACGAAATCGGCCGAAAACGTGGACGGACAATGTAGATTTTTATGAAAGTTGCAGTTGTAGGGGCCACAGGCCTCATTGGCTCCAAGATGTTGGAAGTGCTGGAAGAAAGGCATTTCCCTGTTACAGAATTACTTCCGGTGGCATCGGCCCGGTCCTGGGGGAAGAAAGTGAACTTCCAGGGCAAGGAGTGGACGGTGATGAGTGCCGATGAAGCCATCGCCCGAAAACCCGTGCTGGCCATCTTCAGCGCCGGCGGGGCCGCTTCCGGCGAACTGGCCCCGAAGTTCGCCGCCATCGGCTGTTATGTGGTGGACAATTCCTCTTATTGGCGCATGGACCCCGCCGTTCCCCTGGTGGTGCCGGAAATCAATGCCGATGTACTCACACCCGAAGATCATATCATCGCCAATCCCAACTGCTCCACCATCCAGATGGTGATGTGCCTGGCGCCTCTGCACAAGGCTTATGGCATCAAGCGCATCGTGGTGAGTACCTACCAGAGTGTAACCGGTGCCGGCCAGAAAGGTTTGTCGCAGATGGAGGCCGAAAGGGCTGGCGGCAGCGGGGACAAATTCCCCTATCCCATTGATATGAACGTGATTCCGCATATCGACTCCTTCATGCCGGACGGCTACACCAAGGAGGAAATCAAGATGGTGAACGAGACGCGGAAGATTCTTCGGGACCCGTCCATCGCCGTATCGGCTACCACAGTGCGGGTACCGGTGAAGGGCGGCCATTCGGAGAGCGTGAATGTTGAATTCCATCGGCCTTACGACTTGGCCGAAGCCCGCCAGCTGATGGCCGATATGCCCGGCGTGGTGGTGCAGGACGACCCTTCCAAGAATGTGTATCCCATGCCCCTTTACGCCTGGGACAAGGACGAGGTGTTCGTGGGCCGCATCCGCCGGGACCCTTCGGTGGAAAACGGCCTGAATCTCTGGTGCGTAAGTGACAATGCCCGCAAGGGTGCCGCCACCAATGCCGTACAGATTGCCCAGGTGTTGCTGGCCAACGGTTGGCTGGGATAGTTGCCGATGGTCTTGGTCACGATTTAGGCTAAAAACGTGACTAAGATTGTAATGGGTGACAATCTTGGTAAAGAAAAGACGCGAAAACGTGACTAAGATTGTAGAACAGGATGGACTGGCAGTTATTTAAAGAGCTTTTGGAGATAGATTCCACTTCCGGCCGGGAGCGGGAGGTAGCCGAGTGGCTGCTCAAGCGCCTGGAGGTCCCCCGTAAGGAGGCGATGGAGGTGGGCGACGGCACGCTGAACCTGCTGCTGAGCTGGGGCACGCCCAAAGTGGTGTTCTGCAGCCACACGGACACCGTTCCGCCATATATAGCCCCTCATTTTCCGGAGGAGATTATCCCCAAAGGGCTTGTCCACCCCCGGACAAGTGTAGAGGGAGGGGCCCGCTGGCTGGCCGTTCGCGGAGCGGACGAGGCAGACAGTGGGAGGGGTCGGAGTGAGCAAAGCGAACGGAGTCCCTTTGGGGATAATCTCCTCCGGATAACAGGAAGAGGGGCTTGTGACGCTAAGGGGCAGATTTTTGCGCTATACACGGCTTGCAAAGCGCTGGAGGCGGAAGGGTGTACGGACTTCGGGCTGCTGCTGCTTGCCGGGGAGGAGACCGGCAGCTGGGGGGCCAAGGCTTTTTCAAAAACGGGTTTCGAGGCACCGTTTCTGATTATCGGCGAGCCCACGGAGAACAAGATGGTATCGGCCTCCAAGGGGACCAAGTCCTATGACCTTTCCTTCCAGGGCGAGGCCTTCCATTCCGGTTATCCGCAGTATGGCGTCAGTGCCGTAGATTTGTTCGTTGACTTTTACAACAAACTCAAAGCCAAGGACTTCGGCGAAGACCCGCTGCTGGGGAAAACCACCTGGAATATCGGCCTGCTGCACAGCGACAATCCGCAGAATATCCTGTCGCCGGAACTCACTTGCCGGCTCTATTTCCGCACCACCTTCGTTTCCCATCAGGCGGTGCAGGAGTGGATGCAGGAAATATCGTCGCAAATACCCGATGAGGCGCATTGTCATTCTGAACGTAGTGAAGAATCTATCGGCGTCACCGTTAAGCCCAATGGCTCCGGCGATGAACCTGCCCGGTACGTGACCCTGCCTGGTTTTGAAAGCGCCCCCGCTTCCTTCGGCACGGACGCGCCGCACCTTACGGGCTTCGGCCATAAGATTATCTGCGGTCCCGGCAGCATCCGCCATGCGCATCGGCCCGACGAACAGGTAACGGTGGCGGAGTTGGAAACAGCTGTGGAACAGTATATTCGTATGTATCAAGCATTTACGAAATCTTCCCTGTAACCGGAATCACAGGGAACAAATCGTAAATAACTAAGAATCAAGCAAATAGCGGAACAAGGATATGCTTAAAGTAATTATCAGTGGATACGGCCGTATGGGCCACATGGTGGAGCAGGTGCTCCGGCAACGGGATATCGAGCTGGTAGAGGCCAGCGAGGACATTACGGCAACGGACCCGGCCATAGCCCGGGAATGTGTTTGCATAGACTTTACCACGCCGGAGGCATTCAGGAACAATTACCCCTTCATTGCCAAAAACTTCAAAGCGGCCGTGGTGGGTACCACGGGTTGGAACAATATCCAGGCCGATGTCCGCAGAGCCTTCGAAGAAGCCGGTACGCCGCTTATCTATGCGTCCAATTTCTCCCTGGGGGTGAATGCGCTGTTCGCCGCCGTGAAAAAGGTATCGGCCCTGTTGAAAGGGGCGGGATATACGCCTTCCATCGAGGAAATCCATCACATCCATAAGCTGGACGCACCGTCCGGAACGGCTATTACGCTGGGTACGATGGTGGAGGAAGGCTTGGATGTGAAGCCGGAAATCAGCTCCATTCGGGAAGGAGAAGTGCCTGGAATCCACACGGTTACTTTTGAATCGGCCTGTGATAAGCTCACCCTCAGGCACGAAGCTTATTCCCGCGAAGGACTGGCAGTAGGCGCCGTATTGGCAGCCACACTCACGGAAGGCCTGCAAGGTGTGCACGAATTCTCAGATTTACTATAGATTATGGATACGACCCGCCTCATCCGGGCCCTGATTGGGGGCTTGAGTCTCGCATTTCTGATGGTCTCTTGCGAAGAAGAGCCGCTGGACCCTACGCCGGTGCCGGACCCGGAGCCCAAGCCGGTCACGTACAGCATTTCGGTAACGCCGAACGGCACGGTGGAAGTTCCTGCCGAGGGCGGCATGGTGGAGTTCAAAATCACCACCAGCAATACCGATTATTACGGCTATACATTCCCAAAAAGGGATTGGATGAGCGGTGCAATCGAAAAAGACCGGAAGGTAATAGTCATCACTTTTCTGGCCAATGATTCCGGCAGCGAGCGTTCCAACGAAGTGACCTTCTTCGGCCAGCTGGAGGGCGCAAAGGATGATGAATATGTTGTTACAGAGAAGGTAAAAGTGGTGCAAGCAGCCAAGGAGGGCGGTCAGACCATCTCCTCGGCCGGCGGAACCGTGCAATTCGAGGGATTCTCCATCACCTTCCCGGAGGGCGCCCTGTCCAAGCCCGCGAGCGTGGAAATAACCCCGGCCGAAAAGGGTTCCGTCCTGGGGGACGATGAGATATCGGCCTTCTATGAAGTGACCCTGCCGCCTCTACTGAATAAACCGTTAACCGTAAGCATCCCATGCGGCGAAGTGGGCGACGATGTCTATGTAGTTTCCCATACCCCGTGTTATCACCTTTCAGAAGGCGAAGGCTCCTTCTCTGACAGGATTCTTGAATCTACCTATGCCGATGGAGTCTATACGGTCACTCTCCCTGCCACAAATAATAATGACGTAGAAGATGGAGATGTGCTCAAGGTGAGTCTGGGAGTAGCTCATAGGGTGTATACAGGTAAGGGGAACTCCACAAAGGCATCGAGTTTTGATGAGAAATTCACAGAGGGCAATGTCTCCTGGCATTTCGAGTGGCCGATGTTCTTCAAATGGACTTATGCCGAGCAGTTGACGAAGCATTGGGACGAGATAAACGTTATAATCCGGGAAGCCATCCAGGCATTGCATGGCCTGGGACTGGAAGTTACCACCCGTGACATTGCCATGACTTTTGCCGATCTGGGCGTACCCGATGGGACATTCTGCCAAAGTGCCGTTAAGGATGAATGGAGTACCGTGGAGTTCAACACAAGGATTATCAAGAATTTCGAGCAGAACCGGGATAAGTTCCGGCGTTCTGCCGTTCATGAACTTATGCATGTCTTCCAGGCCGATTACGATTCCCGCCATCCTTACAACAAGGCAGGAGGGATTTATGGAACAGTATCTTTGGGAAACAGGGCCGATGGAGATGAGCTCCTTTTGTTATACGAATCCGGGGCCGTTTGGGCGGAACAATTGCTGGGAGGCTCTTTTTCTACGACTTTCGCCAAGGATTTTATCCCGGGTTTCATTCAGGGTTTTGAAAATGTCAATGAAATCTGGGCAAAGGACGACGAGGCGTCCACAAGACACAAACAATACTCATTTCACGGTTATGGGGCCTCTACCCTTATGCAGTATCTCACGAGCAAAATGAGTGAGTATAACCTTGGAAACGACTCTGTCAAAGAACTTTATCTGCTTTGGAAAACTAAAAATTACTGGTTGGGGACAACGGCGCCCAAAGACTGCATACAGGAGTTGACAGCAAGTAAAGGCCATGGTCTGTTTTCCGTAGATTATTATGATGATTTCTTGGTGAGCCTGGCTACTGGAAAGCTGATTCCGGATTTTAATGCGTCGGGATGTTGTACTGTCGCCAGAGGCAATATCAACAAGAATTCCTTTTCCGGAGGCTATTCGGAAACCTGTTATCCCTATGGTGGCCGTATCGATAAATACCTGGTTAACGTGGAAGACGAGGAGTTGTTGAAGACCAAGGAACTTGTTATAGAGCAGCTGGAAGAAGATGTCCAGACCTACGTAATCATTATTGACATTGACGGAAAGGAAGCCAAACAATGGGAATATAAGGCTTGGAAAGACTCTCCCATCTATTTGAACACTGCAGAGTTATTGAAGAGCTACAGAAAGAAGGGCGGCAGCGGATTCGCATTCACTTTATTCACGCTTACTACTACCACCGGGAATAATTCCTCGAAACCCTATAAAGTGAACGTATCCCTGAAGGACGCCGCATCGGCCGACCCCAACAACCTCAGTTTCAAGGCGGAAGGCGGTACCAAGACGGTGAAGATCAACTTCGGGAGCCATACCAGATACGGAGCTTCGGTGAGCGGCGGCGGGGAGAAATGGTGCTCCTTAAACGCCGCGGCGGGAAGCGGGTCCTCCATCGAGGGCGATACGGCCGAAGGCCTTACCGTGGATATCTCGGTCCAGGGCAATCCCAATCGGCAGGCAAGGTCCTGCACCGTGGATTTCTGGGTGAGCGACACCTATGAAATGGACAAGATGAAGTTTTCCGTGACGGTTACCCAGGATGGTACCGGAATGCAACTGTCCATCGGCAGCATAGGATTCAATGCCTCCTTGAAGACCTTGGAGCACTGGGAATGGTTTTACCCCATGGACGACCAGGAGACCGAACGGGATTATTCCTTCAACCACAGTCATATCGAGAACAGTATGAAGGCCACGCTTACGGGGACCACTCTGCACGTAAACGAGGAATATACCGCGAAGGGTGCCTATGGACAGAACCAGAAGTCTATCAGTTTTGACATCCTGAACTTCGATTTAAAGAAATTCGACGATTGTGTGGTTACCAATATCGTTTTCAGGGATACCGATAAGAATGCTGCCGGAGCCGGGACCAGCGTGGAGCTTAAGATAAGCGAGATTCCCGCGGTGCAGATTGATACTACTACTTACGATGTGTCGCTGACCTTCCGGGCAACGGGTTCAGGCGTTAAGGTGTCTTCCCTTTCGGACCTGGAAGATGATGGCAACGGGCTGAAAATCGAACGCAGCTATAGGAGCGACAGCGCCAATTCGGTGCGGCTCAACGCCACTTTCAGCCGGCCCTCAAAATAGGGTTTCAAGCCCGCCAAATGGCTAAAATCGAAAACATTTAAGGATTTGACAGTTGGTTTTTAGGTTTTGGGGGCCGATGGATAAGGCGTAAAGTTACCTTTACGGTAAATCCGCATAGCCCATGAAAACACGTCGCCTTTTCCGAACCCTTTTACTGATAGCCATTTCCGTTGTCACGGCTATTGCCTGCGAAGGAATATTCGATGAGCCGGAGCGTCCCAGCTACACGCCGGACCCGGATCCGGAGCCGGAAACTCCCTCCTATACCATTACCGTAACCCCCGGGGGAACGGTGGATATTCCCGCAGAGGGCGGTTCCCAGGAATTCGAGGTAAAAACCAATGCTCCCTATTACGGCTATTCTTTCCCCAAGCGGGATTGGATGAAAGCCTCCATCGACACGGACAGGATGGTAATAGTGATCAACTTCACTGCCAACGACAGCGGCGCAGAGCGTTCCAACGAAGTTACATTCTATGGGAAGGAGAAAAATGCCGACGAGTATTTAGTCACCCAAAAGGTCACGGTGGTGCAGCCGGCCAAGAGTTCGGGGACGGACAATCCCGGTGGAGGACCGGACAATCCCGGAGAAAATGCCATTTCGGTCAATATCGATTTTGGGGATTCATCCTTGTCGGCCCAAGGCTGCGAAGTGTTTACGGCGATGGGAGCTTATGCCGCCGGTAGTTCTTCTGCCTCCGTTGATGTGCTGGACAATGCTGATGTTCCGCAAATAGCGATGCTGTGCAACCAAAGTGGAGACGTGCTGATGGTATCCCGCGACTTGTGCTCCTCCGGATCGGGAATTACCCTGGATGCCCGGAGCTCTGCCCTGGCCTATGTCACTTTGCATCCGTTGTTCGGCCTGGTGCACGACAAGGACGGATTTGAGCAGTTGAAGGAAGCCATCGTGGGTGCGCCCTCTTTCAATTCTTTTGAACAGAAAGTGGCATCCCTCATCAAGTCTGGAAAGCCCTTGTTCGACCCTTCCAACACCAGTTTCAACAAGGCGTTGGAAACGCTGCTGGACGAAGTGTATTACTCCCGGGAAAAGCCCACGAAAGCCACCAACGTGGCCGGACTGGAGGGAGAAGGCGACTTTAAGGTGGGCGTTGACGGAAAGAGAATCAGCATATATCCCTATTATTTGAGTCCCATGTATTCCGGCGCCATCCTTGATTGTTATGAAAACCAGGTGGCTGAATTCAACATTCCGGCAGGGTCAAGCTATGGTGTCACGGATGTGTTTTACCGTGAGAGCATGAAGTATGGGGATCCGGTTGTGTTCGACTTCTCCGGTTTCCGGCCCAGCTACGAAGGCGAATACCTCTTCCGTTTTTCGCGGGATACGGAAGACGCCCGCCTGGACTATTTTATCCGCTGCCTGTGCGACCAGCTGGATATCCTTGGATGCATGCCGTCAGAGACAACGATGACCATCAAGGATTTCTTGATGACTACAACCAGCTGGACGACGGTATCGCTTGCCGATGACGATGCGGTATCCCTGCAAGAGGTATCGGAACTGGTTTATACTTTGACCATTGAGTTCTTGCGGACGGATAAGGCTGCCAAGTTGTTTGGATCCAAGGCGCGAGTGTTGGACATGGTTAATAAGGTTTATGTGGCGCAGAAAGTGTATACCGGCCTCCGGGGAACAGCCAACCAGATGACCCGTATATACTTTTATGCCCGCTGCCCGCACGAAATCAGTTTCTGCCTGTGCAACGTGGGCACCCTTCCGCTGTATCCTTGCAGTTATGTCACGCTGGAAGCTATTTCAGGAGACGGGCAGGAAGGCCATACCAATGAAATGCTTGACGAGGAATTGGTGGTGCGCGTTAATCCCGGAAATAATGACAATCCACCCCCCTATTACCTGGTTGCTTTTAAAGTGAAATCCGGCGGCGGATCCCTTACCGAGCATATCGTCATGACCGACGCCAATCTGAAGGCCGCAACCCGGTGGAAACTGGGCCCGGAAAGCGAGCACCAGATAGTAACTGTAGAGGTTCTGGATCCGACATCCCATGGTGTAATCAGTAAAAACACCGTCACCTTCTACGCTACGAATACAGACCTCAGCAAGGAAATAGCACGCGAATTGCGGGGTGTTTGGCGGATGTCCTCGGAGGATGTGCATAAAAAGCCGGTGAAAATCATACTGGGAAAGAGTGCGGCCACTTTCGAAGACCCTTCAAATCCCCAAAGGAACGTGACAGGCATGCCGGTTTGGTCGGAGGCTGTCTATGATGACGACGGAACCCTGAAGTATTATAATATCTACCGGGACGATGCGGACAAGGCTCTGTTCCTCGGGCACGTGACGCGTACCTCAATTACGGGCATAGGAAATGTGATGGATGTCCGGAATGTGTGGAATTATTACCAGAACAGGCGGTTTATATTGGAAGATACAATAGGAGCGCCCTATTATGTCTCGTTACTTTGTGAATTCACAAACAAAATAGGACAGCACGGACGCATAAGCATGTATGGGAACGGCGAGAATGGGGCTGCACTGTCTGTTACAAAGCTGAACAGTACCGATTATAAGGTAAAACTGACGGGAAAGGGCAGTAATGAAGGAGAAGAATGTACTTTTTCCATCGTAGAAGACAACGATATCGGATATGTGGTGAAGGATTTTCACTATGTATACAATTACTCTTTTGTGTATGACTCTTCCACCAATCCTGTTACCAGGGAAGAAGTCCACATCGAATGCAGCATAGACATCATGACCCTTACCAATATGTATACGGGAGCGGCTTGGTTCGATCCGGATGAAAAGTCATCGATATCCTACACCAAGAGCCATCAGCTATTCCCTGAGGATGACGCATTCTTTGTTAAGCAGGAGGGAGAAACAATGGGAGACAATGTCTTCTCCATAGAAATATATTACCGGTAGATGATGGAAAGAAACACGGTAATCCTCTTCCTGCTCCTGCTTTTCCTTCCGCTCGGGGTTCATGCCCGGGCGGAAGGACCGGACGGTGATAAGCCGGCCCTGGAGTTCCAGGAAACGGAGTACTCCTTCGGGACCGTGCCCCGGGATTCCGTATTGGTGCACACCTTCCGCTTCCGGAATGTGGCCGACACCACGGTCCGTATCCTTTCCGCCGCTTCCACCTGCCCATGTGTAAAAGTGGAAGTGCTTGAGAATGAAATAGGAGCGGGTGATGAAGGGAGCATAACTGTTACCTTCAACGGCAGCAACAAGTTTCCCGGCCGCTTCCAGCAACTGGTGAGGGTATATACCGACGCCAGCCCCGAACCCATATTCCTGGAACTATTCGGAACTCTGCAGAAAAACGAATAATTTTTCGTATTTTAGTGCCATGAAGCGTCTGTCTGTCCTACCCTTGCTACTCCTTCTCGCAGCTTGCACCCCAAAGGGGGCAACGGGCAGCGGGGAACTGACGGTGGAATGGCTGCCGGAGATGCCTCTGGCCCGGGCCAGTCACCTGCGCTTTGCCCCGAAGGGGGAAATCACCGTTGTGGGTGGGCACACGAGCGGGTATCTGCCCACCCAGTCGGCCTGCTATTATGCCGATGGGGTCTGGCACGAGGTCGGTCCTTCCTTTTATCCGCACGACAGCGGCTTCTCCGTAGCCCTGGAAGACGGTACGGTGATGCTGGGCGGCGGCAGCGCGGAACCCTTCGGCATCGGCCAGACCTGGGGCGTGGAACTGTACAATCCCGCCACCCACAGCTTTACTGCTCTGGACATCCTGGACCGTAAGCGGGCGCTTTCGTCGGCCCTGAACCTGGGCGGGGACCGGATTCTGGTGAGCGGCAACTGGCATGCCGATGATGCCATCGCCCTTTATGAACCGGGGATGGGGTTCCGGACGGTGAAAACGGCGTCCCAGCAGCGTCTGAGGCCGTTTCTGCTTCAAACCGCCCCGGACAATGCCCTCATTTTCGGCGGTCGCGACAACTATGGCAACCCGCTGGACACCGTGCTGGTGGACCGTCTGGCAGGAGACTCTTTCACCGTTCCCCTCCTGGAGGAGTGGTCCTTCCCGCTGCTGATGGACAACTTTGTAGCCGATGATTTTACCATCGGCCAATACACGTATCTGGTTCCCGTTACCCGGAAAACGGACGGACAGGCGGCCCTCCTGAAGGTGAGCGGAGAGCAGTTTTCCCTGCTGGAAACGGAAGAGGCTCTGCCGATGAGCGGGGAAGGCGGCATCGGCCTGGTTTACTCCCCCTTTTGTTATGTGGACCGGCCAGCCCGCCACGCCTTTCTGCTGGCAGAGGACGAAAATGGAAGAATCTATCTGGTGCGGGTGGACTATGACGCCACCTTCGAAGGGGGAAAAGCAAGCGTCTCTCTGTTTTCGGCTCCTTTTCCTCTTGGACAGCGGGAATACGACCTCTATCCGCTGTTCCTGCCGGGCGGACGTTTTGTCATAACGGGCGGAAGTCCGCGCGACAATTTCAATCCCTTCCAGCAGGCCTTCATTCTCCATACAGAGCCGCTGCTGGCCGAAAAGCATTTCCCCTGGGGGCCGATAGGCATAGTACTGCTGGTGGCCGTGGCCGGGCTGGCCGCCGGTCTGCTGATAGGCAGGCGGAAGACGCCGGCGGAGATGCCGTCAACTCCGGATCCCGAGGAAAAGACCGACCTGATGACCCGCATCACCAGGCTGATGGAAGAGGAAGAACTCTTCCGCCGGAAAGATCTCCGTGTGGCCGATGTGGCCAGGGAACTTGGCACCAACACCACCTATATATCGGCCTGCATCAACGGGCAGTGTGGCGTTTCGTTCACGGAATTCGTTACGGGTTACAGGGTCCGCTATGCCCAGAAACTGATGACGGAGCGGCCGCAGACGCTCCTCAGCCATATCGGTGAGGAAGCTGGTTTTGCCAGCGAGAAGTCTTTCTACCGAAGCTTCAAAGCCGTCACCGGCCTCACTCCTTCTGAGTGGAAGGTGTCGTCAGCCCGCTGAAGCTAGCGCAAAATATCGTTCAGGATGCTGCTGGCGGCTTCGCGGGCGCCTTCGCCGGGGCCTTGGATTACCAGCGGATAGGGATGGAAGGCACTGCGCACGATGATGGCGTTTTCCGTGCCGCGAAGATGATAGGCCGGATGCACGGGCGGTACATTGTGTATGCCGATGCCGGCCCGGTAGCCCCCGGCCGTTTTCTCCAGTGAAGCCACGAAACGCCGGCGGAACCCCAGAGCTTCGGCCGCACGGGTGGCTTCTGCAAACTGCGGTTCCGCGGCCTCCAAACCTTCGTAAAAGCGCTCCATCGGCACATCGAAAAGCTCCTTCGGAATCACCGGATCCACCTCTACATCAGTTTCTTCCAGCCTTACACCGGCTTCACGGGAGAGGATTAACAGCTTTCGCAGGGCATCCTTCCCGCCCAAGTCCAGCCGCGGATCCGGTTCGGTGAGCCCAGTTTCCTGTGCCTTCTTCACCAGGGAGGCAAAGCTTTCTCCTCCGGGCCTGTAATCACCCAGAATCTGGTTGAGCGTACAGGAAACCACTGCTTCGATGGACAACACCTCGTCGCAGCTGTTGGCCCCTCGGGAAATGGATTCCAGAATAGGCAGGGCCGCGCCAACCGTAGTCTCGTAACGGAAGAATACCCCGTTTTCCCTGGCTGCCGCGTGCAGGGAGGCATAAGTCACATAGGGTACGGCGATGGAACGACGGTTGGAGGAAACCACATTCAGCCCAGCCACAAATAGCTGCGGGTAACGCTGGTAGAGGATTTCGCTGTTGGTACAGTCCACAAAGACGGAACCTTTGGGGGCCCGGGCGCAGACAGCATCCACATAGTCGCCTTCTTCGTCCGGCAGGCCGGGCCTTCCGCCCAGGTCTATGCTGTAATGGCGGGAATCCGCCACGCCTACGATGCGGATAGTCTTGCCGGTCCGCTCGGCTACGGTGGCTGCGCTTTGGCCCACCATTTCCACCAGGGCCTTTCCTACAGCGCCATAACCGGCCACGAAGAGGTTCACCTGCTGAACAGGCAACACCTCGAAGAAAGCCCGGTGCAGGGCCCTCAGGGCGGGAATTTCCACCGCCGGGCGCAGGGTTAGGAGAACATTTCCGTCTTCCTGCCAGATGCGCAAGGGGGCAATGCCGGCTTCGGTAAGGGCGGCCGAGGCTTCCTCCACGGCGTCGCTTCCCACCAGACAGATCTCCACCACGGAGTCCCGCTTGAGGGAGGCCAGACCCACCGTTCCGCTCTCCCGGGCCGATGCGGAAATCACGGTTTTTCCGCCGTCCGGGGCGAAGGTGTTAAGGATTTCTATGGCGATGCCCGCCTCCATGGCCGGGGCCACGGTGGGCGCATACAGTACCTTTGCACCGTGAGCTGCCATTTGCAAGGCGGCGTTGTATGTCATTTCGGGGATGGTCCGGGCCCGGGACACCTGCCGGGGATTGGCGGTCATGATACCGGGAACGTCCGTCCAGATTTGCAGAGAATTGGCCTGCAGGGCGGCGGCATAGAGGGCGGCGCTGTAGTCCGAACCGCCGCGGCCCAGGGTGCCCACCCCGCCTTCCGCCAAACCGCAGATGAAACCGGGGGCTACGTAGATTTCGGCCTCCTCCTGCACCGCGCTGGCGATGTTCCTGTAAGTGAGGTCCTTATCTCCTTTGATTACAAGCTGGCGGGAGTCCAGCCAGCGGGTTTTGTAACCATCGGCCTCCAACTTGGCGGCCAGAATGGTGGTGGAGAAGATTTCTCCGTAGGTGACTTTTTCGGCATCCGGAGCGGCCAGCATTTCCTGGAAGAGGGCATCTAGCCGCCTTTGCATATTCTGGCGCTCTCCTCCGGTGAAAAGGCGCGTCACAATGTCCCGGTGCCGCTGCCAGAGTCCGTCCAGGGGTTCCAGGTCTCCATCGGCCATTTGCAGCAGCGCATCCGTGCAGCCGCTGATGGCCGAACTCACCAGCACCACGCGGCCCTTGGCCGATTCTCTCCCTACGAGGTCCAGCACGCGGGATATATTGGTGGCGGAGGCTACGGACGAGCCACCGAATTTGAGTACACGATACATAGTTATGCAAAGGTAGAATTTTTTTCGTTATCTTTGCAGTCCATGGTACGGTTACTGGGCATATTCGGATTCTTGAGCTTCGGCTGGGCAGATGTGCTGGACATCCTGATGGTGGCCGCCATCATCTTTTTCCTGATCCGGAGCATCCGGGGAGACTCTACGGTGCTTAACATCGTGCTGGTACTGGTTGTGTTGCTGGTACTGCAGGCGGTGGTGAGCGCCTTGAATATGCGCATGATGACGGTGCTGCTGAACACCCTCCTGGACGTGGGCGTGCTGGCCATCATTATCCTGTTCCAGCCGGAAATCCGTCACATGCTTAACCGATTGGCCATCAATTCGGGCCTGGCCAAACGCACCGGAGACCTGTTCAACCGGCTGCTGGGCATCAAGGAAGAGAGGATGGGCTCCCGTTCGGTGGTGGAACTCTCGGAAGCCGTCCGCGCCATGGCGGCGGAGCATACCGGCGCCCTCATCGTGCTGCAGAAGAAATCGGCCCTGGACGAGATTATGGCCACGGGAGACCGCTTCGAGGCCGAAATCAACCGGCGTCTGGTGATGAACATCTTCTTCAAGAATTCCCCGCTGCACGACGGAGCCATGATTATCCACGGAGACCGCATAGTGGCGGCCCGCTGCCAGCTGCCCATGACGGACCGCACGGACATCCCCGCTCATTACGGGATGCGCCACAGGGCCGCTATCGGTTTAACGGAGAATTCCGATGCCGATGTGGTGGTGGTTTCCGAAGAAACCGGCCGCATTTCGTTTGTGCACGCCGGGGAAATCCGCACAGTGGAGGAACTTAAGGAACTTCGGGAGCTGGTGGGCGCTTCCATGACAACGAAGGAGGAGGCATAATGGACGCAAGGCTGGAAGCAAAACTGGGGTTCGACAAGGTGCGGACGGCCATCCAGGACCGTTGTTCCACGGATTATGCCGCCGCCCGGGTAGAGAACGAGGAGTTTTGCACCAGCGGGGAGGAGATTCACAGGAGACATCTGCTCACCGATGAAATGCGCCTCATCCTCATGTTCGAGGACAATTTCCCCACGAGCGGCTATATAGACGCCCTTCCTTTCCTGGAGCCCATCGGTAAGAATGCCTCCATAGACCTGCTTTCGCTGGGAAAACTCCGCACTCTGCTGGATACTTTAAAGAAAGCCCTGAACTTCTTCCATGCGGTGAAAGAGGGTATTTATCCCAATCTGCAGCATCTGGCTTCCGGCATCACCGCTCCCGCAGAGGTGGTGCGGCGGATAGACAGCATACTAGACCGGCATGGAGAAATAAAGGATACGGCTTCGGACGAACTCTACACCATCCGGCGCAGCATCAAGGAGCAGGAAATCACTATCTCCAGGCGGATGAACGCCCTGCTGAGGAAAGCGCAGCAGGAGGGACTCACGGATGCCGATGCCAGCGTGGCCATCCGCGACGGAAAGATGCTCATTCCGGTGACATCGGCCAAGAAAAGGCAGTTCGCCGGCTTTGTGTATGATGAATCGGCCACGGGTAAGACCACCTTCATGGAGCCGGCCGAGATTGTGGCCCTGCAGAACGAGATTTCGGAGCTGCATTTTGCTGAAACACGGGAGATTGCCCGCATCCTTCGCGAGTTTTCTGATTTTCTGAAGCCGTTTGTGCCGGAGCTGATGGAAGGAGCTACCTTCATCGGCGAGTTGGATTTCAATATGGCCAAGGCGCATGTGGCGCTGGATTTCATTGCCGGCATGCCGCTGCTGTCCCTCAGCGGGGAACTGAGCCTTCGCAAAGCCCGCCATCCGCTGCTGGAAAGAAGCCTCAGAAGGGAGAAGAAAGCCATCGTCCCGCTCACCGTCACCCTTACGCCGGAAAAGCGCATCCTACTTATTTCCGGCCCCAACGCCGGCGGCAAGAGCGTGTGCCTGAAGACCGTGGGTCTGCTGCAGTACATGTTCCAGTGGGGTATGCTCATCCCCACCTCGGAAACTTCGGAACTACCTGTGTTCGACCGCATTATAGTATCCATCGGCGACGACCAGTCCTTGGAAAACGACCTTTCCACCTACAGTTCTTTCCTCGCCGACATGAAGCAGCTGCTGAAGGTAGCCGATGAAAAGACGCTGGTGCTCATTGACGAATTCGGCTCCGGGACGGAACCGGCGGCCGGCGGCGCCATTGCCGAGGCTATCCTGCACGAGCTGGACAGCCGCGGGGCCTATGGCGTGATAACTACCCACTACACCAACCTGAAACTCTATGCCGCCGGGGCCGAAACGGGAGTGGTGAATGGTGCAATGCAGTTTGATGCAGCCACGGTTACGCCGCTGTTCCAGCTGGAGGTGGGGCTGCCAGGCTCTTCCTTTGCCTTTGAACTGGCCCGGAAGATGGGCCTCCCGGAAGCTATTGTGCACGATGCCGAGGAGCGGGCCGGCGAGCAGTATGTGGGCATAGAGCGGAACCTTCGCAAGATTGCCCGGAACCGCCGTGTCCTGGACGAGAAGCTCACCAAGATCCGGGCTACGGACAAGACCCTGGACAACCTCACGGACCGTTACCAGAAGGAACTGGAAGACATCAAGGAGATGCGCCGGGACATCCTGGAGGAGGCCCGCCGGGAGGCCGAGCAGATAGTAAAGGATGCCAACAAGCAGGTGGAGAGCACCATCCGCACCATCCGCGAGTCGCAGGCCGGCAAGGAAGAAACCCGCGAGGCCCGGCAGGAATTGCAGGGTTTCCTGGGCGCCCTGGCCGACAGCCGCCGTTCCCGGGACGAATACATAGACAAGAAACTGCGCACCGTAAAAGACCGCAAGGAGCGGGAGATGCAGCGGAAAAAGCGCCGGGCCGATACCGAAACCCTGCAGAAAATGGAACGGGAAGAAGCCGAGGCCAAAAAGTTGCAGGCTTTCCGGGACGCCCCGCTGAAGGTGGGAGAGAAAGTCCGGATAAAGGACAACGGCCTGGTGGGCGAGGTGTCAAAAATTTCCACCAAGTCCGTGACGGTGATAGTGGGCAATATCACCACCAAATTGCCCCTGGACCGCGTCGAGCGCATTACTTCCAATGAATATAAGGCGGCCTCAAAACCGGTTGAGCACAGGCCCCGTGCAGTGTACGACGCAGCCATGCAGGAGCGGAAGGCCCGCTTCAAGATGGAGCTGGATGTACGGGGCGAGCGGGTGAACGACGCCCTGGAGCAGGTGATGCGCTATATTGACGATGCCATCATGCTGAACGTTGGTTCGGTGCGAATTTTGCATGGTAAAGGAACTGGTGCCCTGCATGAAGAAATCCAAAAGTACCTGCGCACGGTACCCGGCGTAAAATCCGTAACGGACGAACAGGTCCAGTTTGGCGGCTCGGGCGTTACGGTAGTAAAACTAGACTAAACCAAAGATTGTACTATAACCTAAAATGAACGTATTAAGATCCAGCAAACTGGGAGAATTGGGAGAGCAGATGGCGTGCGATTTCCTGGAAACCCGGGGTCATCAGATCCTGGACCGGAACTGGAGGGGAGGGCATCTGGAGATAGACATTGTCTCCGAGGCGCCCGACGGCCTGCACTTCGTGGAAGTGAAGGCACGCAAGGCCCCCGTGACCACGTCCATAGACGACCAAGTGAACTCCATCAAGCAGAAAAGGATTTCTGCAGCAGCCCTCAAATATTTGAACAACAAGAATCTGGAAGGCCGGGAAGTCTTCTTCGACGTGGTGTCGGTCCTGTTCAGCGGACAGGAGACCACGGTGCGTTACATCCCCCAGGCCTGGATTCCCATGTACACCTAAAATACATATATGCCCACAAACAGGTATTGCGTTATCATGGCCGACGGAACGGGTTCTCCCTTCCAACTCCGGGTTACGTATGAGCGCTTTTCGCGTGTATTGCCTCAAGACCATATTTTAGTTGTAACATCGGCCCAGTTCGGCGACGAGGCCCGGAAAGTGGTTCCGGAACTGTCGCCGGAGAATCTGTTGCTGGAGCCTTTCCCGCGGGGAACGGCCCCCTGTATGGCCTATGCCGCCTATACCCTCCTGCGCCGGGATCCATCGGCCCTGATCATTGCCACGCCCTGGGACTCCGTGATCCGGGACGAGGATTTGTTTGCCCGCACGGTACTTGAGGCCTGTTCCTACGTGGAGGAGCACGATGTGCTGATGACCCTGGGCGTAGTGCCCAGAAGCCCGGAGGTGAACTTTGGCTACATCCAGGTGAAGGAAGGAAAGAATGCGCATTTCCTGGCCGGTCCGCTGCAGGTGAAAACCTTTACGGAAAAGCCGCCGCAGGAACTGGCCGAGGTGTTTTTCCGCACCGGCGAGTTCTTCTGGAACAGCGGTGTGTTCATCTGGAAAGCCGCTACCATCTGTGCCGAGATGGAGCGTTACATCCCGGAAGTCACGGAGCTCTTCCGCGGCTGGCAGGAGCACCTGGGCGAACCGCTTTTCCTGGAAAAAGCCTATGCCGAATGCCCCCGCGTTTCGCTGGATTACGGCGTGATGGAGCATACGGACCGGGCCTGGTTGTACCCGGCCCATTTCGGCTGGGCGGATGTGCAACGGTTGTGAAAAAACCTGTTGATAAGTTTTGGAAAATCAAATAATTAGTTGTATCTTTGCGGTCCGCAAAAGTGAGCGAGCCGCTTTTCTTTTGCGTTAAAGTATTAAGTAACAATTAATTAACAAACACCAATGCCTGGTTTAATTGGAAAGAAAGTCGGAATGATTTCCGTCTTCGGTGCCGACGGGAAGAATATCCCGTGCACTGTCATTGAGGCTGGTCCGTGTGT
>Ga0265298_10000117_pt1 | contig 116790 bp, 113 predicted proteins | sample AusTroGonzalo_MG_3_FD_193486 | JGI IMG/M metagenome (GOLD analysis project Ga0265298, IMG submission 193486) | Bovine rumen microbial communities from tropical cattle in Woodstock, Queensland, Australia - Gonzalo_01 | ecosystem: Host-associated > Mammals > Digestive system > Stomach > Rumen ...
TTCTTCAAGATAAGCCTCTGCCTGTTCCTTGGTAATCTCGATGCCTGCTTTCTTAGCCAGCTCTATGAGTTCTTCTGGAGTTTTACACTCCATTGCTTTTTCAATCTGTTCTTTGGTGAAAGAATTAAGGTCAAGTTTGTCCATTTCCTACCTCTTTTATTAATCTAATATATGGAAATCCATATGTCAATTGTTGACATGACAATAATTCTATAACATAGTAGTATAAGAAGAGAGGAATCGCATGAAAATTACAACTTTTGACCCAGCTGTTTTCACTAAAGACGCTGAGGGAACAATTAAACTGTTTGAAGAATTAGGATTTGAAAAGCAGCACCAGAAAGAAGGAATTAATGGTGATATCACAGTAGTCCGGATGAAAGATGCAAATGGTTTCCATTTTGATGTTGTCGATGCTGGCAGAACAGCACAGGATTTTATTTCAATACGGATGAATGTAGACAATTTTGATGAAGCTTACAAAAAGCTTCTGGAACGGGGATTCAAGAATGCACCTGGCGAGCAGGTCATCGGAACTAAGACCTCAAAGGCTGTTATGCTGGTTTCGCCATCTGGATACACAATCAATCTTATTCAACATATAAAGTAAAGTATAAAAAATATGAAAATTACAACTTTTAACCTACAGATAATAACAAAGAATGCAGAACCCATCGTCAAGCTGTTTGAGGAGCTGGGTTTCGAAAAACGGCATAAGCAGGAAGGAATCGGTGAATTTAATGTCACCGGCATACGTATGAAGGATGAAAACGGCTTCCATCTGGATATCTCGCAGCCCGAAGCTATGCCCCCCGGACCAGATCTGGCACTTATCCGCATGAATGTAGATGATTTTGACAAGGCTTATCAGCTTCTGGTTTCCCATGGTTTCAGGAACTACTATGGAGATCATACCACCGTCACCAAGACCAGCAAGTCTGCCATAATGATTTCGCCCACTGGCTTTGCAATCAATCTGATTCAGCATATTAAATCGGAATAACAGGTATTTGATAGATTTTAAAGACAAAAGTTTCAGACGCTATTTCCGCTGGGCATTGGCCCTGTTCCTTATTCCCCTGGGGGTATTCTATTTCGTCTACCCTCCGGTGATGGTCTGGAGCCAGGAACACATCCTGCAGCCCTTTTACTTCTATCTATTTGACAAAGGATACGACATCTCTTTCATCATCAACATGAGGATTCTGGTGAAAGGTTTCATCTTCACTGTGCTCTTGGCCCTGTGCTGGTTCCCTTCTACCCTGCTGATGCGCTATCTCTACTTCCGCATAGTGGAGCACAGACGGGGTGCCGGTATCTTTGATGAGAAGAGATAGCGATGTATCACTATATGACACACCTTGTACTCTATGCTTAAAGCATGGAGCATGTATACTTTGCCATAGACCTCAAATCTTTCTATGCCTCGGTGGAATGCGTGGAACGGGGACTGGATCCGCTGACTGCGAATCTGGTTGTGGCTGATGTATCGCGTACCGAGAAAACTATCTGCCTGGCAGTGACCCCTTCACTTAAGGCTCTTGGCCTTAAAGGCCGGTGCCGGCTTTTTGAAGTGGTGCAGAAGGCGCGTGAGATAGAGGCTCGTACCGGCAAGAAACTGGAATACATAACTGCCGTGCCCCGGATGGCTCTGTACATGGAGTACTCTGCCCGCATCTACGGCATCTACCTTAAATATTTCAGTCCCGAAGATATCCATACCTACAGCATAGATGAGGTGTTCATCGATGCCACCCCATACTTAGCCCTCTACCAGACCGATGCCCATACCCTGCTCCGCACCGTGATCAAAAGCATACTGGCAGAGACGGGAATAACCGCCACGGCCGGCATTGCTCCAAATTTGTTCCTGTGCAAGGTTGCCATGGACATAGTTGCCAAACACTCTGCTCCCGACAAGGATGGGGTTCGGATTGCAGAGCTTACTGTGAAAGGCTACAGGAGAATCCTGTGGGAACACCAGCCTATAACAGACTTCTGGCGCATAGGCTGGGGCACTGCAGAGCGCCTGGCCAGGTACGGAATGCATACCATGGGTGACATTGCCCTCAAGTCCCTGCAGAACGAGAAACTGCTTTACAAACTGTTCGGCATAGATGCAGAGATTCTTATAGACCATGCCTGGGGACTTGAGGGCTGCACCATCGCTCACATAAAGAACTACCACAGCTCGGCAAGAAGCCTCTGCTCGGGCCAGGTGCTGCACCATCCCTACCCCTGGGACAAAGCCAGGCTGGTGGTCCGGGAGATGGCAGAGTCCCTTGCCCAGGATCTGGTGAAAAAGAATCTGGCCTCGGAACAGTTCTCCCTCTACATCTCCTACGATAAGAGCAGTACTCCTGTCCCCCGCTCTGACCACAGCCTGGTGCATATGGGCAGCCACACCGCATCGCTGCATAGGATAACCAAAGGAATACTTGGCATCTTCGACCAGATTGCAGACCCTGCCGCCCTTTTCCACCGGATAAATATTTCGGCAGATACAGTGATAGACCAGAGGGAGGAACAGGCCGATCTCTTTACCGATGTGGCTGCCCAGAGGCGGGAACGGTCTCTGCAGAATGCAATGCTTTCCATACAGGACAGGTTCGGCAAGAATGCCATCCTAAAGGTGAGCGATTATACAGAAGGAGCCACTGCACGGGAGCGGAATGAGCAGATAGGAGGACACAGGGCATGATTATTAAAAAGAAAATTTTTAATTTGCGCATTCATCAATCTGATGATATAATAAAGCATTATTTTGCAGAAAATAAGGTGAAACCGTTACGATGATCAAAAAGCTGAAGCACCTGATGCTCGGTACTCCGCTGGCCGACTCTGAATTAGGAAACGAAAAATTCAACATCTTCTGGGGGATTCCTGTCTTCGCCAGCGATGCCATATCTTCTGTCAGTTATGCTGGAGAGGAAATTCTCCTGGTTCTTATTCCTGTTCTGGGGATGCTTTCCTATAATTACTTCCTTCCGATAGTTGCCGCTATCATCGGGCTGCTGGTAATTCTGGTCTTCTGCTATCGTCAGACTATCAACGCTTATCCACAGGGTGGAGGCGCATATATTGTTGCCCATGAGAACCTTGGTCAGACACCGGGACTGGTTGCCGGCGGTGCCCTGATCATCGGTTATGTTCTGACAGTAGCCGTAAGTGCCTGTGCAGGTGCTGCGGCAATAACATCTGCTTTTCCTGAGCTTCTCCGATATAAAGCTCTCCTTGCCTTCGCAATCATATCACTTTTGACCTGGGGAAACCTGCGGGGGCTTAGGGAATCTGCCGTGATGTTCGGCGTGCCTACATATGTTTTCATTCTTACAATGATATCCCTGATTGTCACCGGTCTGATAAAATACTCGCTGGGTCTGTACACACCTGAGCAGCAGATTGTGGTAGTACAGCAGACAGGAGATACACTCATGTTTGTCCTGCTGCGGGCCTTTGCTTCCGGTTGTACTGCACTTACCGGTGTAGAAGCAGTTTCCAACGGCGTTCCCAACTTTAAGGAACCTACAGCCAGAAATGCAAAAATAGTCCTCTATGCCATGGCAGGATTTGTTGCCCTGGTTTTCTTCGGAGTCAGCGCTCTTATCAACCTATATCAGATTCAGCCGAACAGCGAAGCCACTGCAGTCAGCCAGCTGGCCGGTGCAGTTTTCGGACATGGAAGTGCCATGTACTTTGTTGTGCAGATTATGACTGTTATCATTCTTGCCCTGGCTGCAAATACCGCCTATGCAGGTATGCCGCTTCTTACAGCGCTGATGGCTAAAGATGGTTTCCTTCCCCGGCGGATGGTTACACGGGGAGCACGATTGAATTTCTCCAACGGCATTCTGTTCCTGTTTGCCTCATCTTCGATTTTAGTTTTCGCATTCAATGGAGATCAGCATCTTCTGCTCCCGCTCTATGCCAGCGGTGTCTTCATCTCATTCCTCTTAAACCAGTATGGGATGCTGGTACACTGGGTCAGAAAAAGGAATCATGGCTGGCAGTTTAAAGCCATCATCAACGGATTTGGAACAATTGTCACCGGCATCACTCTGGTTGTAATCGTCATGATGAAGTTCCTCAGCGGTGCCTGGGTCACTCTGGTCTGCATCATTGGACTTGTATATATGATGCGTAAAATAAAGAAACACTATGATGATGTCGCTGCAGATCTTAAAATCGACTCCATCCAGAAAGCAAAGGAAGTCATTCACAGCGCCTCTTCCGGAAAAGTGATTCTCCCTATACAGTCGCTTAACCGTTCTTTCCTTAAGACACTGGACTGTGCGCTGGGATGCGGTTTTACTGAGATTGAACTTTATCATATCACTGACAACAAAGAAAGGGCCGAAGCTCTTAAGGCCTCCATCGATGAGCTTGGCATCAATGCGGTCTTCCGTTATGAGATTACCCCTTACCGGAATATGAATGAAGTTCTTCTGAAGCATGTGGAGAGAGAAGCGGAGAAGCTTGGCCCACGCCGCAGCCTGGTAATCATGATGGGCATGCTGGTGGTCATGAATCCGCTGGAAAAACCGCTGCACAACCAGACTACCCAGCGGCTGATGAAAGAACTTGAAACCTACAAGAATGTTTCGGTTTTCACAGTACCTTATTTAATCTGACAATTAAAATAAAGCCGATGCACCCTTGGTGGACACATCGGCCAAATAAGGAGAATGACTGCTGGAGGACACAGTCTTATTTGCTCTTCTGTGGTTCTGCAGGAGCCTTAGGACCTGGTTTGGGTCCTGGCTGTCCTGGCATCGGCTTATCGCCAGGTTTCTGGTCCCCAAAATTATGGCCATCTTTGAATCCAGGCTGTGGGAATGGATGCTTATGAGGCATCATCGGCTTGCATTTGAACATCGGGCAAGGGCCGTGGAACTGTGCCGGGGCCTGAGCCTGGGCAGGAGCAGCGCTCATCATAGGATAATGATGCATATGTCCCTGGCCGCCGTGTATTGCCATTGGAATAAGAATGCACATCTGTACAATCAGAAGAACCAGAATTACTACACAGATTGTAAAAATCACATACAAGAATTTGTTGTTTTCCATAATTTTACCTCTTTCGTTTTTAATCTACACACATACAACCGGAAGAGGACATAAATTGTTTATGAAAAATCAATGAAAAATTTGTTATTTTTCCCAGGGGAAAATGTACTGTTTAAGACCCAGCTCGTCACGGACAGCGGAAAGCTCCTTCTGGACAGGCTCGGTTATAGGGACACCTTTGTCCTTGCGCTCCTGCCATACATTCCACTCCTTCTCCCCAGCGGTAAAGATGTGCTCCGCACCCGGCGCCTTGGTGGAGTTCCGCACCTTGCGGATAATCTCCCCTGCCTTTTTCCGGGCCAGATCTTCACCCAGGAAGTGACCTGTATCTATTGCGATAAAGAAGTGACCAAGATGGTATGGGCCCGGTTTTCCTACAGGGTCCTTTCCTACCAGCATCTCACCATAGGCGCCGTCCTGAAGTATGGAAGAAAGGAGTTCAACGACCATGGCATAGCCGTAGCCCTTGTAGCCGCCCAGTGCCTCCCCTGCACCTCCCAGCGGGAGGAGGGCTGCGTCGCCTTTGCGGATCATCTTGAGGGCCTGGTCAGCATCACCGGAATACTCCTGACCATCCTTGGTTATCACTGTACCCTGATGCACCGGCTCACCGGTACGGATATAGTATTCTATCTTGCCGTTCTGAGTTATGGAGGTGGCACAGTCTATTACGAAGTCGAAGTCCTCGTCGGTAGGAATACCGATGGTAAGGGGGTTTGTGCCGAACATGCCGTCAACGCCCCAGGTAGGTGCCACCGACGGGCGGGCGTTGGTTCCGGTGATGCCGATGCAGCCCTGCTTTGCCGCCTGGGTTGCATAATAGCCGGCTATGCCGTAGTGGCAGGAGTTGCGCACTACCACCATTCCCATGCCGTATTTCTTGGCTTTGTCTATAGCCATCTGCATGGATTTGTATCCGATAACCTGCCCCATGCCGTCGTGACCGTCGATCACAGCAGTGGTTTCTGTCTCCTTTAGTATTTCCATATTAGTGACAGGGTTCTGGATACCTGCTTTGATTCTGTCCAGGTAGATAGGCTTGAAACGGTTGCAGCCATGGCTCTCTATGCCCCGCCGATCCGACTCCAGAAGAACGTCGGTACAGATCCTGGCATCCTCCTCCGGCACACCGTAGCCTTTGAAAGCATCAGTAACAAATGAAATAATCAGGTCCCAAGGACATACAACTCTGGACATATTTTCCTCCTGTTGTTTTAATAATACTTCACCATGTGGAATAAAACAAGGTCAGACTTCAAAAAGCAGTTTTTCAATTTTTTCTATCTGTAGCATTATTTGACACACCACAGTTGTATAATAAGTATTATGGCAACAGATTTAGAGTTTTATATTGATCATAATTTAGATTACACGACCAATTGGGATTTGTATCAGCAGCTTAAAAAACGGTTTGCAAATATACATGCACCCTGTATTGAATATTCGCAAGAATACTGGGATATCCGTAAAATAGCCCTGAAAACATATCCGGAAAAAGATATTTCTGTAGAAGAAAAAGTATGGAAAACCCTGCATAATCCTAATCATTTTGAATTTGAAAAAGAATATACGCTCTTGGAATATAAGAAGTATCCGTCAGCTGGAGCTGGTGGATACTTGGATTTTGATATAGAAAGAACGCTTGAAGCATTTTACTCTCTTACAAAAGAACAAGTCTATGAATTGGAATATGACCATACAAATGGTGTTCTTTACACTCAGACAAATACGGAAGAAACCTGCAACAAGGGAGGTCGCCTTGTCTTTGAGTATGAAAAAGAAGGACATTATATTGAGATAGTTTTTTATGACCATTTCTGCCAATTGTATTATCTTGATGATTCAAAGATAGATGAATATTTTGAATGGCCTTCTTTCAAATATTATATAATTGAATTAGGCGAAAAACTTGATATTGTTCGTCACGACATGAAATTTATAAATGATTCTTTAAAAGACATTTGTAATCCCTCAATATGTCTTATTATGGGCGATAGTTATTATTGTTCTAATGTCAAAGAACTAATATATAAAAGCACAGTCAATGCTGTATTGAACAGCAAGGATTGCAAATATATAACCCTAGATATCATAGCAAAAGACACTCTGACAGAATCAGAAAATGATTTACCATTTGTTTTTCTATATGAATGGCAAAAACATAGCTGATTGGGATTCTGCCCACGATGTTCACCAATTGAATTTTTCAATCTCCACACCTGTACAAAACTGGGCTTTGAGGACCTGGAGCTTTGCAAAGATCTCTGTTCTGCAGTGGGCCTGCTGGAACTCAGGGCTTGTCCAGCTTTCCACCAGGAGTAAATCATCGGAGGCTTCTGTGGCAAAGAAATAATTGTAGCCCAGGTTGCCCTCCTCCTTCTGCGAATTAGCTCTGATTCCAAGTTCGCAGAGGGCCTTATAGAAAGCCTCCCGCTGCCCCTTTTTACAATGGTATGTTACGTTCCAGGTCAGCATCAAAACATCTCCTTATTTTCATTATAAACTATAATCCCGGCAAAAGCCACCCCACCCACTCTTTAGAAAGTATAACTGATATACAGCCCAGGCAAAAAGGCACACTGTGGGAGTGCCTGTCCGAGGCATTGCGCTCTTTTAGAAAATATAAATGATATACAGCCCCGGCAAAAACCACCCCTGGCGGTATCCCCGGCCCGCAGGGAGCGGGACCACCGAGCAGGGGTGGCTTATTGCCGAGATTATACTTGATTATTACTTTTATATTTTATAAATTATTTATATGGGATTCTCGAAAGCTAGCAAATTCTTCACTGTCTTCTTCATAATATGCATCGCAATAGGCTGCATCATCGTAGGATTCGGCTTCGGCGTTCTTCATGCCGAAAACCGACATGTGACAGAAGCAGACATGCTCAAGGAATTCCAGCCCTCACTCCCCTCTACACTTCTGGATATACACGGCGATGTTATAACCGAGTTCTTCGCGGAGCAGAAGCGTGACATCATCCCAGTGGACGAGCTTCCAAAAGAGCTTATCTACGCCATCATAACCAGAGAGGACAAGAACTTCTTCCAGCACAAGGGATTCAGCTTCAAGGGAACAGTCCGGGCCGCCTTGAATATCGCACTCAAGAAATATGTGTCCGGCGGAAGTACAATCACCCAGCAGGTGGCTGGAGCAAACTATGCAAACCGGTCCCTCAAGACTATAAAAAGAAAGCTTATCGAGCTCTGGTGGGCATTCCAGCTGGAGAAGAACCTGACAAAGGACGAGATTCTGGAGATGTACCTGAACGAATCCTATTTCGGTCACACCACCTACGGCGTAGAGGCTGCATCCCAGTTCTATTTCAAGCATTCGGCACGGAATATAAGCATTGCAGAGTCTGCTATCCTGGTTATCCAGCTGGCAAACCCGGCCCGTTATTCCCCAATAAAGCATCCTAACAGAGCCAAGGTTCTGCAGAGGGAGGTTCTTGACCAGATTGTCAAGGCCAACTATGCGACACAGGAGGCTACAGACCTCTCCTTTGAGCAGTACTGGAACGATATCTACGACCCGCTCCGCTCCACCAGCGAGAATGCTTATCTGGTAAAGAACGACAAGGCCCCATACTTCAGTGAATATATCCGTCAGGAGCTTGAGGATATGCTTTTCGGAAAGATGGACTACCTGCGGGACGGTCTTATTATCCACTCAACCCTTGACTTAAGCTATCAGAAGACTGCAGATAAGTACATGCAGGATGGTATATATAATTTCAATAAGAAATATCAGGAAAGCAGCGGGAACCGCACCAGCTATGTGGACAAGGAATTTGCCCCTATCGTCGAGGCTCTGTCACTGCTCTACAATATAGATGCCATCAGAGCTACCGGCGTGCAGCAGCGCAAATATTCAAACCGTATTTTCCAGGAGGAGATAACCCCTATTCTGGAGACTGTATCACTGCTCTTCGATGCTGATGACATCAATTTCATCTCCAAGTTCTCTTACTCCAAAGGTCAGGCAAAGCTGAACAAGACCACCATCGAGGGAGCCCTGATAGTTCTTGAGAACGAGACTGGCCACATAAAAGCTATGGTGGGAGGAAGCGGCTTCGAGGTAAAGAAGTTCAACCGGGCTGTACAGGCAAAGGTAATGCCGGGCTCATCCTTCAAGCCTCTCTACTACTCCGCAGCCATCTCTAAAGGTATCATAACTCCGGCCACTATGCTTCTGGACAAGCCTATGGCCTTTATAAACGACGATGGCTCCCCTTATACACCGCTTAACTTCCTGGGTGAATGGCAGGGAACCGCCACTGTGCGGGAAGCTCTCTCCAACTCCATGAACGTTCCTTCCATCGAGGTTCTGGACATGGTTGGCTTTGATGCAGCAATTAACCGGGCATCCAGGCTTCTTGGAATCAACGATCCAGCCCAGATAGCCAAGACCTTCCCGAAGAAATATCCACTGGGACTGGGTATTATCGGTATAGCCCCTATCCAGATGGCGCGGGCCTTCGCAACCTTTGCCAACCAGGGTAAAGAGGTAGTTCCTATCGGAATCCGCTTTATCGAAGACAGGAACGGCAAGATTCTGTTTGAGCCGGAGAAAGACTTGCGTGTCGAGCAGCGCGAGGCCGGCGACAAGCGCCAGATTCTCTCTCCACAGGCCGCATATATCATGGTAGACCTTCTCAAGAGCACAGTCGAGACTGGAACCCTGGCCAACAGAAGACGGCAGATAGGGGGCTTCCCTATGCCGTTTGCAGGCAAGACCGGAACAACCCAGAACTGGTCCGATGCATGGACTGTGGGTTTCTCTCCATATATCACAACTGCAGTATGGTTCGGCTTTGATATGCCGGGTAACTCCCTGGGCCTCAACCAGACAGGAGCAACTGCTGCAGGCCCAGTATGGGCAAATGTGATGAAAGATATCCATCTTGCAAATTCCCAGCAGATGCCACCCACTGACTTTCCCCGCCCTGCCGGCATCACCGAGGTCACTGTCTGCAGCAAGTCAGGTATGATTCCGACAGCCGACTGCACCGACGGACAGCGGAAAGAGATATTTATCTCCGGCACTGAGCCCAAGTCATTCTGCACCCTCCATAAGTTCGAGAAGCAACGTAATACAGAACTTCTCCAGAGGCTGCAGGAGAATCTTTTCGACAACTTATAACTTTTTAGTTTGCAAATTGGTCTCTCCCCTGCTATAATGAAAGAAAGGAGTATGCTGTGCAGGTCAATATCAAAGATATAATCATCAAGAAAAGAGCCCGGAAAGATGAAGGCGACCTTACATCACTTATGGAAAGTCTTGATAAGATCGGACAGCTCAACCCTATCATCCTTAATTCCAAGATGGAGCTGATCGCAGGCTACCGCAGGCTTACTGCCGCAAAGAAGCTGGGCTGGACCAAGATAAGCGCCACAATACTTGAGATACACGACAAAGCCGATATGCTGGCCATAGAGATTGACGAGAATGTTCATCGCCTTGCCTTTGATGATGCCGATCTGGCAGAGGCCTACAAAAAACTTCAGAAGCTGCGCAGGAAGAATATATTTGTCCGGATATGGCTTGCAATAAAAGCTTTCTTCAAGAAACTGTTCGGAAAAAAAGAAGCAAAGGCTGAAGTTAAGCAGGAAACTGTAAAACAGGAAGAGGCTTAGGTTCTTGGAGCCTTGCGCTCGTCCACAGGATTACCATCCTTCCATACACAGAAATAGACGATAGACTTACCTGTCTCCATATTTGCAAGAGGAATCCCCAGCTCGGTTCCAGGACTAACCTTGTCTCCGATGTTGACCATGGTATCCTCATTTCCGCCATAGATATAGATATAACCGCTGCTGTTCTCAACCAGGATCACCTGTCCCATTCCACGGTACTGTCCTACATATTTAACAGTTCCAGTAGATACAGAGTGAATCACTGCATTCTTGTCTGCAGATATCATAGTTCCTTTTAGCTTGCCGGTAAGAGGCTCCCGTGGTCCCTCTGCAGGCCAGAAGTATGGGGCCTTCTCGTTGACAGGAGTGGTTTTCTGCGCCTGAGTTGTAGGTTTTGAAGATGTTGACGGCTTTGTAGTTGTCTGCTTAGGAGCAGGTTTCTGTGCTGTATTTGTTGCTGGCTTTATGTTTGTATTGGAGGTGCTTCCTCCAGGGATGACCAGCACTTTGCCTATATAGAGTTTATCGGTGTCCTTGATATTGTTGGTGCTCTTGAGAGCTGCTACAGTTGTACCGAACTTTTTTGCGATTCCGGTCAGTGTGTCGCCCTTCTGGACTGTGTATTTCTTGGTCTTAGGAGGGATTACCAGCTTGGTTCCCACATTCACCTTATTAGGATTCTTTATATTGTTTGCCTTGATGATATCCGATACAGAAACCCCGTATTTCTGGGCTACTGTGGAGAGGTTGTCCCCCTTTCTCATGGTATAAGTAGTTGCAGCCATCGCTAAAGTTGAAACAAATAAAAATGTTAATATAAATAAAAACTTTTTACTCATATGGAGACACCTTTACTTTTTTATCGGCAGGGCGGCAAAAACCTTAATATAAAATATATACCCCGGCAAAAAGCCAGGTTTTTGACACTTTCCCTTTTCTGGTATATAATTATTTAAATTAAAAATATTTTTAGGGGTATTCATATGGAAAAAATGAACAGAGAATTCTCTATGGAAATAGCTAGAATTACAGAGTATGCTGCTATTGCCAGCGCCCGATGGTGGGGAAAAGGCGACAAGATAGCTGCAGATGGCGCTGCAACCGAGGCTATGCGGGCAATGTTTGACTCCGTAAGCATCGCAGGAACCGTAGTAATCGGCGAAGGCGAGATGGACGAGGCACCAATGCTCTACATCGGCGAGAAAGTGGGTAAATGGGACGAAGGCGACTTTGCTGTTGATATTGCAGTAGACCCGCTGGAGGGAACCAACCTGGTGGCTAAGGGTATGCCTGGTGCAATCACTACCCTGGCTATGGCACCGAAGGGAACCCTGCTGAATGCTCCTGATATGTATATGGATAAAATCGCAGCCGGCCCGAAGTGCAAAGGCAAAATCTTCCTGGACGCCTCTGTCACTGAAAACCTTAAGGCTGCTGCCAAGGCTCTGGACAAGAGCGTAGGCGATATCACAGTTGTAGTACTTGACCGGCCACGGCACAAGGAGATTATCGAAGAGGCCAGAGCCTGCGGTGCCAGAATCAAGCTTATTTCTGACGGCGACGTGGCTCCGGCAGTATCCTGCGGTTTCCCGGAAAGCGGTATCGACATGATGATCGGCACCGGCGGCGCACCGGAAGGTGTGCTGGCAGCAGCCGCACTCAAGGCAATCGGCGGCGAGTTCCAGGGCCGGCTCCATCCTATGAAGGATGGCGAGCTTGAGAGAGCTGCAAAGATGGCTGGAAAAGATCCTCTCCGCCTTCTTACCATCGATGACCTGGTTCAGACCCAGGATGTTATGTTCGCAGCAACCGGCGTAACCGACGGTGAGCTTCTGAACGGCGTCCGTTTCTTCGGTCATAACATGGCTTCCACCAAGACCATCATCCTGCGTGGATCCTCCGGTACAGTACGGTTCATCGAATCAAGACATCACCTGGACCGCAAGGGCGAAAAGACATGGAAGCTCTTTGCTCCAATTGCATGAGGTAATAACATGAGTGACAACCGGCCTTCCTGGGATGATTATTTTCTTGAGGTAATGGATGCTATCTCCAAGCGGGCAACCTGCGACAGAGGCAAAAGCGGCTGTGTAATAGCAAAGGACCACCAGATCCTGGTGACCGGCTATGTCGGCAGCCCTGCCGGACTGCCCCACTGTGACGAAGTGGGACACCAGATGAAGAAGATGATCCACGAGGACGGCCATATCACTCAGCACTGTGTACGCACAGTGCATGCAGAGCAGAATGCAATCTGCCAGGCGGCAAAACGGGGTATCGCTATAGAGGGCGGTACCCTGTACTGCCGTATGACCCCCTGCCGCACCTGTACTATGCTTATCATCAACTGCGGTATCAAACGGGTCGTATGCCAGCAGCGCTATCATGTGGCCGAAGAATCGGAGGCCATGCTTAAGATGGCAGGCATTGAGCTGGAATACAAAAGCACCGAGACAGTACAGTATAAGAATCAGTAATTAAAAAGATTAATCGTTCTCTTCAGTCTTAAGAACAGCAAGGAATGCGCTCTGAGGCAACTCTACATTGCCTACTACCTTCATGCGCTTCTTTCCCTCTTTCTGTTTCTCAAGGAGCTTACGCTTACGGGAGATATCGCCGCCATAGCACTTGGCTGTAACATCCTTGCGGTATGCGCTTATAGTCTCCCTGGCAATGATGGTGCTGCCTATGGCACCCTGGATAGGAATCTTGAACTGGTGCCGTGGAATCTCATCGCACAGTTTCTTGCAGACATGTCTTGCCTTATCCACAGCGCTGTCCTTGAAAACCAGCATGGAAAGGGCATCCACAGGGCTTCCGTTCACCAGGATATCAAGCTTTACAAGGTTTGTAGGTTTAAAGCCCTGAATCTCGTAGTCAAAGGAGGCATAGCCCCGGCTTATGGATTTGAGACGGTCGTAGAAATCAAAAAGAACCTCGGCCAGAGGCATGTCATAGATAACCTCAACCCTCTTCTGGTCCAGATAGTTCATAGAGGTCTGCACTCCCCTCTTTTCCATGCACAGTGTCATGATAGGCCCCAGATATTCAGACGGTGTTATGATGGAGGCTGCTATATATGGCTCCTCACAGTAGTCTATGCTGACAGGATCTGGGAAATCCATAGGGTTGTTGATCTTCAGCATCTCGCCGCTCTTAAGGTACACATGGTACATTACCGAAGGGGATGTGAATACTATTGAAAGGTCAAATTCCCGTTCTATGCGCTCCTGGATAACCTCAAGGTGAAGAAGGCCTAAGAAACCGCACCTGAAGCCGAAGCCCAGGGCAGATGATGAGTCTTTCTCATAGATAAGGGAAGCATCGTTCAGCTTAAGCTTCTCGATGGCTGCAAGGAGCTCCTCGTAGTCGTTGGAATCCACAGGATAGATGGAAGAGAATACAACAGGCTTGACCTCCTTGAAGCCTTCAAGAGGGTCAGGCGCCGGATCATCGGCCAAGGTTATAGTATCGCCGATATGAACATCGGAGATGTTCTTGATGCCTGCGTTTATGTAGCCTACATCCCCTTCCATAAGGCAGTCGTTCTTCTCAAGGTTTATCTTGAAGAGGCCTGTCTCCTCCACCCGGTAGGTGCCGCCGGAGATCATGAATTTGATGGTCTGGCCTGCCTTGATCATGCCGGAGAATACACGGATATTGACTATTACGCCCCGGTATGGGTCATAGTGGGAGTCAAATATAAGAGCCCTTAATTTGTCGTCCTTGGCCGGTGCCGGAGCCGGGATATATTGGATTATAGCCTCGAAGAGCTCATCCACACCCTGCCCTGTCTTGGCCGACACAAGTACAGCCATATCGGAATCAAGTCCCAGGTCATGGTCGATCTGGTACTTCACGCTCTCGATATCTGCGCTGGGAAGGTCTATCTTGTTGATGACCGGGATAATCTCCAGATTGTGGTCGATAGCCATGTACATATTGGCCAGAGTCTGGGCCTCCACACCCTGGGTTGCGTCGATAAGGAGCAGCGCACCCTCGCAGGAAGAGATGGCACGGGAAACCTCGTAGGAGAAGTCCACATGGCCTGGGGTGTCAACCAGGTTGAGCACATACTCCTGACCATCCTTGGCTGTGTATCTCAGTGTTACAGCCTGGGATTTGATGGTGATTCCCCTCTCCCGCTCTATATCCATGTTGTCAAGGATCTGGTTCATGGAGGTGCGGCTGTCCACCAGGGCAGCCTTCTCAATAAACCGGTCTGCCAGTGTGGATTTACCATGGTCGATATGAGCTATGATGCAAAAGTTCCTTATCCGCTTTGTATCCATACGCAATAATTATATCAGGTTGTTGTCATCTAAGTAAGCAGCCAGCTGAAGTCCTGTCTCCATAAAGCCTGCCTTTTTCTTCTTAACATAGATCTGAATAGCAACATAACGCTGCCTGCTGTCATACTTCCAGCCCCGGAGGGAGAAGGGGTCGTTGGCAGAAAGATCTGCCTCGTAAGCAGGAAGGCCCTGATAGACCTTCTTTATCACATATCCCTCTTTAAACACATAGTTACCAGTGCTTTCAACCTGCATGCCGAAAAGAGGCAGCATGATGTTCTTCTTGCTGTCTTTGCGGAGTGCAATATCAAGAGCCTTCCGAGGCCGTTTTTTAGTTGCAATATAGCTTTTCTCGCTCTTGCCGTTACGCTCCCAGCCTATGCAAAGGAGGGTGTCTGGAGCAAGGGAATTCAGGATCTTATGCACCTGGGTTATAGTTTTGATCTCAATGCCGTTGATAGTCTTTATGATATCGCCGTTCTGGAGTCCTGCCACACATCCGCTCTCGCCAGGAATAGCGTAGAGAACCTCCAGGGTATTGTTTTTCTCGTACATGGAAAGGCCAAGCCAGGAGTGAACCACCTGCCCTCCATCATACATACCAGAAAGAAGATCCATCACCCAGTGGGAAGGAATAGCAAAGTTGATGTTCTGGAACCGTGGTATTCCGGCAAACACTACTCCGATAACCTCATTCTTGTCGTTGATAAGCGGTCCACCAGAGTTTCCTGGGTTGACAGGGACATCCACCTGGAGCACATCGCCCAATGGGAGGAACTTACGCTGTCCCGCAGAGACAATACCTGCAGTGATAGTATTCTCAAGACCGCCAGGGGAACCGATGGCATAGATACGGTCGCCAGGATTATAGCTGTTGTCCAGGCTGAAGTTGAATATATATTCAGGGTCTATCTCGGTCTTAAGCAGAGCAATATCAAAGATCGGATCCCAGGCCACAACCTTGGCAGGCACACGGGAACCCACTGCATCGGGCAGACGGATAAAGAGCCTGGAGTAGCCCTCGTACTCAGGGTTAACCTCGCTCTCAATAACATGGTAGTTGGTGATTACATAACCGCGCTTGTCAATGAAGAAACCGCTTCCGATCGACCGGTCCGGCACCCCTACTCCGTATTGGAGCTTGGTTCCCTTGTTGACCCAGATGGTGACAGTTCCCTTCATCATCTCGGCCGGGGTTGAAAGATTCTCAAGAATACCGATATACTCTTTCTTCTTGTCACAGTCACCCATGCTGGCAGCTATAAGCTTAAGCATATAACGGTTGTTCTGGGAAACAGAAAGATCGCCATACTTGACCAGAAGCTCCTGGGATGGCTTTATGAAATTGAGATACTTATAGAATTTATAGAGTGCAGAGATATAATTCTCTTTCTCATAATCGTTCTCCGCAGCCTGAAGATAAAGCTGAGTTATGTCAGGGTCGCCGATAAGGGAGGTCTTCTCTATGGCAAGGAGTGAAAAATAGATGGAGATAACCTTATCGTATTTTTTCTCCTCCAGTGCCTTGCTATAGTCTGCCTTAATCCGTTCATAGATGGTCTGACGGCAGTTTTCAACAATTCCCTCGGAGCGTGCCTTGTCATAGATCTTATCCTTGGAACTGTCTATGTAAAGAATCTCCTGCAGGGCCGCAAAGGGAGCATCCTTCTCAAGATGCTTCTCCACAGTTCCTGCCACATCGGGGTCCCTCTCATACACATAGTTTTCGTTCTTATCCTTAGATTTGCATCCTGCTGAAAGAAGTGCGGCAAATATAAGGAATAAGATAGTCTTTCTGATCATACCTTTGCTGGTTCTTCCTCTTTCTTTGGGAGATGGAGAAGCTCTCTTATCTCCGCATCATCCAGGGTCTCTTTCTCAAACAATGTATCAGCCAGAAGCTCAAGCTTATCCCTGTTTTCCTGGAGAATTCTCTGGGCATCCTGGAAGCAGTCGTCGATAATATGCTTTACCTCGTTGTCTATGGCCTGGGCTGTAGCCTCGGAATAATCCTTACGCTGTGCAATCTCCCTGCCGATGAAGATAGGTTCATCCTCCTGACCGAAGGCAACCGGTCCAAGTATATCGCTCATACCCCACTCGCACACCATCTTCCGGGCCAGCTGTGCAGCCTGCTGAAGGTCGTTCTGTGTGCCTGTGGTGGTCCAGCCATATATCATCTGCTCTGCGATATAACCGCCAAGGCTGATTTTGATACGGTCCTTGAGCCACATCTTGTTCCTGGAGTAGCTGTCTTTCTCAGGCAGCGACATAGCCATACCCAGTGCCCTGCCCCGAGGTATGATTGTAACCTTGTGGAGAGGATCGGCGTATTTAAGGAAGAAATGGAGCAGTGCATGTCCAGCCTCGTGGAATGCAGTTGCTTTCTTGTCATCATCGGTGATCACCTTGGACTTCCGGGCAACACCCATCATAACCTTATCCCGGGCTTCCTCGAAATCCTCCATAGTGACTTTCTTCTTGTTCTTGCGGGCTGCAAAGAGAGCTGCCTCATTAACCATATTGGCAATCTCGGCACCGGATGAGCCTGGGGTTGCCCGGGCCAGCCGCTCCATATCCACTTCGCCGTCAATTGGAATCTTGGATGCATGGAGCCGGAATATTGCTTCCCGTTCTTTTACATCGGGCATATCCACCACAACCTGACGGTCGAAACGGCCTGGACGCAGCAGAGCCGGATCCAGGACATCGGGGCGGTTGGTTGCTGCCAGGATGATCACTCCATCCTTCGAGTCAAAGCCGTCCATCTCCACCAGCATCTGGTTCAATGTCTGCTCACGCTCGTCGTGTCCACCGCCGTAGCCTGCCCCTCTGGTGCGTCCTACAGCATCAAGCTCGTCTATGAAAATAATACAAGGTGCGTTCTTCCGCCCCTGCTCGAAAAGGTCTCTTACGCGGCTGGCACCTACACCTACGAACATCTCCACAAAGTCAGATCCTGACATATGGAAGTATGGAACCCCGGCCTCACCGGCAATTGCCTTGGCCAGAAGGGTCTTTCCTGTTCCAGGCATACCTACCAGAAGCACACCCTTAGGAATCTTGGCGCCGATATCTGTGAATTTCTTAGGATTCTTAAGGAAGTCCACAACCTCCTCAAGTTCATACTTGGCTTCGTCCTGGCCCGCAACATCGGCAAACATAACTTTCTTGCCGTTGGAATCGTACCGCTTTGCCCGGCTCTTTCCAAAGCCCATAGCCTTGTTGCTGCCGCTCATGTTGCGGAACATGAACCAGATGAATGTAAGGCCGATAAGCCAGGGAACCACATCCACAAGGAGACGGTAGGTGGTCATGTTCTTCACATCACCTGTGATCTTTACTCCATTCTCCTCAAGACGGTCCAGAAGCTTGTCGTCAAAGTATGGAATACGGGTCTTGAATGCAGTATGCTGACCTGAGACATTGGTAAGGTAGCCCTGTATCTCCTCGTTATCCACTATTTTTACGCTTTCTACAGCTTTGTTATCCAAGTAGTTGAGGAATGTTGAGTAGGAGATTTCCTCCATGGCAGTATCCCCACCGTTGAACACAAACATGAAGAGGAACATGATGATAAGGGATGTGAGGATGAAGAATGCGAACCTGTTGTTGAATCCCATTTTAAGAGGGCCTGCACCGCCGCTGCGGAAGATGAACATAGGACCTTCGTCCTGCTGGTTCAGATCCTCTTTCTGCTCTGGAGCTTTATCCTTGCCCTGTTCCGGCTCTTTTCCGATTTCCGGTTTTTTATCTTTATCTTTTTCTTCGTTTTCGTTGTCTGACATTCAATCCTGCCTTGCCTTTAAAATATATACTTCCCTTTCTTCACCAGCCCTGTTTTCCAGCCTGATCAGGTCTGACACCCGGTTTCTGTAACCGTACAGACCGCCCCAGACTGCAATGATGCCCCTGCTGTCGCAAACAATCGGAACAGCACTGCGCATCTCCACAGGAACCTGCCACTCGGAAAAAATCTTCTTAAGCTTTTTCCTTATGCCGCCGGAGATGATATAATCGCCATTTTTCCAGCTTCGGAAAAAAAGCTCTCCCTGGACTCCGTCAACAGGAATCCAGATATCATCTTTCTTACATAAAGATACCAAAGATTTTTCAACAGAAAAAGCCCTATTATTATATAATTTATTATTTTCTTTATCCGGATACCATTCAAGGTTCTCGCCATGCCGTCTTATCTTGAATCCATACCCCTTGAGAAGCAGCGCACCCCGGCGCACAGATCTCTTATCCAGCACAGTCCGGACAAAGCGGTATGGAAGCTCCCTGTTCTGCCCCTTTGCAAAGCGGTCAAAGCAGCTGTAGACCGCCTCTATCTTGATAACATCCGGCTGGGCCATAAAGTTACTGTAGCCGGTGGAGAAAGTGCTGTTTCCCATATCCTGCCAAACAACCAGCTTTTCAGCCTGCTCCTTGATGAAACGGTAGGTCATGGCAGCCTTGTCTGAGAATTCCAAAAGGGACTTGGTGCAGCTGGGGAATACTTCCTTTATCTGGGGGAGAAGAAGGTTCCGCACCCTGTTCCTGAGATAATCGGTTCCCAGGTTTGTGGTGTCCAGGGAATAGCCCGTGCCGCACTGCTCCACATAATCAAGTATAGCGCTCTTAGGACAGCCGGAAAGAGGTCTGATGATATATTCCCTCTGCTCCGGGATTCCCATCATTCCTCCTATGCCGCTTCCCTTGAAGAAGCGCATCACAAGAGTCTCTATTGTATCATCCAGATTGTGGGCCAGAGCCAGGTAATCGCAGCCATACTTCCTCATGGTGTTATCGAAGAATTCATAACGTGCCTTCCGGGCCGCCCCCTCCTCTCCTATCTCGGCAGAGAGCTCTTCTATAAGGCCCAGGTCGGTGCCTATCTCCAGGGGGAGTTTATATTGGTCTGCAATCTTGCGGATAAAGGAAAGCTCCTTGGAAAGCTCATCCTGGCTGCGGAGCATGTGGTTATAATATGCAAGGATAATCTCTATATTTAACTGTTCCTTAAGCTCGTTCAAAAGCAGCATAAGGCACATGGAATCGGGGCCGCCGGAAAAACCCAGGAGAACCTTTTTCTTTTCGGAAGAGACAAAATCAGGAAGCTGATTGAAATAATCAATCACCTGGTCTTTGAGAAATGTTTTTGATTGCATTGATCTCATTTGTCACCTGCTCCACGGTCCTGCCTGTCAGGGAAAGTATGCCGTCGCCTGCCTTCTCCACCGCCTTTGCGATGTTATCCCTGTCTATCTTGTCCGGCACACCCAGGACATAACCCGATACATCGCCGGAATATGGGGGCCGGCCTATACCGATATACACTCTGAGAAAATCATTTGCGGGAGCAAATGTCATAATAGATTTAAGTCCGTTGTGACCAGCATCGCCGCCACCCCGCTTTATGCGCAGGACCCCTGGAAAGAGATCCATGTTGTCGCATACCACAATTATATCCTTTGTGGTGCAGTCGGCAGCCTTAAGAACATCCCGGATAACTTCGCCGGAAGCATTCATAAAAGTAAGGGGCTTTACCAGAAAAATCTCTTTCCCCTTAAAAACCCCTTTTCCATATATATATTTCTTGAAAAATTTTTTCTGAAGTTCTATGCCGGTCTTTTTTCCCAGGTAATCCACCACCTTGAAGCCACAGTTGTGTCTTGTGTCGGCGTATTCATCCCCAGGATTTCCCAGTCCCAGAACAACCATATATTATTTCTTTTCTGCGTCAGCGGCTGCTGCTTCACCTTCTGCTGGGGCTGCTGCTTCTGCTGCTGCTTCACCTTCTGCTGGAGCTGCAACTGGCTCTTCCTTGACGTGGGTAACGTGACAGATAATCTCTTCTGGATCAAGCAGAAGCTTTACATCTGGGTTTGCAGGAATGTCTTTGACATACAGAGCCTGGTTCATATCCAGAGCTGATACATCGATTGCAATCTTTTCAGGAATGTTTCTAGGAAGACACTCAACTTCGATGTTATGAACAATCTGCTCAAGAACTCCACCAGCCTTGACACCTGCAGGTACACCCTCCAGATATACAGGAATACTGGTCTTAAGCAGAACGCCTCTTGTGATCTCGAAGAAGTCAATGTGCTGCATCTTGCCTGTAAGGATATCATCCTGATAATCCTTGATAAGAACCTCGCACTGCTCCTCGCCGTTAAGCATAAGAGAGATAATCAAGCTCTCCGGTGCTCTATGATATTTCTTCTCAAATTCTCTGTCATCAATTGCAACATAGCGCTGCTCTTTTCCACCATATACAACTGCTGGAATCTTTCCTTCCTTTCTGAGCTTATAATTTGCTCTCTTGCCGAACTCTGTCCGTAATGTGATGTCAAGAGTATTTTTGTCTGCCATATTCATTCTCCTCTACCAAATGCAATACTGGGATGGCAGGATTCGAACCTGCGATTGACGGAACCAAAACCCGTTGGCTTACCACTGGCCTACATCCCATCCATCCTAAATTAATATTATATATAATACAAAAAAAAATGACAATATACTTCTTACTTCATTTAAGAGGCATTGAACTGTCAGGGTTTGATTATTCTTCTTCTGGTCCTATTTCTTCTGTGGTGTCGGCTTTTTCGTAGGCTTCCAGGATTTTCTCCTGCATTTTTGCTCTGAACTCTGGAGAGATTGGATGTGCCACATCCCTGTACTCACCGGTCTGAGTTTTCCGGCTTGGCATAGCGATGAATGCGCCATCCTTGCCATCGATGATCTTCAGGTTGTGAACCACAAAACAATCGTCGAAAGTAACATTGACATACGCTTTGAGCTTGCCTTCTGCCGTGGCCTTCCGAATCTTGATATCAGTGATTTCCATAATACAAAACCCCCTATTTTGTATCTTGAATAAAGCAGGGGTTTCCCCACTCTAATAAAAATTTTATCATACATTTTTAAAATGTATAGAAAAATTTTTCGAAATAACAAAATATTATATTCTTCTGGTTTTATATTACTTTTTTGAATTATTTAAATTCTATTTTCTCGCCGCTGAACCAAAGCTTCTCAAGGTTGTAGAATTCCCTGGCCTCCTGGTTCATAAGATGGATCACCACAAAGCCGCAGTCAAGAAGAACCCACCGTTCGTCGTCGGCTTTTTTATGGCGGTGCTGGAGCACAAGTTTCTTCTCGTCCAGCTTCTGATAAAGCTGACTTAAAAGGCCCCGCAGATGTCCCGAGCTGGTGACAGTAGTTATGATGAAATAATCGGTCCAGCTGTTAAGCTCCGAAATGTCAAGAACCACAGTGTCCTGTCCGTTATGTTCGTCAATGAATGCTGCAATCTCCTTCACGGTTTTTTCATTTGCATTGTCTGCCATCAAAGTCCTTCCCTAAAATAATTGTTATAGTTCCTTCGGTTCCACTTTCTGTAGAAATGTTTCTGCACTTGATCACATTTGCCACCCGCTCTATTATTGCCATATCGTTCCTATGCCCGATTATGCGGGTTGTCTCCACATCTCCAGATTCAGCGTTGCCTACTGTTGTCACATTGTATCCGAAACTCCGGTAAGTTGTAGAGGTCCTGTTTGCAAGACCGCCCACTGAAGTTCCGTTAAGTATCTCTATGTTGATGTTGCTCCCCTCCAGCACATTGGTATTGCCCAGTGCCTCCACAATCTGCTTGAGTCCTTCCCGGAGCAGGTTGCCGTTGTAGTGAGGGAACAGCATGACTTTATCATCAACTATCTTCTTATCACCCAGCACCCTGTGGAATATCATGCGGGGGCAGTCTGCCTTTGCCATCTCTGTCAAAAATGATTTAAGGTCCAGCTGGGACATATCGGTGTCCATATTTTTATAAAGGATGGGAAACACCTCTTTCTTGAGGAGCAGATCCTTCTGGGCACCAAGGGCACTCACAAAGGTCTGTATAAGCTTCTGCCTGCTGGATGCAAGCTCTGAATCTGCAGAATTAAGTTCCTCATTGAGGATATATTCCATAACCTTGTCGCCATCCAGCCTGTGCCGTCCCCCTGGAAGCAGCACTGTGTCTGACAGGGTATCATGGCGCATCACCGGAGTGCCGATGACAAAATCGAGCCCCCCTAAAAGGTCAACGCAGTTTTTAAACTCCTCAAGCTCAAAATCAAGATAGAACGGGATTGGAAGACCCGATTCCGCCTCTATTTTCTTTATATACTGTTCAGGTTTCCCTTTCTTGTAAAGCACATCAAGACGGTCTACCCTGGACAGGGATTTTATGAGGGAACCGTAGTTCACCGGGATATCTATGACAGCAGTCCTGTGGGTCTGGGGATGATAGATGAACACCTCGGAGAACAGGATATTCTTCTTGTCTGTCATGTTGAAGGCGAAGGCAATGGTTTTACCCTCTGAAAGCTTTTTCTGTACATTGTCTTCCCTTACACTGAGGGAGATGAATACAACAGTAGCCAGTATAATGAGCAGGATGATCAAAAGAATGATGTTGCTGGGAGCAAAGAGTTTCTTATTCCGCATGCTCAAGCTCCTTCTTAAGCTCAAGAGCCTCGGGTGCCACACCCTTACCCTTGGATGCAAGGTGATTAAGAGTGCCCATGAGCACAGCATAGACCATGCCGTCCAGATCAAGCCCTTCCAGGCCGGATAAGAATTCAGGTGTTATATGCTTGCGTTTGGGCTCTATATAATCAGCTACAAACAGTATCTTGGCAAGAGTACTCATACCGGCATTCCCGGTGGTGTGTGAAGAGAGTGCGTCCAGCACATCCTGTTCAGCAATATCAAATTCTTTTTTAAGCACCATTGCTCCTGCCCTGCCGTGGAGCAGCACCGGGGAAGCAATATCCAGTTCCCTTACAGGCATTCCGTCCTGGGAAGCCCATTCCATCAGCTCCTCTTTGGAATACTCCCGGGCTATGTCATGCACCAGACCGGTGAAGAAAGCCAGCTTCTGATCAAAGCCAAATTCCTCTGCAAGCCTGCGGCAGGTTTCGGCAGTAGAGGCAGAATGCTCATAACGGGATGGAGAAAGATGGCTTTTAAGATAGCTGTCCATCTTTGCTACAAAGGCATCACTTGTAAAATCGGCGCTGTTCAATTATCTCCCTCACTTTCTCCGGAACCAGGTATCGGATAGGATACCCTTTTTTCACCCGCTCACGTATCTCTGTAGAAGATATCGGCAACATTTTGTTTTTTATGTAGAAATCCGGGTATTTTGAGTCTATGGGTTCCTCTATATTCCGTCGCACCACAATCAGGTCCACCAGCTTCTTTATCTCGTCCGGCTTTTTCCATGTGCCGAAACCGGGAAGCAGGTCGTCCCCTATTATAAAGCCCAGCCTGCCGGTGATGTCGTAATGTTCAAGGATGTAGTGGATTGTATCGATGCTGTAGGTCACCCCGCCCCTCTTTATGTCGCAGTCCTCCACTGTGCAGCCGGGAATGTCGTCCACAGCGGCATGGAGCATCTCCAGGCGCTCCTGGGGTGTGATGACAGTCTGATTTTCCTTGAAATAATTGATGTTTGCAGGAACCAGGATGGCACGCTCATAGCCCAGCTGGAACATGACCTCCTGCACTATGAAGAGATGTCCTGTATGGACCGGGTTGAAGCTGCCGCCGAAAATAAAGGTTCTCATTCTTCCTGCAGCACCAGCCTTGAGAAAATATCTTTTATCTTATCCAAGCCGAAGCCGGAGAACACAGATATTCCATGTATCTCCTCCTCTGGGTATTTTTCTATAAGCCTTGCCAGGTTTTCCCCGCTTCCCTCGGTATCCATCTTGGTGGCCAGGATGACACGTTTACGTTCTGCAAGCTCCGGGGAGAAAGCATTGAGCTCTCCTAAAAGGATCTCGAAAGAATCCAGATAATCGGGCTGGGATACATCGATGAGGAACAGTAGCCCCCTGGTCCTGGCTATGTGCTTGAGAAATCGGATCCCAAGTCCTGCCCCCTGGGATGCCCCCTCTATGATGCCGGGGATATCGGCAAGTACAATATCCTGGTCGTCCAGAGCATAGACCCCAAGGTTTGGTATCTTGGTTGTGAAGGGGTAGCTCCCCACCCTTGGATTTGCATTGGTGAGCCGGCCCAGCAGTGTGGATTTGCCTGCGTTGGGGAATCCCACAAAGCCGATATCTGCAATTATGTTGATCTCTATGATTATCTTGCGGCTCTGGCCTGGGAGGCCGGGCTGTGCGAACCGGGGGGTCTGATGCCGGCTTGTGGCAAAATTCATGTTGCCAAGACCGCCTTTTCCCCCTTTTAAAAATACCCAGTCGCTTTCGTCCTGGGCAAAGTCATGGAGCACCTCGCCAGTATCAAAATCTTTTATGACAGCACCAGGAGGAAGAAGAATAACAGCATCTTCCCCATCAGCGCCGTGCTTCTTGCGCCCTTCGCCGGGCCGTCCGTTGCCAGCATTGATGATCCGTTTGAATCTGAGATGTGCTAATGTCCTTAGATTTCTTTTGATCTGGAATACAACATCACCGCCCTTTCCGCCGTCGCCACCATCGGGACCGCCCTTGGGAATATACTTTTCCCGCCTTAAAGAAACACAACCGGCTCCGCCTTTACCGGAGCCGACTTCTAGTGATGTTTCGTCTACAAAACCACGCACAATAGTTTTAAAAAATTATTCTGCTACTTCTACTTTCTCAATGCTGATGAATTTTCTGCCCTGTCTCTGATGGAATTTAACTGTTCCAGTCTCTTTGGCAAAAATAGTGTGGTCTTTTCCCAGTCCAGCGTTCTCGCCAGGATGGAATTCAGTACCTTTCTGTCTTACAATGATGGAACCAGCAGAAACAAGCTCGCCGCCGAATTTCTTGACGCCAAGTCTCTGTGCATTTGAGTCTCTTCCGTTTCTTGAGCTTCCGCCGCCTTTCTTATGTGCCATATCTGATTACCCCTCGATAATATCTGTAACTTTAACGATTGTATACTGAGCTCTGTGACCTCTGGTCCGCTTGTAATTCTTTCTTCTCTTATACTTCATTACAACGACCTTTGTGTCCTTGATCTGATCCTCTACAGTTCCGGTAACCTTAGCTCCTGCAATGTAAGGAGTTCCGATCTTCTGGGCACCGTCGCCGCTGATGAGCATGATTGTGTCAAAATCAAGAGTTGCGCCTTTCTCAGCATCAATCTTATCCATTCTGAGAAGTGCTCCCTTCTCAGCCTTGTACTGTTTGCCTTTCATATCAATAAGAGCGTACATTTTTCCAACCTACTAATAATAAAAATTCGTTCTATATTTATAAAATAAAACCTTGCATAAGGTCAAGTGGGTTTTTCCACTTACTCTATAATAAATGTCCTTCCGCTGTAGAAGAATATGCTGTGAGACAGGTAGCGCCGTACCGACTCATACAGCACACGCCGCTCCACATCCTTCCCCATCCTGGTGAACTCCTCCACTGAGCAGGTGTCTGCAACACGGATCACATCCTGGAAGATGATAGGTCCCTGGTCCAGGTCTGCTGTGGCGAAATGACCGGTGGCACCGATGATCTTGACACCTTTCTGCCATGCCTGGTGATATGGCTTTGCTCCTTTGAAGGCAGGGAGGAATCCATGGTGGATGTTTATGATACGGTTGTTCCAGCGGCTGCAGAAGTCTGCACTGAGCACCTGCATGTACCGGGCCAGGATTACCAGCTCTATGTTGTACTGCCTTAAAATCTCCTCAAGGTCTTTCTCATACTCTTCCTTCCCCTTGGCTGTATCAATCTGGAAGAACGGGATATGGAAGGATGTGGCAATATGGGCCAGCTCCGGATGGTTTGAGATTATGACTGGAATCTCGCAGTCCAGCTCGCCATCGGCATGCTTCAGAAGAAGCTCGTAAAGGCAGTGGCTGGTTTTGGATACCAGTATGGCCACCCGTTTCTTTATGCCCCGGTTGAATATATGCCACTTCATGGAGAAGTGCTCCCCCACCTTGCCGAACTCTTTCTGGAAGTCGGCCTGGTCAAAGCCCTCCTGGGCCACAAAGACAATCCGGCAGAAGAACATGCCGATGTCGGTGGCTGTATGCTGGGCCAGATTAAGGATGTTCCCTTTGTTAGAAGCTATGCAGTTGGTTATGGCGGCTATGATTCCGCTCTGGTCTGGACATGTCACAGTAAGAATATATGAGCTCATGACATCACTATAATTAAAAACGGAGTGTTATTCCAGCCCCCAGCAGGAAGCCGCCGTAGTTGGGGTATTCATCATCGTGGTCAGCCAGCCATTTTGTATAACCGGTCTCAACACCGACCTTTATCCAGTCTATAGGGGTGAACTCGGCCAGAATCTTGATGCTGCCGCCGGTGTAGCGGTAAGCGCTGTCTGCATAACCCCGCCCTAAATAAATCAGGCTTGAGAGATCCAGATATCCAAGATGCCACATAGTCTTGAGGCCACCGTAGATGTTCCAGCTGTTGTCATCCAGACCCGAGATATGCTCTGTGCCGATAAGGAACCGGAAGGAGCGGAAGAACCGGAAGTATTCAAGGTACATGCCGAAACAGTTAAGGTCATCCCCGAATATCCTGTCATAGTAGAAGTTTGCGCCGAAGCCCAGCATCTTCACCCGCTCCACGCCGTCGCCTGCAATGACCTTGTCCTTCAGATGGATGGGCTGGGCAAAGGTGATATCATCTTTGACTTTCACAGCATAGAGCTTTCCTATATCCTGTCCGTTCCTCTTGGAATAGACATGGAACTCATCCCCTTTCGCTATCTTGTCCTTCTTGCCGCAGGAAAGGACATACTCGCCGGAGACCAGGCTGGAAACTGTGAAAGGAGCTGGACGTATAGAAATAGAACCAGCTATGTCAGACACATGGATAGCCGCATTCCTGAAACACCTGTCCAGAGCCTGCTCTGCTGTTGTGCCGTTTCCTACAGTGCTGAAGGTGTGCACCACAGGCTCTGCTCCCTCCTGACAGACTGTGTACTGGAAGTTAGCAGTAAAAAAGACTGTTCCAATGCTGTCAGTCTTCTCCACATTGACCACTTTCTTGAAGACTATGGCCTGTCCTTCGGTGTCATAAGAATAGTCGGATATATCGGCAGAGGTGTATGGGGCAAATTTACAGGAGAAGCCGTCGCCCATGAAGGGGCGGTCCATCTCTACAAAGGAGCGGTATTCCGAGATCTCATATGTGCGGGCCGATGCCGGCAGAGGAAACTCCACTATCTTAATAGGGATCACCTCTTCCTGGGCATAGATAAAGCCGGAGATCATTATAAGCAGGAACAGAAAAAGGAAAGACTTTTTCACTGTTTTATCCCTGTACATACAAGATTGATTATTACCTGCACAGCCCGTTCCATGGCCGGGAGTGCTGCCCATTCAAGCTTTCCGTGGAAGTTCTGGCCTCCGGTGAAGATGTTGGGACATGGGTGGCCCATCTCGCTGAGCCTGGAGCCATCGGTTCCGCCACGGATAAGCTTATGCACAGGCTTTATACCGGTCTTCTCCACAGCATCCTCAAGGCAGGAAAGACATTTTTTATTCTTATCCACATATTCCTTCATGTTTGAATAGCTGTGGACAATCTCAAGCTCGAACTGAGCTGTAGGATAGTTTTTCTTAAGTGCTTCGGCAGCCTGCTCCACAAGCCTGATGCGCCGCTCAATACCAGCTGCGTCAAAGTCCCGGAGGATAAGGGATACCTGGCATTGCTCTATAGTGCCGGATATGCTTACAGGACAGAAGAAGCCTTCCCTTCCCTCTGTTGTCTCAGGCCTTTCATCGGCTGGAAGCATGGAAAGGAACTCTGCCCCAAGAAGGTTGGCATTGACCAGCTTGCCCTTGCCAGAACCCGGGTGGATAGATACCCCTTTTATTGTGAGCTTTGCGCTGTAAGCGTTGAAGCATTCCGATTCGATGCAGCCCTCTGTATCGCCGTCCACTGTGTAGAGGTAGTGGGACTTGATTGTGTCCATAGGGAAATGGCCTGTCCCCTGGCCTATCTCTTCGTCGGGAGTTATGAATATCTCCATGGAGTTCCGCTTTACATCGGGATGTGACATGAAATAAGAAGCGGCTGTAACTATCTCGGCTATACCGGCTTTATCGTCAGCTCCCAGAAGGGTCTTTCCATCGGCAGTTATGATTGTCTTTCCCTTATACTGTGAAAGGAGGGGATATTCCTCTGGGGAAAGGATGACATCCTTTGACAGCTTTATAGGCTTGCCATCATATTTTTTATGGATTACAGGTCTCACATTTTTGCCGCTCACCTCGGGGGATGTGTCGGCATGGGAAATGAACCCGAAGACTTTTTTACGGGGGATATTCCCAGGGATGAAAGCACGCAGATAACCGTTATCATCAACAGTGACATCCTTAATACCCAACGCCTTGAGCTCGGCAGCAATCATATTGATAAGAGTCATCTGCCCTTCTGTGGTAGGACAGCGGTCTGTCACATTCTCATCCGATGTGGTCTCTATCTGCACATAGCGGCAGAACCGGTCTATCAGCTCCTGCTGGATTTTCTTATCTGCCATCTTTTTTTCCAGCTCCTCCCATCATATCGTAGAACCCCTTTATGATGTACCGGATTCCAAAGAAGAGCACTGCAAAGCTGAGCACTATTCCCATAAAGCCCATACGTCCGGTGAACCGGGCCAGAAGCACTGCTGCGATAAAAATAAGGACACCACGGAAAACTGCAGTCCAGCCTGTCACTGGAACCTTGGCGCCATGAGCCCAGGCGTTGCGCTGAGCCTGCTGGACACGGCTGGCATTGAAGAAATAGTTGAAAGCCCCGATAAAGTCGGCGGCTGTATAATTCTCGTAAGGATTGTGCCAGGTGCTGTCATACCCTTCCATCCTGCTCCGGAACATCTGGCCGTCATATTCTGAACGCTGTTCTGCATCGCTCAATACTGCATAGGCGCTGCTAATTTTCTTGAACATATATTCAGCCCCGGAATCCCCTGGATTGAAGTCGGGATGATAGCGCATAGCAAGGTCATGATAAGCTTTTTTGATCTCCTCTTGAGTAGCGCTCCGGTTTACACCCAGAATCTTGTACAAATCTTCCATGACATTCTTCCTACTATATAAAGATACCACAATCTGGAGCGAAAATATAGACGATTAGCCCTTTTTTATTGTAAAATGATTCCAGATGGAGAAAATAATGACAAAAATCAACTATAGAATCTGGGGAAAACTCTCTGAGAAACAGAAGGAGAAAATCTTTTCCAGGAGCGAGATAAACATCAACGAGATCCGTGAGACTGTGGAAAAAATAATTGAACGGGTCAGAAAATATAAGGATAAAGCGCTTAGGGAATATGCCCTTAAATTTGACAAGGCCGACCTTTCAAAGCTGCCCATAAGGGTGCAGAAGAAGGAGTTTGACAAGGCCGAGAAAAGCCTTTCCCCCGAGCTTAAGAAGGCACTGGAGTTCTGCATCGAGAATGTACGGAAGTTCCATGTGGCAAACAAGCCGGCACCGGGAAAGATGGTGACTGTAAGACCCGGAATCAAGGCATACGAGAAAATGACACCGGTTGAGTCGGTGGGTCTTTATATACCCCGGGGCAGAGGAAGCTTCCCTTCCATGCTCTATATGCTGGGAGTGCCGGCAGTTGAGGCCGGAGTAAAGCGGGTCTGCGTTGTCACACCGCCTAACCCGGACGGCACCGTGGATGCAGCCTGCCTCTATGCTGCCAGGCTGTGCGGCATAGACGAAGTCTACCGCACAGGGGGCGCCCAGGCAGTGGCCGCCCTGGCCTACGGGACAGAGAGCATCAAGCCTGTGGTCAAGGTCGTAGGCCCTGGCAGCAAGTTTGTGTCGGCCGCAAAGCGGATCCTCTATGGCAAGATCGACGTGGGACTGCCGGCCGGGCCGTCGGAGTCCATACTGCTGGCAGATGAGAGCGCAGATCCATACCTGGCGGCACTGGACCTGATGGTTGAGGCAGAGCACGGATCCGACTCCTCTGCCCTTCTGATCACCCCGTCCAAGGCTGCAGCCGACGGTGTGCTGGCTCACCTTAAGAAAATGATTCCACAGATTCCGGAGCCACGCCGTACCTTCTTAAGCGATGTAATGTCAGGCTACGGCGGCATTATTCTTACTAAGAATATGGATGAAGCCTGCGATATAGTGAACAACTTCGCACCGGAGCACCTGGAGATTATGACAAAGAATCCTGCTGCAACTGCAGAAAAGATTGTGAATGCAGGAGAGATCCTCCTGGGAAGACATACCCCATTCTCTGCGGCAAACTATTCAACAGGACCTAACGCTGTGCTTCCTACAGGAGGAACAGCCAAGACCTTCTCTGCTGTCTCTATCCGGGATTTTGTCAAATACACTTCTGTAATCCAGATGGATGAAAAGGGATACAAGGCTGTGGAGCCTCATGTTAAAGAGCTTGCAGACTATGAAGGATTCATCACCCATGGGAATGCATTCAAGCTCCGACGCTTTTAATTATATCGAAAGCTTCACAAACCTGGAGCGGAATTTCACCAGCGCCCAGACTGAATACAAACTGGAGCGGATGGCATACATGCTTGAGGCCTGCGGCCATCCGGAGCGTTCCTTCAAGGCGGTGCACATAGCCGGGAGCAAGGGAAAAGGCTCCACCGCAGCAATGACTGCCCGGATCCTTGAGGAGCTGGGCTGCAATACAGGACTTTTCACATCCCCTCACCTGGTCTCCTACACCGAGCGGATAACACTGGCAGGTATCCCCTTTGATGATGAGGTCTATGTGCGGAACATCCAGCTTTTAAAAGAAAAGATTGATGAGGGCACCTTGACCGGAAACCTTGGGCAGCCCACCACCTTCGAGCTCCTGACACTGCTGGCTTTCCTGATATTCAAGGAGCAGGGATGCCAGTGGGCTGTGCTGGAGACAGGCATGGGTGGAAGGCTTGATGCCACCAACCTGATTATACCGGAGGTTTCCATCATCACCCCCATAGAGCTGGAGCACTGCGATGTGCTGGGAAACACATTAGAGAAGATTGCCTTTGAGAAGGCTGGAATCATAAAACATGGGGTGCCGGTGGCAGTGCAGCATCAGAGGCAGGAAGCCCTTGCTGTGCTCCGCAGGAGAGCTGAGGAGATGGGAAGCCCACTCCTCTATGCAGATGACCACATTAAGATAGAAGACCTGAGAATGGGGTCAGAGGGCAGCACCTTCACTCTGACTCTTGGTACAGGTCGATACAATGTTTCAACAAACCTGGCCGGAAACTTCCAGTGCGACAATATAGCCAGTTCACTTCTGGCATTGCACCAGATAATGCCGGGAATGGATATGCAGAAAGCACTGAATGCACTTAAGGATGTGCGCCTTGAGGGCAGGATGGAGATTATTGGGAAAGAGCCATCTGTTGTGATTGATGGTTCCCATACAGCCTACAGCATCAAGCGCCTTTTAGACTCCTGTAAAGCTATTTTCGGAATCGGCGGAGTGCTGGTCTTCGGCAGTGTGAAAGGAAAGAACTACCAGGCCATGCTGAATCTGCTTGTTCCATGCTTCGATGAAGTTATTATCTCAGAACCTCAGGGATTCAAGGAGACCGATATAGAGGCGGTTTATGCTTATGCAAAAAATGTATGTGAAGCTGGACAACTGCAAGAGAAACCTTTGATCCTTGATAAAAATCCGGAAAAGGCCCTGGAGCTTGCTATCTCTGAAGCAGCGAAACTGGATGGTAAAAAGCCTGTGGTGGTCACCGGCTCCTTCTACTTGGCAGGAGCTGTTAAAAAGTATATTACAGAAAGGAACAGAACATGAGCCTGAATGCGTCGGAGATAAATCTGATACTCGATGAACTGGACATTGCCGGTTCCTATATCCAGAAGATTATTCAGCCCGATTTCCATACCCTTATATTCTCAATCTTCTCCCCAAAGGACAGATTCAACCTGCTTATATCAATGAAGCCCGGCACATCCAGGCTCCACCGCCATGCAGGCCGGATTGGGAAGGCCGAGAAGCTGCAGCGCTTTGCCCAGTTCCTCAGGAGCCGCATACTGGGCGGCAGGATAACAGAGTGCTCCCAGCCTGGTAATGACAGAATCATAAGGATGGCAATACACAAAGGGGACGAGACCACAACCCTGTGGATACGGCTCTGGGGAGGCAACTCCAACATCATAGCTGTGGATCAGGACAACATAATACTGGACAGCTACTACCGCCGCCCAGCCAAGGGGGAAACCTCCGGGGCAAAGCTGGTGTACGAGGTCAAGGAGAAGGACATCTCGGCCTTCCCGGTGCGCCCCTGTCCGGCTGGCGGAAACTTCAACAGCTTCATAGACGCATATTACACAGAGCTTGAGACCCAGGATCTCCGCAAGCAGCTCCACCAGCAGATAGAAGCCATGGTGGGCCGCTCCCTCACCAAGCTGGAATGCAGGCTTTCCAATGCCAAGGAGCTGGTGGAAAAATATGAGAACTTCGAGCAGTACAAGCAGTACGGCGAACTTATATTAGCCAACTCCCGCTCTATTGCCCGGGGTGCCAGCTTCCTGGAGACAGCCAACTATTACGGCGATAACGAGACTATACAGATTCCACTGGATCCCAAGCTCTCTGCATCAGAGAACAGCGAGAAGTATTTCCACAAATACAAGAAGGCAAAAAACGGCCTTGCCTTGCTCCAGGATGATGTGCGGAACCTGACTGCCAAGATTGCGGAGCTTACCGCCAGCCGGGACAGCCTTATGGCTGAGCAGGATGTGTATGTGCTTGAGGAGTGGTACGAAAAAGAGAAGCAGCACCAGAGCAAGGTGGTGGCCAGGGATATACCAGGCCTGCAGTTCACATCCGGCCCGTTCATGATCTATGTGGGGCGCACCGCCAAGGAGAACGACCAGCTGCTCCGCCGCCATGTGCGGGGTTCCGACTGGTGGCTCCATACCCGGGATTATGCCGGCGGTTATGTTTTCATCAAGGTGGAGAAAGGAAAGAGTGTGCCCCTGGATACCCTGCTGGATGCCGGTAACCTGGCGGTGCACTTCAGCAAGGGAAAGAACAGCCAGAAGGCTGATGTATATTACACTCAGGTAAAATATTTAAGACGTGCAAAGGATGGTCCATTGGGATTAGTTCTTCCTACTCAGGAGAAGAACCTGGCTGTCACTGTAGATTCCGCCCGCCTCAAACGGCTGCTGGGGGAATAGTAATTGTAACCGTAGTTCCGACACCAACCTGGCTTTCCACTTTGACATCGGCATTCAGGAGGCGCTTGAACTGGAATGTGAGGTTCTTGATACCGGCAGCATCCTTCTCTCCCCTGTCAATCTCTGCCAATACCTTCTGGCTATCGAAGCCTACTCCTGTGTCCATGATTTTGACCACAATATTGCCATCATTTTCCTTGTCGCTCTGGATTGTTATCTTGCCGCCTGCCCTGCCCCGGAAGAAGACTCCGTGATGGATAGCATTCTCCACAAAGAGCTGCAGCCCCAGGGGAACAATCTGGAAATCGGTCTCCTTAAGTTTATACTCAATGGCAAGCTTATCCCCCATCCGCATCTTTTCCAATGTGATATAGGCTTTGACATTGGTTATCTCCTGAGTGAACGGTATAAGGCTTCCTTCTGACATGCTCTTGATACAAGCCTTGAGATGCACAGTAAAGTCATATAGAAGATCTGATGCATAGTCAGGATCGTCCAGGATTATCTCCCGTATAGAGCCCAGTGAATTATAGAGGAAATGAGGCTGAAGCTGGCTTACCGAATTTCTTACCCGGAACTCCTGAAGCTCTGCGGTAAGCTCTTCGATGCGGCGGCCATGGGCCTCGGCTTCGGTAATATCATAGATAATAGAAAGGGCCATTATATCCCCGGATATCTCGTTCCTGGTCATAAAGTAAACTATGCGGATAACCCGCTGCTCCTGGCCAAGGAATCGGGACATGCACCGGAACTCCACATATGGGTTCCCAGCATTGAACTGCTCTATAAGATGTGACGGGCTGACAGTGTTGACGAATGTCTCTTTCTCTGTATAGATCATATTCTCTGCCCACCAGTTGATGAAATCGGTGAACATATAGGGCTTGGAAAGACCTGGGAACTCAATAGGCTTAATCTGCATGCTGCGGCGGGCATCGTAGGCATCCAGCAGCAGGTCCTTGGTAAGGTTGATATCCATGTAGCCTATACAGCTGGAGATAATGGCATTGCGGTATGCCCGTTCCCTCTGGAGCATATCAGCCTCATGGCGCACCGCCTCGTCCACGCTGTGGAAACCGCATATTACATTTCTGCATTCTTTGTCAGCAGCCACAAACCTTATCTGCCAATACTTGACTTTATTCTGTTGGATCATTCTGTAGTTCACATAATAATCGCCCTTGGCCTTAAGCTGCTTCAGGGCATAATCCCTGTCGGTGGCGGCAGCAAACATATGCCGGTCCTCAGGGTGCACCATAGTATTGCAGATAAGGTCCAGCCGCTGCCTGAAGCTTGTTATATTAGACCACTCAGGGAAATCGGTGAAACGCTTGTCGCTGATACTGTAGACCTTGTCCCTGTCGGTTTTAATGTTAATAAGGCATACCAGAGAATAATCGGAGGAAAGACCCTGGATTACAGCCTGTCTCTCCATTTTCTCACGGATCTCTTCATCCCTGTCTGAGAAGCCCACCAGAATAGTGTTGCCCTCCGAAAGAATTGAGACCTGCAGCAGATGCCACCGGGGTTCTCCTTTTGAGATATCCCGGAATTCCACAGAATAGGAATCACTCTTGGAAAGCCGCTCAGATATACGGTCAATCCTGGTCTCGGCCAGGAGCAGCTCCCTGTCCTCGGCAGCCACATCATTATTGATATACTGTGCTACTGTGGTGCTGAAGAAGGTGCTGTTTCCGTATTTCTGGCGTATAGGATCCTCCATCTTAAGGATTGAGTATTTATCATCAGAGACAGAAACAACAAGCACAGACTCAAAGCCCCGGCTGAACCGGCGGATGATTTCCATGCTCTGCCTCTCCTGCTCCTGAGTCCGGACACGCACCTCGGTCTGGATAATCTCCTGGGTCAGTTCCTTTTCCCGCCGCCGCATAATGGCAAACAGACTGTATATTATGACTATGGCAACCATGCTTACAGCCAGCTGGATAAAGCTTGAACGGTTCCGGTTATGAACTGCCAGCCGGGTCCAGATATTGATGGAGAAGAACAGGAGGAACAACATCATGATCCACATGATGGTGGACTTGCCGAACCTGTGTTCTTTATCTTTCCAGAATACAACCCAGTAGTACAGTATTCCTACTAAGCTCCATCCTGCAAAAATAAGGTAGCTCTCTATAGCCAGAGCATTCTTGGCAAAAATGTTCGGTATAAGAAGGAAGAAGAAAATAAGGATGAATGAGACAAGACCGCACAGACCGTTTATCAATACACGGCGGTTCCCCTCTGCTGTCATGATGCAGCAGATTGAGATATAGGCATATACTATGGAGACGCTTAATGTGGATATATCGACATTCCAGCCTATGGCGGTGCGTCCCAACAGAGGTATAGGGAGTGAGAGGATAATAACAAGGATATCGGCATTCACAGGAACCCCTGCCCTGTTCACCTTGGCGAACCAGGCCGGCAGCAGCTTGCCGTCAGCCATAGTCCTGATGACACGGGAAGATGCCCGGTGGAAGCCGAAGATAGAGGTGGTAAGGGCAGAGACTGCCGCAATCACCACAAGGACAACTCCCCAGCTGCCCAGTATCGTGTGGGCATTATATAATACAGGAAGTCCTTCATATCCAGACAGATTTTTAAGATCGGCCATATATTCAGTCCAGTCAGCATATCCGGCAGGAGCCGAGGCAGCTGCAGTCAGGTTCAAAAATACATAGACAATCATACCTGTCACAATGGCAAGTCCGGCATATCGGAACATCCGCCGTACCGGGAAGTGGATATCCTCCACCGAATGGGTTACAGTCTCAAAGCCTACATAGAGCCATGGTGCCAGGACTATTATATTCAGAATCTGCATCCCCACTGACTCACCGGTGGAGAACCGGGGAATGAACATCCGGCTGGCACCTGTCTTGACCAGAATGGCAATGAACAGGACAACCACAGATGCAAACAGGGTTATTCCAAAGAAAACACGGATTATATTTGTGATTTTTTTCCAGAAGCAGTTGATAAACCCTAAAACAATCAGAATAAGAATGGTGACAAAGACCTCACCCAGATATACCTCATATCCTGCCACCTTATAGAGGAATCCCCACTGCAGGGCATCTCCAAAGATATAGCGGAAAAGGAGTATGACTGCGGTGGCATTGGCCCACAGCAGAGACAGATAGGCTATAGCCAATGCCCAGACTGCAAGGAATGCATGGTCTTCTCCCAGGATACCCCGGGTAAATGTGTAGGATCCGCCCGGGACAGGATTCCGGCACATAAGATATGAGTAATTGGCACAGGCAAAGAGCACTATAAGAACAGAAATTATTATTCCTATAGTGGCGCCAAGGGGTCCTGAGTCGGGGAGAAATGTGGTGCCCGGCATGACAAAGCTGCCCCAGCCGATGACACAGCCAAAGGCCAGGGCCCATACCGATATACCATTTAAGTTCTGTCTATGGATATCGTCACTTTTCAAGAACCTTTTCCAAGAGCTTTGGAGCCCATTCATACTTGGTCATGAATCCACCAGGAATCTTGGAAATATCTTTGTTGCCTTTTTTGATCCACTGATACAGGTCGCAGTCATAGAGATCTGTATTGGTAAGATGTCCACGTTTGGTTGAAATAAGCAGGTCTGGGATAGCATCATCTGCCAGGGAATCCTTGAGCCGCTTGATAGCGTTGTAGTACACCTTCATGTTCACGTTGTTGTACTCCCGCCCTTCCCACAGTACGCTGTAGATCTCCTCGTTGGAAACTTCCTTGCCCTGCATGATTATGCAGTATGCCAGAATCTCCTTTGCCTTTCCTGTAACAGAGGTAGGCTTGCCGTTCTTGAGCACCTCGAACTCGCCGAAAGTCTTGACGAAAAGCTCCTTCTGCTGCCGCTTCACTAAAAGCCGCATCCGGTCCATCATCATCTCCAGAGTCTCGTGCTTATATGGTTTAAGAATGTAGTAATCGGCTCCGATAGCATTGGAATCCTTGATATAATCTCCATAGGCAGAGATAATCACAAGAAGGATATCAGGCCTGATAGCCCGGAGTTCCTTGGCCAGCTGGATACCTGACATTGTAGGCATCTCTATGTCAAGGAAAGCGATCTCCACAGAATTTTTCTTTACAAACTCAATTGCATCTTCAGGTGCCTCAAAGGTGCTCAAGACCTGAAGATCCTCGATACCGCTGCTGAGTCTCAAGAAGCTTTTCAGCATCATCGGTTCATCATCAACAACAATTGCTCTCATATATTCCTCCCATGAAATATATTTGAATTATATTTTTTTAACTGGCAGGGAACGTGACTGTCACAGTTGTCCCTACCCCTATTGTGCTCTGTATATCCACCTTTGCTCCCAGCATCTTCTCGAACCGGAATATAAGGTTCAGCATACCTGTGGAATCCCGCTTGCCGCTGGCTATCTCGGCCTTGACCTGCTCAAAGTCAAATCCTACGCCGTCATCTGCAACCTGGACCACCACATTGCCTTTGTCATCCCCATAGCTGCGTACTGTGACAGTACCGCCTGCCTTTCCACGCTTGTAGACTCCATGACGGATGGAGTTCTCCACCAGTGGCTGAATTCCCAGTGGGACTATCTTGAAATCAGTCTTCTTTATATCGTAGACCATCTTAAGTCTGTCGCCGAACCGCATCTTCTCGATGTTCACATAGGCATTGATATTGGTAAGCTCCTGCTCAAACGGAATAAGGTCGCTGTTGGACATAGCCTTGATGCAGGCCCGCAGGTGTGTTGTGAAGTCATAAACCAGGTCGGAGGCATACTGTGGATCGTCCAGGATTATCTCCCGTATGGAACCAAGGGCATTATAAAGGAAATGAGGCTGCATCTGGCTCATGGAGTTCTTGAATCTGGCTTCCTTGAGGGCCTCCTGCAGATCCGCCACCTGTTTAGTCTTCTGGCTCATCTCTGAAATATCATAGGCTACGAAGAGAGCCATGATATTGCCGGTTCCTGTGTTGCGGTTCACAAAGAAAACTAACCGGAGAGTACGCTCATCCTGATCAAAGAACTTAGTACTGTACTGAATCTCCACATAAGGCATGCCTGAATTGAAGGCAGAAATAAGATAAGACGAGTTGCAGGTATCCAGGAATGATTCCTTTGAAGAGGTAATTTTTTCTGCGCACCACTCGAGGAACTCGCTGTATTTATAAGGCTTCTCCAGAGGGATATCAACTTCTTTCGGAACAACCGAGTTCGCCGAACTGAAAAAATCTAAAAGAGTATCCTTTGAAAGGTTTATATTACCGTAAAGGATACAGCTTGCAGTTATGGCGTTGCGGTAGGCCTTCTCCTTCTGGAGCATGTCGGTCTCGTGCCGGATGGCAGCATCGATATTTCTTATTCCCACATAAAGGATGTTGGAGTCGTTGGCATTAAGCATACCGCGGAACTGATAGTAGACAGGCTGATTGTTGTGCACTACCCGGTAGTTGAAGATGTAGTCCTTTGACTTTTTGAGGGCATTTATTATTTTTTCTTTATTTACCATGGAGCATACATATTCATAGTCATCCAGATAGATATGTGTCCGGTAATCATAATTGTTCACATCAAAGAAATTGTTTCCCTCTGTGGAGATTCCTATTTCTCCGAACTCACCGCTGGAGTTGATGGTCCTGAAAGCGTTGGTGGTCAGGTCCACCACATAGAGGCATTCAAAGTCTTTGGCAAAAGCATCAAGCACACTGGTCATCTCCGCAGACTTCAGGATGGCATTGTGCTCCCTTGTCCGGTCCAGTATAGAACCGAAGACATAGGATACCTTACCTTCCGCATCCTTGAATGGAGAGAGGACAATACGGTGCCAGATGTTGTCACCTTTGCTGCCCACATCAAAGGTATAAGTGGTTCCTGTAGCTTTTACCCGCTCCAGGGCCTCAAGGAAAATTTTCTCGTCAAATCCGGCGAACAAAGTATCTTTAAGCTGATTCAGGGTGTCCTTGGTATAGATCTGACTGCGGATCTTAAGCTCATTGGTGAATATATTATAATCGAAGAAATCGCAGTTGAGCCTGTCCAGCAGGATAGTGTTCCGCTCCTGCTCAAACCTTATGTCCTCTATTCCCTGCCGTCTCTTGTAGATGTTTAAGATGATGACCATGAAAAGATAGACAAAGATGACCCAGCTGGAAAGAACAAACATAATCATAAAAATGTTTATAGCCCTTTGTCCTGATAAATGGGCTTTAATGAGATCATCTTCATCACTTGCCACAATCAGATGCCAGTCGTTGATTCCAATAGGATACTGCACAACCATCTGCTCATCTACATTTTTGTATTTGTAATGGATTTTCTCATCACCCTTAAGGCTGTCGGAGAGGAAATCCCAATCAATATCTTCTCTAGTTAATACTTCAGGCAGTTTGATACCTCTGTAATAATCAGACCCCAGATAAGCCCTGGCTTCCGCATTAGTGGCAAGCACCTCAAGCTCAGAGTTGACAATCATGATTCTAAGGGGTACATGATCAAGGTCATGCTGGAAAAGATACTCCATGTTTTCCAACCGTTTTATGGCAAAGAGAACTCCCTTGAACATATTGTGCTCGTAATAAGGAATTGCATAGAAGAGATAAACATCATGGCTTATATAGGAGTCCCAACTCATCCGCACCATCTGGGGCTTGCGGTTTATAGCAATCTCAGAGAAGAAAGGCATTTCAGAAATATTACCCCTGTCTTCTCCATTCTGGTTTATGGTGTTTCCATTGCGGTCGGCAAACCGGAGAGCTGACCACTGGTTTCCGTCTATCATGGCCTTGAAAAAGTCGCTGTTAATATTGTTCTCGAATCCTCCACGTTCAGAAAGGTAACTCGATATAAACAAAAGTGGTATAAAGTTTCTATCCATAGCACGGTTGATCGTATTAACCTGTTCAGAAGCTATAAAATCTATTTCCTCAAAAATTTTTTTTGAGTTATGATTCAGAAGGAAAGCGTCGAAAGATAGCTTTACTACGATGATTCCAACAAATACCAGCACCACGAATATAGAGAAAAAATGAGACTGCAGTGCTTTTGCAAAAGATGTAAATAGTTTAGATTTTTTACCCATTTCTAAGAACAGTATACCAACTTTTTAAAAATGTGTAAAGATAGAAATCAAATATAAACGCAGTTTTTTTATTTACAGATTTTCCTATGCGGGATATACTGATTGTATGAGAACAACGATTGTGGATGGAATATTCTATCCAGCAGATAAAAATGCCTTGGAAAGCAAGGTCAAAGAGCTCTTGGTAAGTGCAGCCCAAGGGCCTGACTCAGCTGCTGATGCCAGCGCCATAGTGGTGCCCCATGCCGGGTACAACTACACCGGAGCCCTGGCAGCAGCCGGGTTCAAGAGTGCTGTACACAGGTCCATCCGCACTGTAGTGCTTCTGGCCCCGGTGACCAGGGATGCCCAGGATGGCCTGTTCCTGTGCGGTTACAAGGCTTTCCAGACCCCTCTGGGGGAAGTGCCTGTGGACCGGGAGAAGGTAACTGCCCTCCTTAATAATAAAGGAAGATTCACCATAAACCAGTTTCCGTTCCTGGAGGAGCACAGCATAGAGGTGCAGCTCCCCTTTGTGCAGCACCTGTGGCCAGAGGCGCAGATAGTGCCGGTACACATGGGAAGGCAGAACCCGGGGACCGTGAAACAGCTGGCCAAGGCTTTAAAAGAAGTATTTAAAGAAGAGATGGAGAGCACCCTGTTTGTGGTAAGTGCCAACGCAAGTCCGTACCTGCAGCGCCCTCTGGCCCAGGAGTACGCAGATGCATTCCTGTCCCTGGTCACCGCCGGCGGGAGCGAGGCTATACTGGCACAGCTGCAGAAGCGCCGTCCCCTGCCAGGGGGCACCGGCTGCGCCGCCGCAGTACTGGGCCTGGCCGAGACTGCGCCCATGGTTACAGTACTGGGTACTTCCGACTCAGGCGGAGACAAGATAGTCTGTTACGCTTCTTTGGCTATTAACTTCTAGCGATATCGCAGATAATATCCACGCACTTCTCTATGCCCAGGGAGGATGAACAGAGGCACAGGTCGTAGTTCTCGGCCAGGCCGAACTCCCGCTGGGTGTAGTAGCTGCAGTATTTGATCCTTCCCTTGTCCACATCGTGGAGCAGAGCCTTAAGCTCGCTGTGTGACAGGTCTGGGTAGAGGTTTTTCACATAATCCAGCCGCCACTCTTCGGAGCCATAGATAAAGACATGGAGAGTTTCGTCGTATTCCTTGAGGATAGCATCGGCATTACGCCCTACAATAACGCACTTGCCATGGTTTCCAAACTGCTCTATGACCTTTTTCTGAGCCTCCATGAACCGGTCTTCCAGTGTGGTGCGGTATACACCGAAAAGGCTCTGGGCAAAGCCGTACTCATGGGGCACTTTCTCATCCAGGTCTGAGCTTTGAGCCAAGGTAAGATTTGCCTTCATGGCTGCATGCTCCACCAGGTCATGGTCTATATAGGCAAAACCAAGCCGGTCTGCCACCTTGCGTCCTATCTTGCCACCTGCTGCACCGAATTTTCTATTTATAGTGATGATTTTTTTCATAACAGCCTCACAGAACCTTGCTGAGGAAGCTTATGGTCCGCTCCTGCTTAGGATTCCTGAGAATCTCATCAGGAGTCCCTTCTTCGATGATATAACCGCCATCCATGAATACTATGCGGTCTGCCACTTCCCGGGCAAAGCCCATCTCGTGGGTTACAACCACCATGGTCATACCGCCTTTGGCCAGATCCTTCATTACCTGGAGAACCTCTCCTACCATCTCCGGATCCAGGGCCGATGTAGGCTCATCGAAAAGCATTATGGAAGGGTTCATAGCCAGGGCACGGGCTATTGCCACACGCTGCTTCTGTCCTCCGGACAGCTGCTGTGGATATGCCTCGGCCTTGTCCTTAAGCCCTACCCTGTTAAGAAGCTTCATACCAGTCTCCCGGGCCTGATCCTCGGTCATCTTCTTGGTCTTCACCGGTGCCAGCATAATGTTCTTGATCACATTCATATTGGGGAACAGGTTGAAGTGCTGGAACACCATTCCAATGTCTTCCCTCACCTTGTTTATATTTATGTTCTTGTCATTTATATCATTGCCATCCACTATTATGGTGCCGCCGTTGGAATGCTCCAGCTTGTTGAGGCACCTGAGGAATGTGGACTTGCCGCTGCCGGAAGGACCGATGACAACCACAACCTCACCCTCGTGGATATCGATGCTGATGCTTTTAAGGACCTCCAGCTTGCCGAAATACTTCTTTAAATCTTTTACATGGATCTTTATTGTATCTGTCATGGCATCCTCCTACTGGTCCCTGTGCCGCTTCCGTGGCTTGCCCGCATCTTCTTCTATCTTTATCTTCCGTTCTATCCGCTTTGCAGCCTTGCTCAGGGAGACAATGACTATCATGTACAGGACACCGACGATAGCCCAGGTCTGGAGGCTCAAGAAAGTATTGCCGGCAATGGTCCTTCCCATGTTGGTCAGCTCAGGATATCCGATTACAGAAAGGATTGATGTATCTTTCAGGGTTATGATGAACTGGTTGATTATGGAAGGAATCATCACTCTGAAGGCCTGAGGCAGGATTACGCACTTCATACTGGTGCCATAGGTAAGGCCCAGGGAGCGGCTTGCCTCCATCTGACCTTTATCTATACTCTCGATTCCGGCACGGAAGATCTCGGCCATGTAGGCACCGCAGTTCATAGCCAGGGCTATGGTACCGGCCTGCAGGGCAGGAAGCCGGAAGCTGGTGAAGCCTATCATCTTAAATGCCTGGGGCACACCGAAATAGATAAAGAATGCAAGTACAATAAGAGGAACACCACGGATAGCATCTACATAGACAGTTCCGATAATATTCAATACCCTGCTGTGGCTTACGTTCATAAGGGCAAAGATAAGTCCTATTATCATGGCAAAGATAAGCGCCAGGACTGTCAGCACCAGTGTATAGCCCAGGGCTCTGAGCAGCATTGTAGAATAACTCTGTAGGATAGATATCATCCGCAGTACTCCTTTCAGAAAAAAAAAGCCAGAGCCCTCCGGAAGGAAAGCTCTGGCATTATGTAACAATAATTACTTAAGATATTTGTCCAGGATGGCCTGATACTTGCCGTTTGCCTTGATATTCTTGAGGCCGGCGTTGAACATATCCAGAAGCTCCTGGTTAGCCTTGTTCATGATTGCGAAGCCATAAGGTGCACCTTCGCTCTCCATTCCAGCAGGAATCTGGAGTTTGAGGCCTGCATTCTTGATGTTGTCAGCAATGATAGGTGTATCCTCTACACATGCAGCGCTGTTGCCCAGTACAACGTCGTTGTACATAGCTGGGGAATCATCAAATACAGTAACCTTATAGCCATACTTGCTCTGCAGTGACTTAGCAAAGTCTGCACCAGCTGTTCCGTTCTTGACAGCTACGTTCTTACCCTTCAGGTCCTCGAACTTGGAGATTTTGCTGCCCTTTGCAACTACGAATGTCTGTGTAGCAAGGAAGTAACCTTCGGAGAAGATCCAACCCTTGTCAATGCGCTCCTGCTTGATTGTAGCACCGGCGATAAGACCGTCTGCCTGTCCAACCTGTACAGCTGCGATACCAGCATCCCAGCCAAGGGACTGGAGGTCATACTTGAAGCCCTGGTCAGCAGCAACTGCAGCAAGGATATCAACATCAATACCTACGAACTCATTCTTATCATTGGTATACTCGAATGGTCTGAATACTGTATCAGTAGCAATAATCCAAACCTTCTCTCCAGATGCCTTCTCTTTGTTACCGCCTGCAAAGCACATACCAGCAACAAGAAGAAGAATCATTGCAAACAATAAAAGTTTCTTCATCTTTTTCTCCTAAAATATTTGTATATATGATATATGGGAAAAGGAATAACGTCAATGGCAGGAGAGTTCAAAGGCTATCTGGCAGCTCTTGCCTGGCTCCAGAGTTCCAGTCTGACCGAAGGCGTAAATAAGGGTGGAAAGGTACTGATTCCCCTCGTGGAATATGTTCCGGTAGGTGAATTTGCTTACCCGGTCCGAGGTGATGGTGACAGTTCTGGCTTTATCCTCGAACTCAATTCCCTTCTCCATCATCCGCGGATGGAAAATGTTGGCATCGCTGGAAAGAGTCAGATTGAAGCTTACACAACCACCGATATTTATGGGCAGACCGCCAATATTGACAAGCTCGTACTTAACTGCTGTAAGGAAGTTGAAGAACTGGTAGGTCTTGATAATACGGACCGGTCCATTAGGAGTCTTATACCGGAAAGATAAAACCAGCTTTTTATTCTCCCTGTCATAGGTATCCACATCGTAGACTATTGAGGAAAAATCATCAAAGACTGCAGATGAGAGAGACTCTATGTCCCCACGGCACTTTGCGGGATCATACATGCCGTCACGGAATATTCCCGGGTACTGATTATCAGGACAGAAGCTGACATAGTTCCAGGCTGTGGGGATGTTGTCGAATTCAAAGATCATGCCTCCTGCCCTCTGGATATAAGCGTTGCATGTATCGCCCTGATAAAGGTACTGTTTGTAGCCCCTCAGCTTGAAATCCGCCTTGACAAGGGAAGAAATGAAGGTCTCCTGGCTCCTGGACAGCTTCTCTGATGTTATGAAACAGCTGTAGGCCTTGCGGCTTGCGCTGCAGGTGAAGGCAGAGAAATACCCCTGGCCCTTCCAAAGCTCATCAAGAGCACTTTTCTTTTTATATTTATCGCCACGGATTGAATTAGCCAGAGTCTGCACATAGATCATCTTGGCATAAAGGTTGTCCAGCTCTTCTGAGCTAAGCAGCACCTTCTTGCAGATATTCCTGCTCTGGAAATATTCACGGGCTATCTCCGGCTCCCCCTTGAGGTACTGGGATGGGGATATAAGCTCAATTGCCTTGTTTGTAGTTATAAGCCTGAAGAACTCATCCAGCCAGACCAGATCCAGGGATGGGATATTCTTGCGGTCGAAGAAAAGGGAGACCACAGGATCTTTGCCCTTGATCTGAAGCAGCTTCTGGACAAACTCTTCCGGAGTCATAGCCTGGGCATTCTCCAGCAGCTTGTCTGCCAATGGGAAGATAGTGATTATCTTTCCCTGGTCCTCGGTCATGGAGACATGATAGTCGGGAACCCGGTACCCTGCCGGGAAGAACATGGCGGACTTATCCAGAAATACATATTCTATTCCACAGCTTTTCAGGCTGCTGATAAGGGAGTTGTCCCAGCTGGTGCTGTCTATTCTGCAGCCCTTAGGCTTTTTCATGAAGCGCATGCGGATTGAGGTGGTAAGGGCATCTATCTGGCCTATGCGGTCGTTGTTCTGCAGCAGTGGAAGATAAGGCTCATAATAGGCTCCGCCCAGAAGCTCCACCTGCTTGTTCTTCTTCATTATCTCGGAAATAAGGCTTAAGACCTCGGTGTGCTCCTCTTCAAGCCATTCATACCAAAGGCCGGAGAAATAGAGCACTATGGGAATTGAGGGATGTCCATATAGAATCTGAAAAAATGGACGATAGAAAGAATTGTACTCAGACAGAAAAGAATTGCCGGAAATCTGACTAGGCAAATTTCCGGACAATCCAACAATAAGCTTCAAAAATGCCTCTTAAATAATTTATTTAGAAGCCCTTAAATCAACAATACACTTGGCAGGACAGGAAGCACATGCAGTATCCCGTTCTCCAGTCTTGGAGTAATCAATGGTTGCGAGGAAGTTGTCTACGACAAAACCACCCTCTGGAGACTTCTTCTCACACATTTTACAACCAATGCAGCCAACTTTGCAAGCTTTTTTTACAGCCGGTCCTTTGTCGTGGCTGTTGCAGTCTACAACGTGGCTTGCGGAGTAAGGAATCATCCGCATTGCATGGGTAGGACAAACCTTGGTGCAGGCACCGCAGGAGATACATTTGTCCTTGTCCACCTGAACCAGACCTGTACCTGTCTTGGAGATAGCCCCGGCCGGGCAGACCTTGATACAGCTTCCGAATCCCAGACAGCCGTACTTACAAGCCTTGTAGCCCTGGAACATAGCAAAGGCTGCGTTACAGTCCTCAATACCCTTGTAATTCATAGCCTTTACAGCATTCTCGTTGTCGCCGCGGCAATGGCAGTGGGCAATCATCTTCTCGGCGTTGAGGTCGATGGCAACTCCCATGATCTCTGCAATCCTGGCAGCAGACTTGGCGGCACCCGGTGCACACTTTGTAAGCTCTGTGACAGAACCGTTGAAGATAGCCTCGGCATAGCCGGAGCAGCCTGCGAAACCGCAGGAACCGCAGTTATATCCAGGAAGAGCGGCCTCAAGAGCCTCAAGCTTCTCGTCCTTTTTAACAGCAAAGTGCTTGGCAGCAATGGAAAGGCCTGCTCCGAAGAGAGCTCCCAGTGCTGTTACGATAATACAAGCAAAAATTATATTCTGTACCATATCTCTACCCCGCTCAACCTATAAGATTGTTCAGCAATGCTGCGTCGAATGCCATGAAAGCCAGAGCCATAAGGCTTGCTGTGATGAATGCGATAGGCACACCCTTGAATGGCTTTGGAATATCGGTGTCTGCCAGCTTCTCGCGGATACAGGACATAAGAACGATAGCCAGAAGGAATCCAAGACCAGCTGCCATGCCGGCAACAAAGCTCTCGATTGCATTGTAATTCTTACCTACTGCGATGATTGCAATACCAAGTACTGCACAGTTTGTTGTGATAAGCGGAAGGAAGATTCCCAGGGATTTGTACAGGGAAGGTGAAACCTTGCGCACTACCATCTCTACAAACTGAACCAGAGCAGCGATAACCAGAATGAAGGTGATGGTCTGGAGATAGGTAAGACCGAATGGAACCAGAAGGAAATGCTGGATGCACCATGTAGTCAGGGAAGCTACGCTGGTTACGAATGTAACGGCGAATCCCATTCCGATGGCAGATTCATAATCCTTGGATACTCCGATGAACGGACACATACCCATGAACTGGTTAAGGATGAAGTTGTTAATGAAAACATAAGTAATGATAATTCCAATAAATGTCATCTTCTACCCCCTTATTTCCTTCCTTCCTTATACTGGAAGAACGCCTTGAGAAGGCCAAGCACCAGAAGAGCTCCGGCTGGGAATGCGATGACTCTCATAGGAGCAATTGAGATGACAGGAACTGTGATTACACAGCCTGGAAGTGTAATTGTACCGGATCCCAGCACCTCTCTGATCAGGGCTATAAGGGTAAGAGCCAGTGTGAAGCCCACACCCATTCCCAGACCGTCCAGGATGGAAGGAAGAACCTTGTTCTTGTTGGCGAATGCCTCGGCACGGCCAAGGATGATACAGTTTACTACAATCAGCGGTACGAAGACACCCAGTGCTGCATAGAGAGCTGGGGCATATGCCTCCATAACCATCTGTACGATTGTTACGAAAGATGCGATTACTACGATGTATGCCGGGATTCTCACATTGTCTGGAATGAAATTCTTGAGCAGTGAGATAAAGATGTTTGAGCATACAAGTACGAAGATTACACCTGCGCCCATACCCAGAGCATTGATAACCATTGTGGAGGTTGCCAATGTAGGACAGAGACCAAGTGCGATAACAAATATCGGGTTTTCTTTGAAAAGACCCTTGGTGAATTCCTTAATCACTTCTGGCCTCCTAATTTCTTAGCAAATTCGCTGCCATACTCAAGTGCCTTAGATACACCGGTGAATGTGATGGTTGCACCAGTCACTGCATCGGCATCTGCGCTCTCAAGCATAGTCTTCTTCACAGGAACCGGCTTGTCTGCACCGGTGCCCTTGAACTTATTCATATATTCTGCGTTCTCAGCCTTCTTTCCAAGACCTGGGGTCTCGGCATCTTCCATAAGCTTGGCATCGATGATCTCGCCATTGGTCTTGAAGTTCGCAAGGATGACCAGATTTCCGCCATAGCCCATGCTTGTAAGGCTCATGATATAGTTGGTGACTTTTCCGCCGTCAGTGACAGGGAAATAGTAGTTCACGCCAGCTCCGTCCCCTTCCACTCTCTCACCTATAGTTCCAGCCTTGTTGATCACAGAGAGGGCATCAAGCTCGGCCTGTGCCTTGGAAGCTGCAATCTGTGGTGCTGTGATTCCGTTTACAAGAGCAAGGACAAATGCTGCTACCAGACAGATGACTGCAAGCTTTACAGCGATGATAATAACATTTTTCATTTCTTTGCCCCCTTCTTTACAGGCTCAACTCCGAACACTCTGGTCTTGCTGAATCTGTCGATCAGCGGAACAGCCATGTTCATAAGTACGATAGCCAGGGAAACGCCTTCTGGGAAGGATCCATAGAACCGGATGAGGAATGTGAGGAAACCGCAACCGATACCGAAGATGATCTGTCCCTTGGAGGAAAGAGGTGTGGTGACCATGTCGGTAGCCATGTAGATGGCACCCAGCATAAGACCGCCGGAGAGCAGGTTGAACAGCACGTCGCCTGTAAAGAGGCTGTGTGTGAACTTAAGTCCTCCGAACACCCATGTGAAAACTGCGAAAGTAAGCAGGTATGCACCAGGAATCTCCCATGTGATGACCTTGCGGTACAGCAGGTAGATGCCGCCCAGGATAAGGAGCAGAGCAGAAACCTCGCCGATACAGCCGGAGATATTTCCAAGGAAGAGATCCATGTAGCCTACTTCGTAGCCAGCCTGTTTCATATATTCGATAGGACCGGATACAGAACCGGTGAAGTCCATCATTCCAGTCTTTACAAATCCTAACGGAGAAGCGCCACCTACGGCATCGATGGTGGCAAAGTTTGTGCATGGAGCACTCCATTTGGTCATGTAGCTTGTCCAGGAGAAGAATACAAAAAGTCTTCCGCCCAGGGCTGGGTTCATCCAGTTGCATCCCAGTCCGCCGAATGCCCACTTGACTACGAGCATTGCGAAAAGTGAAGCAAGGAACGGAATGAACAGAGGAACTGCAGGAGGCATGTTGTAACCAACCAGAAGGCCGGTGAGCACTGCAGAATAGTCTGCCAGGGTAAACTTCTTGAAGACCTTGCACATGATATATTCGCCAAGCACTGCACCGATAATGGATACAGCGATAACGACAAGTGCTTTGATTCCGAATACAACTACACCCCAGATACCTGCAGGAATCAGTGCGATGATCACATCCAGCATGATCCGTGAGGTTGAATCGGGATGATGGAGATGCGGGGAGCTTTCAATTATAAAATTATTGTTCATATTCAACCCTTCTTTGGTGGCTTTGGTGCCATTCTCTTTCCAAGTCTGAAGCCCTGGACAAGCGGAATATTTGCCGGGCAGACAAATGCACAGCAACCACACTCTTTACAATCCATCAAGTTCAGCTTAAGAGCATCTGCATACTTTCCGGAATTGATCTTCTTGAACAGCTTTGTAGGCTGAAGTCCGATAGGACATGCCTTGAGACAGCGTCCGCACTGGAGGCAGGCTGTCCGCTGGCCCTTCTTGGCCTCTTTTGCAGAGAGAACCAGGATTCCGGATGTTCCCTTGATAACAGGGGTATCCAGGTCGCTGAATGTGAATCCCATCATAGGGCCGCCCATGATCAGCTTCACAGCGTCGTCGGTGAATCCGCCGCACTGCTCCACCAGGTCGCCCACTTTGGTTCCTACCTTGACCAGGTAGTTGCCAGGATTCTTGATTCCGCCGCCTGTTACAGTGACTACTCTCTCGTACAGCGGCTTGCCGAGGGCTACAGCCTCGTATACAGCATTAACTGTTCCAACGTTGGATACAACTGCGCCGATAGCGATAGGAAGCTTTCCAGAAGGAATCTCCTTGTCAATAACAGCCTTGAGAAGCTGTTTCTCGTCGCCCTGTGGATATTTGAGCTGCAGCGGAACAATCTCGATGTCTCCGCCGTTCTTTTCAGCAAACTCTGTCATCTTCTGGATTGCATCGGGCTTGTTGGCCTCGATTCCCACAAAGATTTTAGGAGCGTTGATAGCTTTTGCGATAATTCTCATACCGGTGAAAAGCTGCTCTGTCTTCTCCAGCATAAGTCTGTGGTCTGCTGTCAGGTAAGGCTCGCACTCAACACCGTTGATAACCAGGGCATCAACCTTGGAATCAGGCGGAATGCTGTATTTTACATTCACAGGGAATGTAGCTCCACCAAGACCTACAATACCAGCAGCTGCAATCTTGTCCACGATTTCCTTCGGGGTAAGCTTTTCCCAGTCCGATGGCTCGAACTTAACCTCGCCCGGTTTGAAATCCTCAGCTGTCTCCACAACAACTGCCTTGGTCTTCATTCCGCTTGCCAGGTAGATATCCTTGATCTCCTTGACAACACCTTTTACTGAACAGTAAATGTTAGCAGAAATAAAGCCGGCAGCCTTTCCGATAAGCATACCTTCGTTTACTTCGTCCCCTACCTGTACTAAACATTCAGCAGGAGCGCCGATATGCATGGACATAGGGAATATCAGAGTGCCCTTAACCTCCGCATTGCGGATGGCTATAGCATTTGACAGTTCCTTATGGCCCGCAGGATGTACACCACCTTTTGAAAAAGTTTTCATGCCGTTTACCATTTTCTCCTATTAAGAAGTATTATTAATTTGTTTAGTTTCATAACATCATATCCAGATTTGAAGAAAAGGTAAACTGGGTAGACGATTATTTTTGGGTACCATAAAATTGTAAAAAATGATAAAATCAAGGTATGACTAAAGGAAAAAACATATTCAGGCCTATTGCCTTTGCTGTCTCAGCAGGCTGCATAGTCCTTACCATGATAGACTGCCCACGGCACAAGGAGCTTTTCTCTTATTTCACCATCCAGAGCAATGTCATGTGCCTTATCGTCCTGTTCTGGAACTTGAGGAAGGAGCCTCCGGCCCTGATGCGGGGGCTGGCAACTGTGTGCATAACCCTTACCTTTCTGGTTTATCACTTTATGCTGCGGCCGGATAGCCTGGCCTTGAACAATCTGGGAAATATAAAGAACATGGCCACCACATTTGCCCATTACCTGGTGCCGGCATGCGTGTGGATCGATTACCTGTTTTTCTCACCCAAGGGGCAGATGCGGCTCTCCTACCCGCTCAAATGGCTATGCTATCCCCTGCTCTACCTGGCCTATATACTGCTGGTCTACAAACCTTTAGGAGGCACTTTCATAGTGGATGGCAAGCTCTGCAGAGTTCCCTACTTCTTCTTTGATGTCGAAGTTCTTGGGGCCGGAGGCGTAGCAGTCTGGTGTCTGATTCTGGCCGCAGGATTCCTTGCCCTCTCCTATCTGTTTTTACTTCTGGATAAGCTTCTGTCTCGTTGACTATATTTTTTAATTATATTATACTGAAAAGTTAGAGAAGTGGAAATCACAGTGGAAAAGACACCCGAAATCTTGCGTCAGGAAGCAGTCAACTATATCAATATAGGCGACCTGGAGAAGGCTGAAAAGAACTTCAAGCTCCTGCGCACCTTGGATATGTCCGACGAACGGGTGAAGACCGACACCATGTACACAGGCTTCTGGCTTTCCAGGAAACTCAAGTACAGGGAAATCGAGGACCACTACAAGAGAGGGATTTTCTTACTCCGGCAATGGAAGGTGTTCCAGGATTTCATAAAGGACCGGGAACGGGATGAAAAGGTCTATTCTGCCATTAAAGCCAGAGTATTCAGCCAGGCGCTGTACAGTTTCTCCAGATTTGCCAGCGAATCCAGGATTTCGGATTCTGCCACCCTGTTCAACATAGGGGTGTGCTATAAAAATATTGGCAACTACATGGAGGCAATACGGAATCTGGAGGCGGCCAACACCAAGAAGAACAGCGATGCCGCAGTTCTTGCCGAGCTGGCTGACTGCTATGAGATGGTGAACGAGACCAGGATGGCCAGGGTGTTCTTCAGGGAAGCCTTCTATATCGATCCACAGAAGGTGGATCTGGACAATCTGGAGTCCGGAATGATCCACCAGCTTGCTGATCTGCTCAGGGGCATGGGATATGCCGGGGCAGAGCTGAAGGAATGGATTCCAGTATACGGGGTGCTGAAAGGAGTATTCGATATCAAGAGGGAACTCCGGCCGCTGGAGACAGCGCAGCTCAAGCAGTCTATAGTGACCTTGGAGACAGCCCTGAATGACGAGGAAAACAAGGAGCTGAACATCCCCAGGCTTATAAACCGGTATTTCTGGCTTATAGATTTTTATGACATAATTGGAAATGACAGCGGTGCAAGAGAAAACACGCTGAAGAAAATACGGGATTTAAACCCGGCGGTATACGAACTTTATACAATTTGATATATGGAGAGAACTGAAATGGATTCAAACATTATTGACAAAATAAGCCATCTCCTCAATGAGGAAAAATGGACCCGTGCTGCAATAAGCAGCTTTTCTGTGTCTAACTTCGAGGAGCTGGACAGCATAATCAAAGAGATTGCTGACGACGAGACAAAGGAAGCAGTTCTCCAGAACTGCGAGGAGCATCTTGCTCATAACAAGAACAGCATCGTAGGACTGTATATCTCTGGAACACTCACCCTCTCCAAGAACAAGCTGGACGATTCCAATATGCTGCAGCTTATCTCGCTGTTCACCGATGCCAGTAAATGGAATGTGGCAGAGACTCTGTGCATTAAAATGCTCACTTTCGGAGACAACAAGTCTGCTCTTAAAATCCTGGCCGACTGCTATAAGGAAGAAGGACAGGAAGATAAGAAGATTGCCACATGGGAGCGGATTATCCAGGTTGACCATGAGGAGACTGATATAGTCAAGGCTCTGGCCGAGAAGTATGAGGCCGACGGAGATAAAGCTAAAGCCATAAGCTATTACAAGAAGGCAATTCTCCGGTATTCACAGAAAAAGCTCTATAACAACATAAAGGAAATCTGGACCAAGCTCTTAGAAATAGCACCTGACGACCTGAACTTCTTCCACTACTTCCTCAAGAAGATAGGAAGAACTATCCAGCCCGAGAAGATCGCTATACTTATGGACGAGCTATATAGGCACTACAAGAACCTTAAGGACTGGGACCATGCCATCGGTATGCTCAAGGAGATAATTGCCCTGAACTTCAAGGGAGAGGAAGTCAGAAACGAGATCATTGAGTGCTACACTGCAAAATACGGCGCCCTGCCCCACTTCCAGAATGCTCTTAACGACTCTAACTTATCCCAGAGCTGGAGACCTCTGAATGACGCTATAAGCGACTTTGAGAAATATATCGACTTTGCGAAGGGCAACTTTGTATTGCATAACGACTGGGGAATCGGCCATATCAAGGCAGTCAATGACGAGTTCATGACCATCGACTTCTTCAACATGGATACAGGAAAAACCATGAAGGGCAAGGAGATGAAAGTGAATGAGAACACTCTCTCCATCCTGCCTAAGGATCATATCTGGGTTATCAAGTGCACACACAAGCTTTCTGAACTCAAGGAAATGGTCAAGCAAGACGTCAAGGGAACACTCAAGACTATAATCAAGAGCTTTGACAACTGTGCAGACAAGAAACTGATCAAGAAAGAACTTACCAGGAAGATCAAGACAGAGGGTATCCTGAACGAAAAAGAGTGGGCATCATGGTCTCATGTGGCCAATGATATTCTTGACAAGGATCAGGATTTTGGAGAGGTTCTTGGCAAGAAAGGCTTCTACGAAGTGATGTTGAACCAAATATCACCAGAAGAAAAAATGTTGACAAAGTTCAAGAATCAGAAGAGCTTCTTTGACAAAGTTGATGTTTATCAGACTTATTTAAAGAAAAAAGATTTAAAGAAAAATGAGTCTTATAACGAGATGCTTGACTATTTCTACAATGTCTACAGAACCACAGGAACTCTTGGAGAAAAGGTAAGCAGCTGGCTTATCCTGGACAACACAGACAGCAGTCCATCCGAATCCTTCACCGAGTTCTACGGACAGATTCAGGATGTGGCTGAGACATTCAGTGAGATTCCAGAAAAACAGACATTGCTGAGGGATGCTTTCCTGAAAAAAATCAAGGAAGCTGTCCCAGACTGGCCAGACATCTACTGTACCCTCTTCCCATACAATCTTGACTCCTTCATCCCTGACACCCTTATTGCGGAAGGCCATGGGGATAAAATCAAGGATGTATTCAAAAAGATCCTGGACAAATACAAGGCTAATAAAAATCAGTTTGTATGGATATGCGAGCATGAGGATGCCTATCCAATCATCAAAGATATCATGCCGGATCAGGAAAAAATCATCACCGAGATGATCTGGCTTCTGGATACCACCAACCGGGATATTGCAAACAAGAACAAAAAGAATTCTGTGGACGACCAGAAGATAAGCAAGAAGATTGAACAGTATCTCTTCGCCCCTCTGGACAAGAAGAAGAAAGATAGCGGAAACAGAATCGTTCCATTTATCCTGGATGTGGACAAGAAGAACGCAAAGCAGATGCTGTTCAGGCTTGAAGGTATTGCCGGCTTGGACTATAAGATTCTGGATGGCATCAAAAATCAGCTTAAGGACAAGTATCCAGACCTTATTATGGAGACAGAACAGCCTCTGGAGGTTGTATACAGCAGCGGACTTATTGTCACCCAGTCTGGCCTGGACAAGAAACAGGAAGAGCTTAAGTATATACGCGAGGTGGAGATTCCAAAGAACTCCAAGGAGATCGGTGAGGCTATCGCCCGTGGAGACTTGAGCGAGAACGCCGAGTACAAATATGGAAAAGAGAAGCAGGAGCAGCTCAACATCGCTGTAGGCAAACTGACAGAAGATATCAGCAACGCCCAGGTGTTTGACAAAGCCAACCTGAACCTGGACAAGGTTTCCTTCGGAACCAAGGTCACCCTGCTCAACATGGATACAAACCAGAAAATTGTTTATACAATTCTCGGACCATGGGAGTCAGATTCAGACAAGAATATCATCTCTTATCAGGCTCCATTGGCCGATGAGCTGATTGGCGCAGAAAAAGATGAAGAACTGCACTTTGAGATAAATGGAACAAAGCACAATATCAAGGTGCTTTCCATCGAGGCATCAGAGCTTATCTGATGCCTTGCTCCTGCGGTGCAGCCACTGCATGAAAAGAGCATTAAGTCCCAGCACTCTATAAAGGGTCAGAACCACTGCTGCAAATACTGCGCAGGAAGCCAGGAAAGCACCCAGATATCTCAGGCTTAATCCATTGTGCCACCATGCACTGCAGAAATGAAGATATATAAGGACTGGAATCATACCTGCGGCAACAGCGGCAAGTATACGGAGCAGTTCCCGCCCCATTCCACGGATTGAAAGATTTTTGGAATGAAGCTTAATATCTGCCAGCATAAAGCAGGTTCCCAGTGTAAAGGATATTGTATTTGCCCAGGCAAGGCCTGCAACCCTCAGATGGGTCTCCTTAAGCCAAAGAGAAAGAAGCACATCCATAGCTGCACATATGACAGCAAAGAAGAATGGTTTCCTATAGTTGTTCAAGGAATAGTAATACCTCTGGATAAAGTTGAAAGCTCCGGTACCCAGAAGACCCCAGGCATAACCCTGAAGTACAAAGCCTGCCATAGCGGTGTTTTCAACTGTAAAGGAACCCCGCTGCATTCCTATGGATATAATATCGTACCCAAGGAAATACATTATGACAGATGAAGGAATAAGAAGTCCCATCAAGGAGACAATACCTGTTGTAAGAGTATCTGTAAGCTTATCAATCTGCCCGGTGGCCCCCTCTTTGCTCATCTGGGGAAACAGCACCGTTGTGATCGATGCAGAGAAAATGCCGAAAGGGAGCTGCCAGAAAACCAGGGCATAGCTTATGGCAGAGGAACTGCCTGTCTCAAGGCCCGAGGCAAACCGCATGGCAATCTGCTGATTTATTGCAAATATACAGGATGTGGCCAATACCGGAAACCAGTTGACCATTATCCGCTTGAATTTTTCATTCTTAAAATCAAAAGAGAGCTTGAAGTCATATCCCAATTTCTTAAAAAGTGGACATTGGAACAGTATCTGAAGCACACCGCCGGCAAGGACACCTACCGCCATAGAATAGACACCCATGCTCTTATGGAGGCACATTATGCTGAGTATGACAGCAATGGAGAAAAGAATCGGAGTCAGGGCCGGTATAGTAAAATAGTTATGGACATTAAGCACAGCAAGCAGTACAGCACTGATTGAGATAAGAAGGATGTAACTGATGAACCAGCGGAAAAGGGATACAGCCAGCTCCTGCAATTGGGGGTCGGCAAAATCAAGAAGCACCTTGTTCACAAGAAAATCAGAAAAAATGATAGAGAGTGTACAAAGTGGAATAAGCACTGCGACCTGGAAGGCCATGATGTTGCGCACAATCTTCCGTGTAACAGAATGGGGCTCCTTATTGGCCAAGGAACCGGCCAGAACTGGGATAAAGGAAGAAGAAAGTGCTCCCTCAGCCATAAGTTTCCTAAGGTTGTTGGGAATATTGAATACTGCGTTGAGCACGTCTGCCTTTCCAGAGCCGCCGAACACAGCACCTATAAGGACAATCTTCACAAAGCCAAGGATTCTGGAGAGCATGGTGCACATCATTACAGAAACTGTGCTAAGACCTCTGCGTCTGTTTTCGTTACTCTTCTCTGCTTCCACCTGTGTACCTGCTTAAAAAGTCTTTCTTGAAAGTCTCAAAACAATCTTCATCTATGCTCTTTTTAATATCTTCAACCAGGTTATACATGAACTGGAGATTGTGGATAGTGGCCAGCATAGGCCCCATAATCTCATTGGCCTTGAACATCTGGCGCAGGAATGCCCTGGTGTAATGCCGGCATGTGTAGCAGCTGCAGCCCTCCTCTATCGGAGAAAAATCTGTCGCAAACCGCTCTTTCTTCATAGCAAGGAGCCCGTCATGAGTGAACACTGCACCGTTCCGTGCAATGCGGGTGGCATAGACGCAGTCCAGCATATCAACACCATCCTCGAAGGCCTCAAGCATATATTCAGGAGTTCCCACGCCCATAAGATAGTGGGGCTTGTTCTCATCCAGGTGCTCACAGGTATAGGCCAGGAAATCCCTGAAAACAGCAGGTTCCTCCCCTACTGAAAGACCACCTATGGCAATGCCGGGAAGATCAAGGGAATTTATAAATTCTGCACTCTCTTTCCGCAGGTTCTCGAAGAAGTTGCCCTGCACTATGCCGAAAAGATTGCCTCCCCACTGATCTTTGCAGCGGAGCCATTCTTCTTTGCACCGCGCTGCCCATCTGTGGGTTATCTCCATGGCCTTTACAGCATCTTTCTCTTTTATTCCCGGCGCTGTACATTGATCCAATGCCATGAGTATGTCGCTTCTGAAACCGCACTGCAGCTGAACAGCCAGCTCAGGAGTAAGCATGTGGTAGGAGCCGTCGATATGAGAACGGAAATACATACCCTCCTCCTTTATCTTGCGGAAAGGAGCCAGAGAGAAAATCTGGAAACCGCCGGAATCGGTAAGTATATTATGAGGCCAGGAAGTGAACTGATGCAGTCCCCCCGCCTGCTTTATAACCTCGATTCCAGGACGGAGATAGAGATGATATGTATTACCAAGTATAAGCCGATAGCCCATATCCGACACATCCTGATGCTTAATAGCCTTTACGCTGCCATTGGTCCCCACAGGCATATACACAGGGGTCTCTATTGTGCCATGAGGCAATACTATGCGGGTGCGGCGGGCTTTAGATTTTGTACTTTTCTTAAGTATTGTGAATTCCATTTCTCTCTATCTTTAAGTATCGGCATTTTTAAGCATAATTAGACTTAAAACAATAAATGTGATAAGAGCTCCCCAGGCTCCGGCCAGCGGCGGAATGTATCCCATCTTTGCAAAGAGCATGAGCACCATCTGCAGGATATAATAGCCTGCCGCAATTATCATACTGGAAAGAAGGCTCATAAGAAGCACATTCTTTCTGAACTTTCCGGTAAAGGATATAGATATAAGAGCTACGATAAGAGGTGTGAAGGTAAAGGAGAACCGCTTGTAATACTCGGTCAGCGCCTCACGGTATGGCAGGCCTGCCTTCTGCAGAGCCTCTATCCAGGCCTTCGCTGTCTCCCTCTCCATCTCTTCCACATTCCGGGAGATATTCCGGAAAGAATCGGGGGGCTGGTCATAGGATTCGTCCACCAGCATTTTCTGCTGTGTCATGGCATAGAGGTTTTTCTCCGGATCCCACTTGAACTTGACCACATTATGGAAAACCCAGCATTTGTCATCTTCGCTCCACTCCCCCACATTGGCATCCAGGCGGACAGGCCAGCCGGAACCGTCGTTCTCGGTTATAACCACATTGGAAAGGACCTGTTCTGTATCGTTGTAATAATCAGCATGGTAGATGCGGTTATGAGGATGGTCTATGATTGTGACATTGGAATTGTTATAGTCACGCTGGCTGTTCAATAGATTATAGGTCAGCTCTCCTTTCTCCCTGTAGGTCCTGATGACCACTTTCTCCTCAAAATAGAAGGAACCGGTGCTCAGCAGCACACCGATAAGGATGAAGGGAAATACAAACTTGTAGAGGGAAACGCCGCATCCGAATATAGCGATAAGCTCGTTGTTGGCATAGAAGTTTCCCAATGTATAGGCGATGGAGAAAAGGACAGAGATAGGGAGGGAGAACACCACACACTTAGGGAAATAGAGCATTGCCACCTGCAGAATCTGCCTCAAGGCAACTCCGTTGTTGATATAGCGCCACAGGTTAGAGAAAATATCAAGGAGCTCCAGGATAAGGACAAAGAAGAGGATGGAGGAGACGAGATAGCGGAAGAAATAGCCCATGGACATTTTGTACAGCAGCTTCATCGTCTTACAAACCTCACAATATAGAGCACCAGTGCTATGAATAGAATGACAAAGTTAGGGATCCACATAGCCATGAAAGAGTTAATGTCGCTCTTGATTCCAATTGTATGCCCTGCAAACATCAGACACCAATAGAAAAGGGAGAACAGAAGCCCTATTCCAAAGCCTACAGTACGGCCGCTCCGCTTTGAGAAAAGGCCGGCAGGGAAAGCAAATAGGACAAAGCAGAGGCAGGAGAATGGCAGGGAAAACTTCTTATAGAATTCCAGCTTGTGGATCTTGTAATTCCGGTCTGTGTTCTTCCCGTAATAGACTTCGCCATAAACATTCAGCTGGCTCCGTATATTGTCTTCCAGTGCTGTTTTATCATCTGATGCAGTGGCAAAGAACCAGTCGCTGATGGCCTGGATTATACTGGGGCCCATATAAGCAAGCTGGCTGGCTTTGTCGGCCTGGAAATCATTATCCATCTTCTTCAGCCTGTCATACACATCCACAGTACTCATTTCCCGGGGGCCCAGAGTCCGCACAGAAGATGACATGTTGGCCAGCAGTATGTTGTATTCCATCCGCTTTGCTGTGAAATAATCGTAGTCTGAGCGCTTTTTCTGGTCGCTCACATGGCTGAAAACATTGCGGAGCTCAAGGGAGATGACACCGGTGCCTGCCCCTTTCACATCGCTTAAGAACTGGGCTGTGTCGGCAGTGATCACCCGCCGGTTTCCGTCCTTATCCTTGTCCAGAATCATGATATCGTGGATAACGTTATCCTTGATATCACCTGTGACAATGACTGTATCCAGATATTCCTTGACCGAATATGGAACCAGCTCCAGAGCCGGGTTGGAATAGATGAGCTCACGGTAGAGCTTGGTATATTTGATAGTGCCGTAAGGCATCAGATAGTCATTTATATAGAATGATGAAACTGAGAAGACAATTCCCAGCACAATAAGGGGATAAAAAATCTTTATATGCCGGATTCCCAGGGCCTGCATAGCCAGAATCTCGTTGTCGGATGAAAGGCGGCCTACAGTCATAAGACAGGCAACCAGGGCTGCAAAGGGGAACGAAAGGGAGATCATGGATGGCATGAAGTAGACCAGCAGCATGACCACATCTTTGAAGGGCACATGCTTTTCCAGTATTTTCTCTGCAAGGAACAGAATCTGGTTGACAAAGAAAATAAAGAAAAAGAAGATAAAGCAGACAAAGAAAGAGAAAAGGAATTCTTTCCCTATATATCTGTAAATCCTAGAAGAAGACCCCATTATCTCCTATACTCCTGTGGAACCGAACCCTCCGGCACCACGGTCGGTGGCATCAAGCGAGTCTGACATGGCAAACATGCCGTGGGTCACCGGTGCTATGACCATCTGGGCAATCCTGTCGCCCCTGCGGATCACAAAATCCTCGGAGCCCAGGTTTATCATTATAATTTTAACCTCGCCCCGGTAGTCGGAGTCGATGGTGCCGGGGGTGTTCACCAGGCTTATGCCATGCTTTATGGCCAGGCCTGAACGGGGACGTATCTGAGCCTCGTACCCTGCCGGCAGCTGGATGGAAAGACCTGTAGGAACCAGATACCGCTGACCCGGCTTAAGGACAATATCTTCCTGGATACAGGCCTTAAGGTCTGCACCAGCAGCCTCTGCCGAAGAGTATACCGGGAGAAAATCCTTATTCTCTGTCTTGCATATCACTTTTACAATTTCCATAACCAACCATCCAATTCAAAAAAGGGATATGCGGCTGCATATCCCCTTAGTTTATTCCGTTATATTCAGAATTATTCTTCGTCCTTTTTTTCTTTGTCGTCGAATCTTCTTCTGAATCCTCTGTCTCTGTCCCGGTCACGGCCGAAGCGCTCTGAGCGCTCCCGCTGCGGTTTCTCCTGCTTAGGCGGTACATAGGTAGGGTCGATAGCCTCGATATAGCTGAGGTTCATTCTTCCCATCCGGTCAATCTCAACCAGTTTCACTGGAATCTCCTGACCTTCCTTAAGGACATCGGTGACATTCTCTACCCGATCCTTGGATAGCTTGGAGATATGGCACAGACCTTCCTTTCCAGGGAGGAACTCGATGAATGCGCCGAAATCGGTGATCCGCTTAACTGTTCCGTTATATACCTTGCCTACTTCCGGCTTCTCTATAAAGCTTTCAACCAGCTCTTTTGCATAGAGTGCCTTCTCCAGGTTCTTTCCGTAAATCTTGACGTTGCCGAAATCGTCGATATCAACCTTGGACTCAGACTTCTCTGCAATGCTCTTGATGTTCTTTCCACCACTGCCGATCACAGCACCGATCTTGTCCACATCCACCTTGATCTGCACAATCTGAGGTGCGTTTGGAGAAACGTTTTCCCTTGGACCTGCAAGTGTGTTGCACATAACACCAAGGATATGCATTCTGCCCTCTTTTGCCTGATTCAGAGCTCTCTGCATAATCTCCTTGGAAACACCGGCAATCTTGATATCCATCTGGAAGCCGGTGATACCATCTTTGGTTCCTGCAACCTTGAAGTCCATGTCGCCGAAGTGGTCTTCCTCGCCCATGATATCGCTAAGGATAACTGTCTTCTCGCCTTCGGTGATAAGTCCCATTGCAATACCAGCAACTGGTTTGCGCATTGGAACGCCAGTATCCAGAAGAGCCAGAGTTCCGGCACATACAGTTGCCATAGAGGAGGAACCGTTGGATTCAAGAATCTCGGATACAACTCTGATGGTGTATGGGAATTCGCTCTTTGGAGGGAGCATAGCAGCCAGTGACCGCTGTGCCAGGTGGCCATGTCCAATCTCGCGCCGTCCGGTGCCGAGCTTTCCTGTCTCGCCTACGCAGAATGGTGGGAAATTGTAGTGGAGCATGAAGTTGGAATACCGCTTGTCGCCGTCGATATCGTCAAACATCTGCTCGTCGTCCTCTGTACCAAGTGTACAGGTGGAAAGTGACTGGGTCTCGCCTCTTGTGAAGAGGGAGGAACCATGGGTCATAGGAAGAACGCCGACCTCGCAGGTGATTGGTCTGATCTGAGTTGGAGTTCTGCCATCGCAGCGCAGGTTGTTCTCAAGGATAGAAGTTCTGAGGATCTTGTACTCAAGGTCTTCGAAAACTGCTCCGATCTTGCCGATCTCTTCCTCTGGAATCTCATCCTTGAAGTGGGCAATTGTATCAATCTTGACTGCTTTCTTGCCTTTGTTCCGCTCTATTTTGCTTGGAAGGAAGGATGCAGCCTTATACTTCTCGTATGCATAGTCCCATACTTTGTCATAGAAAGCAAAGCTCTCCTCTTCGGACGGAGGAATAGGAAGTTTCTCTTTTCCAGCCAGTTTTACCAGCTCTTCCTGTGCTGCACAGATCTCTGCAACCACCTTGCTTCCTCTGTCGATTGCCTCCAGCATTACATCCTCTGAAACCTCGTGGGCGCCGCCTTCAACCATGGTGATACCATCTTTGATTCCGGCAACCACAATCTCCATGTCAGCCTTCTCAATCTGCTCAAATGTCGGGTTGATGACATACTCACCGTTCAGATAGCATACTCTTACTGCAGCGGCTGGGCCGTTGAAAGGAATGTCAGAGATGCAGACAGCAGCTGATGCTGCTACCATTGCCACCACGTCTGGCGGGTTGATCTGGTCTGCGGATACTACGGTTGGAACAACCTGGATATCCCGTTTGAATGCTTTTGAGAAAAGAGGTCTTATAGGGCGGTCGATAAGGCGGGATACCAGAATCTCCTTATCCTTTGCCTTTCCCTCTCTCTTAAGGAAGCCGCCAGGAATCTTACCGGCAGCATAATACTTCTCGTTATATTCGACCTGCAGAGGAACGTAATCAAGCCCTTCTATTGTGTCCTCAGAGCAGCATACAGTTGCAAGGACTGCAGATCCGGCATAGGTTGCAAATACTGCACCATTAGCCTGCTTAGCCAGCTTACCAGTCTCAAGGGTAAGGTCCTGGCCGCCTACTTTAATTGTTACTTTTGGCATCAATAAATCCTTTGTTCTTTAGTTCTTTAGTTCTTTGAATTACTTTCTTAATCCAAGCTCTTTAATAAGCTCTCTGTACTTGTCAAGGTTTGTTCTCTTGAGGTACTTGAGAAGCTTTCTTCTCTGTCCGATCAGCTTGAGCATTCCTCTTCTTGAATTGTGGTCCTTTGTGTGAATCTTGAAGTGCTCGGTAAGCTCGTTGATCCGCTTTGTGAAAAGTGCGATCTGAACCTCTGTTGAGCCTGTGTTAGTCTCACTGCCACCGAATTTTGAAATAAGTTCAAGCTTTTCTTCTTTTGTTAAAGACATACATATCTCCTTTTAAATAAATTCCCACCCCACAGCCGTCTTTTCAGCCGTAATGGAGGCATTCCTATATTCTCCTCTGTCGTAAAGCCGCATACTGTAGCTTCCGGCAGGCGGTAAAACCTGTGTTGTGTCAGACCTGAGCATAGGGCTCTGGCAGCCTGAAATATCTATGGAATATCCAAATTCCATAATCTGTGGAAGAATGTTGAGTTCTCCCACCTGGATGAAGGTGCGGATCATGGTGCTCTTCACCGGCACGCCCGAATATCTGAACTCAGGCACCACCTGGACATCAACTCCGGTTCCTTCGAACATGGACACAATATCTGCACCGGTGGTATCGTTTCCACACCCGCATTTGAAATCATATCCTACAGCAATTTTTTTAAGCATAAGGTTTTCCCTTATGATAGAAAAGAATTGCCTACCTGACAGTTTAACAAAATCAGCGGAAAAGTCAATCAGTACCACAGTATCTGTTCCCAGCATCTGGAGGGCATTAACCTTCTGATGGAGCGTATAGATATCCCCCTTGAAACTGCCCTTGAAATAGAGTGCCGGATTAGTGCGGAAAGTGAATACTGCAGATTGTACTCCATTTCCCTGGGAAAGCACCTGGTTCAGAATCGCCATGTGCCCCTTGTGAATGCCGTCGAAAACCCCTACTGTTATGGCACAGGGTATACCGGCAAGAGGCTTTTTATCTATAAACTCTTTCCAGCTGTATATGTTCAATTCACACCTGCCGCAAACTCATAGTAGAGCCTGCCTTTCCGTTTTCCCACCATAGCGCAGAAATCGCCCTCCTCGTCAAAAAGGGCCTTGTATATCCCCTCCTGGATGAAAGGGGCGACCTTGGAAGAGAACTTTTTAGTAAACTCCCGCCCTGCTTTAAGCATATCTGCCTCGGTCCGGGGCATAACCTGGGTGGCCACCCCGCAGAGAGCCATCCCTTCCGATGCGGTCAGCAGCTTATAGGTACCTGGCTCAATGCCCTGGACCTTGAATGGACCGATGGCGGTGCGGTGAAGCTCTGTAAGATACCCTTTGGTGCCGCACATGGCAGCCAGGTCCCGGGCTATAGCCCTGATGTAGGTGCCTCCCGAGCATGTGACCCTGAAATGAAGATCCGGCTTCCCGTAATCAAGGATATCAAAGGAATAGATAGTCACCTTCTTGGCAGGAATATCCAGTTCAGCTCCCCGCCTTGCCAGCTTGTAGGCCCTCTTGCCGTCCACATGGACTGCCGAGAAGGAGGGAGGCACCTGCATCAGGTCGCCGGAGAAGGTGGATGCTGCCTTTGCCACGGCCTCCAGCTCCGGCACAGGAAGCCCCTGGCACAAAACCTTTCCGGTGGGATCCAGGGTATCGGTCTCCTCGCCGAAACGGAGGACAGCCTCGTAGACCTTGGGCATGTCGGCCATGTAGGTCATGAACTTGGTTATACGCCCTGTAAGAGCAAGAAGGAGGCCGTCGGCGAAGGGGTCCAGGGTGCCGCAGTGGCCCACACGCTTGTCACCGATATCCTTCTTAAGCTGGTTCATAGCCTGGAAGGAGGAGATGCCCGCTTCCTTATTCAAAAGTACAAAACTTGGAATCAAGAAAGAATTTCCTCAATCTTCTTGTTGATCTCAAAGCCTTCTTTAATTGAGTCGTCATAAACAAAGGTGAGCTTCGGGGTAAGGCGGGTCTGGATCTTCTTTCCCACAATACCCTGGATAAAAGGAGCTGCGCTGTTAAGCCCCTCCACGCTCCGCCGGGTAACCTTCTCGGACTCAAAGCCGGAGACAAATACTTTGGCCATGCTCAGGTCCGATGCACACTTGACCCGGTTTATGGAGACCATCCTGCTGATCCTTGGATCCTTCACCTTCCCGGTGAGGATAAGGGTGCTGATAATCTCCTGTATTACGCCTTCTATGCGCATAAGTCTATATTCTGACATTCAGTCACCTCAAAGCTTCCTTGCAATCTCTTTAATCTCGTAGACTTCGATGATATCGCCAACCTGGATATCGTTGAAGTTCTCAAGACCGATACCGCATTCAAAGCCTTTCTCAACCTCTTTGGCATCATCTTTGAACCGCTTGAGGGAGGAGATTTTGCCGTTGAAGATCTCAACATCATCCCGGTATACGCGGCATATAGAGTTGCGCTTGACGCTTCCGTCTGTAACATAAGCACCGGCAATAGTACCGACCTTTGGCACCTTGAATGTGTCCCGGACCTCCACAGTACCAATCTGCTCTTCCTTAAGCTCAGGTGAGAGCATACCTTCCATGGCTGCCTTGATATCTTCCTGGGCATGATAGATGACGTTATACCGCTTGATCTCCACTTTCTCCTGTTCGGCCAGCAGTGCTGCCTTGGCTGTAGGACGTACGTTGAAGCCTATGATGATAGCGTCGGAGGCAGATGCCAGGTTCACATCGTTCTCTACAATAGCACCTACAGATGCGTGGATTGTATGGAGACGTATCTCGCTGGTTGAAAGCTTTTCCAATGTATTCTTGAGAGCCTCTACAGAGCCCTGCACATCTCCTTTGATGATAACCTTGAGCTCCTGAACCTCTCCTTCCTGGATAGATGTATAGAGATTCTCCAGAGTGACTTTCTTAACATTCTTGGCTGCGCCGATTCTCTCCAGCTCCTGCCGCTTCTCGCCGATCTGACGGGCATACTTTTCAGATTCTGTAACCTGGAACGGGTCGCCTGCGTTAGGAAGACCTTCGAAACCCAGAATCTCCACAGGGGTGGAAGGACCTGCACTCTCAATCTTCTTGCCACGGTCGTTGAACATAGCCCTTACTTTTCCAGCATAAACGCCGGCAATAAAGGCATCGCCGATCTTGAGGGTTCCTCTCTGGATAAGGACTGTGGAAACCATACCGCGTCCCTGGTCAACCTTGGACTCGATGACCTTTCCTTCTGCACGGCAGTTAGGATTGGCCTTGAGCTCCAGCATGTCGGCCTCGATAAGTATATTCTCCAGCAGGTTGTCGATTCCCTCTTTCTTAAGAGCAGAGATAGGACAGTAGATAGTGTCGCCGCCCCACTCCTCCGGAATAAGTCCGTACTCAGAAAGCTGCTGTTTAACCCGGTCCGGATTAGCCTCATACAGGTCTATCTTGTTGATTGCAACAATTATAGGAACCTTGGCTTCCTTGGCATGGTTGATAGCTTCTATAGTCTGCGGCATGACACCGTCGTTGGCGGCAACTACCAGGACTACGATATCTGTAAGGTGGGCACCCCGGGCACGCATCTGGGTGAATGCCTCGTGGCCTGGAGTATCCAGGAATACAATGCTGCGGCCATTGACTTCGACCTTGTAGGCACCGATGTGCTGTGTAATGCCGCCGAACTCGGTGGCAGCCACGTTGGCCGACCGGATTGCATCCAGAAGTTTGGTCTTACCATGGTCTACATGGCCCATGACTGTAACAACAGGAGGCCGTTCCACAATATCTGCATCATCTCCCTTTTCACCCTCTACAATAGTCTGATCATACAGGGATACGATATTTACCTTGCAGCCGTATTCGTCGGCCAGGATTGTAGCTGTGTCGGCATCGATCTGCTGGTTTATGGTGACCATCTGCCCCATGCCGATAAGCTTGGTTATTACATCAGATGCCTTCAGATTGAGTTTCTTGGCCAGTTCCGCAACTGTGATTACATCCATGATGTCGATGCTCTTCGGAACAGGATTTGCCTTCTGCACATCCTTCTTCTTGATCTGATAGTTCTTTTCGATCTCTTCTATGTTATCCTTGCGGGTCTTCTGATAATCGGTCTTCTTCTTGGTCTTGAAGAATTTCTTTCCTCCGGTGCGGCCAGCCATTTCAGGTGGCATCTCTGAACCTTCACCCCTTGGCCGGAAACCACCCTGACCCTCGGGACGAGGTCTGAAACCGCCCTGTCCTTCCGGCCGTTCTCCACGAGGCTTGAAACCGCCACCCTGGCCCTGCCATTCTCCACGGGGTTTGAAACCACCAGGCTGGCCTTTCCAGCCACCCTGGCCTTCGGTCCGCTCTCCACGGGGCTTGAAACCACCAGGCTGCCCCTTCCAACCGCCCTGTCCCTCGGTCCGCTCTCCACGGGGCTTGAATCCGCCGGGCTGGCCTTTCCAGCCGCCCTGGCCCTCGGTCCGCTCTCCACGGGGCTTGAATCCACCGGGCTGACCCTTCCAACCACCCTGGCCCTCGGTCCGCTCTCCACGGGGCTTGAATCCACCGGGCTGGCCTTTCCACTCTCCCTTTGCAGGAGCAGCAGGCTTTTCCGGTTTCTGTGTCGCAGGAATATCTGTCTTGGGAGTTTCAGGCTCTTGGACAGGAGCAGCAGGAGCCGCCTTCGGTTCTGGTGCGGAAGCCTCAGGTGCAGGAGCAGTTGTTTCTGCTGGAGCAGCAGGCTTCTTTGCTACAACCTTTTTCTTTTTGATTACAACTTTTTTCTTTGTTTTCTGTTCAGCCTCGGCAGGTTCGGCAGGTTTTTCCACCACAGCTTCCCGTTTCGGCTGCTTGATCAAAGTTGCCCTAGGTTTTTCTTTCTTATCCAATTCTTCAGACATATATTCCTTAAACCTCTTTATTTATCTTCGCTATCGTCAGTCTCTTCCTCTTCCACGGCCTCGTCCTCATCTTCGTCGTCTTCCTCGAAGCTGAGCTCTACACCGCAGTTCGGACAGTGATCCATATCTTCTGTAATAGGCTTACCGCATTCTGGACACTCGTAATATTCTTTCTCTTCATCAGTCTCTTCCGGGCTTTCAGCCTCTTCCATTTCCTCTTCCATAGGCTCAATGTCATCATCCATAATCTCCACATTCTCTTCGATGATGGATTTTACAAGCTCAAAGTCGTCCTTTGTGAAGCCTGGAATCTCAAGAAGCTTGGATTCGCTCATGCTGATGAAGGTTTCGATATCAACAATGTCATGCTCTGCAAGCAGACTGACAATGCGCTCCGGAATATCAGGAAGCTCAGACAGTTTTGTGATCTCTTCGTTCTGGTCGCCACCCTCGCCGAACAGATCAGATACAGCTTTCTTGGTTTCGAAGATATCCATCTCCTGGAACTGTGACTCGGTCTTTACATCGATGTTCCAGTCCACAAGGCGGTTTGCAAGCCGCACGTTAAGTCCCTGCTTTCCGATGGCAAGGGAAAGCTGGCTGTCGCTTACAACTGCCAGAGCCTGACGCTTTGCCTCGTCCAGGATGTATACCTGCTGAACCTCAGCTGGAGAAAGGGCATTCTTTATGTATACAGTCGGGTCGGTGTCATACTTGAGGACATCAATCTTCTCCCCTTCCATCTCCCGCACTACTGCCTGTATACGGGCACCACGGAGACCCACGCATGCACCTACCGGGTCAATATCGTCGCGGTGTGTGTAGACAGACATCTTAACACGGTAGCCTGGTTCCCGGACAATCTTGAAGATCTCGATAGTCTTGTCTGCAATCTCTGGAACCTCAAGCTCGAAAAGCTTTTTGACAAATTCTGTATGGGTTCTGGAAAGGACTATACTCAGTCCATTCTCATCTTTCTTAACTTCATAAACATAAGCCTTGATACGGTCGTTGGCGTGATATACCTCACGGGGAGACTGATACCGCTTAGGCAGGATTCCTTCGGTCTTGCCCAGGTCCACAAAGATGTTTCCGTTGTGCTCCCGCTGGCAGTAACCGACAATCATCTCCCCCACCTTATCGATGAACTCGGAGTAAATCTTGTCATCCTTGATTGCTCTGCCCCTCTGGTTTATCCGCTGCTGAGCACTCTGAACCTCCATACGCTTGAAGGTATGAGGATCTATATCGATAAGGAGCTCGTCGCCGATTTCACAGTCGGTCATGCCGAACTTCTCTTTGGCATCATCAATATCAATTTCTACAGCATCATCAATGACATCATCAACAATTCTTTTCTTGACCTGAAGATATACTTCATTCTCATCATCGCTGAACTTAACTTCGACCCCTTCTACAGTGCCGAATTTTTTCTTATATGCTGCCAGCATTGTATCTTCGATTGTCTTAAGGGCAAGCTCGTGGGAAATACCCTTTTCCTCTTCAAAAATTCTGATCGCTTCAGCTAATCCAGATGCCATTTCTTTATGCCTCCTCCCAAGAGAAATCCAGCTTTGCCTTTTTTATCTGGCTGTAAGGAATTTTCTTCTCGGACTTTTCAATTTTATTTTCTATTGTTTCACTTGTCTCAACAATCACATTCTGAGCATCGGCCGACACAATGACACCATGCAGCCATTCGCTCATTCCATCGCACAGAACCTTTATACCCCGGCCGGCGAAAACTGCAAACTCATCTGCATACTTTATGTTCCGGTTGATTCCAGGGGAGGAAACCTCGAAGTAGACATCGCGGGTGTCAGAGGCAACCTCGGCCCGGGCTGCCGCAAGACGATGGACACGCTCGCAGTCCTTGACCGAAACACCAGCAGGAGAGAAGATGACCAGGCTGATGTGTATGCCATCCTGCCGGTTTGAGGCGGTAAGCTCTACGATTGAGAAACCAAGTCCCTCTACCACAGGGGAAAGCAGCTGGTAAAATGTTCCTTTTTTATCTGCAAAATCCATAAAAACCTACAAAAAAAGGAGCCGCTTTTACGGCTCCTTTAATACATAAAAATATTAAAAGTTACCTTATAATAAAAGAAAAATGAAAATTAATCAATAGCAAATGTGATTATATCTACACTTTCTGCCCCGTTCTGCTTCAGAATCCCAGCACAGGCCGAGGCTGTGCTGCCGGTGGTGAAGACATCATCCAAAAGAACAACATGCTTTCCCTGGGCCTGTACCCTGAATTTAGAGACATCCCGAGGCTTAATATAAAGTTTGTCCACCAGCTCCTGCCGTCTCTCCTCCCGGTTCAGCTTCTTGAGCTGGCGCCCCCTGCGCCGCCGCAGCACGGTGGCGAAAGGGATGCGGTGCATACCTTTCAGAGCCCGGCAGACTGCCTCCATGTGGTTATAGCCTGTTTTCTTGAGTCTGGCCGGGCTGCAGGGGGCGGGGATAAGGAGCACATTCTCAAGGCCCTTCTTGCGGAGATATCGATACACTACTAAAGCCAGAAAACGGCCTATACGCTTCTGCCCTTTGAACTTGTAAAGGCCAATCACAGTTTTGGCTGTTCCTTCGTAATCCCAGAAACAGTGGTTTGCATTAAAGGCGTATTCCTCATTCCTGCACCGCATGCAGATGCCATCCTCTGAGATCAGAGTGCGGCCGCATACCCGGCACTTCTCCCCTTCCTCCCCGTGGAACAAGAGAGGGGAAGCGCAGTGCCGGCAAAGCCCATATTTCTCGGAGAATGCGTCGTCGTGTCCGCACAGCAGGCACCCCTGGTCAAAAACAAGAGATAATATGTTCATACCCTTTATTACTCAAAAAAAGTTAAATTTGATTTGACTTTTGATCCACAAATTTCAAAAAAAAAGATCTTAATTCACACCGATAAATCGTGCTATCTGGTCGTCGGTTGCCCTGGGGAGAATCTGGTGAAGATGGGCTTCAATCTTTTGCTTTGATTCGGCGGGCTTGCAGCGGTAAAGTCCTTTTGTGAAACGGTCTCGGAACAGCTCTTCAGGAGTGGTGTATTCTGTTATGCCCCATCCGTAGCCGTTGCCGTTTTTATCAATCAGATATGGGAAATCTGCCACGCAGACATAGCACTGCATCTGCAGGCGGGTGATTATTGTCTCGAACCCTTTCCTGCCGCCGCTTTTGTCAAATCCGGCAGCAGCCTTAAGACCTCTGGACTGGATAAAGCCGAAAGATGTCAAAGTGTTATATACATCCTGGTCCTGATACGGCACAAGACCAGCGTCGGTCCGGGATTCAAAATCATAGCCGTTTCTACGCCAGTTGGCTAAATGCTTATACCATTCAAGGGTGGCAAAACCACATTTTTTGCCGAAAATCTTTCCATAGGCATAGCCATCCTGGATTATCTCCCCCTTCCATTCCCATGGCCCCGGCAATACTGTGAACCAGTAGCGTGAATCAACGTGCTCCTCAATGGAAAAACCGTCAATATCGTTGACAAAGAACGGGAGAAAGCCCCATTTATCAATAAGCCGCTCAACATCTTTCTTAGATTTGATAGCCATGCTGCTCATCAGGATTCCTTCACCAGCTTGCCGGTCATATGATCAATGGTGAACTCAAGGCATTGAACCCGTACAAGGGACCTTTCCAGTTCCTTCTTCAGCTGCTCCTTGTCGTCGGAGAATTTCAGAAACAGCCTGGAACATATCTCTTCTGCTTTCTTTATATCTTCCACCAGTTTTATCCTGCCGAAAGCCACCACGCTTTTTATGTTCAGAGCCCACTCCCCTTCCTTCACATATCCTTTGTCATACACGCAGAAACAGGCTTTGTCACAGCCCTTGATGGAATCAATCTTATGTCCCTCTTTTGCGCCGTGGAAATATATTTTTCCATCTCTCCCGTCATAAAAGTGGTTCATAGGGATGCAGTATGGATAGCCCTCATCTCCTATAAGGGCAAGGACGCCCCGTTTTTCGTTCTTGAGGATAGCGATGCACTCATCATTTTCCAGCTGCTGCTTGAAACGCCTCATGGGTCTGAACATAGTTTTCTCCTTATACCAGCTGGCCTGGCAGCTTCAGCTTTTCCTTGTATGGGAAGGTTGCCTCGTAGGCAGCAAAGTCTTCTGGGTTCTGGTCTGCCGCAAAGTAGCACTCCGGTGGGCCATATTCTCCTGTAATCCCGCTGAGGTATCCTTGAACAAGCTCTTTGCACAGGAAGAATGAAGCATCGGCCCCGGCAGGCAGATCGTGATAGCGTATGCCGAATCTGCTGGCATAGGTGAAACCGCTCTTTCCGTAGAAGTCAATATTCCCCTCAAAGCAGAGTGCTGGACAGCCTAATTCTTTGGCCTTATCAAGCGTGTAGTCCAGGAGCATCTTGCCATAGCCCTTCCGCTTAAACTCAGGAGCAATGCATATAGGTCCCATAGCCATGATAGGGATTTTCCTGCCGTCGTCAGATGCGATATGGGCGTGGACAAACACATTCTGCCCGATCAGGAGACCATCCTTCTCCATCACATAATCAAGCTCCGGAATAAAGGCTGGGTTCGACCTCATCCGTTTCAACACATAATGCTCGGCGCAGCCAGGGCGGTAAACATTCCAGAAGGATTCCCGCACCAGGTTCTCAACTGCACGCCAGTCTTTCTTCTCCTCTCTGCGGAATACAATAGACATTATTTATTCTCTCCGTTTTACAGCTCTATTTTAGTCCCGGCTGGAACTATCAGCAGTGAATCTGTCTTAAGCTTCTTGGCTGTCTCTTCGTCGAACAGCTTGCCCGGTGCCATATGATAAGGCACAGTGTGCTTAGCTTTGATCATATTGGCACACTGGGTGGCCTCCTCCGGTCCCATGTTGTACTTGCCGTCCATAGGGAGGAATGCGTAATCCAGGTGGCGGTCTGCGAAGCCTTTCATCGCGTCGGTGGTGGATGTGTCTCCTGCCAGGTAGACAGTCTTACCGTCAATGGTCAAAATATAACCCACACACTCTTCCTTCTTGTGGTTCTTGTTATAAGCAGGTACTGCCTCGATTTTAATATTTCCGATTTTCTTGGTCTGGTACTTGCCGTCAATCAGCATATCCTTGCTGCGAAGAATAATAGTCTTATCGGTCTGTGGAACCAGAGAAATCTTGTTGTGGTCCGGATGCTCATGGGTAATCAGGATAAGGTCAGCCTGCTTGTCATAGCCTTCACCTGAAAAAGGATCAACATAGATGATCATGCCATCGGCCTCAATCCGAACACTGCCGTGTCCCTGATAAAGCAGGGTTGCACCAAAAACTGGAGATGCAGCCATTGCTGCGATACATACAAAAAATAAACTTTTCATATATCTATGATACCACGTTTCTACCAAGTTGTGAAATATAATCTTTTATTGTAGAATTGAGCCATGATCCGCATAATCGGCAGAAACAAGTGCAATGACACAAAGAAAGCACTCCGGTTCTTCAAGGAACGGAACATCAAGGTGCAGTTCATGAACCTGGATGAACGAGTTCTTACTGCAGGAGAGCTTAATAATATTTTCCGTCTTATGAAGCCGGAAGAGCTTCTGGACACCGAGTCCAAGGAATACAAGAAGCGGGGCATGGCATACATGGATTTTGACACACCCCAGGAGCTTCTTGATGACCAGCTTCTTTTAAAGACTCCCATCATCATACGGGAGAGAATGGCCTCTGTAGGCTTTGACACTGCCTTCTGCAAGCAGCTGGCAGATTCAGAGAAAGCCTGATTACAGGCTTGCGCCCAGTTTCTTAACCTCGGCCAGTTTGGCTTCCGACTTGTTCTCCGGGTCATGGGCTGTGATAATTCCCATATCCTGAGCACCGAAGTAGCCTACTACACACTTGTACTGGGTGATGATTCCGTCATATACCCCTGGTGACATGGAGCTTAAGAGAAGCGCATATTTCTTGACCTTTGGAATCGGATAAGCATAGAACCGGCTTAATGTAGACTCCATCTGTCCGGTGAAACCCCAGTAATATACAGGGCTTGCAAAGACAATCATGTCAGCCTTGTCAATTGCGTCATATACCGGCATCATGTCGTCCTTCTGAATGCACTTTCCGTTTCCCTTGGTGTGACAGTATTCACAGGCCAGACAGCCTCTTATCTGCTTGGTTCCCACCTGGATAACCTCCACTGTGTGCCCCTTGCCTTCTGCACCCTCTTTAAAAGCATTGACCATTGCAACTGTGTTGCCGTTAACATGTGGACTTCCGTTCAGAACTAAAATTTTCATCTTTTACCTCACTTTTTATTTAATCACTGTTTTCACACTGTTTCTGCCATCTGCATAGGAATGATTATAGGAAGCGACAGCGTTCTTCACTATTTTTCCAGATATCTCATCACACTTTTTAAGTGGATCAAGTTCACTTCCATCAAAGTTTATGCGCATTTCTGCAGCACCCGATTCCTCTGAATATTCTACAGAGAAAGTCAGGTCAAACTGCTGTGGAAGGTCCTTGATGAGGGACTGCATGACCAGCTCCTCGAACACATGCTGCATGTTTATGATAGTCTTCTGTGAAATCTGATGCTTTCTTCCGAACTCTTCCAGATTGCTTACAACTGCAACAAAATCAAAATTGGCACTTGTGATATGCTCCTCGAACACCTTGAGATGATGGATGAACTGCCGGGTCTTCTCCTTCTTCGGGCTGCCGAAAACCTGGTCAGGGCTGCCGTCCTCGTAGATTATTCCCTCGTCCATGTAGAACACCCTTGTGGAGACATCCCGTGCAAACCGCATCTCGTGGGTCACGATAAGCATGGTCAGCCCCTGTTTTGCAAGGCTCCGGATGACAGCCAGAACCTCTCCCACCATGGTGGGATCCAGGGCGCTGGTAGGCTCGTCGAACAGTACAATCTCGGGGTTCATGGCAAGGGTTCTTGCTATTGCCACACGCTGTTTCTGCCCTCCTGAAAGCTCATCGGGGAATGATGCGGCCTTGTCTGCCAGCCCTACTTTTCGGAGCAGTTCCATACCCCTTTTATAAGCCTCTTCCTTAGACACATGCAGAAGATCCACAGGAGCAGCCATAATGTTCTCTATAACAGTCATGTGGTTGAACAGGTTGAATGTCTGGAACACCATTCCCATCTTGCGCCTTAGAAGCGGAACCTTGCATTTTGGGTCAGTTATAGACATGCTATCAATCAGGATTTCGCCGCTGGTGGGCTTCTCCAGAAGGTTGATGCAGCGCAGAAATGTGGATTTACCGCAGCCGCTGGGACCGATGATGGAGATAACCTCCCCCTTGCTGATTTCGGCATTCACATCCTTAAGTGGTGTGGCTTCAGGATACTCTTTCCGCAGGTGTCTTATGCTTATCAATGAATCAGCCATATCAGTTCCTCACTTTCTCCGTCTTTTCGGGTCGAAATGGTTCTGCAGCGCCACCAGAGCCCGGGTCAGAAGCCAAGCTATGACAAAGTAGATTACTGCTATGGCTATAAGCGGGAAGAATGCCTCATATGTGCGGCTTCTGATAATGTCCCCTGCCTTGGTCAAATCCTGTATTGCAATGTAACCTACCACCGAAGTCATCTTTACCAGGCTGATGAATTCGCCCTGGAACACCGGCAGGAAATGGCGTGCCGCCTGTGGAAGCACTATCTTAATAAATGCACGGGGTTTGGTGTAGCCCAGGGCCAGGGCCGCCTCCATCTGCCCCTTGTCCACTGCAAGAATGCCTGTGCGGATCATCTCGCTTACATATGCGCCGAAGTTCATGCCGAATCCTATTACCGCAACCCAAACGCCGGATATACTTGTCCTTGCAAAGACAATGTAGAACATAATCATAAGAAGGACCACCATAGGCATTCCCTGCATTATTCTTATATATACAAGGGAAACTGCATTGGCAAGCCTGTTCCTGCACATGCGCATAGCGCAAATACCGAATCCCAGCACTGTACCGAACAGAGCAGATAAAATAGAAATAAGCGCAGTGACCCCGATTCCGTCCACGACAAGTTTCCATCTTGATTCACGCACAAAAGTTTTTTCAAAGCTGGAAGATAACCGCTGCCACACCTCATCTCCATCAGATTCCTGGTCAATATCCCGCACAAGGATGGTATTATCTATGGTGAAGACAGGGACTGAGAATCGGATGCTCTCAAGGCGTTCCGGCGTAACATTCAGATTTGCCATTATGCAGTCAATGTTTCCAGAACAGGCTGCTGCAACTATGCCGTCATAATTATACACTTTGAATTCAAGTTCTGCATTCAACCACAGGGCGAAACGTTCTGCAAACTCTATATCAAATCCGGCCAGCTCTGTCCCCTTGTAGAAAGTGAACATGGGAATCTCGCCTGTTGTTCCCACCGCAAGGTGATAAACAGGATTCTCCGCCTTCTTGATCTCCGGCATTTCAACATCGGTTCTGTCGCTTAACCACCGGCTCACCATCTCTTCATATGTGCCGTCCGAACGGATTTCTTCGATAAAAGCATTTATCTTGTTCTCCAATTCTGGAATCTTTGATACAGGAGATATTCCTACTGCCAGATCTATGGGTTTCCCGATGTTTTCGTCAAGTAAATGTACCCCGGAAAGCCCCTCTTTTATAGCCAATTCCATAAGCCGCCGCTCAAAGGCATAGCCGTCAACTTTTCCCAGTCTTACCGCCTCAAAGCCTGTAACATGGCTGTTGAAAGATTTTAGCTTTGCATTGGGAAGCGATTCCTTAATTGATGTATAGGCCGAATGTCCTTCGCCGTAGCCGATTGTATAACGGCTGTCGTTCATCTGCTGTATTGAGGTTATAGGAACATTGTTATGCCTTGAACAGCAGGTCAGCAGAATCAGTATCAGGCATACTGCAGATGCAAGCTTAAATTTCATTCTTCAACCCTGTTGTGGAACATCATGGCAGCCTCTTCGCTGTATGGGCACACCAGATGCTCCGAAAGAACTATTGCCTTGCTGAAATATTTCTTAAGCTCATCCCTGAACTTTGGATGTGCACACTTGTCAATTATCAGGTTGGCCCGCTCTATAACATCAAGACCCCGTAAATCGGCAACTCCCTGCTCTGTTATAAGAACCTGGACATTTTTGATTGTGTGATCAATGTGGCTTACAATAGGCACTATGCTGGAAATCTTTCCATCCTTTGCAGTGGATTTAGTGATGAATATTGAAACTCCGGCATTCTGGCAGTAATCCCCGGAACCGCCTATGCCGTTCATGAGCCTGGTTCCTCCGATATAGCTTGAATCCACATTTCCATAAAGATCGGCTTCGATTGCTGTATTTATGGAGATTACTCCCAGCCGCCTGATAACCTCGGGACTGTTGGAAATCTCCATAGGCCTAATGACAATTTTATCCTTGTAGCGTTCCAGCTTGCTGTATAAATCATCCATCTCAGCCCTTGATACTGCAATGCCAGCTCCTGATATTGAATCGATTTTCCCGGCATCGACCAGGGTAAGGAAGGAGCCCTGCACCACCTCGGAATAGACATTAAGGTGAGTAAAATCAGATTCTTTAAGCCCCTGTATAACGGCATCAGATACTGCCCCGATACCAGCCTGCAGCGGCGGAAGAGGATTGCAGAGCCTGCCTTCTTTCACCTCGTTCTTCAAGAAAGAGATAAGGTTTTCTGACATCTTCCTGAATTCATCATCAACAACGCCGGCAACTATTCCCCTGTCTAATGTATTGCTTTCAACAACTGCCACTATCTTTGCCGGACTGCATGGAATATATGGAGTGCCTATCCTGTCACCTGCTTTTGTAATATTTATAGGCTTAGTAAATGGTGCAGGTTCCGGTGTGTATATATCGTGCATTCCTTCCACACAGGCAGGGATCCTGGTGTTCACCTCCACAATAATTTTGTCGGCACAGGCCACATAGGTGTCATCAGCACCTACTGCCAGAGAAGGAATAATGTTCCCTTTTTCGTCAATAGCAGTGGCTTCGATTATTGCCACATCTATATGATTAAGGTATCTGCTCCGCACCCATTTAGCCATATTGCTTATAGGCAGGTCTAAATACTTGACCTTTCCTTCGTTGATAGCTTCACGCAGATCCTTGTTGGTCTGGTACGGCATACGGCAGCTTATGGCACCGGCACGGGCAAGAACACCGTCAAATTCATCTCCTGTAGAGGCGCCGGAATAAACAGTCAGGTTCAGTTTTTCTCCAGCTTCTGCCCGGGAGGCCAGTTCCTTTGCCACTTCTTTTGTATATCCTGTTACGGCAAACCCGCTGACACCGATGGTCATGCCAGGCTTTATAAAGCTGGCTGCCTCTTTTGCAGAGCATACCTTTCCAAGCACCTCCGCATTGCGGATCCGTTTCTTAAATTCGTCGCTGATAATCAATGCTGTCCCTCCATACAATATTTTATTATCAATATTTGGAGTTGTCAATTTAAAAGGAATTTCCGGCAACATTGACACCCTAACCTATATATTTTAGAATAAAGTATTATGACAGTAGTTATTGTAGGTGCAGACCGAGTCGGAACCCGGCTGGCAAAGACACTTATTGCAGAGAACATGAATGTCATCATGTTCGAGCAGGACATGGAGAAAGCCAACATAGCATCCAACTCCCTGGACTGCATGGTCATCAACAAGGATGGCCTTGATCCGGAAAACCTGCGGGATGCCGGGGTCTCAAAAGCTGATTACTTCATCAGCCTGACAGGGTCTGATGAGCGGAACATGATTGCATGCGGCCTGGTAAACAGGGAATTCAACACCCCTAACAAAATCGCCAGTGTGCACAACATCACATTCACACACACTTCTCTTCTGGAGAAATCCTTCCTGGGTATCGACTATATCGTAAACCCTGAGCTGGAGGCAGCAAAAGAGATTATCTCAAAGATTGAGCACGGCGCCACCGGCGATGTCATGCTGTTCGAGAACACAAGCCTTCAGATAAGGACTCTGCCGGTGCCAGAAGACAGCATATTTGCCGGCAAGCTGGTGAAAGACCTCCATACCGTGCTGGAAGCCCGTGTCCTGGTTGCTCTTATCTATCAGGATGGTCAATATACTATACCTAAAGGTGACACCCAGATTCAGGAAGGTGACCTCCTCTATCTGATGGGCACAGAAGAAGCCCTTTCCAAAGTTCTGGCACAGGGTGGTATTGAGCGCATAAACCTGAACAAGATGATAATTGTAGGTGGAAACGATATCTCTGCCTATGTCTGCCAGCATTTCTATGACAAAGGGGAGATAAGCCCTCAGAAAAAGCATTTCTGGAATATGTTCCAGAAGCCCTTCGGCAAAAAGAACATTGCTATCATAGACCGTGACTATAAGCGGTGCAAAGAGCTTGCTGCCCGGTTCCCGGATGCTCTTATCCTGAACGAGGATATTTCCGACGACAATGTGCTGGAGGATGAGGGTCTTACAGACGGCGACCTTATCATGGCTGCTACAGAGAACCAGGAGCTTAACATCGTGTCTGCAGTCTATGCCAAGTCCCTGGGTGTCAAGAAGGCACTGGCCTTGGTAAAAAAGACCAGCTATCTGAATGTAGCCACAAACTTAGGTATTGATGTGCCTATAAGCCTTAACTACAGCACTCTGCAGGGTATCCTGCGGTTCATGCGCCGCCGGGGTCTTAAGAACTCCTATTCCATCCCTGAGAGCGACATAGAGGTTATCCAGCTGCAGTTACCGGACACCAGTATGGCGGCAGGGCTTCTGGTCAAAGAGATAAAGTTCCCGCCTCAGACTCTTATCCTCTCTGTAAGAAGCGGAGATCAGGATATCCTCCCAAGCGGTAACTACGAGTTCAAGAAAGGAGACAACATCATCCTGTTGGTGAAGAAGGACAACATAGACAGGGTGCAGACTATTTTTAAATAATGAATTCGAAGCTTATTTTAAAAGTTATAGCTATGGTGCTCATCATAATTGCCATGGCCGAAATTCCCTCCATAGCCTGGGCTGTCTGGTTCGGCGAGACAAACATGATTCCATTTTTTGTGCTGCCGCAGTTAGTCAGTCTTATTATTGCAGGAATAATGCTTTTGATAAGCCGGAACCGGAAACAGCAGAACCTGTCGGTCAAGGATGGCTTCATAACAGTGGCAATACTGTGGCTTGTAGCTGCAGTATCCGGCTCCATGCCATACTTCATTTCAGGAGTCATTCCATCTTACACAGATGCATTCTTCGAGACCATGTCTGGCTTCACAGCCTGCGGTGCCACAATTCTTGTAGATATAGAAGCATTGCCTAAGTGCATGCTGTTCTGGCGTGCCATGACCCACTACATGGGTGGTATGGGAATCGTGGTCTTCATGGTCGCTATATTCCCTCTTATGGGTATCGGCGGCATGAAGATGGTCAAGACCGAGACCACCGGTCCCACCATGCAGAAGATCATGCCCAAGATTGCCCAGACAGCCAAGATTCTATGGGGTATCTACTTTGGACTCACACTTATTGAAACTATCCTGCTGCGTGCTGCTGGACTCACACTGTATGATGCAATATCCCACTCCATGTCCACCATTGCCACCGGAGGCTTCTCCACACGCAATGCAAGCCTTGCATCTTTCAACTCCGTATATGTGGATGCCATAGTAACTTTATTCATGTTCTTAAGCGGCATAAACTTTGCCCTTTATTTCAGTCTTATACTGGGAAAAGGCTCAGTCATTTTTCACAACACAGAGCTCAAGGTCTACACCGGAATCTTTGTGGTTGCCACTGCAATAGTAGTCACATCCCTGTGGGGAAGTCATGTGGAATCCCTGGGAGAAGCCCTGCGGTACGGCAGTTTCGAGGTTGCAGCTACACTGAGTACTACAGGCTTTGCCAACTGCGACTATATGAAATGGCCTATGCTGGCCCAGATGGTCATATTCCTCCTGATGTTCTCGGGAGGCTGTGCAGGCTCCACCGCAGGCGGTATGAAAGTAATCCGTATGATCATTATCGTCAAGCAGAGCATTATAGAGATGAAGAGGATGCTCCGGCCCAAAGGTATCTATATGATCAAGGACAGCGACATTATTGTGCGGAAGAACACAGTACTCAGTATTGCTGGATTTGTGGCACTGTATATCATTCTTACAATTATAACTTCGCTGGTGACAGCTACCGGAGGATATGACCTCTTAACCTGCTTCTCCTGCTCAGCATCCACAATAGGAAATGTTGGACCTGGTTTCTCAATGATAGGTCCTACAGGGAACTATTCATTCTTTGCCGATTATGTAAAGTGGCTCTTAAGCTTCAACATGCTTACCGGCCGTCTTGAGATCTATCCTGTCATGATTCTTTTCACACACCATCTGTGGAGAAGATAGAATAAATCAGTTTCATATCCAGAGCATTCCTCACAGCATCAGCAAGCTTGTCGTATTGTTCTTCTTTATAAACATGGGGATCAAACACAGCTTTTTCATCAAATACCAGATTGCGTTTTTTATACAGTGCCTTAACAATTGTCTCTGCAATCCCAGCCTCGTCAAACAAACCATGGATATAGCTGCCGTAGACACCGCTATTCTGCAGGACTGCATGATTATCGTCACTCTGCCCCATATGAATCTCGTATCCCCGGTAGTCTTTTCCGTTCAGTCCGGCAAATATTCCTTGTATACCCGAGAAAGAACCTTCCACCTGGGTGCGGGTTTTATCCTTGCTGAATACTGTCGTGATATCCAGAAGCCCCAAACCGGATATCTCCCCTCCCCCTTCGGTTCCAAATGGATCTGCGATTGATTTTCCCAGCATCTGGAGCCCGCCGCATATGCCAAAAACAGGAGTTCCCCGGGATGCAGCTTTCAATATCTCTGCCTCAAGGCCGTTCTGCCGCATCCATTTAAGGTCGGAGATAGTTGATTTTGTCCCTGGGATTATAATCATATCAGGACTGCCAAGCTCAGACAGGTTTCTGATATATCGGAGTGATACACCGGAGAAACGCTCGAAGACCGAGAAGTCAGTAAAATTGGATATGCGTGGAAGGGCTATGACAGCAATATCAATCTCTTTACGCTGGCCAGAAGAGAGACGGCTGCTCAGACTGTCCTCATCATCAATATCCACATGAAGATAAGGAACAACCCCTGCACATGGAACTTTGACAAGTTCATAGAGCTTATCAAGGCCTGGTTCAAGGATGGAAACATCACCTCGGAATTTGTTGATGACTGTGGCTTTCACCATAGCCCTTTCTTCAGGATCAAGCAGGGCCAATGTACCATAGAGCTGGGCAAAGACTCCGCCCCGGTCGATATCACCCACAAGCAGCACCGGAGCATTCACCATCCTTGCAAATCCCATATTTACTATATCATCCTCTTTCAGGTTGATCTCTGCAGGACTCCCCGCCCCTTCGATAACGATGATATCATTCTCGCTGGTCAGCTTATCGTATGCCTTCATTATTTCGGGAATCAGTTGTTTCTTATATTTGAAATATTCCACAGCGCTCATGTTGGAACGGACCTCGCCGTTTACAATCACCTGGGAGCCTACATCTGTAGTTGGTTTGAGCAGGACCGGATTCATAAGGACAGAGGGCTTTATTCCTGCAGCCTCGGCCTGGACCACCTGTGCCCGCCCCATCTCAAGTCCTTCCTCTGTAATGAAAGAATTAAGCGCCATATTCTGGGATTTGAAAGGAGCCACACGGTAGCCATCCTGCTTGAAGATACGGCATAGTGCCGCACAGAGCAGACTTTTTCCCGCGTTGGACATAGTCCCCTGGATCATAATAGGTTTAGCTCTGTTCATCTTTGAACCTCTTTTATGGCTGACAACAGCCGGTCATTTTCTTCCGGCTTCCGGATTGCTATGCGGATATAACCTTTCCGCAGCCCTTGATAATTAGAACAGTCACGTACAAGAATGCCTTTTTCCAGCAGGCTGCTGTACAGATTTCTCTCCGAATACAGAAGGAGGAAATTCGCTTCTCCAGGAAATACTTTTAACCCCATAGAATTAAGTGCAGATACCATCCGTTCACGCTCACTGCCTATAGCCTGCACTGTACAGGAGAGCCACTCTTTACAGTCCAGGGCTGCACATCCAGCTTCCTGAGCCGGGATTGAGACATTCCAGCAGGGAGATTTTTCTGACATTGCAGTCAGGAATTCTCCATCGGAGCAAAGCACATAACCAAGCCGCAGACCTGGGATGGCAAAGCTTTTGGTAAAAGCCTTCAGGATGACAAGATTGGGATATTTTTTCAGCATATCTGGTATATCATATTGATTCGGCGATGCTGTCATATCCATAAAACACATATCACAGAACAGCCTTACACCAGTCTCAGCTATTTTAATAAGAAGTTCCGGCCTGACAGTGATTCCTGTAGGGTTGTTCGGTGTACAAATAAACATTGCACTATACTTGGAAAAGTCTTTCTTAATTATGCTGTCATCAAGGATAAATCCTTTTTCTTCATTCAGCATATAATGCTCGAATGCTATTCCTGCAGCAGCAAGGGCTGTCTGATACTCGCTGAAGGTGGGAGAGACAATCAAAGCAGGCTTATTTGGGGGAAGAGAATAGGCAAAGGAATAAATCAGGTCAGCTGCACCGTTACCACATAGTATCCATCCTTCAGGTATCCCCTCCTGCTCAGAAAGCTTCGACCGAAGTGTACGGCAATAGGGATCCGGGTAAGCTGTACAACCGTCAATTGCATCCGCTGCTGCATTTTTTATTTCATCAGGAATACCGAAGGGATTGATGTTGGCAGAAAAATCCAGCATACCCTTGTGAGTATAAATATCACCGCCATGGGGATTTTTTTCTTTTATAAGCATAGTAACACTCCCATTCTTATGAGAACTCCGATAATCAGCATCATGCTTGAAGCAGTGTACATCAGATATCCAGACCGCTTGATATCAGTACTTTCAATAGGCCGCGCATCATCGCCCAGATATTCTTTTTCATACAGGATACCACCGTAAAACGCAGGACCATTCAACCTCACATTAAGGGCACCTGCGAATACAGATTCGGTCTGGGCTGCATTAGGGCTTGTGTGCTTAAAACGGTCCCGACGGAATATCCTCCATGCATTTCTGCCATCAAGATGACAGAGAGGACAGGCTGCAATCATCAGAAGAGCGCTGATCCGAGATGGAATGAAGTTCACCACATCATCCGTTTTGGCAGCGGCACGTCCGAAATAGAGATATTTATCGTTCTTATATCCCAGCATAGAATCCATGGTGTTTACAGCCTTGTAGAAAAAACCTCCGGGAGCGCCGAACAGGAACATCCAGAACAGAGGTGCAATCACACCATCAGATCCATTCTCAGCAATAGTCTCCACAGCCGCACGGCAGATGTCCTCCTTATCCAACGCCTCGGTATCCCGTCCCACCACATAGGACACCGCTTTCCGAGCCTCTTCTATATCGCCTTTCTCAACAGCTTTTTCCACCACAGCACACTCCCTAACCAGTTCCCGTGCGGCAATAATCTGAGCGCACATAATACTGCTGACAGCAAGATAAGCAGCAGGATGAAACTTCCACATCACAAAAAGAATGGCTGAGGGGACAGCGGTTGAGACAATAACGACAATAAGAACAGTCCAGGTTCCCCGGAGGATATCTCTCTTATCACCACCGCCCATGCGCAGCTTTTTATCTAAAAAGGATATCAGCTTTCCTATTGCCACTACAGGATGAGGTATAGAATGAGGATCTCCCACGAAAAAATCGATGATGAATCCGATTATTATGGCAGATGTCTGATAGATCAAAAGCTCAGCCATCAGCCCTCCTCTTCTGCATGACAAATACTGTGACAGGATTCTGGGCTGTCAACATATTATAAGCTCCCGCTTTTTTTGTGCGTGATATATTCACCGAAACTGCTTCAAAATTCTCAAACCTGTACTCTTTTGCACAGGCAAAGGCCTTGGCCTGAGATTCCAGTGTGACTGTATTCATGACAATCCTCACATAAGGATTTTTATCCAAAAGCACATTCAATATACCGCGCAGATTTCCACTACTACCACCGATGAATGCATGTGTAGGGGCAGGCAGCTCCTTAAGTGCATCTGGAGCACACCCCTGTACTATGACAAGATTATCTGCCCTGAATTTAAGCTTATTCTGTTTCATCAGTTCAACTGCATCGGCCTCTCTCTCAATGGCAAAAACCTGCCCCTTACAAGCTGCAAGAGCGCATTCCACCGAGACAGAGCCTGTCCCTGCGCCGATATCCCACACCACCGAGTCGGAACACAAGGCCAGCTTTGTCACAGAAATTGCCCGGACCTCAGCCTTTGTCATAGGAACATCACCACGCACAAACTCACTGTCATCCAATCCGATCCGTATCATTTGAGAGGCTTCCGGATTCTCAATCAGCATAACAGAAAGGGAATCAAATACTTTTTCCGATAGCGAATCAATACTGCCTCTGGTTATCTTTTCATCGGGATATGAAAGCTTCTCCCCTATGGCGCATACAAGGGAACCAAAACCATATTCCTTAAGCTTTCTGCAGACTGCAGCTGGGGTGTTCTCTCCCCCTGTAAGCAGAAAGACTTTTTTATTCCTTGCAACTGTATTTACAAAATTTTCATCCCGTCCGTGCAGGCTTATCCATACAGCATCATCCCAGTTCATGCCAAGCTTTGCTGAAAGAGCTGAAAGAGAGGAGATACCTGGAATGACCTTAACTTCCTCGCCCACAAATTCATTAATCATCCTGGCTGCACCGCTGAAAAAACCGGTATCACCACGGAAGACAACTGCTGCATTTCTGATTGAGGGATGAGCGTCCAATACACCCCTCACCTTTGCCGGATCATATTCATTAAAGGAAGGCTTCCGTATATTCAGCGCTTCAATCACCGAAGCAGCCCCTAAGACTGCATCGCAGTTCTCCAAGACCTTCTTGGCCTCAAGGGTAAGCATTTCTGTGCTTCCCGGGCCTATACCTATCAGTGTGATTTCTCTATGGGAAAGCTGATATTTCTTTCCAAGTCCAGAAACCGCCTCATCCAGAGAGAGTCCTGAAACCTGAGGAGGCTGTCCGATAATGACCGGGACAGCACCGCACTCAGATGCAGCCTTGAGCTTTTCCTCAAATCCTCCGGTGTTTCCAGATGCTTTTGTCACAATGTATTTAGCACCTATCATCTTAAGCTGTGCAAGGTTGACCTCCATAGTGAAAGGTCCCTGTGCAGCGATTATATGCGAAACCGGAATCCCGGCCCTTTCACAGGCCTCCAGGGATGATCCGGCAGGAAGAACCCTTGCCCAGACCCGGGACATATCAAGACCTTCATAATCTGAAAGCTCTTTTGAGCCAGTAGTTATAAGGATATTGCCCTCATGTTCCGACAGATACTTTTTCGCTTCAGCCACAGATGGGACATAGACTGCTCCCGGTGTATTGCCCTCTTTTTCCCGGAGGATGCGCATAAGCGGTATTCCTGCCTTCTCCGCAGAAGCAGCAATATTTTCGGTAACAACCTGAGCATATGGATGGGTTGCATCTATAATTCTGTCAAACTTATGCTTGCCGAAGAATATTGACATCTCATCTGCATTCATACGGCCGGAATGGACAGTGATACCCTCGATGCCATCAAGCATAATCCCGCCGTATTCTGTTGCCACACAGGCAGTCACATCTGCAGCATCCTTAAGCAGTGCGGCCAGCTTTCTTCCCTCAGTGGTCCCGGCAAAAATACATATCTTATCTGACATTCTTATATCCTCTTGGGGTGACCATCCTGCCGCCTATGTTTTTAGTTTCTGTGTTGCCTATGAATACTGATGTGAACATATCTGCCTGGGCTTCTGCAAGCTCTGTAAGTGTCATAAGACGCATACTCTCACCTGTACGGCCGATGTTCTGGGCAATACCACATACAGTCTTAGGAGAGCGGTGACGCATGATGATTTCGCAGGCATGCTTAAGATAACCGGCACGCCTATGGCTGGTGGGATTGTAGAGGACTATGCAGAAATCGGCTTCCGCAGCACTTTCAAGCCGCTTCTCAATCACTTCCATAGGTATCAGATGGTCCGAAAGGCTGACCACCGCAAAATCGCAGGCCAGAGGAGAACCTAACAGTGCCGCTCCGGAAGAGGCAGCTGTAACCCCGGCTACAATCTCTATCTCCACATCATATTCTTCTGCAAGCTCAAGAACAGGAGAAGCCATTCCATATATCCCGGCATCACCGGAACAAACAATTGCGGTTGTCTCTCCACCAGCTGCATGCTCAAGGGCAAGACGGCAACGGTCAATCTCCTGCATCATAGGAGTTGAAAGAAACTGTTTCCCATGAAAATAAGGTTTTATAAGTTTACAATAAACAGTGTAGCCCACAATCAGATCTGCCTTCTCCAGTGCCTTGACAGCACCGATAGTCATCCCTTCGTAACTTCCCGGACCTATTCCGACTACATACAGCTTCTTCAAAACTCAATCCTCCAATCTTTTTCTGCCACAGCTACTGTAACGCCCTCCATCATGGTTTTCTTCACAATAAGTTTTCCGCCGTCAAGGGCAGCAGAGCGTTCACAGACATTGCCAGTACCTACTGTTTTCTTTACAAAGAGAGATTCATCAAAATCATCGTCCAGAGCGTTCAGTTCATCGGCTGTATAGAAAACCAGTTCAGTCTTCAATTCCTTTGCAGCGGCAAGAAGTCCCTCCTCCCCTTTTTTAACATCTATTGAAGCGATTCTCCCGACAGCCCTGATATCCAGATTGTTATCTGCAAATACAGTTTTTATTACTGACATAAGATGTTCTTTTGATGTCCCTTTCCGACAGCCTATGCCCAGGGTAAGGATACGGGGAATCAGGCGGAGTGTGGTATTGAACGGAGATTTATCATGGATTCCTATATAGATACCTATCTCGCCGTTTTCTCCAGATACAAGACCCTGGGGCAGATAAGAAGGCAGCTCAAAATCAGAGACAACAGGGATATCCTTTTTAAGGATTGCTACGGAAACTTCTTTTGCCACCTGCATAGATGATATTGTACAGTTGTGCTGGACAGCCCAGGCATCGCAGGAGAATTTTCCTGCACCATCGGTGGCTGTGGTGATGACAGCAGTTGCCCCAATAAGCGTTGCAATCTGTCCTGCAAGCCTGTTGGCACCTCCTATGTGCCCCGAAAGTATAGGGATAACATATTTTCCCTGGTCATCAATCACAACCACAGCAGGGTCAGTGGTCTTGCTTCTGATATATGGGGCAATAGCCCTCACTGCAATACCACAGGCACCGATAAAGATCAAAGCATCATCCGCTGCAAACAGCGTTCCAAGTTCCTCGTCAATCCGCCTGTGAATGCAATTTTTTTCCAGCCCCAGAAGGCTGCAGAGCTTTTCGGCAATCAGAGACCCGGAATCGGAAAAGCAGAAAAGAGAAACTTTCATTCCTTTGCCTCCCGGAATCCGGTGGAGAAGCCTGGGTCATACAGGCAGGAACGGGTAAAGCTGCTGTCAAGGAATTTTCCAACAGCAATCAGAGCAGTCTTGCTAATTCCGTTGGCCGCCGCAGCCTGACTCAGCGTACCCACAGTGCACCGGCAGACCTTCTCGTCTGCCCAGGTTGCCTTATAGACAATAGCTGCCGGTGTGTCGGCATCATAGCCGCCGGCGATAAGGTCGGCAGCGGCCTTATCCAGAAGGCCTGCGCTCAGATAGAGCACCATGGAGGCCCCGTGGGAGGCAAGGGAGCGCAGGTCTTCAGAACCGGGGACACCGGTTCTGCCGGCGGCCCGGGTTATAATCAGGGTCTGGGAGACATCAGGCAAGGTATATTCTGCCTTGAGCGCAGCTGCGGCACCGGAGAAAGCACTTACGCCTGGGGTAATGTCATACTCTATCCCAAGCCGGTCCAGTTCCCGCATCTGCTCCCCTATTGCACCATAAAGAGAAGGATCGCCGGTGTGGAGGCGCACTGTGGTAAGCCCCTTCTGCTCAGCCTCGGAAATCATACTTATAATCTCCTCCAATGTCATCTTTGCACTGTCATAGATGACACAATCCTTTTTTGCATATTCCAGAAGCTCCTTGTTCACAAGGGAACCGGCATAAATGATCACATCAGCATTCTCTATGTGCTTTTTGCCCCGTAGTGTGATAAGGTCGGGGGCACCGCATCCAGCCCCTACAAAATGTATCATGCTTCCTTCTCCTTTACGATTGTCACAAGATAATAACCTGCATCCTCAGGAATCGCATCAGCAGCCTTATAAATGTGTTCGTTCTCAATGCCGCAGTTCTCCACAGCCTGAGCATCCTGATTCCTTTCCCGTAGTGCATCAAGAAGGGGTGAAAGCTCCCCTTTCATAAAAACTTTTGTCCCTGGCATCTGGAGGACATCCTCCGCATCCACTCCACCGGGAAGGATATGCAGTGCCTCCCTGTCGGTGCAGAGGGGCTCTCCAAGAGCTGCAGCAGCTGCACAGAAGGAAGTTACTCCAGGAATCCAGACCACCTCAAATCCACGGTCTCTGACCTGAGGAGCAAGATATGCGAATGTGGAATAAACTGCAGGATCACCAAGGGTCAGGAAAACTACTTTCTTCCCTTGAGAAAGTTCTTCTGCAATCAGATCTGCACCAGCCTTGTATGCTGCTTCCCGTACTGCTTTATCGTGTGTCATGGGCATATCGATAGAGAGCACAGGCTTTTCCTTTACCTCTGGCACTTCCTGGACAGCAATCCTATATGCAAAGCACTCTCCTGTTTTCCTATGGGGAATTGCAAGGATATCACAGCTTTTAATTAGATTCACAGCTTTTACAGTCATAAGCCCCGGATCACCTGGTCCAACACCTACACCATAAAGTATCCCTTTTTTCATGCCTGCCCCTCCATCCATTTCTGTGCTGTTCCAGTCTTAAAGAGCTCTATGTTTCCAGTAGTGAAGACAATCATTCCAATCTCAAGCTTTCCTGCAAACTTTGCAGAAAGAACATCTTCTATGCGTTTTCTCAATGCTGCCATAGTTCCTGAAAGAACTCTTTCCTTGTCGAGAATGCGAAGCATCTCATCGGTGGTCACACAGTCAGACATTGACCGGGCTGTCTCTGGAGATGCACCGGCAGCCAGTGCGGCGGCGGCCATAAGCTCTGCACGGTGATCCCCCTCCTTTGAGTGGGTGTTCATAATTCCGCCGGAAAGCTTTACGAATTTACCGATATGCCCTGCCATAAGCACCTCTGAGAATCCTGCATCAATTGCAGATTCCAATGCTTTTCCCACATAGTTTGAGCATTTCACAATCTGCTCATCTTCGATTTTATACACCGTTTTAAGGAAATCTGCGCCGAAATTACCAGGGGTAAGAGTTAGCCGGCTGTCTCCAAGTGCCTTGCGCTGCCGGATCTCAAGGGCTATGCTGTCAATAAGAGCTTCCTCGCTCATAGGCTCCACAATACCAGTGGTTCCCAAAATAGAGATGCCATCTACCACGCCCAGCTTGGGATTGAAGGTTCTTTTGGCAATCTCAGTCCCTTCCGGGGCAGAGATAATAACCTTAAGCCCTCCTGTATAACTGTTATCCTCGCACACCTGCTGCAGCTCTTCTGTAATCATCCTGCGGGGTGTGGAGTTGATGGCAGCATTTCCAACCTTCTGGTCCAGCCCCGGCTTTGTCACACGGCCTATTCCCTGGCCGCCCTCTATCTCGATTGTGTATGGCAAATCGTTTTTTTCCACCCTGGCATAGACGGTAATTCCATCTGTCACATCCGGGTCGTCGCCGCTGTCCTTGATTACCCCGCATGAAACATATCTGTCATTAATATCAATATCATGTAAAGGGAGTTCCAGCTCTATTCCAAAGGGTGTAATCAGATGGACACTGTCCAGCCTGCGTCCTGTAAGCAGCATCAATGCTGCAGATTTTGCAGCAGCGGCAGCGCAGGAACCTGTGGTATAGCCACGTCTGAGTCGTTTCCCATCTTTTGTGATAAAGCTCTCCATCATCTTGTAATCTGATACATCAGCGCATTGACTACAGCTGCGGCGACGTTGGACCCTCCCTTCCTTCCTTTGGCGATAATATAAGGCACACCTGTTTCCATTATAGCGTTCTTGGATTCAACAACATTGACAAAACCCACCGGGACACCTATCACAAGAAGCGGAGCTATCTCTCCAGCATCAATCATTTCCCGCAGTTTCAACAGTGCTGTAGGTGCATTACCGATGGCGAATATCAGCGGTTTTCCAAGCCTTGCAGCCCTCTCCATTGAGACAACTGCCCGGGTACATCCTCTCTCCTTTGCTTCTTCTGCCACATCCGGGTCGCCCATAAAGCAATGAATCTCACACCCCAGCTTAGCGGCAGCTGTTTTATTTATTCCAGCCAGGGCCATCTGTGTGTCTGTGACAATATGGCAGCCCTGGCGCAAGGCTTCGACAGCTATGTGGACTGCATTTTTAGAAAAGGTCAGGTTTTCGGCGTAATCAAAATCGGCTGTACAATGGATAACCCGCTTGATCACTGCCTCGTTTTCCTGAGGAATATCAGCAGGAAGCCCGCTTTCGATGATTTCCATGCTGCGCTTTTCGATTTCCATCGGATCGGTTATGATCATCCCCTGCCCTCCTTATATTCAAGACACTTTTTATAAAACGCCTCTGCCGCCGGAATGTTTGAGGGAAGGAAAAGATGGGGATATCCGGCATAAAGGGTATCGGTCATAACTGCACATTCCCACTCCTTACCGTTGGGCTTTCTTGCAGTAAAGGCATTGCCGTTGTCTGTACTGTCCCAATAATGGAATTCATGAGCCTTGAACTCTGTTCCTGCCGGGCCGAAAAGCCCATCTTTGCAGGACGTGAGAGTGATATATCCAAACCGGACAAGATGGTCTGTCTTTGTGGAGGAATGCTTAAGTACTCCGCACATTTTACAGCCGTCCAGAGCCTCCCCAAGATACTGGAAACCTCCGCATTCAGCGATTGTGGGCAGACCGGAAGCTATTGCTTTGCATACACTTTCTTTTGAATGCAGGTTTGATTCCAGCCTGCCGGAATAAAGCTCAGGATATCCTCCTCCTATTATGAGGCCATCGCTGCCTCCGGGTACTTCTTCGTCACCCAAGGGAGAGAAGAAACTGAGCTTTGCACCCATTTTCTCCAGCATATCAAGTGTTGAATCATAGTAGAAACAGAATGCATCATCCTTGGCAACAGCAAGGTTTATAGATTCAAACTTTTTTACAGTCGGTTCAGAAAATTCAAGATCAGAAGCCTTTTCTGCAATGGAGAGCAGAGCATCGATATCAATGGCAGGTTCGCAGAGGTCGGCTGTCTTATTGAGACGCTCTTGAATATCCTCAATTTCTGCCGCTGTCACCAACCCAAGATGGCGTGATGGAATAAGGCATTCCTCGGGAAGATGCGGTATAAAACCTGCCGGCACAACAGCATCTCCAAAACGGTTATGCATGAGAGCCTTGATATTCTGATAGCTTGCTGGAGTCATACGGTTGAACAGCACCCCGCGGATATGGCTTTCGGGAACAAAATGGAGGAAGCCCTCTATCACTGCAAGGGCAGAAATAGCCGAGGATTTACCGTCAACCACCAGGATTACCGGAGTATCTGTCTGATCAGCTACTGTGAATGTGCTGTTGTCAGCACATTCCCCGCCGGTACCGTCATAGTATCCCATGACACCTTCTATCACAGTGACCTGGCTGCTATCTTTGCCAAGGAGATACTTAAGCAGATTATCATCGCAGAAGAATGGATCCAGATTTGTACAAGGCACCCCGGAGACTGTTCTGTGGAACATAGGGTCGATATAGTCTGGTCCGCATTTACAGGCTTTTACTTTCATGCCACGGCGCTTAAGAAGCGATAATACAGCGCAGGTCACTGTAGTCTTGCCGCTCCCGCTTGAGGTGCCGGCAATCAGTATCCTGGGCACTCTCACAGCTCCGCCTCCTCAAGCTCTGCCAGAGATTTGACAATAGTTTTTCCTTTATCTGAAGCATAATTGAGCAGCTGGGAATTGAAACAGTTCAGCTCCCCTGCCGGGCACCCGCAGTCTATGACAATGTCTACCGAATCTATAAGCTTCTTGGCCTCTGCTATGTCACCTGGCGAAGCTGTCATAAAAGGTGGAGTTTTAACCACATATTTTGCCAAGGGGGCCGCAACGGCGAGGTCAATGTCATTACCTGGCAGTATTCCGGCCGCAAAAGGGATGCCCCTTTTCTGAAGCGCCCTGTAATAGGGTATTCCACAGCCTCCGCCTCCCACGACAAAGCACCTGATCTCCCCACTGGGAGAAGCAAGCTCTATGTTTCCGAGAAGGGCATTGAAGGAACCGCTTTCTATATCGTAAAGCCGCTTTATGGTATCATCAGAGAAAATCTCTTCCGGCGTGCCGTAGGCAGCAATCTTATCCCCTTTCACGCACACTATCCTGTCGGAGACACGCTGGGCAAGATCTATCTCGTGCAGGCTCATCACAACAGAGATACCGCTTTTTTTCGCCATATCGGAAAGTATTCCAAGAAGCTCTATCTTATGCCTGATGTCCAGGAATGATGTAGGCTCATCAAGCACTATGACCTCAGGCTCCTGACATATTGCCCTGGCCAGCAGGATACGCTGCCGCTGGCCGTCGCTTATCTGGGAGATATCCTTGTCTGCAATATCAAGGGCATTGACCTTCTCCAACGCCCCCTTCACAACCTCTTTGTCGTGGGCAGTAAGCATACCGAAGCTGCCGGTATAGGGATAACGCCCGGCAGAGACAAACTCAAAGCAGGTCATCATCTCTGGGCGTATACGTTCTGTAAGTACAACGGCAAGCTTTTTTGCAACATCAGTACCGCTTATCAGGCGCATATTCTTATCATCCAGATAGACAGTGCCTGCTATGGATGCAAGGTGCCGGGTGATGCTTTTCAATATAGTTGATTTCCCAGCACCGTTAGGACCTATCAGAGTCATGATCTCCCCTTTGGCAAGGGAAAGAGTTATATCAGAGATAAGAGGAACTCTGTTGTAGCCGACAGTAAGTGAATCCAGCCGCAGTTTATCAGTCTTCATTCCGTCGTCTCCTTGAAATAAGCAGCCAGATTACGATAGGAGCTCCGATCGCACTTGTGACAGTGCTGATTGAAAGCTCTGTGGGAGAGAACAGAGTCCTTGCTCCAAGGTCGCACAGGACACAGAACAGTGCACCGCATAAAAATGAGGCTGGAATCATCAGGATAGGCTTTGATGTCTTAAGAAGCAGCCTTGAGATATGGGGCACAGCAATGCCGACAAAAGAAATAGGACCGGCAAAGGCAGCCACACAGGATGAGAGTATACCTGTCATAAGCACCAGAAGCACTCGGAAAGCCCTGATGTTCACTCCCAGGCTTTTGGCATATCCCTCCCCCATGAGATACGCCCCCATAGGTTTAGAAGCAAAAAAGACAATCAAAAGTGTAGGCAATACTATAAAAGCAGATATATACACATCCTGCCAAGTTGCGGCAGAAAAGCTGCCCATTGACCAATGGGTCAGATTCACAATATCTGAATCGTTTGCAAAATTGATGAGCAGGTCTGTGATTGCGGAACAGATGTAGCTTATCATTATTCCGATGACCAGCAGTATGGACATGCTCCTCACCTTCCCGGTGAACAGCAGCACCAGAAGCAGTGACAGGAGGGAACCCACAAAGGATGCTATCACTGTGACCGATACCGGCATCTGGTTGAATAGTCCTGTCATTATGATTGTGGTTATGGCCAAGAACAGCTTTGCACCCGAGGATATACCAAGCACAAAAGGCCCAGCAATAGGGTTCCGGAAGAAGGTCTGGATCAGAAATCCAGAGAGCGACAAGGCCCCGCCCAGCAGGGAGGCAAGGACAATACGTGGAAGACGTATCTTCCATATGATGTTATAGGCAACAGAGTTTGACCTGTCTCCTTTGAATAAAATATCAACGATATCCTTGGCAGAGATACTGACGCTGCCTATATGGATGCTCAATATCACTGCGGCAAGCAGAAGTACGAGAAACAGCGGAAATACAATGCAGGAGCGGATTCTACTCAACTTACCTCCTTACTTCAGCCTGTAGAAAAACGGCAGCTCAGAAACATCTGCTGTGCTGTCTGAAAAGATTTTATGAAGGCTGTTTATCATCTGGCCCAGAGCAGTTGTCTCCTGATACATATTCTTATTGGTGCACCAGACATTGCCTGTCTTGACTGCCTTGAAATCTGCCAAAAGAGGGCTCTTACCAACCATCTGCGAAACAAAATGAATCTCATCAGCTATAGTAGCATTATATATGATTATATCAGCATCCTTGGCCTGGGAATAGAAAAATTCAGGCTCAAGGGAAACTGTGGCCATTCTGCCGGAATCATCACCAAGGTTGTCAAATATATACTTTCCACCGGCAAGAGCAATCATCCTGCTCACATAATCACCGCTTCTCCTGGCTATTATTTTGCCGGATGAGTTCACATAGAAAAAAGCGACCCGTTTCTCAGAAGGAGTGCTGTTCTTCACTGAATCGAGATAGCCGGCCTGCTCTGAGAATACTGCATCTGCCTTTTCTTCCTCGTTCAACAGGGCTCCATAAAGCTTAATCCATTCTGACCGCCCCAGGGGATGAACCTCGTGTCCCGACTGGTCCACCAGCACCGCTATATCCAGCTGCTCCAGCTGTTTTTTGATATTCAGGGCATGACCTATCATCGTAGATTCAACTGCCAGAGGACAACGGGATGCAGTTATAAGCTCATAGTCAGGGGCGTTGTACTTCCCGGCAAAAAGAATCTTCCCTTCTTCCATGGCCGTTCTGGCCTTCGGTATATACCAGCCTTCAGCCTTGGCTCCTGAAAGCTTTATTGCATCAAGCCGGTCCAGGGAATCGAACAGGCACATGGCAGAGGTGGCTGCAAGATATATGTTTTTTATAGGCTGATAAAGAGGTACAGCCGACTTACTCACACCATCTGGAAGTCTTTTCCCTTCTGGCACAATGAAGAAACGGCTGCCGTCGGCCAGGGAGATAAGCTTATAGCCCCCTTCATAGTAGTCCACCGAGAACTGATTTGCATAATCAAGCTTCATCCTTCCTGTGGCCTTAAGGCCGAAAGACAGGTCAGGCTTAGAGGCATCTGCAGTAATCCCGCTCTCCTTTCCTGACGGAACAGGATTGGAGACCGATACCTTGTGGTCATACCATTTCCCCTTCTTCCCCACCAGTGCACAGTCGAATTCCTTGTCCAGATACGGCACAGGGATATCAAAGCCGTGGGCTTTTTCGGTAAATCCATCAGAATGGGTCACGGTATCAACAGTATGCCCAATCAGCACAGCACCAGGGGATGTGGCATCAGCTGCCTTGCCGCGGAACAGATTGAGGATCTGCTTTGAAGGCATGGTGACATGGATTGTCATTTTGCCATTCTTTACAGTAAGGAGCCCTTTTCCATTATATGCCTCGTTCACATGGAACATGCTGCTGTCTGTGCTGAAGTCGGCAGTATAAACCCCATCCTTAAGCGGAGCGCCAAGGACAGGGAAACAGATAATAACTATGAAACAGAAAAATGCAATACGTTTCATCACATAGACTCAATTGCAGTCTGAGAATGAGAGATATAAAGCTTCTGAATGGCAGGGAGCCGGCCAAGACCTTCAATCTGTGTGTCTACCTTGTCAAAACTGCCGGAAGCCTTGAACATACTGAGCCAGGAATCATCATCCTCGCCTGCCATATCGTTGTTGGCATGGTCACCTGCAACTACCATAAGAGGGCGGAGAACTACATTCTTGTAACCAGCGGCAGCAACGGTCTTGATAATCTCTTCGCAGGCAGTCTCCTCTGGTTCTCCCTCTACAGTACCGATAAATACGTTCTTATAACCAAGAGCATTCATCTGAGCCTGCATCTGAGAATAGGAAACCTTTGCAGTATGGGAAGTACCATGTCCCATGAATACGAATGCTGTCTTAGCCTTGTCAGCAGCTTCCAGTGTGTCAAAACCGGCATCCTTGACTGCGGCTGCGGTGATAGCAACTGCTGTGGCTTTTTTGTCTGCATTGATCTTGGAAGCATCGTTACCTACTTCGCCCAGGAGAGGTTCAGCAATAGCAACCCTGGCAAACTTGGACGCATATTTGTCCACAGCTTCCTTAAGCTCATCATATTCTGCACCATGCATAAGGTGTGTAGGCTGGATGACAAGAATTTTTACACCGTTTTTGACAGCCCGCTTGAGAGCCTGGTCCACATTGTCAATCTTCTCACCGTCCCGGGCCTGTACATGGTTGATAATAATCTGTGCGGTGAATGCACGTCTTACTGACCAGTCCGGGAATGACTTCTGGAGTGCATCCTCAATGCCTTTGATATCCTTGGCACGGCTGTCGTTGAATGATGTTCCGAAGCTTACAACCAGAAGCTCCTTCTTGCCGATTCCATCGGCATTCAGTGGATTATCCTGCTTGGCATCGCCAGTATCGCGGCCAAAGTAATCAGGATCGGCATTTTCACCCTCCACAAGTTCCTTCTGAGCGTCGGTAAGTTTGTCCCAAGCAGCTTTTGCGGCAGCACACTGCTTATCGGTCTTATGGGTCCATTCCTGGACATAGATAGCGTCAATCAGTGCAGCAACCTTGTCTGCAATCTCTTTGTCTGTCTTTGGTGCACAGAAAGCAGTCTGCGCCAGCATAAATACAGCAAGAACAATGCAACATACCTTTACGATGTTTTTCATAAATTCCTCCTATATAAAAACATTTTTCAGTAATCAATTTTAATGGTGAAGTACAGTCCGCCCTTCTCGCCGGCCAGCTTCTTGGTGTTAAGTGTCCTTGTGAAATAACCGGACATCTTCCCGGTGTCTGATACAGCATCCTTCTCTGCGTAAATATAACCGATCCTATACTGTACACCCTTGTCCGGCTTTACTATGACACCGGCCTCGAAGGTCTGGAAAGCCTTGTCCCCTGCGGCATTCTCCTTATAGTCGCCGAAAGCAAAACCGCATCCTGTCAAAAGTGTAAGCCAGTCCAGAATGTCATAGGAGATCTCAACTCCCATGGCAGAGAGGACAGAATGGGCATCCGGCCTCTTCTCGTCCCAGTAGTCATCTCCGAATGCACCGGTACCAGACACGCAGATCTGCGCATTATAAGCTTTGAAGGCTATACCAAAACCCCACTGCTGACCCCGGCCGTCTATGTCATCCTCCTTAGAGGAAATCATAAAACCGCCGGTTCTAAGCCTGAAGTTATCAATATTAAGGGTATACATAGCTTCGATTCCGAATGCGTTTTCTTCTGTACCTGTCTGATCCCAGAAATAGCCCTCCAGCCAGAGAGGAAGGCCTATTTTATTGAAGTCCAAGCCCGCACCGGCAAGAAATTCATATCCGTCGGGGTTGGCATCGCTGTCAGTTGTATCAAAGCTCATGGCATAGTATGGCTGCAGAAGACCATCTACAAAGCTGAGTGAGAACTTGAAGCCGAAGTCCTTCCTGAGTGATGGGTTCATATAGTTTTCTGAATATTCATAGCCGAATTCGGTAAAATGGACACGGTCAAAAGTCTGATAGCTGTATAAACCGATATCAGTTCTGATCCCGGTTCCTTCCAAACCGAAAAACTTACCCCAGTCGGTCTGAACCCTGAAATAATTTATAGACGGGGTACCCTCGGGATATGTGCCACGGCCTCTGTTCCAGGACTGGTCTTCCTCAACCTCGATAAGAACACGGCTGTAATCGCCGGCAGAAACTCTGAAATCCACCTCGCCCTTGTACCAGTTGTCCTGAAAAGAAACAGGATTGTCTGAGTCAAAGCCGTTGACCATATAGTAGTCAAACTCGCCACCAATACTTACTGAAGAGAAAGAAGACATTGCAGAGAAAAGCAACGCCAAAGCTAAAAGAGAAAGTTTTTTCATTTCACCGACCCAAATCGCGAAGTCTAATCGTTTCACCGCATACCAAAGTATCCCGGCTTGAGGCTTCAGGACATCTGTCCATCCCCATAAGCTCCTTCCCAGTTTCCCAGTGGTACAGCTTACAGGTCGCCTGTCACGGTGGCGCGTCCGTGGGAGAATCTCACTCCACTTCCATTGAAATATGCTGTAGGTATTCTAATACATTAGCGGGGAGTTTGCAATCTGAAAATGTACCATTTATAAGATATATGAGATAATATATGGGATTTTTCATAAAGATTAATAATATTTAATCCGATAATAAATAGACAAGGAGAACGTAAACAATGAAAAAAGTACTAGTATTATTCATTGCTATTGCAATTGTGTTCTGTTTCTTCTCTTGTAAGACAAGCGAACCGGCTGCAAAGTCAAGTGACCAGGCTGCGAAACCAGCTCAGGCCAAGGCACCTGCACCTGCACCGGCTCCAGCTCCAAAACCAGCCGCAGCACCGGCCCCGGAGGCTCCTAAGACCCTCTCTGAGTTCCCTGCAGGAAAGTGGCTTGATGCGAACTGGGATGCTCTTTGGGTATTCTTTGCAGATGGTTCTGTAAAGCTCTACGACTCAAAGAGTGGAGATCTTATCTATGACTTCAACGGCAAAACTAAGGATTTGAAGCTTGAACCTGCAGGAACCGGCCTCAAACTCTCCTTCAGATGCGACGAAACCGAGCGTTTCTACACATTTGAGAAAGCCCTTGAGGGAACAGACATGGAACTGGACATCGACAGAGACTGGACCGATGAGGCATATCATGTCCTCATGCCACTCCAGGACTGATTGAATCAACAAGCTGGAATGAAGGCCATCCCCTGCGGATGGCCTTTTTTATTTACTATATAATAAGAAAATATAATGTTTTTGTTATTTTTGTTAATTTTTCTGTTTTCTTTTATTCAAAGTCGTGATAGAATAGATAAAAAAAGGAGAATGAAATGAAAAAAATACTTGTTTTGTTAACCGTTGTTGCAATCGTATTCTGTTCCTTCTCTTGTAAGACAAGCGAATCAGCAGCAACAGAAGAACCAGCTCCAGCTCCAGCAGCTGAACCAGCTCCAGCTCCAGCTCCAGCAGCTGAACCAGCTCCAGCTCCAGCAGCAGAGCCTGCAGCAGCTCCACAGGCAGCAGTTTCAGCTGAGGCTTATGACGCAGCTATTCTCTATCTCTGTGACATTGACCTGAGATCAAAAGTTCCAGAGAGCAAGAAGAATGTAGAGCCTTGGACAAAGGGCGTTCAGATCTTCGCAATGGGCGAGCAGTGCCTTGCAAACGGACTGTATTCAGAAGCTATTCCTGCACTCAAGCAGGTTAAGAAGTTCTGGTCAGGTCTTGTTGATCCAGCAGACATCGAGATTGCAGAAGACGGAAGCAAAGCATATGCTCTGCTCCTCACAGACTTCGCTCTTCAGGGACAGGTTCCAGAAGAGAAGAAGAACGTAGAGCCTTGGACAAAGGGCGTTCAGATCTTCGAAATGGGTCAGGGACTCTTCTATAGAGCTATGTATACTGACTCTCTGGCTCCTCTCGGACAGACCAAGAAATTCTGGTCAGGACTCTGCGAGAACCCAATCGAAGTTCCAGAAGAAGCTATCCAGGCTGGCGTTCTGTACTATGAGGCACAGTACTATAGAGACAGAGTTCCAGAAGACAAGAAGACCAAAGAGCCATATACAAAGGGCGTTCAGATCTTCGCAATGGGTGAGCAGTGCATCCAGAAAGGACTTTATGCAGATGCAATCGCTCCTCTGGCACAGGCTAAGAAGTTCTGGAAGGGACTTTGCGACATCCAGGCAGCTCCAGCTGCAGGCGCATTCCCAGAAGGAAAATCTGTTGATACAAACTGGAATGCAAAGTGGGTATTTGAAGCTGACAACAACGTTAAGCTGTATGATTCCGAGACCGGTGCTCTGATTTATGACTTCGCTGGAAAGCAGAAAGATCTTAAGGCAGAGGGCAACAAGCTGTCATTCAGATGCGATGAGACCCAGAGATTCTACGTATTCGAGAGAAAGGGTGACGTAATCGAGATGGACATTGACAGAGACTGGACCGATGAGGAATACCACATCACAATGTCAGCTGAGTGATTTCAATCACAAAGCATAAAAAAGAGCCACTGAAAAGTGGCTCTTTTTTTTGTCATATCCAAGATTTATAAGGTTTTCAGAAGTTCCTGAACATAAGGAACAGCCTTATCTATGTCCACCAGCACCTTCTCGCCGGTCCGGCGGGTCTTGATCTCCAGCTGTCCGTTCTCCACAGAACGGGCACCTACCTGCACCTGAACAGGGAAACCGATAAGGTCAGCATCGTTCATCTTGAAACCAGCCCGCTCGTCCCTGTCATCAATCAGCACATCAATACCAAGGTCGCCCAGCTTCTTATAGATATCCTCGGCTACGGAGCAGACTTTCTCGTTGTTGCTCTGGAGAGGGATAACCTCCACCTCAAAAGGTGCAACGGCAGGCGACCAGATAATGCCTTTGTCGTCGTGGTTCTGCTCTATGAATGCAGCCATGGTACGGGTTACCCCGATGCCGTAGCAGCCCATTACTGCGGTGCTCTCCTTGCCATTCTTGTCCAGGAAGATACAGCGCATAGGCTCTGAGTACTTGGTGCCCAGGTGGAACACCTGCCCTACCTCGATTCCTCTATACTGCTCCAGCACACCGTCGCAGTGCGGACACTTCTCCCCTATCTTTGCAAAAGTAATATCTGCCACCAGGTCGGCTTTGAAATCCCGCTCCGGGTCTATGCCGGTAAGGTGGAAATCGGTCTTGTTGGCGCCGCACACCAGGTTCACACGGCTGTAGATCTGCTTATCAGCTACAATCTTAACTTTCTCTTTAAGACCCACAGGGCCGGCAAAACCTACCTCAGCCCCGGTCACCCGCTTTACTGTCTCCTCGTCAGCAGCCACTACGCTGTTGGCATGGAGAGCACCCTGGATCTTGGCCTCGTTGGCATCCTGCTCCCCTGGAACCAGTACAGCAACCGGCTGGTCGTCCACCATGTAAATAAGAGTCTTTATAAACTGATCGGCGCTCCGCCCCAGGAAGGCAGAAATCTCTTCTATAGTCTTCTGTCCGGGAGTGGCAACCTCTTTCATCTCTTCCACATTGCTGCGGTCAGGAGCCGGGAGCACCCGGTCGGACACAGCCTTCTCCACATTGGCGGCGTAGTCGCACTTGGAGCAGGAAAGGATGGTATCCTCGCCGGAATCGGCCAGAACCTGGAACTCGTGGGAAAGCTCACCGCCAATGGCGCCGGTGGAGGCATCCACAGCCTTGAACTTGAGGCCGCACCGCTTGAAGATAGCAGTATAGGCATCGTACATCAGATAATAGCTCTTGATGGATGCCTCCTCGTCCACGTCGAAGCTGTAGGCGTCCTTCATGATGAACTCCCGGCCCCGCATAAGTCCGAACCGGGGGCGTACCTCGTCACGGAACTTAGTCTGTATCTGGTAGATGTTCCAGGGGAGCTGCCGGTAGGATTTAAGGTTCCGGCGCACCATGTCGGTCATAACCTCCTCGTGAGTAGGCCCTAAGCAGTAGTCTGCATTCTTCCTGTCCTTGAACCGCAGCAGCTCCGGGCCGTAGTAGCCCCATCTGCCGCTTTCCTGCCACAGCTCTGCCGGCTGCACAGCAGGGAGAAGGCATTCCTGCAGCCCCCTCTTGTCCAGCTCTTCCCTGATTATCTTCTCTATCTTGGCAATAGACCGCTGTGCCAGCGGCAGATAGTTGTAGATACCGGCGGCCAGTTTCTGGATCATGCCGGCCCGGATCATCAGGATATGGCTTATAACCTCGGCCTCTTTCGGGGCCTCTTTGAATGTTGTCACAAAGTATTTGCTAAGTCTCACTTCTCTACTCCATCAGGACAATTCTGCAAGATATGTCTTTTTCTTCTCTATAAGTGTGGTCAGCTCTTCCTTGGCAGCCTGCTCCTTGGCAATAGCCTCCGGGGCAGCCTTGCTCATGAACTGAGGATTTTCCAGTTTCTTGAGGGATTTCTCCAGAATCTTCTCGTTCTTGGCAATCTCGGCCTTAAGCTTTGCAATCTCCTGAGGTACGTCGATAACGTCCTTAACGGAAACATAAGCCTCGAAGCCTGCTCCTGCAACCATTACACAGCCGCTTTCTGCAGGTTTCTGGTCAACTAGCTCCACGCTGGATGCTGACATAAGGAGTGCCATCAGAGCACTGTTTGTCTTGAAGAAGTCATCAGCCTTCTCAAGTTTGAGCATTACCTTCACCTTCTTGGAAGGAGGTACTGTAAGCTCGCTCCTCATAGTGCGGACTGCGCTTACGATAGTCTGGAGAGATGCAAACTTGGCTGCAATCTCAGGATTTTCTCTTTCAGCAGTATACTCAGGATATGGTGCATTCACAATGCTTGCCTCGTGCTCAGGCAGTTTCTGGTAAATTTCCTCGGTAACAAAGGAGAGGAACGGATGGAGCATTCTGAGGGACTCGCTCAAAATATGGATGATCAGGGATACAGCCCTGTCCTTCTCTGCGTTGTCATCTGAATAGAGGGAAAGTTTGGAGGCCTCAACATACCAGTCACAGAAGTCGTTCCAGAAGAACTCGTACATAGCCTTGGCCGCATCGTTGAAGCGGTAGCCTTTTATAGCCTTGTCCACCTCGGCTACAGTCTCGTTGAGCCGGTGGAGAATCCACTTGTCCACATCCTTAAGAGCGATATCCTTAAGAGAAATAAGGTTTCTTCCTTCCAGGTTCATCAGGATGTACCGGGAAGCGTTCCAGATCTTGTTGGCAAACTTGGAGCCGAACTTGAAGGTCTCGCTGTCAATCAGGATATCCTGACCCTGGGCAGCAAGGAATGCCAGCGTGAACTTGAAGGCATCGGCGCCGTATTCTGCCACAATGTCCAGGGGGTCGATACCGTTGCCCAGGGACTTGGACATCTTACGGCCCTGCTTATCCCGCACCAGACCGTGGATATAGATATCTTTGAATGGAACCTCGCCAGTGAACTCAAGGCCTGCCATAATCATTCTGGATACCCAGAAGAAGATGATGTCGTAGGCAGTAACCAGAGTGCTGGTCGGATAATATTTCTTAAGGTCGTCGGTCTTCTCAGGCCATCCCAATGTGGAGAAAGGCCACAGCCAGGAGCTGAACCAGGTGTCAAGCACATCCTCGTCCTGTCTAAGGTGGTCGTGTCCGCACTTCGGGCACTTGTCCGGATCCTTGCGGGCAACAATCATCTCGCCGCACTTGTCGCAGTACCATACTGGAATTCTGTGGCCCCACCAGAGCTGACGGGAAATACACCAGTCACGGATGTTCTCAAGCCAGTGTGTATATGTGTTCTCCCACTTCTGAGGATGGAACACAATCTCCCCTTTCTTCCATGCATTCAGGGCCTTTTCTGCCAGAGGGCGCATCTTTACGAACCACTGGTATGAAAGGAACGGCTCTACCACTGTCTTACAGCGGTAGCAGTGTCCTACAGAGTGAACCAGCTTCTCCTCGCCTTTGAAGAGTCCCTGATCCTTCAGGTCCTGATTTACCAGCTCTCTGGCTGCAGCACAGGTCATGCCCCTGTATTTCTCCGGGCAGTTGTTGTTAAGTGTGCCGTCTGGATTCAGGATGTTGATTACCTCAAGGTTGTGCCGCTTGCCTACTTCCCAGTCGTTAGGGTCGTGGGCAGGGGTTATCTTGACCATACCGGTTCCGAATTCCCGGTCTACATAAGTGTCGGCGATAATAGGGATAGTCCTGTCTGTCAGAGGAAGCTTAAGCTTCTTGCCCACAATAGCCTTGTACCGCTCGTCATCAGGATGTACTGCAACTGCAGTATCACCAAGGAGTGTCTCTGGCCGTGTAGTTGCGATCTCGATTCTTGTGCTTCCGTCCGGTGCAGGACCATCTGCAAACTCATACCAGATGTGGTACATTGCTCCGTCTGTATCGATGTGGTCAACCTCGTCGTCAGCCAGTGCTGTGCCGCACCGTGGGCACCAGTTTACAAGGTACTGTCCTTTATAGATAAGTCCCCGCTCATACAGGGTTACAAATACTTCCCGGACAGCCTGGGAAAGGCCTTCGTCCATGGTAAAGCGTTCCCGTGTCCAGTCTACAGAGGCACCGATTTTCTTAAGCTGCTTGGTTATGATGGCGTGATGCTCTTTCTTGACTTCCCAGGTGCGCTCGATGAATTTCTCCCGGCCCAGGTCATGCTTGGTCTTGCCCTCTTTCATAAGGCGCTTCTCAACTACGTTCTGAGTCGCGATGCCGGCGTGGTCGGTTCCAGGAATCCACAGTGTCGGAATCCCCTTCATTCTATAGTACCGGATAAGGATATCCTGAAGCGAGTTGTTGAGTCCGTGTCCCATGTGGAGGACGCCGGTGACGTTTGGAGGAGGAATGACGATTACAAATGGCTTTACACCATCTTTGTACCGCGGCAGGAACTGGCCTGTCTTTTCCCAATTTTCATAAAGTTTGTCCTCAAAGCTTTTGGGGTCATAGTTTTTTTCAAGCTCAACTGCTTTCATTTATGAGAATCCTCCTATTCTGTTTGACAGATTATATATATTTTAATATAAATAAGCAAGGAGTTGGCAGTGGAATACAGAATTGAATCAGATTCCATGGGAGAGGTAAAAGTTCCCTCCTGTGCATACTGGGGAGCCCAGACTCAGAGGTCTTTAGAGAATTTCAAGATCGGGACAGAGAAGATATCTCCCGATGTTATACGCTCTTTTGCTATCCTTAAGAAAGCTGCTGCATTGGCAAACTTTGATGCAGGAAAGCTGGCTGGGGATAAGAAAGATGCTATTGTGAAAGCCTGCGACGAGATACTGGAGGGCAAGATGGCCGACCAGTTCCCTCTTGCTGTATGGCAGACAGGAAGCGGCACCCAGACCAACATGAACGTGAACGAGGTCATTTCCAACCGTGCCATCGAGATCATGGGAGGAGAGAGAGGAAGCAAGAAGCCTGTCCATCCTAATGATGATGTGAACATGGGCCAGTCTTCCAACGACACATTCCCTACTGCAATGCATATTGCTGCCGCAGAGATCACCATGAGGAAGCTCCTTCCATCTCTTGAGGCCCTTATAGAGGCTGCGCAGAAAAAGGAAGAAGAGTTCAAGGATATTATAAAATGCGGACGGACACACCTGCAGGATGCTGTACCCCTTACTCTGGGACAGGAATTCTCGGGCTACAGAGCACAGCTTGAAAGCGCAAGAGACCGGATTCTCCAGAGCCTTGAAGAAGTCTATATACTTGCCCTGGGCGGCACAGCTGTGGGAACCGGACTCAATACATACAAAGGCTTCGCAGAGAAAGCCATAGACTACATAGCCCAGATGACAGCCCTCCCCTTCAGGGAAAGCCCCAACAAGTTCGCATCCCTGGCCAGCCATGACAGTCTAGTAGCTCTTTCCGGAGCCTACACATCCCTGGCCACAGCCTTAATGAAGATTGCCAACGATGTCCGCTGGCTGGCATCCGGCCCACGGTGCGGAATCGGCGAGCTTATAATACCGGAGAACGAGCCGGGAAGCTCCATAATGCCTGGCAAGGTGAACCCCACCCAGTGCGAGGCCATGACCATGGTTTGCGTACAAGTTATGGGAAACAATACTGCAATAGCAATGGCAGGTGCATCGGGCAACTTTGAGCTGAATGTGTTCAAGCCTGTGATTATCTACAACCTGCTCCAGAGCGCCACACTGCTGGCCGATGCCATGGAAAGCTTCAGGACCAACTGCTTCCAGGGAATCAAGGCAAACAATGAGAAGATCCAGGAATATATGGAGAACTCCCTGATGCTGGTGACAGCCTTGAACCGCCGCATAGGATACGAGAACGCCGCAAAGATTGCAAAGACTGCATATAAGAGCGGGAAAACCCTGTGCCAGACTGCAGTGGAGCTTGGACTCCTGACCGAGGCTGAGTTCAAGGAGATTGTGGACCCTGCCAAGATGCTGAGCCCCTCCAAGCTTGAGAAAAAATGAATATCATACTGTTCAACCCAGAGGAAGATATCACCACCCTGACATCTGATGATGTACGGTATCAGCACATAAAAAATATACTTAAGATGAAACCTGGTGACAGCTTCGAGGGGGGCATTATCAACTGCTCCTACGAGAAGTTCACCATACAGGAAACAGATGATAAAAGGATGGTGCTGAGCCATCAGACGCTGCCTAAGAAGGTGGAGAGCGAGTACCCTATCTCGGTGTTCTGCTCAATCATCCGCCCCATCGATGCCAAAAAAGTGTTCAAAAACCTGTGTACCATAGGGGCAGAACATATCTACCTGGGAAAGACAGACAAGACAGAAAAGTCATATTCAAACGGAAATCTGTGGTCCAAAGATAAGTATTATCCTCTCCTGGTGGAAGGGGCACAGCAGGGTGCTATCCCATATATTCCAGAGGTGACAGTCCACTATTCACTGGACACATTTCTGGAGAAAAATGGAGATAAGTTCCAGAATAAAATAGCGCTGGACAACTACCAGTACACCATACCGCTGCAGCAGGCCCAGCTGGCGGCCGGCAAAACCATAATGGCTGTAGGGGGCGAGCGGGGGTGGAGCGACCGGGAGCGGCAGCTGCTTCTGGATTATGGTTTTACCCTCTGCTCCATGGGGAGCAGGGTGCTCCGCACCGAGGCCGCCTGCCTGGTGGGCTTTGCCGTGCTGGCAAGCCGCTGGTGGTAATCATCATTTTATCATAACGATGCCGTCAGCACCACCTGGAATCACATCAGATGGGAAGAAACCAGGTATCTGGCGAATGGCTTTGAAGCCTAACCCCTCATAAATATGGCGGGCAGCACCCCACTCCTGGCTCACAATCAGCACAATCTGTCCAATCTGGGGAGATGCTTTCTGCACCTGTTTGAGGCATTCCTTGAAGAAAAGCTTTCCCAGTCCCCGGCCCTGGAGGCTTCCCATAAGGGCGAAAGAGCTTACATAAAGCAGCTTTCCATCCTCTTTATGCACTTTTGCTATCGCGTGATCCAGTATAAAGACCTTGTTGTTATTAGGCAGCTCTTCCCACAGCTCGCTGGAAAAATAGCCCTGGACAGCCCCTTTGTCATCCTCCAGCACTAAAAAGCCCTGGGGATAAGTGTCCATGCGGCTGGAAAAGGTCTGATAAGTCTCTCTGATATAAGGAATAAAAGCATTCTCCTCTATCTCCATTATTCTTTCCATGTCTGAACTGGCTGCCTGTCGAACTTTCATATTTTAAATTATATCACAAAAAATTTGTAAAGTCATTTGCACTTTCCTGTTTTATTTGTATCATGAAGTATATGAGAAGATTTTTAATCCTGCTTCTTCTTGCAGTATCTGCCCTTTCTGCTTATGCAGGGGAGAAGGAGACCAGGATTCTTGATAAAGATGATGAACTCACGCTGTACCCTATGAACCATACAGGCAAGTATGCGGCCTCAATCGCCCCATCCTACCCTGTGCGGGTGGAGTGCAGAGCCGTTTATGACAGGAATGAGAAGAGCATTGCCGATATAGTCAATTACCTTACCGGTCTCTCCACCATCAAGGGAACACAGTACTACTCTCAGACAAAAAAAGAGATTACCACCCTTTTCACCGATGCTTACACAGTTGACCATCCCCGCCATGCCAATAAGATAGAAGACCACAAGCTGGTGAATCCCCTGCCACAGGGTATCGATATCTATGGGATGCTTGAGGACTCCAGGTTCAAGGACAATGTGTACCAGTTCTCCTATCTTTTCGATGACAACCATATCACCCTTAAGATAACCAACATGGACAACCTGAAATATGGTCCTATCAAGGCTATAGAGACCCACTGCTTCCTGGTGCTTATGGATATAGTGCTTACCGATGATGAGATCCAGGTGTACAATGTGGGGTTCTGCAAGCCTACTGTGCTCCCTTCATTTATGGAAAAGAGGGTGAACAACGCTATCACAAACCGTATTGATGCTCTTTTCGGCTGGTTTGAGAAAGGAATAACAGAGTGAGTGAGAAAAAAGAGAAGTTTGACATTTTTTCTGTCTCTCTGATGGGCCTTTCCCACTTCTCCCACGATATATTCAGCCACTTTGTGTCACCGCTCCTCCCCATACTGATCCAGAACCTGGGGATGAACTACACCATGGGAGGTATGATCTCCCTGTTCCACCGGCTCCCGGCCCTTATGAACCCTGCCATAGGCAAGGTGGTGGAGAAAAGCGACAACCGGATTATCATCTGCCTTACCCTGCTGGTGACATCGGCCTCTATCTGCTGCATAACCCTGGCCCCCACTTACTGGGTGCTGTGCCTTCTTATACTGATAATGGGAATAAGTGCCTGCTTCTATCATATCCCGGCCATGGTCATGACCCGGGAACATGCAAGCTCCTACTCGGGAGCCGGGATGAGCTTCTTCATGACCGGCGGAGAGCTGGCACGGGGCTTCGGCCCTATCATAGTGCTGGCCGCAGTGGCAGCCTGGGGTGAACGGAGGATATATTTCCTGTTCCCCATCGCGCTGGTCACCGCATTGATAATTTTCTTCAAGTTCCGCACCAAGAATGCCGGGACACAGGAGGTAAAGAAAAAGAAAGCCGAGGCACCCTTCGGCCAGATTTTGATGAAGTACAAGTGGTTCTTCCTATGCTGCTTCCTCCTCTCCCTGGCAAGGGCTTTTGTGGCATCAGTGCTCAACTCATTCCTCCCCACCTATCTTACAGAACGAGGCTATTCCCTGTGGTTCGCAGGAGTCTCCCTGTCTGCCCTCCAGTTTGCGGCAGTGGCTGGAACCTTTATTTCCGGCATTATCGCTGACCGTCTGGGGAAGCTTAATACCCTGATATTCATCAAGGTCATCACCCCTGTCCTGATGTTCGCTTTCGTCATGTTCAGCCTTATGCCAGGGCAGACAGTGCTTATGGAGATCTTCATAGTACTAACAGGTTTCTTCTCTTTCTCAAGTGCACCAGTGATCATGGCCCTGATGCAGGACCAGGGAGCCGAGAACCCCACCACCACAAGCAGCATCTACAGCATGTTCGACTTTATAACTATCGCAATATCATTGACTCTGACCGGCTGGCTCAGCGACCTGTTCACCATGGCAAATGCATTCAAGATCTGTGCCCTCTTCTCGTGCATGGCTGTTCCCCTGGCTGTTGGGATGAAGCTTCACTACTCAAGCTCTGAGAGTGCATCCAAAAGGAATTGATTCAAAAGAAGAAGCCCACCTTTGTTAAGGGCTATTGAATCATCAGTCTCCACAGCAAGATCCCTGCTTTTCCAATCTGCTATGGTTTCTGGAATCACATCGGTGATTTCTCTGCCGAAAGTCTTAGAGAAATCGGACTTGGCAATGCCGGCTGTCATACGGAATCCCATCATCAGGTATTCAAAGATGTAGCTTCTTCCGGTGATTTCCTCAGTTTCGGCACCACATAGAAGATCGGTGTTCCCAAGGTATTTTTCAAAATCTGGCACATTGGCTATGCGGAAAAGAGAATCTCTGTCATGGAGAGTTGATACACCGCCAGGTCCGGTTCCAATATATGGCAGAAGCTTCCAGTATCGGGTGTTGTGCTTTGACTGATGCCCCTGGAGGGCAAAGTTCGAGACCTCGTACCTATGGTAGCCTGATATCTCCAGATGGTCTGCGGCAAGTATCCAAACATTGTCGTCAATAGACTGAACATCGGGATCGTAGTGCTGTGCCAGGGGTGTCCCCTCCTCAAGAGTGAGGGCATAGAGGGATATGTGGTCTGGATTGAAGGAGATTGCAGTATCGATATCGGAGATGGAATCAGAGACCTCCTGCCCGGGAATAGATGAGATAAGATCAAGGCTTAGCTGCCCCGACCAGTGCTCTTTTACCAGAGCAAGGGCTTTCAGGGCAGTCACAGCATTGCAGTGGCGCCCCAGAGTCCCCAGGGTGGTGTCAGAGAAGGACTGGATACCAAGGCTGAGCCGGTTCATACAGGAGCCTGAAAGAAGACTGAGAAGATCCGGGGTTATGGTCTCCGGATTTGCCTCTATGGTGCATTCGGCTCCTTCCTCCAAAGGGAGAGTTCCTACATAAGAAAGAAGCTTATCTAAAAACGGCAGGGGCAGTGAGGTAGGTGTGCCTCCCCCGATATATACAGTCGGAATGCGCTTTATACCGAAATAATCGATATATCTGGCAGTCTGCTCAACAGTTTTATCCAGCACCTGAGCCATCAGGGAATGGTCTGTCACAGAGAAGAAATCGCAGTAGCTGCACTTGGAGTTGCAGAACGGGATATGGATATAGAGGGAGGCTTCAGAATTACTTCCTGAAGCTTTTAATGCGGTATATGACTTTGGCATGAATCTGTTTTTTCTCCACTGTCCCCATGCTCCGGGAATCGGAAAGGAAGTTCCGGTTGTCGCTCAAAAGGTAATAGCAGCCCTCCTCCACTTTCACAGGGGGTACTTTCTTAAGCATATCTATTTCGGTTGGAGTAATCTTCTCCACCAGCCCCAGGTCTGTCTCTGAGACATACATCTCTGAACCATCCGGGAGAATATATGCCTGACTCCCAACAATCTTCACAGTATCCCCAGGAAGTCCCACGACACGCTTCACTGTATAGCCGGTATCATAGCCGAAGAACTCAGCAAGCTTGACAATGCGGAAGGTGCACACCTGGACTGAGGAATCAAGAACCCTGATCCACAGAGGAGCAGTGCGGTAGAAGGATGGTGCGGAAAGAACCACATCCCCTCTGTCCAGATGAGTGTACCAGGTGCGTACTGCAACCAGAGTATCCCTGGAGCTGCACCATGGACTCATGGAATCGCTTCCTGCCCTGTATGTCCCGATAAAAAGAGCGCTGCACAGAAAATAGAAGACAACACACATCACTGCCAGCTGGAGGATGTGCTTAGGTTTTAAGGGCTTGCGTACCTTGTTGCGGTTATAGTATCTGCGGGGGAACTTGTAGTATTTTCCCATTATCTGACAGTCCCGGCTCTATCAAGGGGCCAGTAGATGATATATGCCTGCCCCAGCACCTTGCTCTTCTGCACAGGGCCGAAGTAACGGCCGTCCCGGGAGTTGTCCCGGTTCTCGCCCAATGGGAATATATAGCCTTCCGGGATGTACCATCCCTCGCTGCTCTTTCTCCAGCTCACACGGCTGGCCACATCAGAAGGGTCAATGGCATGGTTCATCCTGTTCCTGTATTCTGCAAAAGCCAGGTTGTCCACATATCCCGAGTCCAGCTTCTTTATCACAGCCATGTCGGCTGCGGAGATATCATAACCATGGTCAAACATGGCACCTGCCTCACCAGCCTGCTTTATGAGAGGATAGTCGGAATCTGCCACCAGACGGCGCACTGCGGCGGGAACACATCCCTGCTGTAAGAAATCTGCTTCCTTGATCCATTCAGGAGCACCGGATGGGCGGATCTCCATGTTGCCGTTGCGGAACCGGATCCTGTCCCCCTCTGCACCTACAGCCCGCTTTATAAGGAAATGGGCCTTGGGCTCGCCGTAGGAGTCCTTGTCTATATCCACCAGGGAAAGAGTCACCATATAGAGAATGCGCTGGGTTATGTCGAACACCGGCCCTTTAGAAAGATATGTGGGACTTTCGAAGATGATTATATCGCCACGCTTTGGGCTCTTGAGACCGGGCAGCTTGCCTACGCCAGGGATAAGTTCGGGGCCGTAGATGAACTTGTTCACAAAGAGACGGTCCTTTATAAGGAGAGTGTTCATCATGGAACCGGATGGAATCACATAAGCCTGGAACAGGTACTGGTTTATCAGGAGTACCACCATGGCTGCCCAGAGGAAAGATTTTATCCAGTCGATGATCTGGTTGGTATGCTTCTGCTTCTCAATGCGCTCCGCCTTCTTTTTCTTACGGTAGGTGAGATATTTTTCGGTGTAGTGCTGAAGCGCGTCGTAGAGCCTTTCCATACGCTTTAAATGTATCATATTCATATTCCGTTGACAAGGGATAAAGCAATTTCATATAATCGAGGCATGGATGTGAAATTGAAGAATTTTCTGGGCATGAAGCCTGGAAAATACCTGTTTATACTCTACTCTATCCTCCTTCTTGCAATCCTGTTTTTCCTCCTGGTCTACCCCGGACTCAAAAACAGCGGCTCTGTTGTATTCTTCAGTTCAGATCCAGAGATGACATCGGTGTGGAACGGCACCACCTATGTGGGAGCCACCCCCTGCAAAGCTTATTTTCCCAAAGGAAATTACACTATAGCTTTCAAGAAGAGCGGATTTGAGACAAAAGAGGTTTCCATCCAGGTCAAAGGGCGGGTTTTCTTCTCAAAATTCATCCCTAAGAAGCTAAGGGTGAATACTCAGCTGGCCCTGGCTGATCCCGATACAATCATGCAGAGTGCTTATACCGAGTTTGCCACATACAGCCTTATCAATTCATTCTCTGAGCGGTATCAGCCACAGCCTGTGCTTACCGAGGCAGTCAAGGCTCTGGACAAGTACCAGGACAAGGCAAAGGTGGAAGCATTCCTCCTGGAAGCCCTCAAGAATGCCTATAACGATTATCTTCTAAAGGATTTCATAAACGCTTACGCACTGCTTAAAGATGGAAAGTTGCCAGACCAGAGCGAGAGCTCACTGGCTGCAGCAGCCGCAAGGCTGCTCGGTGGCAAGGGCGACGCCCTCTGCCACCTTTGCGCCTGCCCCGGCAAGCTGGGCGAAGCAGCAGCGCAGGGCTCAGGCGCAAAGCAGCCAGCCCTGGTGGCCAGCGTATCCCCGAAGGCCGGTGACATCACAGTACTGGGCATGCATCTTACCGAAGTGCCGGCCGGAACCTATCTCCTGGGCCACCAGGGGCAGAACGGGGTCTTCAACGAGGCAGACCCGTCCCCATATACAAAGCAGATAACCAAAGTCTACATTTCCGAGCAGATAACCATTGCCCAGTATGAGCAGTTCGTAAAAGAGAATCAGCAGTGGGCAATCAAACCGGAATACAACTACGAGAGCAAAGACAAAGAGCATGTATCCAATGTCTCCTGGTCTGCCTCCCAGGCCTACTGCCGGTATCTTACAGCCAAGCTTCCTGCCGACATAAAAGGCAGATACAGCTTCCGGCTCCCTACCGAATACGAGTGGGAAGCCTATGCCCAGGGCGGCAAGGAGAGCCCGCAGATCCTGTGGGACTGGTGCCAGAACTGGTATGCTCCAGCCGAAGTTTTCTATAAAGATAATGTGCCGGAAGCCTATACCGGAGCCGAGAAGGCAGTCCGCGGCGGCGGCAGGCAGGCCTGGGTGCGGGGCTGCCAGGGCCCAGACTGGGCAACTCCATTCTTAGGCTTCAGAGTAGTATTGGCGGAGAAGTGACATGGGAAACGACACAAGCGTAAAACTGCTTCTCCTCAACAAGAAAGCACGGTTCAACTTCTTCATAGACGAGACCCTTGAATGCGGCATCGAGCTCCAGGGTACCGAGGTCAAATCCTTAAGGGAGAACCGGTTCTCCTTCGGCGATTCCTATGCCCGGATCAAAGACGGCCAGCTCTACCTGATCGGATTACACATCTCTCCCTACCCTTTCGGAAACCTGCACAACCACGAGCCGGAACGGGACCGTAAGCTCCTGGTCCACAAGGAAGAGTTAAGAAAACTCCGCAAAAAAGTGGAAGAGAAAGGCTTCACATTAGTCCCAATCAAGATATACCTTAAGAACGGCCTTATCAAAGTGGAGCTGGGCATCTGCCGCGGAAAGAAGCTCTACGACAAGAGGGAAACCATTAAACAGCGGGATCTTGAGCGGGAAGCCTGACCTATCCTTTCGTGCACACCTAAAAAAAATTAAACTTTTTTCTAAAAAAATTAAAAATATTTTGATAAGATTAATATTTAAGTTTAATATTAAATAAAAAGAGGTAAACAAGATGCTTGCTAAGAAAATAAAAAAGATTATGGTCGATCGTGAAATGACCTTAACCCAGATGGCAGGAAAGATTGGGAATACATCGGTTCAGAACCTATCCCAGAAGTTGAAGAGAGATAATCTAAACGAAAAGGAACTTATAGAGATTGCGGATGCTTTAGGATGTGAACTCGTTATTGAGTTTAAGGATAAGACTACAGGGGAGATATTGTAGAGAAACCTAGCCCGATACCTGTGGAAACCAACTATTTAAATGATGGCACCCACGCGGATCCATACCCCCGGCAACTTTCTCAAGGGTCTCGGAATCAATTTCAACATCCTGCAGTTCATCAAGATAAGCCTCGGCCTCTGCCCTGGTAATCTCCATTCCCTCTGTCTTTGCAAGTGCTACAAGCTCATCTGCACTATTGCACTTTGCTGCTTTCTCAAGCATCTCTTTTGTAATTTTTTTCTTATCGATCGGCATATATTTCTTCTTATTATACTCCAAGTTTAATCATTCATTCACTTGTTATTGTGACAAAAATTCCGGGCATTGATCATAGCGACCGGTGCCGCCAGCCACCTTATCCAAAACCTTGCTGTCAAGCTCAACATTATCAAGCTCTGCAAGATAAGCCTCTGCCTCGTCTTTTGTGATTTCCATTCCCTCAGTCTTAGCAAGGGCAATCAGTTCATCAGCAGTCTGACACTTAATTGCTTTCTCCAGCATTTCTTTTGTTAACTTTGATTTGTCGATAGGCATTTGAGCCTCCTCATATAGTAAGTATAAACCGCCATAGGAAGAGGTGTCAATGTTATATAGGTAGGGGAATCCATAAGTCAACAAAAAAAAGGAGCTAACCCTCACGTGGCACTGACAAAAGCCAGAAACCATCAGGTAGCTCCTAATAAGAAAAAAAAGAAGGATAAGCAACACCATAGCATGCAATGTTGCTTTTACTTCTGATTTGAATTTAGCGATTAGAGCTTCATGAAAGACTTGATTTCTTGTTCCAAGAGACGAAATACGTTTGCAACCAGATAGCCATCAGCGATTGCATGATTTAGACGAACGGTCACAGGCATGACAAGCCTAC
>Ga0265298_10000118_pt1 | contig 116572 bp, 100 predicted proteins | sample AusTroGonzalo_MG_3_FD_193486 | JGI IMG/M metagenome (GOLD analysis project Ga0265298, IMG submission 193486) | Bovine rumen microbial communities from tropical cattle in Woodstock, Queensland, Australia - Gonzalo_01 | ecosystem: Host-associated > Mammals > Digestive system > Stomach > Rumen ...
TCGAGGAGGCTTACGAGTACGGCAAGAAGGTTGACGAGCCTAAGCAGACCAGCGGCAAGCAGGAGCTGTACGAGGCTATCGTTGCCATGTACGCTTAATCTTAAGTTTTAAGCAAAAAAATAGGCTCGGAATTTCCGAGCCTATTTTTTTGTCTGCTATTGTGTTACTTAAAGAGGTACTGGGCGAACTCGTGGAGGGATTTGCGCCAGACTTGCCATTCGTGGTCACCGGGGTAGGAGTTAAACTTGACATCCACGCCACCGTCACGCATCTTCTTTACGATGTTGCGGGTGTGTTCTATGCGGGGATCCTGCTCACCGCAGCTCAGGAAGAACACGTCAAACTGCTTGTTGAAGTTCTTGGTGTCGGTAAGGATGCCGGGGCACTCTGCCTCCAGGTCAAAGTTTGATGCGCCCTGTATGCCGCCGAACATGCCTGTGGAGAATACACCTACGTTAGCAAAAACCTCCGGATCACGCAGACCTATATAGAATGATTGACCGCCACCCATGGAGAGGCCGCACATGGCGCGATACTTGCGGTCTTTCTTGACGCGGTATGTCTTTTCAATGAATGGTATGACGTTATCAATAAGCTCACTGCGGAATGTCTGCATTCCCTGCCAGCTGTAGCCGCCGCCCATGCCTCCGCTGCGTGACTGTACGTTGCTGTTTGCGCTGACCACAATCATGGGAACGGCCTTGCCTGCAGCAATCAGATTGTCCATTATCTGTGCAGTGCGGCCCTGTTCCATCCAACCGCGATGGTCCTCTCCACCTCCGTGCTGTATGTAAACTACAGGATATGAGTCCTTGCTCTCATTATATCCGGCAGGGGTATATACCATGACGGGACGCCAGGCATTCTCTACGTTTGAGAAATAATAAACGGTGCGTACCTCACCGTGCGGCACATCCTGTACCTCAAATACGTCCATACCAGGCTCCTTTATTTCAATGGCGCTTGTCCAGCGGCTGCAGCCGTAGAAAGGCTGGCTGGCAGGATCTGAAACTGATACATTGTCAATGAACAGGTTGTAATAATGGAAACCGGGTACCTGCGGATTTGTGGTCACGGTCCATACACCACCATCACCTTTGGTCATATCATACTTGGTACCGCCCAGGTCAATCTGAACTGTCTGGGCCTGTGGAGCCTGAACGCGGAACATCACGCTGTTATCGGCCAATACGCGGGGATATGAGTTGCGGTTTATATTGGTTGCAGGTGAATATGAACCCTCAGGGAATGTTTCACGACGGAAACCGCCTTGAGGCTGTGCAAGAGCAGTCAGAGATAGCGTTGCTGTAAATAGAAATGCAGTGAGTCTTTTCATTTTTTTTTGAATTAGGTTAGTAGTTTACAGATTATAATATGAGGCTAGTATGCGGTCGTACCACTTTGCAGGCAGGATAGTCTTGAGCAGAACGGAGGCCTTTTGCACCGGTGTAGCTACGATGTATCGGTTGGCGGGATGCTTTTGGCCTACAATGCGGCAGATGCGGCGGGCCAGACGGTCAGGCTGAAGTCCGGAGCGCTCATCACTCTCAATACCCTCCATTGACTTGGCAAAACCGGGGTAGGTGTTAAGAGTTTCAGGGCTTATGTTCTTGCTTCTTTGTGCGGTGAATCGGGTGAAAAAGTCTCCCGGGTTGATTACGGTAACATGGATACCAAACTGACGCACCTCAAGGCGCAGCGCCTCACAATATCCCTCAATGGCAAACTTGCTGGCTGAGTACATTCCCTGGTAGGGCAGACCCATAAGACCGCCTATGGAACTGACACATATGATATGCCCGTGGCGCTGCTGTCTCATGATTGGGACAACGCGGTTCAGGAAGCGTACCATTCCCATGAAGTTTACATCCATCTGCATCCGGGAATCCTCAATAGGAGTGGTTTCAAGCGGACCTGCCACACCCATTCCTGCATTGTTTATGAAGACGTCTATACGGCCTTCATTGTCCATTACCTGCCTGACAGCGCTTTCTACGGATTCATCATCACGGACATCGGCTTTGAGGTAGGTTACACCCGGTATGCGGTCAGATTCCTTACGGTATGTGCCGTACACCTTGTGGCCGCAGGCGTTAAGGCGTTCAGCCATAGCCCTGCCTAAACCTGATGTTATGCCTGTGATAAGAATTACCATATCAGTTCTTTATAGTCACGTTCAGTTGCGGATATGCAAAATAGATGCCGTTTTCAGGCAGCATTTCGTAGATTTTCTTGTTTAGGTCAAACTTGACAGACCAGTAATCTTCCGGTTTCAACCATGAACGGGTTACGAATGTGATATTGCTGTCGTTCATTGAAAACAGGGCCACGAACGGATCCTGTGCTCCGGGAGTGGCGGAATCCAGAATACGCGGTTCTTCTCTTATGATGCGGTTGAGCAGTTCAATGCATTTGCCGGCATCGGTGCCGTATTCCACATGTACCTCCAGGTCAAGGCGGCGCAGAGGCATGGCTGTATAGTTGTCTATATTTCCGTTGGAGAGTGCTCCGTTGGGAATAACTACAAGGCGGTTATCGGTTGTAAGAACCTTGGTGTTTACTATTGATACGGACTGTACCGTACCGCTGTAACCCTGAGCATTGATGAAATCACCTACTTTGAAGGGCTTGAATACCAGAATCATTATTCCACCTGCAAAATTAGATACTGTACCGCTCAGGGCCATACCTATGGCCATGCCTCCGGCTGCAAGAAGGGCGGCAAGTGAGGTGGTGTTTATTCCCAGCGTACTGATGGATATTACAATAAGAAGTACAGTGAGGGTAATAGATACAAGTGATGTAATGAAGGTGGCCAGAGTCATCTCAGTGCCGCGTTTTATGAAAACGCGTTGCAGTGCTTTCTTTATACGGCCTATGATCCATGCGCCTACAACGTAGATTATCAGGGCGGCAAGCAGCTTCAAACTGAATTCTATAAAGGTCTGTCCAAGCTCCTGCAGAAATCCACTGGGGTCAGACTTGGCTTTTTCAAGCATAGTGTCTGCTACGTTCTTTAATGAGTCATTTATACTGATGATTGTTTCAGGATCAATAGTTGTTTGCAGAAATGTCATATTTATCGGGTTTAATGACGTAAAAGTAGGAATTATTCCCCAAAAAACGTTACTTTTGGCACTATATGAAAAGGTTAACTTTAATAATGTGCATGGTTCTTACTCTTTGTTCCTGTGCCGGGAGCAGCAAGAGGGAACTGAAACGTGCAGAACAAGCTATGAGCAGCAGCGCCGTTGAAGCCGGGCGCATTCTGGACAGTATCAATCCGGCTTCTTTACATGGCCGTCAGGCTGCACTTTACGGACTGCTGCGCACGCGTGCGGATTATATTACAGGAAAGGATATAGAATCTGACTCACTGGCTCTGATTGCCACCGGATATTGGGGCAGTCGCCATAAAGGGCGTTATAATGCTATGAGCTGGATGACGCTGGGATGTGCCTATTCATCGATGGAAAAGGACGCTGAAGCGATCTATGCTCTCCTTAAGGCCAAGGAACTGTTCAAGGATACTCTTTCATATGATTATGCTGATGTGAACAGCCTGTTGGGCCGGCATCTGCTGCATCGTGGATTGTATGATGAGGCAGCAAAGGCATTCTCTGAAAGCCGCATAATTTATCATAATCTTGGGGATTGCCATCAGGAGTCATTTGCTGAATATAATCTGGGCCGGGTTTATCTGGAAAAGAAGGATTACAGGGCAGCAGAGGAGATAATAAGACGTATGTTGACGGATTCATGTCTTGATGAGGCAAGCCGCAACTCATGCAATCTCTTTCTGGCACATATCCTGAACGGCATTTACGGTAAAGAGGCCGGACGTGAAGAGCTGGATCATGTTAATGCGTATCTTGCAGGATGCCGTAGCAGTGAGGATCTGGCTGCCGGATATGCCATGAAGGGCATTGCCCTGTATTATCTGCATGAGAATGATTCAGCTTTCATTTATCTGGAGAAAGCACACAGGTTGTCTGATGACCTTTCAACAAAGATCTTTGCGGTTAAAGGACTGGAGTGGGTGGCCACCCAGATGAGACAGTATCAGGCGGCGTGGAATGCAGAGATATTGAACAAACAGTATCAGGAGGAACTTGATGCTCTTTCAAATGAGTCAGAGATTACCCGGATGCGTTTGCAGTACAATGATGAGATTCAGGAACATAAGTTCAAATCAAGGATAACACGGCTTATACTTTATGGAATATTGCTGATTATTGTGCTGATTGCGCTGATTGTGATAGTCAACATTCAGCGTGACCGCAGGCGTGAGGCATACTATATCAAAAAGTATGATGACCTTATCCAAAAGCAGATAGAGGAGAAATCCAACTCTGACGGTAACCGTCTGATGGAGGCGTGTGAGGCATTCCGTACCGGTATTGCATTCAATCTGGTGAATGACGTGGCTATGCAGCGCCGTTCATTCAAGCAGGAGGAGCGTGACGTGGTGGTTCATGATATCAACCTCTATTTTGCCTCTCCGATAGCTGCGTTGCGTGCTGAGGCAGGTAAGTTGGGACAACAGGAGATAAACCTGATATTCTGCACGTTACTGGGATTTGACCAGGATCTTACGGCTGATATCATGTGTACATCCCGCTCCAATCTTAGGAGCATAAAATCCCGACTGAAATCCAAGATATCAGCTGATACATTCTCCCTTTATTTCAAGGAATAAGCAGTTCAGTTAAATACGGAGATGGCTCCGAATACTCCTAAGCTTGCTGCAAGCATGATGGCTGCGGCGAGCAGGAGGCCAAGCAGAATATAGATGACGCTTTTCTTGAAATCCAGGTCAAGCAGGCTGGCTGCCAGTGTGCCGGTCCAGGCACCGGTACCAGGGATGGGAATACCCACAAACAGCAATAGGGCCATATAGAGACCCATACCGGCTTTTGATTCCAGTTTACGTCCGCCTTTTTCACCTTTTTCCAGGCACCAGCGGCAGAAACCGCCTATCAGTTTCTTGTCCTTGCCCCATTCCAGGATTCTGCGCGCAAAAAGGAATATGAACGGCACAGGTAGCATGTTGCCAAGCAACGCTACTATGATGGAGGGTACGATAGGCAATTCAAAGCCCACAGCATAAGGTATGGCGCCGCGCAGTTCAATCAGCGGAACCATGGAGATAAGAAAAACGATCAGGTATTTTTTCATATATCGCTAAGTATCTGTTTTGAAAGTTCCTGCAGGTCCTGGTCCTCAGGGTCAATAGCCAATCCTTCATAAAGGTAGGTTCTGGCCTGGGTAGGATTGCCGTTCTTATAATAGCAGTTGGCCATAACGTAATAAAGCTCGGTGTACAGTTCCTGCGGTACGTCAGGGTCAAGCATAAGTTTCTCAAGGGAGCCGGTCAGGTATGACAGGGCGTCATCATAATTGTTCAGTTCATACTGGCATCGGCCGCAGTAGTAGAGCAGGGTGTATGAACCGGGGTCATCGTTTAGAAGAGTGCTGTATATCTTGAATGCTTCATCCCACTGTTCCATGTTGAACAGGCATCCGGCCTTCATCATGTGTGCCGATGAGTTGTCGGGCTCAATGGCATCAATGAATTCAAAGCACTCCTTTGCCTTGGGATAGTCATTCTTTTCATAATAGATGCGGCCCAACTGTTCCCAGTAGTAGGTGTCATATGCAAACTCATCAAGCAGATGATTGTACCATTCAATAGCGCTGTCAGTCTGGCCGGTATCGAAGTAGAGATCAGCCTGCAGTTCAATGAAATTACGGGAATCAGGTGAAAGCACAAGGGCCATGTCAAGCCACTTCTGACACAGGTCAAAGTAACGGTTGTCCATAAACTTGACGATGATGTCATTGAACATGCCTGGGTCATGGTCGCTCATTTCAATGGCCTGAGTGAAATATACATCGGCGGTGTCAGGATCATCGGCAGCGATGGCAAGCTCACCTTTGAGGTAAAGAAGTTCCTGATTACCGGGGTCATCGATGGATTCGGCTATAACGGATGCCTCATCCCTGCGTCCGCGCAGAAGCAGGTTGTTGGCCTTGGCTATCAGTATGTCAGGGTTGGAGGGATGCAGGTTCAAACCGTACTCCACAACGGAATCTGATTTGTCAAGCTCACCGGAAATGGTGTAATACTCGGCAATATTGGCCAGGTCAAGACTGTCAAAATAGACAGAACTGCCTTCAGTCAGCATATTTTCATACAAAGCCAAGAGTTCCGTAAACTCCTGGCTGTCATAGTATGATGCTGAATCGTCTTTCATCAGGCTTTATCCTTGACTTTGCTCCAGGTATCCTTGAGTGATACTGTGCGGTTGAAAATGAGATGCTCAGGCGTAGAGTCCTTGTCAGTGCAGAAATAGCCTATGCGCTGGAACTGGAAGTGGTCCATGGGCTTGGTCTCAGCCAAATACTGCTCAACGTAGCAGTTCTCACGAACCTCAAGGGAATCAGGGTTCTTCATCTCCTTTAGAGCGTCAATCACGTCCATTCCCTCCTCACGCAGGCGGGCCAGCTCATCACGCGGGTTCTCCACCTTCCAGAGGCGGTCGTAGAGGCGGACCTCAGCCTTGATGGCGTGGGCTGCACTTACCCAGTGGATGGTACCCTTGCACTTGCGGTTGCAGTCTGACTCACCGGTCTTGGTGTTAGGGATATATTCGCAGTAAACCTCCTCTACAGTGCCGTCGGCAGCCTTCTTGCAGCCTGTGCAGAGCACTATATATGAACTCTTAAGGCGTACCTCACGGCCCTGGCTCAAGCGGAAATACTTGGCGGGAGCATCCTCCATAAAGTCCTCACGCTCTATCCAGAGCTCACGGCTGAATGTTATCTTGTGGCTTCCTGCCTCGGGATCCTCAGGATTGTTGATAGCCTCAAGCTCTTCGGTCTTGTCCTCGGGGTAATTGGTCACGATCAGCTTGACGGGATTGATAACGGCCGATACGCGTGTGGCACGGCGGTTCAGGTCCTCGCGGATGGCTGACTCCATCAGAGCCATATCATTCAGGGCATCAAATTTGGTGTAGCCGATGCGGTCCACGAACATGCGGATGGACTCGGGGGTGTAACCACGGCGGCGGTAACCGCAGATGGTCGGCATGCGGGGATCATCCCATCCTGATACCATACCGTTCTGTACCAGTGCAAGCAGGTTTCGCTTGCTCAAAAGGGTGTAGTTCAGGTTGAGCTTGTTGAACTCAGTCTGACGGGGACGGTTGTCCTCCAGATCCTCTCCCTTCTTGAGCCAGTCTATGAACAGGTCATAGAGAGGACGGTGAGGTACGAACTCCAGCGTGCAGAGAGAGTGGGTTACACCCTCAAAGAAATCGCTCTGGCCGTGTGCGAAGTCATACATGGGGTATGCCTTCCACTTGGTTCCGGTACGGTGGTGCGGAGTCTTTACTATGCGGTATATGATAGGATCGCGGAATAACATGTTGTTGTGTGCCATGTCAATCTTGGCACGCAGAACCATTGAGCCCTCTTCAAGTTCGCCGCTGTTCATCTTGTAGAACAGGTCCAGGTTCTCCTGGACGGGACGGTCACGGTAGGGGCTGTTGATACCGGGTTGGGTAGGGGTTCCCTTCTGTGAAAGGATGGTCTCCTGATCCTGCTCGTCAATATAGGCTTTGCCCTCCTTGATAAGCTCTACGGCAAAATCCCAAAGCTGCTGGAAGTAGTCCGATGCGTAAAACTCGTTGGCCCAGTGGAATCCCAGCCACTCGATGTCCTCCTTGATGGCATCTACGTACTCGGTATCCTCCTTGGTGGGGTTGGTATCATCAAAGCGCAGGTTGCATATGCCTCCGTGTTTTTCGGCCATACCGAAATCCAGGCAAATGGCCTTGGCGTGGCCGATGTGAAGGTAACCGTTGGGTTCCGGCGGGAAACGTGTCTGCACACGTCCTCCGTTCTTGCCCTCGGCAAGATCCTTCTCAACCATCTCTTCAATGAAGTTCAGACTCTTCTTCTCGCTGCTTTCAGCCTCGGTCTTTTCTGCCATAATTTACCTATTTGATTAACGGGTTGCAAAATTACCTATTTTTCGGCAAAAAGCCATGTGAAGTCTTCAAGGAATGTTGTACCGGCAAGCGATAAAAGGGCTTTGACTCCTGTTGTCTGGTGTTCATCCTTACCAAAAGAAATGAATCTTGTTTTTGCTTCAGGATGATAATCCATGAATGTGAGATAATTGCTCAGCGGCACGGTTGTGTCATATTTTGAGTGTAAAAAGACGATTTTGTGTTTTACTTGCCATCCTTCTGTAAGCGAATTTCTTGATAAAGCCCGCATGAGATCATTAATGATATCGTAGTTTTCAGGTGACGGTTCTGTTTGTAACATTAAGTCCAGGTATTCGAGCAATTCGGGCGTGAACATTTGTGTCAGATCAGCTGTAACCTCATAATCCGTTCCAATGAGACTTTGTTTCTTGACGTGCTCGGGGAACAGCACCTGCATCTGATTGGGTGAATAAATGGTCCCGTCTTTAGCCGTATGGCCTTTTTCACACATATCATACAGTGCACTTCTTATCTGGCCTGTTGACATCTCTTTCTCCGAAATCCAGTCCATAATACCTGTATCAAGGAACTGTTTGCTCAGATAATTGCTGACACTGTGTCCTTTCATGCCGGGGTCGGTATCAATCATGCCTTTTATCAGAAGCGGAATGACAAGCGGCTCGGGTGTGGTCTTGCGCCTGTGTTTGGTCTGTACGCCAAAGGACTGACCGTCGTCTTCAAAATAGTAACGCAATGTAGTAGAGAGGTCATAAGGGCCGTCGGCACAGAAACTGCCGGCGAAATGAAGGTCATCATCCATCTCATGCAGCTCAATGTACTTTTGGGTGCCCAAGGCAACGGCTCCTCCTTGTGAGTAACCGATGCAGATGGATTTCCAGTCATCGGCAAACGGTTGGCCGTTATCAAGGTCCTTGTAAAGCTGCAGACCGTATTTCACAGCATCGGCAACCTGGCGTGCAGTCAGTTCCTGTGAAAGATAGGGGTGAATGCGGTCTTTGGATACGCCGAATCCCTCATAGTCAGGCATGATGACAATGCTGCGGCGGAGTTCGGGAATATCGGCCTGCGTGGGAAGCGTAAAATATAACATTGCATCGCTCGTGACAAAACTCTTGAGGTATGAAGTGGGGCAATCTCCGTCGGCTGTGATGGTGATGTGGCAGCCTATGATTACAGTCTTTATCTCATCAACGCTATCCTTCTCTGTAGGCTTCCAGGCAACAAGGGCCGATGAAAGCGTGATTTCGTTCCCGTTCTCGTCAATTGACGGGTAAGAGTACGTTATTGATATGTTTTTTTTGTCAGTGTAGCTGAGAATCTTGTATTCAGGTTCCTGGACGATGATTTCTTCATCTTCCGGATCCTGGCATGAGAACATGACGGAAACAATGGCGATTAATGGCAGAATCTTCCTCATATCAGTGGTTTTATAGAGCAAAGGTAAGTATATTTGTGACTGTAATCAAGACCCCTGTATGGATGACAATGTTATAGCTCAGCTCAGAACGGCTGCACATAGGTATGAATGCTCTTCATTCATAAAAGGAGATCCTATTCGTTTTCCTCACAGGTATGCCGATGCGCAGGATATCGAGGTGTCGGCCTTTGTGTCGGCGTGGATGGCGTACGGAAGCCGTAAGGTGTTTCTGGGGGTACTTGAAAAGCTGCACGGAATTATGGAAGCGGCGGGCGGTCCGTACCGTTTCATTGTATCGGAATCCTGGCGTTATCTGAGTAATGAAGGTTGTCTGTACAGGTTTTACAAATGGAGTGATTATGGTATGCTGTGCAAGAGGCTGGCTGACGTTTATTTGCGTATGGACAGCCTTGAGCAGTTGTTCGTTCCGGGTGAGCCGCTTGAGAATGGTGTTTTGAACCTGTGCCGCGAGTTCGAAGGCGTGAACGGCATTCCCGTACCGGGCAGCACATCGGCCAACAAGAGACTATATATGTTTCTGCGCTGGATGGTCCGCAAGGGGAGTCCGGTTGATTTTGGTATCTGGAGCCGCGTCACTCCGGCACAGTTGCTGGTTCCGGTTGATACGCACGTCTATGCCGTGGCTAAGTCATTGGGACTGACCGCAAGAAACAGTGCAGACCTGAAAACAAGTGTTGAAATTACCGGTCAAATGGCACAAATCTGGCCCGATGACCCGGCGCGGGGTGACTTTGCGCTTTACGGCAGTCAGGTTATGTAGGTTTTTCGGTTTCAGCCGGTTCCATGTGTATGGCCACGTGGGTGTTTTCTCCAAACCTCTTCTTTAACTGATTCTCAATGGAATCAGCGTGGTCATGAGCCTTGGAAAGGGTTATGTCACCGTTCATAAGTATGTGCAACTCAATAGCATAGCGGTTTCCTATGCGGCGGGTACGCAGGTCATGCGGCTCAATGACATCGGGCTCCGATTGGGCTATCTGCATTATCTCATCCTCAACATCATCGGGCAGGGAGTGCTCCAGCAGATCTCTCATGCCCTGCAGGATGAGTTCAATTGCAACCTTCACTATAAACGCGCCTACTACAATTGATGCAACGGGATCAAGTACTGTCCAGCGCTTACCCAGCAGTACCGCGCCGCCTATGCCTACTGCAGTTCCGATAGATGAGAGGGCGTCACTACGGTGGTGCCATGCATTGGCTTCTAAGGCGGGAGAGTCAAGTTGACGGGCCTTGCGTATGGTATATCGGTAAGTCAGTTCCTTAAGGAGAATTGACAGGAGTGCAGCCCATAGAGCAAGCATACCGGGAGCTTCAAGTTCCTGACCATGATACCAGGCGGCAATACGCTGGGCACCGTTGCTGAAAATGCCCACTGCAACTACAAGCAGTGCTATTCCTATTATGGTGAGCGCCAGTGTCTCATACTTGCCGTGTCCGTAGTCATGTGACTTATCCTGCGGCTTACCGCTTATGTAAACGAATATCAGTACAATAAGGTCTGTTATGAAATCTGACAGTGAGTGAACTGCATCAGCTATCATGGCGGCACTGTGGCCCAGTATGCCCGCTACGAATTTGAATGCAAGCAGCACTACATTTACCGCTCCGCCAGCCAGCGTAACCTTGTAAATATCTTTTTGTCTTGATGCAGAGGTTTCTCCAATATTCATCGTGCTGTATTTTTCTGCTCCACAAAAATAGTTACTTTTGCAAAACACTGTGCATTTTGATGGAAGCATTGTCAATACTCATACCAGTTTACAATTGGGATTGCACTCAATTAATTAAAGACCTTCATTTTCAGGGCCTTGTGTTGGGTATTCCATATGAAATAATTGTGGCCGATGATTGCTCTAAAGAAAAGGAATTGCAGGAGAAAAGTCGTCTGGTCGCTGAAACCCATGAGAATTGCCGTTATTATGCTTTACCGCACAACATAGGTCGTGCTGCAATCCGTAATTTCATGGCAGACAAATCCCGGTATGACAAGTTGTTGTTTATGGACTGTGACGGAGAAGTGGGTGATAAGAACTTTCTTAAGAACTATATGGAAGCTTCCTCAAAGGCTGATGTGATATGTGGTGGAGTAGCTCATTCCGTTGCCAACACCGAGGTGGGCTCGGAACTGCGATATGCATATGAAAAGAATGCCGATGCAAACCGTTCGGCCAAGATTCGTAATCTCACTCCGTATGCAAGGTTCCTTTCCACGGCATTCCTTATTGACAGGAAGTCTTTCATGAAAGTCCGGTTTGATGAGTCGTATATAAGATACGGCTACGAGGATGTCCAGTTTGGATATGAACTTGAGAAACATTCCATAAGTATCCTTCACATAGATAATCCCATAATACAGTTGGGCCTGGATACAAACGATGTTTTCCTTGAAAAGAGCAGGCATGCGGTCGTAAATGCTTTTGAGCATCAGGAGGGACTGGGTGACAGTTCAACTCTTTTGAACCATTACAGGAGAGTTAAAAACTTTGGCCTAAGATGGTTGTTCAGGATTATCTGGGCATTTAGTAATAAAAGAATGGAGAAAAACCTGCTTGGCCCAAAGCCGTCACTCAGAGTGTTTTCCCTATATAAACTGTGTTATATCTGTACACTTAAATAATATATGCAGCCGTTAGCCGAAAGAATGAGACCAAGGTCTCTTGATGAATATGTAGGGCAGACTCATCTGGTCGGTCCCGGTGCTGTTTTGCGCCGAATGATTGATTCTGGCAGGCTGTCATCATTTATTCTCTGGGGCCCTCCCGGTACAGGAAAGACCACCCTGGCTCAGATTGTGGCCACTAAACTGGAACTGCCGTTCAGTACGCTCAGTGCCGTTACGGCAGGCGTCAAGGAGGTGCGTGAGGTGATAGACCGTGCCCGCAGTAACCCCCTTTTCCATACCAAGGGCAGTCCCATACTGTTTATTGATGAGATTCACCGTTTCAATAAGGCGCAGCAGGATTCTCTGCTGGGCGCAGTCGAACGCGGCGACATTACACTTATAGGCGCTACAACAGAGAATCCTTCATTTGAGGTGATACGGCCGTTGCTGTCACGTATGCAGGTCTATGTGCTCAATTCACTTGAAAAGGATGACTTGCTCAAACTTCTGGACCGTGCCATAAAGACCGATGTAATACTCAAGGAGCTTGATATTGAGTTGCGTGAGACAACCGCCATCCTGCGTTTTTCAGGCGGCGATGCCCGCAAGCTGCTCAACATACTGGAGCTTGTAGTTGAGGCCGACAATTCCGATGATAAGATAATAATCACCGATGAAATCGTCAATGAGCGCCTGCAGCAGAATCCCTTGGCATATGACAAGGACGGCGAGATGCACTATGATATCATATCGGCTTTCATTAAGTCCATACGCGGCAGTGATCCTGATGCGGCGCTGTACTGGCTGGCCCGTATGGTGCAGGCAGGCGAGGATCCCGCTTTCATTGCCCGCCGTCTGGTTATATCTGCTGCCGAAGATGTAGGCCTGGCTAATCCAAATGCTCTGCTCCTGGCCAATGCCGCTTTTGATGCAGTAATGAAGATAGGATGGCCTGAGGGGCGTATTCCGCTGGCCGAGGCCACCGTCTACCTGGCAACAAGTCCCAAGAGCAATTCGGCATATATGGGCATAGCCAATGCATTGGCCAAGGTAGGAGAGACCGGTAACCTCCCGGTGCCTCTGCATCTTCGAAATGCACCCACGTCACTGATGAAAGACCTGGGCTACGGCGAGGATTACAAATATGCCCATGATTTTGCCGGCAACTTTGTAAACCAGCAGTATCTGCCCGATGAAATCAAGGACGCCCGTTTCTGGAAACCCCAGAACAATCCCCAGGAAGAGAAGATCAAGGAGCGTATGGATTCGCTTTGGGGAAAGAAAAAATCATAGCATTCCTATTAAGATTCCGTTAAATTGTACTACCTTTGGCAAAACTAACTAATAAATTGATTATGAAGAAGGATTATCTTTTATGCTTGGCCGTGGCATCAATTGCTGTTTTAGGTATCACCTCATGCGATAAAGACAAGGATAACGGTTCAGGTGCAAACACTGTTGATTCCAAAGTCGTTGGTAAATGGATTGGCATTGAGGATTATCATTATCCCATCGTTTCTTTCAATAATGACGGCACTTACGAGTGGATGTGGGACGGCTTGCGCAAACTTAAGGACACCGGAAAATACACTTATGCGGCCAATGAAATCAAGATGACTCCATCAGAGTATTATGATATGAATGATGATGGAGAACTTGTTAAGGTCCAGTCTCCCGAATCCGAGAATTTCACCGGTACCCGCAAATGTAAGGTCATAGAGGTGAATGACGGTATCCTTTCAATTGAAGTATATGGAGATTATTTCATGGGAGGCGAAAATGATTACGGCTTCCCGTTCGTACTGTACCGTGACGGCATTGACCAGGAACTCTCTCAGGCTGACCTCAAGGGAACTTGGGAGGAGTATGATGAAAAAGGAAACGTATCGATGCGCTATGTTTTCGATGAAGCTCAGTACACCTTGTATAACGTATGGGGTTGGGATGACCAGCTTGCAGGCAGCAAGACTGTAGGAAATTGGGCATTCTCCAAGGGCATGATTTCCTTCAATCCTGTAGATTGCTGGTATTCTTATGAGACAGGTGTCGATGCCCAAAATAAGACAGTCTATACTTATTCAACCGTTAACCCGCAGACTCTTGAGGCTGAGAAATGGACCAAAACCAGATATACTCCAAGAAGCTCAACCGATAAAGTTTACCTTAGTAATGGCAAACTATATCTTGGTGGCATTACGCTTGTCAAGAAATAATGACTTGTGTCTTTAACTGAGACACTGAGACACCGAGACAATGACACGGGAAAATGTTCAGGTGTGAAAGGAATGTATTGATGCCTGTCCTTTCACACTTGAAGTATTATAGATGGCATTCTGCCCGCTTATTTGAACAGCAGTGGGGCAAAGGTGTTGAGGTAGAGGCGCCAGTTAGCCCATACGTGACCGCCGTCTGACTTGTAGAAGGTGTGCTCCAGACCGCAGTCGGTCATGGTCTTGTCAAGGGTTACTGACTGCTCCCACAGAAAATCGCTGGTGCCGCAGGCCAGGAAATATAGCTTAACGCCTGCTTTCTTGAGAGCCGTTATCTGTTCGGCGGTGGAGCTGCCGGCTGCTGACAGCGGACAGATCCAGTCAAACATGGCGGGGTAAAGGTTTGTAGCAGTGATGGTATGGCCGCCACCCATTGACAAACCAGCTATGGCACGTGACTCAGGTTTTGCAATAACACGGAAGTTTTTCTCTATAAACGGAACTATCTCAGTGCAGAGACTCTTTACGTAGGCATCGGCCATAGCGGGATCACGACGGTCAATTTGCTTCTCAGGCAGGCCGAGCGTCTGTGCTGCCTGCTGTCCGGGGTTACCGTTGGGCATGACAACAATCATAGGCTTGGCAAGTCCCTTCTCAATCAGGTTGTCCAGAATCTGTGCGGTGCGGCCCATTGATGTCCAAGCCTCCTCGTCACCGCCTGCGCCGTGAAGCAGATAGAGTACGGGGTATTTCTTGCCGCTGGTCTCATAGCCGTAAGGAGTATATACGGTTACACGGCGGTTAATACCCAGTATTTTGCTGTCATACCAGCGATATGTTACTGTACCTCGCTGATTAGCCTCAAAATAGTTCTCAGTACGCTCTCCCGGAACCATGAGCATATTCAGGTAGCGGGTTCCGTCACGCTGTACCATATAGTTCTGAGGGTCATTGACCGATACACCGTCAACAACGAAGTTATAGGTGTAGATTTCGGGTGAAGGAGTGTCTATAGTAACCTCCCATACGCCGTTCTGACCTTTTTTCATAGGGATACCCTCACCGTAAGGATTCTCCATCCAGCTGCCTACCAGATTGACAATTGTTGCATAATTGGCATTAAGGCGGAATGTTACCTTTCCACCGTTCAATTCAGGTGAAACTACCTGTTGACGGCCTCTGGAGAAATTGTTCAGTTCCTGAGCTATTGCTGGAGTTGATAAAACCACCAGCAGAGACAATGCTGCAAAAAATCTTTTCATATCATATTTATTTAAGGTTAGTAATGTTTCTGTCACAAATATAGCATTATAATGAACAATAAGAGTTATCTTCACATCGTTTATTGTAAGAATGAGAGTTGACAACTTCATAAAGAAACTGGTATCGGCGGCTATGATCATGCTTATGCCGATGTTTGTTCATGCCCAATGGTGCTCAAGTTACTCAGACAGGATCAATTCACTCAGAATCACTGTGAACGGAGAATGGGAACGTTCGCCTGTGGTTGATATGGCAAGCGGTGAACCGATAGAGTTCTCATTCGATGAGATGTCACACCGATATCATCGTTTCACCTATCACATTACGCACTGCAATGCACAGTGGGAACCCTCAGACCTGATTGAATCCGATTATCTGGATGGTTTCAACGATCAGCCCGTTGATGATTGGCAAAACTCACTGAATACCACATTTGACTACACTCATTATTGCCTTACCATACCCAATAATGAGGTTACGCTCAAGCTGTCAGGCAACTATATAATTTCCATACGTGAAGAGGGGCATGAAGTGGCCAGTTTCCGTTTCTGTGTGGCAGAAAACTGCCATTATCTCTCCGCCAAGGTAAGCGGCAATACCGATATTGACACACATAACTCTCACCAGCAGCTTGACATGACTGTAAACTACGGCAGTCTCTCAGTCATAGACCCTGAAAAGGAACTGTACACTGTAATCATGCAGAACCGTCGTAGTGATAATGCAGTCATCAATCCAAAGCCTACATACGATGCCGGCAACAGGCTCACATATGAGCATTGCCGCGAGCTTATCTTTCCGGCCGGCAATGAGTTCCGCCGCTTTGAGATAGTAAACTTATATGACTATTTCAGGAATGTGGAGCGCATCAGTTTCCATGACCCGTTCTATCATGCCACCCTCATTCAGGACACACGCCATCACGCTTACGCGTTTGACAACGATCATAACGGCCGTTTTCTGATACGTTACAATCAGGCCGGCAACAGTGATACCGAGGCTGATTATCTGTTCGTACATTTCAGTCTGGCAAGTGAGCAACTCCCTGGAGGCAATCTGTATGTTGCAGGTGATTTTACCGGAGGCAATATCGCAGAGAAATACCAGATGGAGTATAATGAGCGTGAAAAGGCTTATGAGGCTACAATTCTGCTCAAGATGGGTGCGTATGACTACCAGTACCTGTGGGTTCCTGACGGAGAAACAAAAGGACAGACCAAGCCTACCGAGGGTGACTGGTATGAAACCAAGAACGAATATCTGGTTTTGCTATACTATCGTCAGCGCGGCTCTCGTTATGACCGGCTTATCAGTTCTTTGTATCTGGAGTGATAAATTATCTAAAAATACTTATATTTGCCCTGTTAACCGACAAATCAAGGAAGACGGTGAACTTCTTTCACGCCTTGTAGTTAACGGAAACAACTACCAGATATGGCAGGTTCAACCTTATTTCGACGAGCTGGCTGTCATTAAAGAAATCCTGAAACACTTGAGGCTACAGAGTGGCACTATGCACAATATGAACTGGATGAAATGAAAATCCCTGCATACAAGAGCAAAGACACTTTCTACCTCAGCATACCTGAAAATTACATGGTATATAAGTTCAAGAAAAAATAATCGCTTTTAGATTAAAGACATTGAGCCGGCCGGAAAAATCCGACCGGCTCTTTTATTATATAGTATTGAAAAAAAGAGTACCTTTGCACTCCGAAAAATCTTAGGATATGGCAAAAGAACTTAAAGATCTTACCAAAAGAAGCGAGAACTACTCGCAGTGGTATAATGAACTGGTAGTTAAGGCTGACCTTGCAGAGCAGGCACCTGTTCGCGGTTGCATGGTTATCAAGCCCTACGGTTATGCAATCTGGGAAAAGATTCAGCGTACTCTTGATGACAAGTTCAAGGAGACCGGTCACGTGAACGCATACTTCCCGTTGCTTATCCCAAAGTCATATCTTAGCCGCGAGGCCGAGCACGTTGAGGGCTTTGCCAAGGAGTGCGCCGTTGTAACACACTACCGTCTCAAGAACGCTGAGGACGGAAGCGGCGTAATTGTGGATCCCGCAGCCAAGCTTGAGGAGGAACTGATAGTACGTCCTACATCCGAGACAATCATCTGGGCAACATATAAGAACTGGATCAAGTCATACCGTGACCTGCCTATCCTGTGCAACCAGTGGGCTAACGTAATGCGCTGGGAGATGCGTCCGCGTCTGTTCCTGCGTACCGCCGAGTTCCTTTGGCAGGAGGGCCATACCGCACACGCCACCCGTGAGGAGGCCGAGCAGGAGGCACGCCGCATGCAGCAGGTTTATGCAGATTTTGTCGAGGGTTACATGGCTGTTCCGGTAGTTCGTGGCGTCAAGTCCGAGACAGAGCGTTTTGCGGGTGCCCTTGATACCTATACCATTGAGTCAATGACTCAGGACGGTAAGGCTCTGCAGTGCGGTACATCACACTTCCTGGGTCAGAACTTTGCCAAGGCATTTGATGTACAATTCATCAACAAGGAGAACCAGTTGGAGTATGTATGGGCTACCTCTTGGGGCGTATCAACACGCCTGATGGGTGCCCTGATCATGGCTCACTCCGATGATAATGGTCTTGTTCTGCCTCCTAAACTTGCTCCCATACAGGTTGTAATTGTTCCTATTTATAAGAATGCCGATGACCTGGCACAGATAAGCGCCAAGGTTGATACTCTGGTTGAGGCTCTCCGCAAGAAGGGCATCAGCGTGAAGTATGACGATGCTGATAACAAGCGTCCCGGATTCAAGTTTGCCGATTATGAGGTAAAGGGTGTTCCAGTACGCGTTGCCCTGGGTATGCGTGACCTTGAGGCCGGTACATGTGAGATTATGCGCCGCGATACTCTTGAGAAGGAAACCGTTCCGTTTGAGGGACTGGAGAACCTTATCCCCAGTATGCTGGATGATATGCAGACCGCAATCTTTGAGAAGGCCAAGGCATGGCGTGACGCACGCATGGTTGAGGTCAACTCATATGACGAGTTCAAGGAGAAGATTGAGGCCGGCTACTTTGTTCTGGCACACTGGGATGGCACTGCCGAGACCGAGGCCAAGATCAAGGAGGAGACCAAGGCTACCATACGTTGTCTGCCCTTTGGCATGAAAGAGGAGCCGGGAACTGACGTCTACAGCGGCAAACCAGCAGCACGCAGGGTACTCTTTGCACGCTCTTACTAAAAGTCCTTTTCCAGTATAAGTCCTACTCCCTGAGTGGTGAGGGTGGTCTTGGAGAAGTATTTATCATTGGCCTTGTTATAACCAATAATGCTTACTCCCTTGCCGTTTTTATCGGGTAATAGCAGGTATTTGAACTCAAAATCACCTATAAAGTTTGAGGTGTTGTTGATGGTGTTCTCCCTGTATCCGAAGTTTCCGTTTACCAGCAGACGGTTGTTGAGCAAATGGGCTTCAAGAATGCCCTCAAGCTCCTTGTTGCTTAAGTTGGTAACATCATTTGACAGATAGCTGCTGGCACTCAGATTGCTTGAAATGGACACCTTGTCATTATCCAGAACCTGTGAGAGCAGGTTGTTTATCTGACCGCTTACCGTTGAGTTTACTATTGATTCCATGGCGCTTGGCGTGAGCCCGTTGTTCATGGCAGCCATATCAAAGGTGTAGAAACGTCCTATCGCCAACAGATACATGAACTGGATGTTACGCTGCTCTTCAGTGGCTGTGGCGCTGGCAAGTATGGCTTTCTCTTCAGACGTTCCGTTGGGCATGTCAATATCAAATGACAGTTGGGGATCAGATGCATGTCCTGTAATGTCCATGAGGCAGCGTACATGAACCTTGTTGTTGGAAGATGCGGTAGGATCCAGGTCATACATTGAAACGGAGTTTACATTGTGAAAAGTTTTCAGGTTTAACTCTGTCTCCATGGGAGCACCGTTGAATCGGACGTAACTGTCTTCCATGAGGGTAAAGTTAATGCGCAGTAAATCTTCAAACGAGAGTGAACATTGACCGTATCTAAGGTTGTAGATGCCATTCAGTACAGGACCGTCCTGGGGAGTGTATTTGACTGAAATTTTGCCGTTACCGCGCATAAAACCGGTAAGAGAACTTAATGACATGTCAATTATAGCATCTTCACTGCATTCTATGTTAAGGTCCAGATTGAAATTGTCGTTATTTTTCTTGGGGACGTAGCTGCTTTCAGAACTTTGGTCCATGCCGATTTCACTTACTGTCACTTCATTGCGATCAATAATGGTGAGGAAATTATAATCAGCAACTGCACTGGAATTGAAAGTGAAACCGAGTCTGGTGCCTGGGGCTGTTTTTGCATCTACAATAATGCTTAATCCGTTGTCTTTATCAAAAAACAGATCCATTCCGCCCAAAGCATAAACTGTTGCATTGAAATTGCTTTTCTCTGCATCAAGTTGCCGGTAAACAAGCATGTTGTCAACATCGGCACTCATGTTTACCCTCCAGTCCGAGAAATGATCGTGATCCAGAATACAGTTCAATACCCCTGGATGTCCTTCTGCATCATAGAAATCCACATTGGTGAACAACATGCGTCCGGGCTTGAACCACAATGTATCCCTGGGAATATAAAATGAAGTGTTTATAGCCTCCTGGTCAAATATGGCATTCTCAACAATAGCTTCACCCTCCATGTCAAGCTCAGGCAGTTTGCCGAATATCCTGAAGTTTCCTACGCCACGTCCGGTGATTTCCCTGAAGACACTGCCGGTCCAGTGGTTAAGGAAGTACAGGTTAGTATGGTCAGCGTCAATATTGATATCTATTACCTTGTCTTTGGGGATATAATAGCCCGATATCACTGTTCCGGAAACACCAGGCTCATTCATCTCACCGTGAACGATTATCCGCTCCTGCTGGTCATCCCATCTGCAATCGGCGCTCATATGTCCGTAGTATGTGTCAAGGAAACTGAATTCATCTATGGTAAGGTTGCCTTGGAAAGACGGCTTGCTCTTAATTCCGGCAACTGAAATATTTCCTGATGCCATACCACCCAACTGCATGGTGTTGATATGGAGTTTTGACAGTGTGTTCTCCAAGTCAATATTATGCATTGACAGTTTTAATACATCGGAGGAATCGGCCGAAATTACACCGTCCAGGGACAAGTGCTGTCTTTCATTCTCAAAATTCAGACCGGCAATGGTGATCTTGTCCATATCCGTTCTGATGTCAGTGCTACCCAGATGCCACGGAATACCTTTTACCAGTATATCAGTTTCATCGATGACGGTCATGGACTTGAGTCCCTGTCTTTTGTCATATCTGTAGAATTGTGACAGCGTTTTGACATGACCGGAAACATCACCATCAGCATTGGTCCAGGCATAGTCTCCCTTTATTATATCATCAAAAGCCTGCAGTTGGACATTTATGTCTGTTATACCTTTCTCCTGCGTTCCGTACCGACCGGAGATTTGAGAGAGACATGAGCCGTCTGCAATATTCATGACCATCAGTAACTGTGACAGACTCTCACCGGCAACAGTTATGCCCGGAACGCTCAATTGGCCGTAATACAGACTGTCCACGTCATTGAAAGAGAGTCTCAGACTGGCTGGATCGTTAATTTGAAGGGGGTAATGGAATACACGCTCCAGGAACTCCGTGTTGTCAAGTTTTGCATCTATTACAAATCTGTTGGGACGGTTGCTTGTTTGTGCGCTCAGTTTGTCGGAAACCATCTTTCCGATAGTGGGAAGTATGTCTCCGCTTGCCCTTGACAGCGAATAGGGGATGGAGGTAATGTTGTAGTCACCGACCACGGAAATAGTCATGAAATCGCTGAAAATGGAGATTACCCTGTTGCGCTCATTCATGTTACCGATGCTGGCGGTCATATTGTCCATATGCCAGTTTCCACGTGTGTCAGAATAGTTGAGGTCGTCAATCGCCATCTTTCCGCGGATCTGATCGATGCTGTTGCCGTCAAGTTTTGCGTGGAACCTGGCGGAAAGGGATATGCTGTCATCGGCAGCCAGGTGATAGGCCGTAAGATTCACGTTATCGGCAGTCATGTTGATGTCATATGACGGTGTTCCCTTGGTCCTTATGTCAGCATCCAGCGCCAGCTTTCCGTTGCGGTCAGAGAATCCGATTCTTGAGGTTATCATGCCGGGAGCTACCGTTCCGTTCACGGCTACGTTCCGATATTCATACCGTTTGTAGAACAGTGAACCTATGTTGCCGTCATAAGTACCGGAGTAACCTTCTTCGGATCTTTTCAGATCGGCATTTGCCGTGAGGCTGCATTTACCCAAGTCTCTGTTTCCGGTAATTGAATCAAGCATCAGGTCAGAACCTGCAAGGGTGGCCTGATAGGCTCCATCTATTCCTGATATCTGGCCTTGAATAATGCCTGAAGTGCAACTCACTGACAATTTGGAATCCAATTTGCCGTACTCTTTTGTGAGGCTCATATTGAAAGTCCCGTCACCGAGACTTTTGCATTGCGAGGGGAGGGCAATTCCGAATCCGCTCAACTGGCTTTCAAGCCACTGGGGTAGATGCTTGCCAAAAGAACCATTGACGGCAACGTTCCTGCAGCCTTTAATGAGAGGATCGGTGCCGGCCAGGATGATGCCGTGGCTGTTGATATCAATGTTTTTCTTTCGGTCATGGGCCTGGAGAGAACTGAGGCTTAGGATTCTGTTCTTGCCGGAACATTTCAACTTGAGGTAAACAGGATCAGTCATGCTCGCGGTCTGCGGGATGAAAGCCTTGAAATCACTTCCAGTTACAGAAGCTGTCAGGGATGTCTCAAAATCAGGTATTCCGTTGGGACGATGTGTCAGTCCGGCCTGAGCCAAAAGTTCAGTAATCTCAAACTGGCTGCCCGGCGTGGATAACATGAATCCGGTAAGATGGGTGAATCCCTTACCTGCCGTCAAGGCTCCTTTCGCTCTGGACAGTTTGAATCCGGATTGTTCGGCAAATGCCAGTTTTCTTACGATGAAAGCGATAGAATCAGCGCTTATGGACTTAAGAGACAGATTTGCCGTGAGTCCGCTTATCCCGATGTGATTAGGGTTGAACAGACTGTCAGTCTGCTCTGCGTCCCTGATGTCATATTTGACAGTACCGTTTCTGACCAGAACTGAATTGGCACGGAATGTCATGTTGCTGTCACCGCCTTTGGCAAGATCTGCCAGGAATGCGTAGTTTGGCTGGGCATTCAGGCTGTCTTTATTTAGAAAGACCTTGGGGCTCTGCAGTCTGACTGTAGTTAAGCTAACCCTGTTTCTGATAAGCTGGAGAGGCTTTAGGCGAAGTGAAACAGATGCGGCATGTGCCAGCGTGTCATTGCTTTGGTCATAAACGGTCAGGTTGTCAATAGTTATTCCGAAAGGATACGCAAACTGAACTCTGCCTGCGGTAACCTCAGTTCCCAGGGCTGATTTGGCAATTTTGACAACATGAACAGCGGCTTTCTGCTGAATCTTTTTGTTGTTCAGCAGAATATGGCCGGTCAAGTAAAGCACTGTAAGAACGGCCAGGATAATGTGTAGCGCTTTTCCAGCTTTCACTAAGTGCAAAATTATAATACTTGTGCATAAGTTAGACATAACGTTACGGAAAGTTTTCCACTACAATGCTTATAAAATAACCGGTTTGCATAGTTTGCGGCCGAATTTCCCGGTGAAATGGCCGATTATTGCATCAGTTGAAAAATGCCGTTTCTTTTTTGTTTTATTAAGTATTTGATTAGCTCTTTTATTAGTAATTTTGCGCCCGAATTTTGAATAATATAAAACTATATATTCAACTAACAACAAAATGGCAGAAATCATTCGTTTACGAAAAGGTCTGGACATCAAGTTGCTGGGCGCTCCCGCAAAGGAGTTGACTGAGGTTGGTTTGGCACAGGAGTACGCTCTCTGTCCCGCCGATTTCACCGGAGTCACTCCCAAGCCGGTCGTCAAGGAACAGCAGACCGTCAAGGCCGGTGAAGCTCTGTTCATTGACAAGAATCATCCTGAGGTGAAATTCGTTTCACCTGTAAGCGGTGAGGTACTTGCAGTGAACCGTGGCGCACGCCGCAAGGTCTTGAGCATTGTGGTCAAGCCCGATGCAAAGCAGACTTATGTAGAGTTCGGAACCAAGAGCGTTCAGTCGCTCTCAGGTGAGGAGGTAAAGGCCGCCCTGTTGGAGTCGGGCCTTTTCTCTTTCTTCCGTCAGCGTCCTTATGACGTTATCGCTAACCCCGCCGACGCACCGAGAGGCATATTCGTGTCGGCTTTCGATTCCAAGCCCCTGGCTCCGGATTTCGAATTTGTACTTCAGGGTAATGAGGTTGACTTCCGCACCGGTCTGAGCGCAATCGCTAAGATTGCCCCCACAACTTTGAGCATCAGTGCAGACCAGAAGGCAGAGACTCTTACCGATGCCAAGAACGTTGACCTTTACGCATTCAAGGGTGCTCATCCCGCAGGTAACGTAGGCGTACAGATCAACCATATCAAACCCGTCAACAAGGGTGAGATTGTATGGACAATTGATCCTGAGGCAGTCATTTTCATCGGCCGTCTGTTCAACAAGGGCGTTGTAGATATGACACGCACCATTGCCGTGGCAGGCGAGGAGATTGTCAACCCCTCATATGTCAAGGTTATTGCAGGTGCCAAGATAGCATCTCTGCTTGACGGCCGTCTGAACAAGACTGAGCACATCCGCATCATCAACGGTAACGTTCTGACCGGTATCAAGGCCACTAAGGATGATTTCCTGGGTGCATTCTCAAACATGATCACCGTTATTCCTGAGGGTGATGACGTAAACGAGTTCATGGGCTGGATAGCTCCGCGTTTCAAACAGTACAGCGTAAGCCGCACATTCTTCAGTTGGCTTACATGCAAGAAACTTTACAGCATTGATGCACGCATCAAGGGCGGTGAGCGCCACATGATCATGTCAAATGAGTACGATAAGGTATTCCCCATGGATATCTATCCTGAGTTCCTTATCAAGGCTATTATTACAGGCAATATCGATAAGATGGAGGCATACGGTATTTATGAAGTCGCTCCTGAGGATTTTGCCCTTTGCGAGTTTGTGGATTCTTCAAAACTTGAGCTCCAGCGTATTGTACGCGAGGGCCTTGATAACCTTCGTGCCGAGATGGCCTAAAAACTGATAAGCTATGAGTTTAAGAAATTACATAGACAAGATCAAACCGAACTTTGAAGAGGGCGGCAAACTGCACGCATTCCGTTCGGTGTTTGAAGGATTCGAGACATTCCTTTATGTTCCCAATACAACGTCTAAGAACGGCGTGAACATTCACGACTCGTTTGACAGCAAGCGTATGATGATCATGGTTGTCATAGCACTCTGTCCGGCGTTGCTGTTCGGTATGTACAATGTAGGCTATCAGCATTTTGCTCTGGCCGGTGTAAATGGTACGTTCTGGAATATGTTCTGGTTCGGCTTCCTGGCCGTTCTGCCCAGACTGATAGTATCATACGTAGTAGGTCTTGCAATTGAGTTTGTTGTGGCTCAGTGGAAGCATGAGGAGATTCAGGAGGGTTACCTGGTGTCAGGTTTCATCATACCTCTGATCATTCCCGCTACCACTCCGCTGTGGATCCTTGCCGTAGCCGTTGCATTCTCTGTAATATTTGCCAAGGAGATATTCGGCGGTACAGGAATGAACTTCCTCAATGTGGCCCTGATTACTCGTGCATTCATATTCTTTGCATATCCTTCAGTAATCACAGGTGAGACCGTTTGGGTGGTTGACCACGCAATCTGCGGTCTTGGCGCTGACATTGACGGTATGACCGCTGCTACCGCTCTTGGTACAGCCGCTACCACTGCAGCCGTTCCTGCTTTCACAATGGATATGGTCTGGGGCTTCATTCCCGGTTCAGTAGGTGAGACCAGTGTGATTGCCATTGCTCTTGGCGCTCTGCTGCTTCTCTATACCGGAATTGCAAGCTGGAAGACAATGCTCTCAGTATTCGCAGGCGGTATCCTGATGGCTCTGGTTTACAACCAGTGGGGGCCCGACAATGCTATGGCTCAGATGCCTTGGTATGAGCACATTTGCCTGGGCGGTTTCTGCTTTGGTGCCGTATTTATGGCAACAGATCCTGTTACATCAGCCCGTACTGAGGTTGGTAAGTGGATCTACGGTCTCCTGATCGGTATTATGGCAATCACCATCCGCGTCATGAACCCGGGTTATCCCGAAGGTATGATGCTTGCCATCCTGCTTATGAACTGTTTCGCTCCGCTCATTGACTGGTGCGTTGTACAGCGTAATGTGAACAAACGTGCTAACAGAATAAACAAATAAGGATTATGGCTACGAAAAAATTCAAATGTAAGGTTTGTGGCTATGTCCACGAAGGTGACAAGGCACCAGAAAAGTGCCCTGTATGCAGCGCTCCTGCAAGTGAGTTTGAGGAGCTGGCTGCTGAGAAGAAAGGTCTCAACACCAACAGCAACGTTTATACCATTCTCTATGCAGCCGTAATGGTTGTCATCGTGGCATTCCTGCTGGTATTCGTATCACAGACTCTCAAGGAGCGTCAGACTGCCAACGTAATCAATGATACCAAGCAGCAGATCCTGTCTGCCCTCAATCTTAGGGATCAGGCTGATGTTGCCGCTACATATGATAAGGTTATCACCGCTGATGCCCTTATGCAGCCTAACGGCAAGCTTGTCCAGTATGAGGGTGATTTCAACACCTCTTACAAGAGTGAGTTTGACAACGGTAACTTCCACGTATTTGTGGCTGACATAGACGGTGAGCGCAAGTTTGTCATTCCTATGAACGGACTTGGCCTGTGGGGTACCATCTGGGGTTACATTGCCCTTAATGAGGATCGCACAACCGTTTACGGCGTATATTTCTCACACTCATCCGAGACTCCGGGTCTGGGTGGCGAGATTGCCGGAACCAAGTTCCAGGACCGTTTCCCCGGCAAGTCTGTGGTTGCTGATGATGAGGTGGCTCTCAAGGTTGTCAAGTACGGTAAGGCCACCCCTGGTTCTCAGTATGAGATAGACGGTGTTACCGGCGCTACCATCACATCAACCGGTGTGAACGCTATGATTAATAAGGTGCTTACGGCGTACATTCCTTTCCTGACCAAGCAGTGCTGCAAGGAAGGCGGCTGCGAGGAGGGTAATGAAGAGTGCTGCGAGGAGCATAATGTTGAATCTAACGACTGATAAGGATTATGGCAAACAAGAATAGTGAGGCTCTCAAGCAGCCTATGTGGGCTAACAACCCTGTTCTGGTCCAGATTCTGGGTATCTGCTCCGCGCTGGCCGTTACAGCCCAACTCAAGCCTGCTATCGTGATGGGTCTTTCAGTGACCATCATCGTAGCTATGGCAAACGTTATCATTTCACTGCTGCGAAAGACCATTCCCAATCGTATCCGTATTATCATACAGCTGGTTGTGGTTGCAGCTCTGGTTACTATAGTAAGTGAGATCCTTAAGGCTTTTGCATATGACGTAAGCGTTCAGCTTTCAGTTTATGTAGGTCTTATCATTACCAACTGCATACTTATGGGCCGCCTTGAGGCTTTTGCAATGCAGAACGGTCCCTGGGCCTCTTTCCTTGACGGAATAGGCAACGGTCTGGGTTACGCCGCCATACTGATTGTGGTTGCTTTTGTTCGTGAGCTTTTTGGTAGCGGAACATTGTTCGGATTCCAGATTGTACCGCAGTGCTGGTATGAGGCCGGATACCTGAACAACGGACTAATGATCATGCCTCCTATGGCACTTGTGCTGGTAGGTTGCGTTATCTGGTTCCATCGTGCCAAGAACAAGGATTTACAGGAAAACTAATCTCAAAGCGTTAGAACTATGGAACATTTTTTCAGTCTATTCGTAAGGTCAATCTTCGTTGACAACATGGTGTTCGCCTTCTTCCTGGGTATGTGCTCATTCCTGGCCGTATCCAAGAACGTAAAGACGGCTTTGGGACTTGGTGCTGCCGTTATCTTTGTGCAGTTCATTACACTCCCTGTAAACTATCTCCTGCAGACAAAGGTTCTTGATCCCATGGGTCTTGAATTTCTGAGTTTCATCCTTTTCATCGCGGTTATCGCAGGTATCGTTCAGCTGGTTGAGATGATTGTTGAGAAGTTCTCACCTTCACTCTATAACTCACTGGGTATATTCCTTCCGCTTATCGCTGTGAACTGCGCCATCATGGGTGGTTCTCTGTTCATGCAGCAGCGCATCGGCATGGATCCCGATAACACCCAGGCCATCACTTGCTTTGGTGATTCTATCGCCTTCGCACTTGGCTCAGGTATCGGTTGGGCTCTTGCAATTGTATGCCTTGCCGCTATCCGCGAGAAGATGGAGTATTGCGATATCCCCAAGCCTCTGAAGGGTGTAGGTATTACATTCATCACCGTAGGCCTGATGGCTATGGCTTTCATGTGTTTCTCAGGTCTGTCAATTTAAAATAGGTAAGATTATGAATCTGTATATATCAAGTATTATAGTTTTCCTGGCCGTTATCCTGCTGCTGGTGGTTATCCTGCTGGTGGCCAAGAGCTACCTTGTGGCCTCAGGCAAGGTCAAGGTAACAATAAACGGTGACAAGGAACTTGAGGTGAACTCAGGTGCAAGCCTTTTGAGCACACTTGCTGAGAACGGCGTTTATCTGCCTTCAGCTTGCGGTGGTAAGGGTTCTTGCGGTCAGTGCAAATGCCAGGTCGTTGAGGGCGGCGGTGAGATTCTTGACTCTGAGAAGGGCCACTTTACCCGCAAGCAGATCAAGGACAACTGGCGTCTGGGTTGCCAGTGCAAGGTCAAGGGTGACCTGGCCATCAAGGTTCCTGAGAGTGTATTAGGTGTAAAAGAGTGGGAGTGTGAGGTTATCTCAAACAAGAACGTTGCTACATTCATCAAGGAGTTCATCGTACAGCTTCCCGCCGGTGAGCATATGGACTTCCTGCCCGGTAGCTACGCTCAGATCAAGATTCCCGCATACACAATGGATTATGACAAGGATATTGATAAGGACCTTATCGGTCCTGAGTATCTGCCCGCATGGGAGAAGTTCGGTCTATTCGGCCTTAAGTCAGTCGTTACCGAGCCTACCATCCGTGCTTACTCAATGGCCAACTATCCTGCTGAGGGTGACCGCATCATGCTGACAGTCCGTATCGCTACACCTCCGTTCAAACCGAAACCAGAGGTTGGCTTCCAGGATGTTCCCACTGGTGTGGCTTCATCATACATCTTCAGTCTGAAACCAGGTGACAAGGTGATCATGTCAGGTCCTTACGGTGAGTTCCACCCGATATTTGACTCCAAGAAGGAGATGATTTGGGTTGGTGGTGGTGCCGGTATGGCTCCTCTGCGTGCTCAGATCATGCACATGACCAAGACCCTTAAGACCACTGACCGTGAGATGCATTATTTCTACGGCGCACGTGCTCTTAACGAGGTGTTCTACCTTGATGATTTCCTGCAGATTGAGAAGGAGTTCAAGAACTTCCACTTCCATCTGGCTCTGGACCGTCCCGATCCCGCAGCCGATGCAGCAGGCGTAAAGTACACCGCAGGATTTGTACACAATGTAATGTACGAGACATATCTTAAGGACCATGAGGCTCCTGAGGATATTGAGTACTACATGTGCGGTCCCGGCCCCATGTCAAAGGCTGTTACCGGTATGCTGGATAACCTGGGTGTTGATCCCGCCTCAATCATGTACGATAACTTCGGCGGATAATTATCTGCTGAAAGCGATAGAAGAGGAGCGGACCGATTTTTCGGCCCGCTCCTTTTTTTAGCACCGCCGGACTATACCCTTGTGGGACGCAACGTTCCGTGGCTACGCTGCGCGTAGCCCAGCCTCTTTTTATTTTGCTACGCAAAAGCGCGGCTCAGCCGCTTAGCTCCTTCCAGTCGCGTCCTTCGGACTACTAGAATAGAAACTGAAACAGTCGTCACACACCGCGATGTTCTTAACGGCATCTTGGTGGTCCTACACTTTACGCCACTGCACTGATGGTCCCCAAAGGGTATAGTCCGGCTCCTGCAAATGGGAGCCTTTTCAAAAATGCAACAGTTTTGCAACGCCTAATCTTTGCTATTTGTTGATTGGGCAAATACTTTTGTGAGCAAATAAGCACTTAAGTATGAGAATCCACAAGGTTAGAGTATTGTTATCAAAGGGATGGTTCTGCGTTATGTATTGCATAACGTTCATAGTGTTCTCTATTATTTCATCTTTTTCCAGCGCAAAGTCTTTATCTCAGGATAAAGATATCAATAAAAAGCTTCAAGAATCAGGTGATTCAATCAAACTCGACAGACCAATACAATCCAGCATCTCTAAAGACAGCATCAATATGAAGATTCCAGAATCGGCCAGAACAATTAAGATGAAGGATTTTGAGGGCTTGATGTACGGTCCTCCTCGTATTGATGAAAACGATATCAATTATGAATTTGAGATAATTGTAAAATGAGAAAGAATAAACTCATCCTATCAGTATTGCTGCTGCTGTCACAAGCGGCATTGAACATCATCATTGCTCAGGTAAGACCTGTCCCCGGTGATATGATTTCCGGTATTGTCATTAGTGATCGTGGCGGATTATCTATGGTTACTGTCACTGAAAGAGATGCGGCTGACCGTATTGTGGCTCATGCTGTCACCGATTTTGAGGGAAAATTCTATTTCAAGTTGGTTGATTCCAAGGACAGGATAGTGATTAATCATGTGGATTATGAGACTGTAGATATACCTGTTGGTCAAGCATATTTAAGGATAAAGATGAAATTGAAGGTGACACATTACCCGGATAGTACGGCTTTTCCAATCCCTCTGCGTGAAGCTGCAGGTGCTGTAGATACAATAGACATGTCCTTATTTGAATATTTTATTTGAATCATGGTCTTGCAAATACTTATTTAACTGAAGACGCATTTTAATTATAATTCCGTTTAGAGAACAGAACATCCAAAGACCAATTATTGCAAATTATAAATAAGAGTTATATGAAGAGAATATCCTTTGTTTTAAGCTGCGCTGTATTCAGCATGTTTGCAGTTGTGTGTTCAGTATCGGCTCAGGAACTCCCTCCAGACCAGGCCCAAAGGCTTAAGGAGATAGAAGAGATGGAGCAGAAGTTTGGTTTTGGTAATTTACAGAATGATCCCAGAATCAAGCAAATGAATGATGAGAGGCGCCAGCCTATAGAAACTGCCCCTACAACCGGAGGCAGAGTGAACGGTTACATTCTGGATGAGAATGGTAATCCTATTCAGTATCGTGATGTCAAGGCGTGTGAGCGCGATATTGTGGGGCGTGCAGTAATGGAATGGGCTGCAGCCGGTGACGGATTCTTTGACCTGCTCAAGATAAGTGACATCAACAACAAGATTTCATTTGAGGCCGATGGGTATGAGACTCAGACATTGCCCTTTGACCGAGGAACATATCAGATAAGGCTCAAGCCCGCTGCCTGTACCCTTAAGCCCGGCGATGTGATAAACGGCCGCGTATCGGTGGGTAATTGGGGAAATGCCGGAGGCGTATTGGTAGAGGAGATTGACAGTGACGGCAAGGTTGTGGCCAGCACCAAGACAGAGAACGGCCAGTTCAAGCTCACTATAGTAAAGCCGGGTAATACGCTCAAGATATCACTGAACGGATACACCACCTTTACCGCCCCCATAGAGATATCGAATTATGTTGTCGGACTGAAAAAAATACAATGAATATGAATACAACTTTCAAACTGGCTGTATTGAGCCTCATGCTGATGTCGGCGTGGCCCGTAACGGCACAAATGACCAATGAGTATCTTAAGCCTTGTGATTATAAGGGCAAGATTTCACGCAGCGGTGATAATATGCTGTGCTGGGGCCAGAAGGTGGAACCGTCATTTGCCGAGAGTTATGAGATACAATGCTGGTGCAATACCAAGACGAATGAATTCAGTCTTAAACTGATGGTCCAGAACCAGGAGGACCCTCATATACTTGATATAGATGAGGATTTGGCATATCAGATCAGGACTTTGGTTGATGCAGCGGTGTTTTCGGCCACAAACCTTCCTGACAAGGAGTGGATGCGTATGACACTGGAGGCGTTGAAAAACGGTACTGGGACAGTTGTGTCTGTAGGGATGGACGGTACTACGTTCCGATTCTATAGCAGAAACTTCGGCGCACAGTGCTGGTCGCCGAATAATGGTAACAACGCAGCCCTTGTAAATCTGTTTGATGTCATATACAATGCCATAGGCAATAAGGATGTTGAAAAAATCAAGTCCAAACTGGATGATATCAAGAGCCTGACCCGGAAATACGCATCCCTCTTGCAGGATCCCTACCGCGAATACTTACTGCTACGCATAGACAAGAAACCAAACAACTGGTGGTGGGCTATAGAATGACACAATTGGATAAGAAAGCGGACTGATTATTTCGGCCCGCTTCTTTTTTTGTAAGTTTGTGTGTCCTTAATCAAATCAATAAACAATGAAGAAAACAATACTTATGGTGGCCGCAGTCATTATGTGCGGCGTAGTGAATCTTAATGCTCAGCCTAGTTATACTGATATAGGTTTCAATGATATTGCCGATGTGTTTGCTGAGGTAAAAGATAATGAGACTGTTGTCTTCCTTTTGCGTCACGGTGAGCGCGGCCGGGATTATTCAAAGGCCGGATTGCTTACTGAGAACGGCAAGGCGCAGGCTCGTATGGTGGGTGAGAAGATCAAGAACGGTGAGCAGGCTTTCTATGCACACTCTGATTATGATCGCACCAAGCAGACCTGTGAGAACATTGCCATAGGGCGCGGCGATGAGTTCATTCATGAGGAGTGGGGCATACTAAACGGTGACTGGTATCGTAGAGATATTCCTGCTATCAAACGTAACGGCTGGGATAACTGGGAGTCTCTGTCACAGTGGGCCTATGAGGGTGGTAAGGAAGAGGGATTCTATAATCTGGAGTACCGCAGCAAGGAGTGGCTGGATTCTCTCAAGTCATACCTTCCCAGAATGAAGCGTATCAATGTGCTGGTATCACATGATTACATGGTTACTCCTATGGCTGTGTATGCATCAGAGGGACAGGTTGATCTTCATTATTGGGTTAACCGCAAGTGGATAAACTATCTGGCTGGAATAGCAATCATAATCGATAAGGACGGAAACATGCGCTTTAAGACCGTACGCGGCCTTGACAGCGGTGTCCTGGCCAGATAATGTGCAATTGGGGACAGACCCCTTTTGCACGTGCTGAGGTTGGCGATAATAGCAGACTTTTCACGTGCAAAAGGGGTCTGTCCCCAATTGCACAAAAAAGCATCAAAAAAAGACGCATTTTTGGTGCTTTGCAGTTTAGTTATCAGAAAGGCTTGAAAATGTGATGAGGAAATCCTTTCTCACAGAGCAGGAACTTGCTTTAGGGTGTGCCCGGAGTGACCGGGACGCACAGGCGGAGCTGTATACCAGGTATGCAGGCGGGCTCTATGCGCTCTGTCTGAGATACATTGAGGATAGGGAGGAGGCTCGGGATCTTATGCATGACGCAATGATTAAGGCAATGGACAATTTCAAGTCTTTCAGGTATGCTGGTGAAGGTTCCATAACTGCCTGGATAAGCCGGATTGCAGTCAATATGGCTATTGACCGCCTCAAGGAGAACAGCAAGTTCAGGCAGATTCCGTTAGAGCAGGTGAGTGGTGAGGAGATAGAGAATGCTTTGGAGCCCGATGCCGAACAGGTTGAGCAGATACCTGACGGCGTACTGGATGAGATGATTGCAGAATTGCCTCCTGTAAGGCGCACGATCTTTAATATGTACTTTGTTGACGGATTCAGTCACAAGGAGATAGCCGGGAAACTGGGCATAACAGAGAGGGGTTCAACATCCATGATGGCAAAGGCTAAGGCCAGCATCAAGAAAGCGCTTTTTAACTACCTAAACAAAAGTGGAAAATGAAGGACTGGGAAAATACATTGAAAGAACGCCTGGCAAGCCGTAAGGCTGAACTGCCGGAGTCTGACTGGAATGATTTCCTTTCCAGACAGGCTGAGCATGAGCGTGCCGCAAGACGCAGACACAGGCTGATTGCTGCAGCCAAATCTTTTCCTGCAGCAGCTGTAGTACTGCTGTTTCTGTTCCTTATGCCATTCAAAACAACTGGTACGGACAATCAGATTTCGCAGAACGAACCTTCGGAGCCACAGATTACCATTGACAGCCTGGCAAATCCGATAGACAGCATCGCAATTGAAAAACCGCAGGTTGAAATAGCGCAAGTCAAGCCACAAGTCAAACCGGAATCAAAACCGGAGAAAAAGCCTGAATCAAATTCTGAAATAAGGACTGGAGCAACAGTATTTGGAGGATCAACGTCCCAGCGTTACGGTTCAAGAATGGTTACACAAAATACGTCCTCTGTCAAAGGTAGTATCTATGATTTTGACTCAGCTGAACCTATGTATTCAGCCGCTGTGATGATTTATAGTGTTAACGGTGCAGACACCACATATATTGGCGGTACTTCAACCGATGAAAATGGAGAGTTTGTGTTTGATAAACTAAGACCGGGTAACTATATTGCCAACGCCAGATTCATGGGATATGATGACGTCCACAAGAGTTTCACAATACGTCCGGATGAAGATAATCACAATCTTGGAAAGATTACCATAAGAGGTGGCAGTTTGCTTTCCGGACTTGCTGTCAATGCTGTGGTAGCCAAGGTCCAGATGGTTAATGATACCGTACAGTTCAACAGCGCGGCTTACAGACTGCCTGAGGGCACATCGGTTGAGGATTTGGTCCGTAAACTACCCGGTGTAGAGATTGACAGCGTCGGTAACATTACTGTGAATGGAAAGAGTATACAAAGAATTCTTGTAAACGGTAAGGAGTTCTTCAGTGAGGAAAAACAAAAAGAACTGACACAACTGACAGCTGAGATGATTGAGAAAGTCAAGGCTTATGAAAAGAATAGTGACCTGTCGCGTCAGACCGGTATCGATGACGGTAGGGAAGAGCCGGTTATGGAATTGCAGTTTGTGGGTATGTTGAGAGGGATTACATCGACATTCAAAATACCGTTGATATTATATGACGGTGAGGTGGTGGATGTTCCTGAAGATAAAGTGAGGGCATTTGATTTCAGTAATTCATATAATGACAGGGACAGCCTTTCAAATCTTTTGGGTGTGAGAAGAGGAAAAATCAATGTTGTAAATGCAATATCTGGTGAGGCTGCCGTTGCAAAGTGGGGACCATCGGCTGAGAATGGAGTCCTGCAGGTGATGAGCGGAAGGTATTACCGCAAATCTCTTAGAGCCGGTAAACTTTTATACGGTACATATGAGTTTATTCCCAGAACAAAGCGCTCAAAATAGGGGAGCGATAACTCTTACAGGGTTGGCGGCGGCTCTTCACTTTATGGTGGACTGTCTGTGTCTTTGCTGTTTGTATCTCGTTACGGCTGGGTTTACAGAACTGATCAGATACTTTGTGGCCTATAACGTGCTGGCGTTCCTGACACAGCCTCTTACGGGTATGATGGCGGACAGTATCAGACAGCGTCACTGGTTGCTGCTGGCATCGGTAATACTGCTTATTCTGGCAACGCTGATTTCATCGGTGGTTTGGTCTGTCTGTTCATCTGTTTTTTTGCTGATGACCATATCGGTGCTGCTGGGTTTGGGTAATTCACTGTTCCATGTTTGGGGCGGAAAGGAGACGGCAGTCAATACCGGTAATGATATCCGGGCGTTGGGAGTGTTTGTATCAACCGGAGCATTTGGGCTGGCTGTGGGCACTGTACTTGTATCCTGGGCACTTCTTTACGGTTTACTTATAAGCATTTCAATCGTGGCACTATTATATCTCAGGACCGATACCCGCCGATTGCATACAGAGGTCGATGCCGATGCACCTGCGGCAAATGATTACAACAAGTTTCTGGCTTGGGGGATAGTGATACTGCTGATGTTAATTGTTGCTTCAAGATCATATATAGGACAGTCTTTCTCAGGCAATCAGTCAAAGACAGCCTTGATGGTGATTGCTTTTGGTGCTGTTACTATGCTGGGGAAAATGGCCGGCGGATGGATGGTGAAATGGATGGGCATGACCGCGGCCATCATACTTATGTTGGCAGGCATTGCCGTATTCTTTGTGTTCAGGGATGTAAGTTTGGGATTTGTGCTGGCAGGACTCTTTGCGGTAAACCTGACCATGCCGGTTACCCTTTACTGGGCCAACCGTATGATGAAGGGGCGTGAGGGGCTTGCTTTCGGGCTGCTTGCCGCCGCACTCATACCCGGGTATCTTATTGCAGTACTTTGAATTATGCATCTGGTTATAGCACTGATACAGACCATACTGATAGAGCTGGGCGTACTGTTGCTCTTGAAGGAACGCAGGATTAAGGTCCTGCTCTCATCGGTAGCCGTCAATGTGCTTACCAATGTGCCGTTGAATCTATATCTGGCAAGTTCAGACTACACTTGGAGCAGGGTTGTGGTCTGTGAATTGATTGTGGTTGCCATTGAATCATTGTGGTATCTGTGCTTTACGGGAAATTTCCGTCAATCAGTCATTTACAGTTTTCTATGCAACGCCGTCAGTTTCCTTGTGGGACTGCTTCTGGTGATTATAGTTGAATATGTCTTGTTATATTGTTGAACCATAAATACCGATAGATATGTTTAGATTTTTGGATGTAGTGTTTACTCCGTCAGAACTGGAACGGATAAGCAGACAGAAGAACGGACATTTTTTTGAGATGCCCATACCTGAACAGACCAAGCCTGATTTCAGAGTGAACTTTATGGATTCAGTATATACTCTTCCAGATACTGTTTCCGGTAAAGTAATAACCAATGATGCAGTGGCAGATTCAATCACAAACAAACAGGGAGTAATTGACACGCTTCATGCATCAGGAGCGTTAACGGGCGGATTCGGTTCCAATGGAGGAGACTCAACCCTGTTGTGGACGGCATTGGTAGTAATTGCCGCCCTGGCACTGTGCATGGGTTTTGTTTGGCTGTACCGCCGCCATCTTAAGTATGCACAATAAGTCCGGTTTATCCACTGCACGAGACGTATTCTGGGCCTTTTTCAGTTTATAAGGAAAAAACATGCTTATGAGAAGATTATTATTGGCCGTTTCAGTAACGGTTGCCGCATTGTCCATGTGTACCGGTTTGAATGCTCAGGAGCGCCTCAGCACCAGCAAGTATATTAGTGACGGGTATCGCAGGACAGTTGAGAAAAAACTGGGAATCAACTCATCAATTGAATGGGGGTACGTGTCAAGGCCTTCATTCTTCAATGAATACTCCTTGTATTGCATCATTGATGATATGGGCGCGGAATTGGTCTATTCTGTTGCAGGTGAATCCATCTGGAGTGCCAAGAACAGGGATGCCGTGCCGGTGGACACATATCGTTTAAGGATAAAAAGGGCTGATGCCGAATCACTTTCTGAATTGATTCAACTGGCAGTTGAGACATCGGATTTTCTTCCTGACAGAGGAACGATATCTGTCAGTAAGAATGATGATGGAGAGTATATGGTAGTTCGTTCAGTAGGGCTTGACGGCACGATATATCAGTTTTTTCATGACGGACGCGCTGCAGAGTGCTGGTCTCCAAGAGAGGGTAATTGTTCAAGACTGGTAAAGATAGCCGATGATCTGTGCCCGGCTGTAAAATCGGGTGACAGAGATGAGGTGCGCAGGATTGTTTCAGAATTGCCTGAACTCAAAGAGTCCTTAAAGAAACTGTTGCCTGACTGGTATAATGAATATCTGTTGGCTGATGCCCAGATTAAGGCCAAGAACAAGAAGTATTCTTATAATACCAATGCCCAACAGGCGGAGAAGCGTCATATGCACGTTTCATTCAGTGACGGCCAGTATGTGTTTGAGATGAACGGCAAGTCTCTGGCGGGTGATATGGAAACCATGCTTGATCTGATAAGTGATGCAAATTCAAACTGTCTGCTTATCATAGACAATGGGAACATAACCTGGGCCGATGCCTCAAGACTGATAAGTGCGGTCAGGGAGAAAGAGGGACGCGCCACAGTAATTACCGATGAGAGTTCCAACCGTTACTGGAAGGAGAGGGGAATCAAAAACCTCCTGACAGCAATACCCCTTGACAGGGACCTGGACAAGGAGTTCAACGAAAAGAAACTCAAGGATGTTGCTAAGAAACTGAGTGCTGAGTATTCATCGGACTATGAAAAGAATGGTTCAGTGGTATTGAATCCCAAGAGTTTGAATGTACTTGATCCGGAATCGTTCAGGGTAATAGAGGTGATTATCTGCCAGAATGAGTGTATCGTACTCTTTGAAACCGGTTTCAAGCATCGAAACGCCATCACAGGCCCTGAACTGAAAATCAAGGCTGGCGGCAATACCTATTCCCAGACAAAAGCTGAAGGTATTGCAGATTGGATTGATTATGAAGCCCGTCCATTTGAAAGATTGAGTATCGGGCAGTGTGATAAGGAGTGCAGCGCGGTATTATGCGTTCATTTTCCGGCTCTTCCAAAAGAAGTACAGATAATAGATATATGTGAGGATGGATCAGAAAGAACAATGGTTGAAGGACTGGTTCTTTCCAAATCCAAGGTTGAAGATCCGCTTTCTGCGGTCAATGTTCAGGGAAGGCAGTATTTTCCGGGGTTTATCAATCATGACGGAATCGTCGATACCATTAATTTTGATATCAAATCAATCAGTTACAATAAGGATAAGACCATTGTGACTGTCTGTTTCAACCTGTATTCACCGGGATTGCTGCGTTCATTCATCCCCAGTCAGGCCAGTCTTATACTGAATGGAGGACGCAAACTTGATGTCATTGAGGCGCGCACCCAGTCTATCCGTGACATGTCGTTCAATTTCCAGAACAGTTACAGGAACTATTATTTCCAGCTGGTGTTCCCGCCCTTGATTGCCGATGAGATTAAAAAGATGGAAAGTACCATAAAGGAAGCGTCCCGCAGCGGATTGCCAGATATTCGCAAGATGGAGATTGAGAAGTTCAATAACAAATACATGGATCAGGGCTGGTCTCTGAATTCTATCGGCAAACTTGAGATGCCTGAGGACAATCCTATCTCTTTTGGGGACAACTCGGCTAAAATCCTCTCTGTTGAGATCTTCCCAACACAATAAGGTCAGACCCCTTTGTGTCAAGAATGACAAAAAAAAAAGTACAATTGGGGACAGTCCCCTTTTGTACTTTTTTGCCATATTCGTAAAAATTTTCGGGTTTTGCGTAAAAAAACGTAGGGGCTGGATTGTCTTATATGTGTAATTGACAAAAGATGCTGGACAAAAGAATACTTGAAAGGCTTTTCCGCCAGAACTACAGTGGAATGATTCGTCTGGCCAGAACGATTCTGGGTGATGACGGAGAGGCTGAGGACGTGGTACAGGATGTGTTTGTGCGTGTCATGGAGAATAGCACGACAGAACCGGCTCCAGCTTATCTCTACGCATCGGTCAAATACGGCTGCATAAACTTGATCAGGCAGAAACGGGTTCATGAGCAGGTTAAGGAACTGCTGCCCGTGGAGGTTGAGATTGACCTGCAACCGGTAGAGAAACAGATGGATAAGCTGGATCAGATAGCCGCTTTTGTTGATGAGTGCATCAAGGACCCGCACCGCACAATCTTCCATATGCGTTTTGATGATGACCTTACGGTAAGTGAGATTGCCAAACGCATGGAGATGAACCCCAATACCACTTATAAGTATCTGATGCAATGCATCGGTCAGATCAGGCATTTCTTTAATAATGCCGACGTTAAACTTTAAATGATTTAGAGAATGACCAATTCTGAAGACAACATCCGCAAACTGATGGAGATGCTCGATAATCCCGATGCATACTCAGAGCAGGAGATCCGCGATATCATCGGCCAAGATGAGGAGACGCAGGAGACCTATCGCATGATGGTGGAGATAAAACGCAGCAGCCGTCGCTCTCAGAATGATGCGCCCGTTGATGTGGATGCGGCATGGAAACGCTTTGAGCAGACACATTACCAACGCCGTCACAGTAACGCATGGATGAGGGTAGCAGCCGGTTTTATAGGCTTGCTGTTCGTATCAGGCATATCATTTGCTGCCATAAGTGCGGTAAAGCACCACAATGAGCGCAGGCAGGCAGAGCAGCAGACCAGGCAAGAGACAGTCATCACCACGAATGCCGCCGCTGTGGAAAGTGAGGAATCTGCTAATCAATTGGTGGTTTTTACCAACACAAAACTGGAACAGATGCTCACGGAGATAGCCTCATACTATGACGTAACAGTTGAGTACAAGAGCGCCGATGCACGTGACCTGCGTTTCTATTACGAGTGGAACCGCAAGGCCGGCATAGAGAGCGTGATAGATGATCTCAATAGGTTTGCAAAAGTGAATATTACATTGAATAACAAAAAGATAACAGTTGAATAATTTATTATGAAAAGATTTTTTACAGTATTGATCCTTACTTTGTTTGCATCAGTAAGTTTGTTTGCACAGAAAGATAACAGAAACGCAGAACCCCAGTACACACTCAGTTTTGAGGAGGTCTCACTCTCAGATGCACTGAAACAGCTGAACGGGCTGTCAGACAAATACAGGATATCATTCATGTATAATGAGCTGGAAGATTTCCGCGTATCAACCAAAATCGTTGACAAGAGCATACCTGAAGCCGTAAACCAGATAGTAGGACTCTATCCCATAAGCGTTAATATTAAGGAGGAGGCCGATGAAGTAAAGATATTTGTGGAGTGCATCCAGAAAACCGATTTGCGCTATAAGGGTCGTGTTCTGGATTCAGGCAATGAACCTGTAGCATATGCCAACGTGGTGCTGTTCGCGCCTGAGGATTCTGCTTTCGTGGCAGGCGGAATAACCAATGAAGACGGTTATTTTGTAATACCTTGCGATAAGCTTCCAGTACTGGCACGTTTCTCATTTGTAGGCTATGAGACCGTATGGATGACATGCCGTACACTGGAGCTGGGAACCATATTCATGCAACCTGATGGCATAGCATTGGACGGTGTAACCATTGAAGGTCAGGTGCCTCTTTATCAGATGGGCGATGAGGGTCTTTTGACAAATGTTGAAAACACTCCGCTCAGCAAGCTGGGTTCAGCTGAGGATGTGTTCAAGCATGTGCCCGGTCTGGTGCAGAAAGACGGGGAGTATGAGGTGTTCGGCAAGGGCAAGCCTCTGGTATATGTCAATGGCCGCAAGGTTTATGATATGAGTGAATTGAAACAGCTTTCATCGGCCGATATCAAAAGCATTGAACTCATTACCAACCCCGGTGCCAAATATGATGCATCAATCAATGCCGTAATCAGGATACGCACCGTACGCAAGGCAGGCGACGGTCTGAGCGTGGATGCAATGGCCAAATTTGATCAGGGCAGATATGACAATGAGTATTCTACGCTGTCACTCAACTATCGCAAGAACGGACTGGACCTGTTTGCATCGGCATCGGTCAGCAAATCAAATGCACTGTTTGAGTCAGACCCAATGTGGCAGGAGGTGAAGGCTGACACCCTGTGGCGTCAAAGCAACTACCAGCTGGTTCATACCATAGACCGCAATATCAAGCTGGAGGGCGGATTCAACTATCAGTTCAATGATAACCATGTGACTGGTGCTAAATACTGGTCAAATGTCTTAAACAAGTCACGTACGGGTAATGACGTCAAATTTGAAAGTGAAGTGACCGCCGACGGCAAATTCTATGACAAATGGGGCAACATGACAAAAGCCACAATAGAGAGGAACTATGACCATAACGCCAATGCGTATTATATAGGTAAGGTGGGCAATCTGGGCATTGACTTGAACGTGGATTATGTAGGAAACAAGAATACAGAACACCGTGATATCACGGAGACATGCCAGGTTGGTGTCGACCGTACGCTTTCATCGGACAACATTGTTGAGAACCGCATGATAGCATCCAAACTCACTCTCAGCGCTCCTGTTATGGGCGGTATGCTTGACTTTGGCGGCGAATACATCAATACAAACCGTGATGATGACTACATCAACCCGGAGAACTATCTCCCCACATCATACAGCACTCTTAAGGAGAGCACTATGAGCCCTTATGTGGAATATACCAGAATGACCATGTTCGGCCAGCTCCGTGCCGGTGTGCGTTATGAGCATGTGGCATTTGATTATTATGCAAACAATGTAAAGGTCGATGAGCAGAGCCGCCGATTTGATAACATTTATCCATCAGCATCATTCGCCACGATGGTTGCCGGGATGGGAGTGCAGCTGAGCTATTCCGTCAAGACCACGCGCCCCACATACAGCCAGCTGAGCAATAACGTGAGTTATGGAAACCGTTTTACAATGCAGACCGGTAACCCGTTGCTGAACAACTCGACACGTCATATAGTATCTCTTGCGGGCGGAAATGAATGGCTTAAGTTCTCTCTGGATTATACTAATGAGCGTGACGCCATAATCTATTATGCAGAGCAGAATCCCACGGATCCAAAGGTTGTAATGATCAACCATAAGAATATAAAGTCTGTCAAGTCATTCACTCCCGGTCTGATACTCTCTCCGTCATTTGGAGTATGGAGACCTCAGTTTGTGGGAGGCATGTATAAGCAGTGGCTTGAATTTGAGACCATTGAGGGAATCCAGAAGATGAATGATCCCATTTTCAGTGTGCAGTTCAACAATACGCTTGTGTTCTGTCCGGACTTGATAGGTGAGGTCAACTTTGTCTATCAGAGCCCCGGTGACAATCAGAACGTACATCTGAACTATCATGTGACTAATCTTGACGTGGCACTGACCAAGACATTCTTCCATGACCGTCTGAGCCTGAAGGTAGCCGGACAGGATCTGTTTAACCGCTATAAAACCGGTGCGCTTATCAGAGCCCCCAAGATTGATATTTACCAACTCAATACAATGGATACCCGCTGCGTATCAGTAACCCTGCGCTACCGCTTCAACACCACTGATTCCAAGTATCGCGGTAAGGGCGCCGGTAACGAGGAGAAGGACAGACTCTGATATTTCAGAAAGGATAAATTAGGCAATAAAAATGACTATCAGGCGGGCCGGGTTTTCCGGTCCGCTTTTTTTTGTGTGTAAGAAATGGCGGTGTAATTATGCAGAATTCTAACATTTTGTCAGGGTTTTGATACGGGTTTGTGGAAAAAGTGACAAAGTGAAAAGGGTAGCATGGCGTTTTGTTGCAAAGTGTAAAAGATATGGCTTTTTGAGTTTGCAAAATATTTGTATATTGTTCAAAAGTTTATCACTTTTTTCATTGAAATAATTTGTTTTACCCGAATTAAGGGGCTACCTTTGCGCCACGAATCAAAAAACTTTAATACTTATACTCTGTTATGAAGCATAATTTTTGCGCAGGTCCTGCCGTATTACCGCAGGAAGTGATTGAGAAATCAGCTCAGGCTGTTTATGATTTTGCCGGCACAGGCATTTCAATTCTCTCTATCAGTCACCGTTCAAGTGAGTTCAAGCCTGTTGTTGATGAGGCTGAGGCTCTGATCAAGGAGATTCTGGATGTACCTGAAGGTTATTCAGTTCTGTTCCTGGCCGGTGGTGCCAGCATGGAGTTCTGTCGCGTTCCTTATAACTTCCTTAATAAGAAGGCCGCTTATCTGAACACCGGTGTCTGGGCCAAGAAGGCTATGAAGGAGGCAAAGGCTTTCGGTGAGGTTGTTGAGGTTGCTTCTTCAGCCGATGCAAACTATACCTTCATCCCCAAGGATTATGTTATCCCTGCCGATGCTGATTATTTCCACTTTACAACAAACAATACCATTTACGGTACTGAGATCCGCAAGGACCTGGACAGCCCTGTTCCATTGATCTCTGACATGTCATCAGATATTTTCTCACGTCCTATTGATGTAAGCAAGTACAACTGCATCTATGGTGGCGCACAGAAGAACCTGGCTCCCTCAGGTATGGCTTTCGTTATCGTTAAGAATGATGCTCTGGGCCATGTTGACCGTTATATCCCCACAATGCTGAACTATCAGACTCATATTGATAACGGTTCAATGTTTAATACTCCTCCTACATTCACTATCTATTCAGCTATGGAGTCACTCCGCTGGCTCAAGGCTCAGGGTGGTGTCAAGGAGATGGCTAAGCGTGCTGAGGCTCGTGCAGCCAAGGTTTACGGTGAGATTGACCGCAACAAGCTGTTCGTTGGTACCGCTAAGGAGGAGGATCGTTCTTATATGAACATCTGCTGGGTTATGGCTCCTGAGTACAAGGAACTTGAGGATGAGTTCATGAGCTTTGCAAAGGGCAAGGGTATGGTAGGCATCAAGGGTCACCGTTCAGTAGGTGGTTTCCGTGCATCCTGCTACAACGCTCTGCCTATGGAGAGTGTTGACGCTCTGATAGCCTGCATGAAGGAGTTTGAAAGCAAACATTAATCACGTTTATTAATAAGGATAGATATGAAAGTTTTAGTTGCAACATCCAAACCTTTTGCAAAGGTTGCAGTTGACGGTATCCGTGAGGTTATAGAAGGTGCAGGCTATGAGCTTGTCCTGCTTGAGAAATATACTGAGAAATCAGCTCTGCTCAGTGCTGTAGCCGATGTTGACGCTATTATTATTCGTAGCGATATCATAGATGCTGAGGTGTTTGACGCTGCCAAGCAGCTTAAGATTGTGGTTCGTGCAGGTGCAGGTTATGATAATGTTGATTTGGCATCGGCCACCGCACACGGAGTATGCGTAATGAATACTCCGGGCCAGAACGCCAACGCTGTTGCCGAGCTGGTAGCCGGTCTGATGGTTTACGCTGTACGTAACTTCTACAACGGCACATCAGGTATTGAACTGCTGGGCAAGAAACTGGGTATCCACGCTTTCGGTAACGTAGGCCGCAACGTAGCCCGCATTGCTAAAGGCTTCGGAATGGAGGTTTACGCTTTTGATGCTTACTGCCCTAAAGAGGCTATTGAGGCTGCCGGTGTACATGCAGTTGATAATGTTGAGGATATGTACAAGACCTGCCAGTTCATCTCACTGCACTTGCCTGCAACTGATGAAACCAAGAACTCTATCGGCCGCAAGCTTGTAAGCCTGATGCCCAAGGGTGCTGTTCTGGTTAACTCGGCCCGTAAGGAGATCATCAATGAGGATGAGCTCATCCAGCTGATGCAGGAACGTGAGGACCTCAAGTTCGTATCAGATATTGCACCTGCAGCAGCTACCAAGTTTGAAGAGTTGTTTGCTGGCCGTTACTTTGCAACTCCCAAGAAGATGGGTGCACAGACTGCCGAGGCTAATATCAACGCCGGTATCGCAGCTGCCAACCAGATTGTGGGCTTTATCAAGGATGGTTGCACCAAGTTCATGGTTAACCGCTAATGGCTAAGGTAAAACCGTTTGAGGGCATACGTCCTCCAAAGGAACTCGTAGAGAAGGTGCAGAGCCGTCCCTACGATGTTCTTAATTCAGAGGAGGCCCGTGCAGAGGCAGCCGGTAACGAGATGTCACTGTATCACATCATCAAGCCTGAGATAGACTTTGATCCCATAGCTGAGGAGACTGATCCCCGCGTATATGCCAAGGCTGCTGAGAACTTCAGGAAGTTCCAGGATAAGGGTTGGCTCAAGCGTGACAGCAAGGAGCAGTACTACATCTATGCTCAGACCATGAACGGCAAGACCCAGTACGGTCTTGTGGTTTGCGCCAATGTTCAGGATTATCTGGACGGTAACATAAAGAAGCATGAGCTTACCCGTGCAGATAAGGAGGAGGACCGCATGAAGCATGTGCGTGTGAACAACGCCAACATTGAGCCGGTATTCTTTGCTTATCCCGATGATGCAGTTCTTGACCAGCTTGTTGCCAAGTATGTCAAGGGTGCTCCTGAATATGATTACATTGCTCCCGGTGACGGTTTCCGCCATCAGCTTTGGATAATAGACAAGGATGAGGATATCAAGACGGTAACAGAGCGTTTTGCACATATCCCTTCACTCTATATTGCCGATGGTCACCATCGTTCTGCTGCTGCCGCCCTGGTAGGTGCTGAGAAGGCCCGTCTGAATCCCAATCACCGCGGTGATGAGGAGTACAACTGGTTCATGGCGGTATGCTTCCCGGCTTCACAGCTCACTATCATTGATTACAACCGCGTAGTCAAGGATCTGAATGGTATGACATTTGCTGAGTTCCTCAAGGCTCTTGAAAAGAACTTTACTGTTGAAAAGAAGGGTAGGGATATCTTCAAACCGTCAGAGTTACACACATTCTCCCTCTATCTTGATGGCGAATGGTATAAGCTGACCGCAAAGCCCGGCACCTTCGATGATTCAGACCCGATAGGAGTGCTTGACGTTACAATCTCATCAAACCTCATTCTGGACCAGCTGCTGGGTATCAAGGACCTGCGCCGCGACAAGAGGATTGATTTTGTAGGCGGAATACGCGGTCTTGGTGAACTCAAGCGCCGTGTTGACAGCGGTGAGATGAAGATGGCTCTGGCTCTCTATCCAGTTTCAATGAAACAGCTTATGGATATAGCCGATACGGGCAACATCATGCCGCCTAAGACCACTTGGTTTGAGCCAAAACTTCGCTCAGGATTAGTGATACACTCACTTGACTAATATTAAAAACCTCCAGCCTGTGGTTGGAGGTTTTTTCTTATCTTCGCGGATATGGCGGAGCATTGGAGCATATACGCAGACTGGAATCCTTGGCATGGCTGTACAAAGATTAGTCCTGGGTGCAAATACTGCTATGTATATAGGCAGGATGCCATGTACGGCAGCGAGATAGGCAGCAATCTGGCTCGCAAGACTGCCGCGTTCAATCTGCCTGTAAAGCGTAAGCGTGACCGTAGCTGGAAGATTGAGCCGGGAAAGGTGGTCTTTACCTGCTTTACATCTGATTTTCTGCTTAAGGATGCCGATGAGTGGCGCCGTGAGTGCTGGCAGATGATGCGTGTGCGCAGTGACTTGTATTTCTACTTCTTTACCAAGCGCATAGACAGGTTTATGGATTGTATCCCGGATGATTGGGGTAGTGGCTATGACAATGTGCTTGTGGGCTGTACTGTAGAGAACCAGCAGATGGCTGATTATCGTTTGCCTATTTTCAAAGAGCTTCCTATAAAACATAAATCCATAATCGTATCGCCATTGATATCGGCTGTGGATATTTCACAGTATCTAGACTGCAGCATAGAGGAAGTGTCGGTTGGTGGAGAATCAGGTGTGGAGGCACGTCCGTGCAATTATGACTGGATTCTGGATTTGAGGCGGCAATGTATAGAGAAGGATGTGCCGTTTCGTTTTCATCAGACCGGAGCCCGTTTCATAAAGGATGGCAAGGAGTATTACATACGCCGTCCGTTCCAGCTTAGCCAGGCACACAAGGCTAACATCGACTACAAAATAGACAAATTCTACGTACCTGAAAAAGTAAAATTTGAGTGGAAGGAGTCCGATTACCGTCAGGAAGAGATTACAGCTTTCCTTCAAGCAGATGACATTCCCTAAAAGCTTTTTTATTCACCTTGGCTGGCTGGTTTAGAACCTGCTGTAGAGAACGGCAGTTGTAGAAAGCATCTTCATCAATACGTATGGCGGAATGAGGCAGGGTAATGGTTCTGAGGTTTTGACAGTCTGCAAACATTCTGTTACCTACAACATTGTCATATTTTGTATGGTATGATATATAGATTCTTCCGGATGAGTCTCTCTCCAGAAACATATCTCCACGGTCATCCAATTTATAGTTGACAATGGTTTTCCATTGTTTATCAGTTACATTGGACAGATTGTAGGTATAATTGAAGCTACTATTGTCCGGAGTGACCTCAGTTCCGGAAATAATATATCCGTCAGCATAAAAAACTGCATATGGAGCTCCTCCCTTTATGGTCGCTCCAGACAAATCCAGATTCATAAGGGAACCTATACCTTTTGATGGGTTGTAAACATCAATGGCTCCGGCCATATTCCTGAGCAGTTTGATGTCATCTCCATTAATTGTCCCATTGACAGTAAGCGATGTCAGTCTTTTCCGGGATTCTGCATCAATCAGCGTTGAAAGCGTTCCGGGAACTAAAACGGTTATGGTATCTGACAAGGTCTCTTCCAAAGGGCTGATTCTTGTTAATATCTCATTGAAAGGTATTTTATTAGAGGATGTTGCGTCTGATGTAAGAGCCCTGAAAAAGCCATTGCAGCTACCATTCCAACCAAAATTAAGATGCAGATAATCCCGGTCATATCCGTCGCAGACAAAGATATGATTCTGGCTGGCAACGATAACAGGCCTGTCATTGTTCAGCTCCGAGTATGTATTGGTTATCAGCTCCATATCGGAAACATCGCTTATATTGAGGCATTGCGGGCTATAATTCCAATATGAGATCAAGGCCGATTTGAAATTGTTCAGACTGGTAGTGGAACTTGAGGAACTGACCGATGCTCCCAGGCTAGCTGCACAGTCAAGCATGAGATTGGCAAGATCAGCATCGGTTTCACTCCAATCAATAGGATGTTCGTTAAGGTTTACGCTGATTTTCTTGCCGGAGTTCAAATGCAGGAAACCGTTTTCAATGGGTTGTGTGTCAATATGATAGTAACTCAATATATGTGCCAAGGCAACAGGGCCGCAACCGGCTACGCATCGGGTTTCATTATCGGCAGTTTCATCCATAGGAAAGAGATTATTGTAAGGTCCTTTCTGACCAAATCTTCTGTCTTCCAATAAGACATGCCCATTCTTGCTGCTGTCAACATGGACGCTGGTTATTTGTGTGCCGTCATAAATTGATTCAATTGACTTGAGCTCTTTAAGCAGATGGTCATAATTGTTGATAATTTGAGATAGTGTTATACTGCTCTCTGTGTCTTTGCTTTTCCATAATGGGGAGTCCAGACTGTATGCCAAAACAGGATAATCGAGATAAGATTCATATTGTTCTTTGGCAATAATGATAAATATCTTTTTCCTGTCATCAGAAAAACCCGCAAGTGTTTCAGTCCCGAATCTGTATTTCAAGCCCTCTGTTTCTGCCCCTTTATTCTGTAAGAACTCTTTAGCTGTAAACAATTCATGATCATATTGTGTGTTATTCTGGGCAGATGAATAAACCGGAGTTGCAATCTTAAGAAAAGAAAGCAGGCAAATGACGGATAAAATGTATGTTCTCTTTAATGCTGTCATTATGATTTTTTGTGAGTGTCTTACTATCTGCTTATGTGTATTTTATCGACTATGATAAATATCCTCAAATATATGTGTTTTATTGTGATTAATGGGGATGTTATTGCTAATTTATTTATCTTTGACATTTAAGAAAAATGGTACAGGTTGACTCATACTTGACGGTGAAGGGGGAAGTGCAGGCCCAGTTCGTGGAGCAGCGTAGCCGCTTCATATCTTTTATCTGGCACGTTACAACGGCCGACGAGGTCAAGGAACGTATTGCCGCACTCCAGAAAGAGTACTATGATGCCCGTCATATATGCTATGCCTATATACTTGGTGCTGAGCGGACAGACTGGCGTGCCAACGATAACGGCGAGCCGTCAGGTACAGCAGGTAAACCTATTCTTGGACAGATAAACAGTGCCGGACTGACCGATGTGCTTATAGCTGTTGTCCGTTACTTTGGAGGCGTTAAGTTAGGTACATCCGGTCTCACCGAGGCATACCGTTTAGGCGCAACTCAGGTTATTGAGAAGGCTGAGGTTGTGACCGCATATGTGGAGCGTGATGTGACAGTGCTGTTTACCTACAACATGATGAACGTAGTGATGAAAGCAGCCAAGGATCTGGATGTTCAGATGGGTACACAGGATTGGGGCGCATTCAATCACGAACAGTCACAGCGCACGTTTGACTGTAAAATGGTCTTGAGGGCACGCCTTTCTGTGGCAGATGAGTTGGAGACAAAACTGCAAGCAATAGCCCGAACGCAGCATGATCCTGAACTGATGATTGTAAATAACAAACAATAACCAAATATGAACAAGACAAGAATTATCTTTTGTGTTTCCATGGCATTGATGGCTATGGGTATCCAGTCCTGTAGCGGTGTGTCAAGGCCTGCCGATAATGATGGCCATAACCTTTGGCTGGGTGATATAACAGTTAAATCCGGACCTGCTGATATAGCTGCTTGGAAGATAGAGAGCAAGCGGATAGATCTTAATGCTCTTGGAATTAATGACATAGGCTTTGATGCAAGCGGAATATATAACAAATCTTTAGGTGATGAAGGATTCAGCATCAACTGTGTTGGAAATCATGTTGCAGTTACTGCCAATACCGATGCAGCCAAACTGTATGCCGTATTCTATCTTAAGAGGATGGCTGATTGCGGTGAACGTATAGGGGATAATTATCTTGTTACAGAGGTCCCTGCGTTTAGGTATCGTGTCCTGAACCATTGGGATAACCCCAACCTGACTGTGGAGCGCGGATATGCCGGCAAGTCACTCTGGAAATGGGAGGAACTGCCGGGTAAGATTCGTCCTGAGTATGAGGAGTATGCCCGCGCCAACGCATCAATCGGCATTAACGGCACAGTGCTGAACAATGTGAATGCCGATGCCCGTATGCTCAGCCGTGAATATCTGGAAAAGGTTAAGGTGCTGGCCGATATTTTCCGTCCATATAATATCAAGGTATATCTTTCACTGAACTTTGCTGCTCCCAAGCATCTGGCCGGCCTTAAGACGAGCGATCCTCTTGACAAAGACGTAATCAGATGGTGGAATGAAAAGGTGGCGGAGATTTACAGTATCATTCCTGACTTTGGAGGTTTTCTTGTAAAGGCAAACTCGGAGGGCCAGTCTGGCCCCCAGGACTACGGCCGTACCCATGCCGATGGTGCCAATATGATAGCCGATGCTCTGAAGCCCTATGGCGGCATCGTAATGTGGAGGGCATTCGTGTATGCGCCTGAGTCACCCGACCGTGCTAAGCAGGCTGTTGAGGAGTTTAAGCCTTTGGACGGTCAGTTCCGTGATAATGTGATCATTCAGATTAAGAACGGTCCGGTTGATTTCCAGCCGCGTGAGCCGTTCAGCCCGTTGTTCGGACAGTTGGAACATACCAATATCATGGCTGAGATGCAGATAACCCAGGAGTACCTGGGGCATAGCAACCATATGGTCTATCTGCACCCCATGTGGAAGGAGTGCCTGGATTCAGATACCTATCAGAATGGTAAGGGCAGTACCGTTGCCGCTGAGACATTGGGTAAGGTGCACGGCAACACTGCAATGAGTGCAATAGCCGGTGTGACAAACATTGGTGACAGCGTAAACTGGTGCGGACATCATCTGGCTCAGGCTAACTGGTATGCATTCGGCCGTATGGCATGGAACCCGGATCTCAGCTCTGAGCAGATTCTTGATGAGTGGCTCAAGCAGACATTTACCGCTGATAAGAAGTTTGTGGAGCCAGTCAAGGAGATGATGCTTGCATCACGTGAGGCATGTGTGAGTTATGAGATGCCTTTGGGTCTGCATCACACATTCAAAGGCCCGGATCATTACGGCCCTGGTCCATGGGACCGTTCGTCACGTCCTGACTGGGAACCTGCTTATTATCATAAGGCTGCGGCTGATGGAGTAGGGTTTGACCGTACTTCAAAGACCGGAACAGATGCTGTATCACAGTATCATGAGCCGCTCAAGTCTCTCTATGATAATGTTGAGACCTGCCCCGAGAACCTTATTCTGTGGTTCCACCATCTGCCATGGGATTATAAAATGAAAGACGGACATACCCTTTGGGAAGAATTGTGCTATACTTATCAGAGTGGAATAGATCAGGCCCGCGGGTTTATTGATACCTGGGAGAGCGTGGAGAAATATGTAGATCCGGTTCGCTACAGGCAGGTTCATGACAAGTTGGTGCGTCAGGCCAAGGATGCCATCTGGTGGCGTGATGCTACAATGCTCTATTTCCAGCAATATTCAAAGATGGATATTCCCTCTGATTGCACAAAACCGCAGCATACACTTGATGAATTGCGCCGTTTCCGCTTGGGTATATCCAACTATGAGACTCCTTCTCTTGAGAAATTGCCGGAATATACTCTGGAATAAATATGGTTGAAACAAAGAAGCGTCGGGTAGGAGAGAGTTCCACTCGACGCTTTTTTGTATTTATCGGCGGTAGTTTCCGCCACCACCACCGCGGTTTCCGCCACCACGGTTATTGTTTCCTCCGCGTCCGCGTTGTCCGCGACCGCCCTCCTCATCATCCTGGATAAGCTTTCCGTTAAATATGTTCAGCTTATAGGTGAAGTGAAGCATGAAGTACTGATTGATGACATCGTACTCTGTATTGCTTCGGCTTGTCGCGGAAATGTTGCGTGAATAGTTCTTGCGTTTACCGAGTATGTCAAAGAACTGCACGGACAGTATGGCGGACTTGTTCTTGAGGAATGACTTCTGAACCTCTGCATTCCAGATAAGCTCATCAGTATTGTATGTGGCATCTTCATATCCGCGACGGCTGCTGTTGAAGAGGTCCATCGCTATGCGGATATTGTATGGCAGATTGACATTACCGTTCATACCGTAATTGAAGTTCCATGTATCCATATTACCGGTAGGACGACGGTCATTGCGTGAGTGATTCAGGTTGACATCACCTGAAAGGGTTATTTCAACCTTCTCATCACGGAATGAGGCGGAAAGCCTTTCTGAGGGCACCAACTGTTTGGTGGTGGCTTTCATTGTCTCCTGGTTCTGGTACAGATAACCTACCTGATTTGAATAATTGATACCGGTGCTGGAGTTGATAGTAAAACGCTGGTCCGGCAGTGTTATGTTACCGCCAATGTTACCGTTTATGTTCCAGTTGCCGTTTATGTTGTCAGGACGTGTAGTCTGTCCGCCGGTTTCTGCGTTATACTCCACACGGTTGCTGATGCTGTTGCTTGTAGTGCGGTAGCTCATCCAAGCGGTGAAACTGTTCTGTTTATCAACATTATAAGTATTGAAGTTCAGATTGAAGTTGGTGGTAAAAGAGGGTTTCAGATTAGGGTTACCCTGAGTGATATTCAGCGGATTTGTGTTATCCGTTATGTCAAGCAGGTTGGTCATTGAGGGCTGTGAACTGTTTCCGTTTATGCGGAACCTTAAGTTTGTATGTTCAGTGAACATGTATCGGAAATCAAATGTAGGGTTCCAGTTAATGACATTCTGTATAGGTGTATGCAGTTTGCCCTGTGTGCGATATTTGAGTTCAGTATGTTGAGGCTGTATGCGAACGCCTGTGTTGAGACGGAACTTCTCACGGTTCACTCTCAGGCTTAACTGAATATCATGTCCCAATGTGGTATATTCAGAGTATTTACTCAGAGCGGTATCTGCCGGGAATTGCTTATAGGTATCAATCTGTTCCATAAACTGATAACCCATATTGTCCAGAGAATATGTCTGGCGGTCATTTTCGTTCCAGTTGTAGTTTAAACGGTAGCTGAACTGCAGAAAAGCCTTGTTGAATACAGGTTCAGAATATATAACCTGTGCGCTGTAGTTGTTCCTGGCTGACGGCGTCTCTGTAAAGCGGTTACGGAGATCATCAGGCCTACCCGTCTGATAATACCTCGTGGTATTGTATGACCAGTTGTTGTTAGTTCCTTTGTTTATATCGGCCGACAGGCGCAGCGTGATATTGCGCCCCTTGTTGCCGAGCTTACGGTTAGCCTGGATTGAGCCTCCTCCTGACAGGTTATCGTTCTCACCATGTGACTGACCGGTATTGCGGTTTACAAAAACGCTGTTATATCCTGCGGTCTTGGCAGCAACGGTATCAAGCATATCAAACAGAGGATCATCCATATACTCATATGGATCAGAGTTATATGTAGCCGATGCACTCTCAGAATTGCTCTCTGACAATGATTTGTTCAGGTAAGGACGCAGAATAATGTTGGTCATGCTGTCCGGCCTCCATTCTACATAGAAATTGGCACGGTAACTGTTTGAGTTATTGGTGTTTTTGCTGAAGTTGTTTGAGAATGAGCTTGAAGAGCCAAAAAAACGCTCAGAGTTACCTTTCTGGCTGAAGACATTTTCCCTGTGCATCATGCTCAGATTGGCATTCACGTCAATCTTATCATTGGTGTAAGCGTAACTGGCTTCAATCTCCTGCGTGGTGTTTATACCACGGTTGTTGCCCCACTGACGGCCACCGTTACCTATACCCTGATCTATGACATTGTTGGCGTGGCCCCACAGGGTGAATGAATTATGGTCAGTAAAACGGTTCACCATTACCTGACCGCTGTAAAGGTCATGCTTGCCATAATCAGAACCGTAGGCAAGATCATATGTATTGAGCAGGCCGCCCTTCATCTCCTCTTTGGTATGGAGGTCAAACACCGTCTGCTCCTCACCGTCATCAATACCGGTTATACGAGCCAGATCACTCTTTTTCTCATATGTCTTGAGGCGGTCAATCACGTTGGCCGGCAGGTTCTCCAACAGCGTGGTTATATTCTCACCCAGATACTCCTTTCCGTTTATTAGGATCTGTGTCACAGCCTTTCCGTTAACGGTTATGTTACCGTCAGAATCCATATCCACTCCCGGCAATTTCTTTATAAGCTCCTGTATGGTGGCTGTCTCAGAGAGACGGTATGCGGCGCTGTTGAACACTATAGTGTCCTTGATGGCCTGCACCTTAGGAACTTCAGCTGTGATGGTTGTTTCGGCCAGCATTTTGGAGTCAGTAACCATCTTGATCTGCTGAATACGTACGTTTCTCTCAGACCTGGCTGTAAGACTCAGCTTGGTTTCACTATCCTTATATCCTATATAACTTACCTTGATTACATAGTTTCCGTTCTTTAGTCCGGATATTGAATATTTGCCGTCATTGTCAGTAACGGCACCCTTGGCCATGGAACTGTCAGGCAAAGAAAGAACCTGAACGGCTGCGATAGGCAGAGGTTCATTCATATCGCCGTCAAATACGGTTCCTGATATATTGTGATTGTTGATATTCTGTGCCGATGCACATACACAACCTGTTACAGCCAACAGGATAGTCCAGATCTGCTTATAGGCTTTCATGCGGGAATAAGTGCGGTTATTGACATTTCGATTTACAAATGTCGGCTTTCTTTCTGAGATATTATGAATTATGGAGTTAAGAAATCCTATTTTACGTTTTTTTGCAGCGTTCATGAATTTGTTTCTTTTGATTAAAAAATCTTTAATTATGTAATAGTGATTTGTAAAAACTGATTATATTTGCCTCACAAATTATTAATCAACAAAAAGGATTATGAAGAAATTATTGTTTTTAGCCGCAGTTCTGCTCACAGCAGGTGCAGCAAGTGCACAGATCACTTATTCACTTGGTTACATCAGCACCAGTACAAAAGCTGAATACACTTTGGGTGGTATTACATCTTCAAAGACTACCAGCATGAACGGATTGACAATATCTGTTGATGACAATATCAATCTGACCGGTGATTTAAATGTTGCCCCTGGTGTAGGAATGGATTTCTCAATGAGAAAAGACGGCGATATCAAGTATAAGAAATTCGGTCTTTATGTACCGGTAGATTTCAACTACGGCTTTGCTCTTAGTTCAAATCTTAAGCTCTTTGTTTATGCTGGTCCTACTTTTGATTTGGGTATCATCAAAGATGCCAAGGACGACAATGGCAATAAGGTAAATTATTATGACAAGGATTTGGTTGTTAACTATAGCCGTTTCGATCTTCTTCTGGGTGGTGGCGCATGGCTCACATTCCAGGATCAGCTTCGTTTCAAGGTTGGTTACAAGGTCGGTATGCTGAATACATGCAAGGCTGACAATTACACTGTTAAGAACAATGTCCTCTCAGTTTCAGTAGGTTATATCTTCTGATAGAAATTCATACAAAAGGATAGGATATTGTCCTGCCTTCGGTTTAATAAAAAAGCGCCCTTGCGGGGCGCTTTTTTATTGAGCCGAAGGCGGGACTCGAACCCGCGACCTACGCATTACGAATGCGTTGCTCTACCAACTGAGCTATTTCGGCTTGATTCGGCCGCGAAGGTAGTAAAAATAATTTGGCTGTATCGGCTTTTTTGAGTTAATTTGCGATTTAATATAGGTATTATACCTATAAATTTTTTAATCGTTGGAATTACAATGAAATACGCTTTGGTAACCGGTGGCTCAAGAGGCTTGGGGCGTGCAGTCTGCCTGAGATTGGCAGAACAGGGATACCCTGTGCTTATAAACTACAAGTCAAATGAAGAAGCTGCCCTTGAGACCAAGAAACTGGTGGAGGACGTGGGCGGTCAGGCTGAACTGCTGCCGTTTGATGTTTCCAATCAGGATGAGGTGGAAACTGCTGTTGACAAGTGGCAGGATGCGCACAAGGAGGATTATATAGCAGTTCTTGTGAACAATGCCGGAATACGTCGTGACAACCTTATGGTTTTCATGCAGGATGATGATTGGAACAGTGTTCTTAAAACCAATCTGAACAGTTTCTTCTATCTGACACGTCGTCTGCTCAAGGATATGCTGTCAAAGCGTTGGGGCAGGATAGTGAATATGGCATCACTTTCAGGCATTAAGGGATTGGCCGGACAGGTAAACTATTCAGCAGCCAAAGCCGCACTGATAGGTGCCACCAAGGCATTGGCACAGGAGGTCGCAGCCCGCAAGGTTACAGTCAATGCCGTGGCACCCGGTTTCATTGCCACTGATATGACCAAGGAACTTCCTGAGGATGAACTTAAGAAAATGATTCCTGTGGGGCGTTTTGGCCGTCCCGATGAGGTGGCTGCCACCGTGGGATTCCTGGTATCTGAAGAGGCTTCATACATTACGGGTGAGGTTATCTCAGTTAATGGAGGTCTTTATACTTGAATTTAATACATTAACAATCAATTAAAATTTATTTGAAATGAAAAAGTTTCTGATTTTCTCATTGTTTGCTGCATTGTTCATTACATCTAATGCGCAGAATACGGTTGTAAACGGTGTGCGTGTACCAAGTGGTTATCAGGGGCACATAGAGTATTCAAACCTTTTTTATTATGACGGAGGTACAGCTATGGAGGTCTCAACAACTCACGGTTTCTTCTATACGAGTAATATGTATGTAGGCCTTGGCGTAGGTTTTCACGTATCACCTAAGGACGTTTTTGTTCCGGTGTACGCAGCTGCAAAATATGTTTTTCTCCCTGTGGCCAAGACTTCACCGACACTCCAGCTAAGAATGGGTTCATTCTTTAACGAGGGGGCAAAACCGTATGGTGACTTGTCTTTCGGATTGAGGTTTGCGTCAGACCGTGATTTTGCATTCTCCATCCAGGCATGCGGATCATTCTATGCTCCGTTTGATTATGCTACGGGAGAATATGATAATGTTAAACAGACATGGGTTGATACTACAGAGCGTGTCAATCTGTCAAGCATTGGAATAAGGCTTGGCATAGAATGGTAATTACCATTATTTCAGTTATATGGGTAGAGTTGTTATAACAGGATTGGGAATATGGGGGTGCCTTGGTCAGAATCTTGATCAAGTGCGAGATTCCCTCTTTGCCGGAAAGTCCGGAATAGGCATAGAGCCGGCCCGCAAGGAATACGGCTATCGTTCTGCATTGACCGGAATAGTTCCAAAACCGGTGCTCAAAGGTGTGCTTGATCGCCGTACGCGTGCCGGTATGAGCGAGGAGGCTGAATATGCCTATATGGCATCGGCCGAGGCATTCCGCGGTGCAGGTGTTGATGATGATTATCTGCTCAGCAATGAAGTAGGTGTCATTTTTGGCAATGATTCCAGTGCGCAACCGGTTATAGAGACGGCCAGGATAATGAGTGAGTACCGTGACTCTGCCATGTGCGGTTCAGGACTGATATTCCAGTCCATGAACTCAACGGTAAACATGAACATGAGTACCATTTTCCATCTGCGTGGAATAAACTTTACCGTGAGCGCGGCCTGTGCAAGCGGATCACATGCCATAGGTTTGGGTTTCATGATGATTCAGCAGGGGTTGCAGGAAATGGTTCTTTGCGGCGGCGCCCAGGAGACAAACCATATGTCAATGGCATCATTTGATGCTCTGTCTGCTTTCTCTATACGTCATGATGAGCCCCAGCGTGCTTCACGTCCGTTTGACCGTGACCGTGACGGCCTGGTGCCCAGTGGCGGTGCTGCAGCCGTGGTGCTTGAGGATTATGACCATGCAGTGAAGCGTGGTGCTCGCATACTGGCTGAGGTGCTTGGCTACGGATTTTCATCAAACGGCACGGGTGGCATATCACAACCTAACTCTGATGCATCATTTCTGGCAATGACTCGCGCGCTTGACCATGCAGGCGTGCAGCCGGATGAAATAGATTACATAAATGCTCACGCCACATCCACTCCTCAGGGCGATGCCTATGAGGCGATTGCTCTGGGCCGTCTGTTTGAGGGCCGCAAGGCATGGATAAGCTCCACCAAGTCAATGACCGGACATGAGTGCTGGATGGCCGGAGCAAGTGAGATAGTCTATTCCACTCTGATGCTTGAAAACGGCTTTGTGGCTCCCAATATAAACTTTGAGAACCCTGATGAGTATTCAGCCAAACTCAAGATTGCGGCAGAGACAAAGCAGACTGAGATTAAGACTGTCCTCTCCAATTCATTCGGATTCGGAGGAACCAACAGTGCACTCGTAATAAAGAAGATCTGATTATGAATCTGTCACCTGCCTTGAAGGAGGCTTACACCAAGGAACATCTGAGCGCCCGTGACGCACAGCGTCTTGCTGAGTTCATCGCTTGGGGCCCCATAGTTTTCCAGGCATCGCGCCTGATGATAAAATTCGGTATACTTGACCTGTTGAGGGATAATGTTGACGGACTTACACAGCAGGAGATTGCTGATAAGACCAAACTGTCACTTTATGCGGTTAAGGTTCTGACAGAGGCATCGCTCTCAATAGGGACTGTTCTGCTGGATCCTGATACTGACCGTTTCAGCCTGTCCAAGACCGGATGGTTCCTGCTTACAGACCCTGCCACTCGCGTTAATATTGACTTTAACCATGATGTCAATTATGAGGGCTGGTTCAAGCTTGAGGAGTCACTCAAGGAGGGGCGTCCTGCAGGGTTGGAGCATTTTGGCAGTTGGCCCACCGTATATGAGGGGCTTTCACAGTTGCCAGAACAGGTACAGAAGAGTTGGTTCGGTTTTGACCATTTCTACTCTGACCACTCATTTGATGAGGCTCTTAAGATTGTATTTGACGGAGGTAAGACGGAGTCTCTGGTTGATGTGGGCGGCAATACCGGCCGTTGGGCATTGCGCTGTGTTGACTACAGTGACAAGGTAAAGGTTACCATAATGGACCTGCCTCAGCAGCTTGAGATGATGCGTAAACAGACCGCCGGAAAGAGGGGTGCTGACCGCATCGAGGGATTCGGCATAAACCTGCTGGATCGTGCCCAGAAGTTCCCTCAGGGCCGTCATTTTGATGCCATATGGATGAGCCAGTTCCTGGATTGTTTCTCAGAGGAAGAGATCCTGAGCATACTGACACGTGCCACAGCCGCTATGGATAAGGATACGCATCTTTATATCATGGAGACCTTCTGGGACCGTCAGCGTTTTGAGCCGGGCGCATTGTGCCTGACCATGACAAGCCTCTATTTTACTGCCATTGCCAACGGCAACAGCAAGATGTATCACTCTGAATGCATGGAGCGTCTTGTGGAGCAGGCCGGCATGAAGGTGGATAGGATCCATGACGGACTGGGACAGGGACACAGCATTATGGTTTGTTCTTTAAAATAGTGATTATCAAACAAGTAAAATTATAAAATTCAACAAATGGAAAGAAGTGAAATTGAAGCCAAGGTCAGGAACTTTATGATTGAAGACCTTGAGATTGATGAAGAGAAGATTAATCCCGATGCACATCTTATGAAGGATCTGGGCATAGATAGCTTGGATTTCATTGATATTGTGGTTATAGTTGAGAAGACCTTCGGAGTTAAGATCAAGAGTGAGGAGATGGCTGGCGTGGATACCTTCAGCAAGTTCTGTGACTATATAGAAAGTAAAGTTGGTTAAAAGAACGGACAAACCTGTTGAGTGGAAGGGTAAGACAGACGGTCTGCCGTGGATGATCCGCTCACTTGTAGTTGTGATGAAGGTATTGGACCGACGGGCCATCTATTTGGTAATGGCGCTGGTTGTCCCCTTCTATATGATTTTCAATCACAAGGGTTACAAGTCAATATACAGGTTTTTCCGTGACAGGTTCAGTTACGGGCCTTTGAAATCATTCTTTAAAGTCTATGCCAACCATTTCCGTTTCGGTCAGGTTATTGTGGACCGCTACGCTGCATATGCCGGTAAAAAGTTCAAGTTTGCCTTTGAAGGCAATGACATGTTTCTGGCTATGCTTGATGAGCCGGGCGGTTTTGTCCAGCTCAGTTCACACATAGGGAACTATGAGATGGTAGGGTACAGTCTTACATCAACCTCCAAACGCATAAACGGACTCTTTTATGGCGGTGAGACTGAGGTTATGATGAATTTCAGACGCAAGATACTGAGCATGCACAATGTGGGGCTTATAGAGGTGGACGGCAGTATGTCACACATATTCCAGATGAATGCGGCGCTTGACCGTGGCGAGATTGTGAGTATGACGGGTGACCGTATGCTTGGCTCAGCCAAGTCTTTACGCTGTTCATTCATGGGTGCCGATGCCAATTTCCCCATGGGACCGTTTGCACTTGCAGTGCAGAAGGAGGTGCCTATAATGGCCGTGTTCTGCATGCGTGACAAGTGGGGCGTCTATAAGGTCTATGTCCGCAAGATAATACCAGCACCGGGCCTGGCAGCAAGGGCATCAATGAAGGATATGGCCCAGAAGTTTGCGGCAGAGTTGGAGACAATGGTGCGCCTTTATCCTACACAGTGGTTTAACTATTATGATTTCTGGAGTGCCTGATATGGATGAGTTCAACCGATATGATATTCTGGAACTGCTGCCGCAGCGCAGGCCGTTTGTCATGGTTGACAGCCTGCTTTACTGTGACACAATCATAACCAGGACACAGCTGGAGGTAAGGGAGGATAACATCTTCAATGACGGAGGCCGTCTGTCAACAGCAGGAATGTGTGAGAATATTGCACAGACCTGCGCCGCCCGTATAGGATATCTCAGTCTTGCGTCGGGGCAACCGGTCAGACTGGGTTTCATAGGCGCCATAAGCAACATGCAGGTTTACAGGACTCCGTTGACAGGTGAGACTGTGGTGACAGAGATAAAGGTATTGCAGGAGGTGTTCAATATTACATTGGTGCACGCTGTGATGAAATGCGGAGAAGAGATGATAGCTGAGACAGACCTCAAGATTGCACTGGGTGATGATGAGGCTCAAAATTGAGAATGCTATGAAGGAACTGAAAGAGACAATACCGTTCAGGGTCAGGTTCAGTGAGGTTGACTCAATGAACATAGTATGGCACGGTTCATACCCGCTCTATTTTGAGGATGCCCGTGAGGCATTCGGCCGTAAATACGGGTTGGGGTATTATGACATATTTGACAACGGATATTATGCGCCTCTTGTTGAACTCACGTTCAAGTACAAGAAGCCTATTACATACGGCATGAAACCGGAGATAACGATCATTTACCGTTATACTGATTCGGCCAAGATTGTGTTTGATTACGAGATAACGGACTCCGTAAACGGTGATTTGCTGGCTGAAGGTCATTCGGTCCAGGTCTTTATGGATCGCAACTACCAGTTGGTTTGGGCCAATCCGGAGTTCTATGAGGAGTGGAAAAAGAGATGGCAAGATTGATACAGTGTATTGCTGACAACGTGGTTTCACCGCTTGGACTTACATCAGCGGATAATTACGCCGGTGTCAAGGCAGGCAGGAGCGGGCTTGCACGATATGAGGAGATGGGTAATGTGTGCTCCCCGTTCATGCTGTCCCGTATAGACCGTGATGTCATAGACAGGCTCTGTAAGGATCTTGGCATACCTGAAGGCTATACCTTCTTTGAGAAACTGCTTTTATGCAGTAGCGTTCAGGCTGTAAGGCAGTCAGGTATTGACGCATCATCTGAAAGGGTACTGTTTATCATATCCACCACCAAGGGCAATGTGGCTCTGCTGGATTCACGTATCACGGGCTTTCCGCGTGAAAGAGTGCTGCTTGGTGAATCAGCCCGTTTGGTGGCACGCTACTTTGGCAATCCTAACACTCCCATAGTGGTATGCAATGCCTGCATATCGGGCGTATGTGCCCAGATAGAGGCTATGCGTGCTCTGCGCAGCGGCCGTTATGATTACGCTGTAGTGATAGGTGCCGATGAGCAGTCGCCTTTCATCATATCGGGATTCCTGTCATTTAAGGCGCTTACCGATACTCCGTGCCGTCCGTTTGACAAGGACCGCACCGGACTTAATCTTGGTGAATGTGCGGCTACGGTAATACTTAAAGCTGTTGATGATACCTTAACAGACGGATGGGTTCTTGAGTGCGGAGCCATAAGGAATGACGCCAACCATATATCCGGACCTTCCAGAACGGGTGAGGGCAGTTACTTGGCTCTCATGGAGGTATTGAAGTCGTGTGGCCGTGAGGGTCTGGCATTCCTGAACGTACACGGCACAGCCACTGCTTATAATGATGAGATGGAGTCAATAGCCATTTACCGCGCGGGGCTGATTGATGTTCCGGTTACGGGGCTCAAAGGCTATTACGGACACACAATGGGTGCCGCAGGCATAATGGAGAGCATCCTCTCCATGTATGCTGTACAGGATGGTACAGTGCTTGCCACACGCGGATACACTGAGCAGGGTGTTACATATCCGGTAAGTGTCAGCCCTGAGAACAGGCCGGCCCAGGGAAACAGCTTTATTAAACTGCTGTCCGGATTCGGCGGCTGCAATGCTGCGCTGGCATACAGATATTACAAGAGCTAAGGGTTATGGAGCAGAGAACCAGACTTAAATACACGGTTATCACTGACAAGGCAGCTCAGGTTAACGGACGCCCGCTTGAACATGAGCAGACGGGTTCTGCCATGCTCTCTGAACTGTATCGTACTCATGTGGCGGACTGGCCCAAGTTCTTCAAGATGGATACCCTTAGCAAGGTGGGATTCCTGGCATCAGAACTGTTGCTGAAGGAGTGTGGTATAAAACGGTTGGAAGGCGAAGAGTTTACATCGGAGCGGGCAGTGGTGCTATTCGGCACAACGGCTTCACTTTGTGCCGACCGGAATTATCAGGAGACCATACAGGACAAGGATAATTATTATCCCAGCCCGGCCCTGTTTGTATATACTCTGCCCAACATCGTAACGGGTGAGATAGCCATACGTAACCACTATCGCGGAGAGACATCATTCTATGTCCTGGACGGATATGATGCAGCAGCTATGGCTTTCCATATACAGTGTGCATTCCAGGACAACGTGACGGAAAGTGTGCTGGCCGGATGGGTGGACAGCGGCTCCAATGATGATTTCAGGTGTTTCTTTACCCTGGTGAACAGGTGTGATGCACAGGACTTGTCAAAGTTGGAAAAAGAGATAAGAGAAATAATGGATAACTTAAAATAATGACTATTTATGGAAGAGATGATTCTTAAACTGAAACAGGAGATTATTGAAGTCCTTAATCTTGAGGATGTAAAACCTGAGGATATTGACAATGATGCTCCTCTGTTCGGCGAAGGTCTGGGACTGGATTCAATTGACGCTCTTGAACTGATTGTGCTCATGGAGAAGAACTACGGCATCAAGCTGCAGGATCCCGCCAAGGGCAAGGAGATTTTCAAGTCCATCAACGTGATGGCTGATTATATTCAGAAAAACCGCACAAGATAATGGCTCAGGGAAAGTCAGTGCTCATAACCGGTTGTGGCATAATAAGTGCCATTGGAAACGGTAAGCAGGAGGTGCTGGATGCGCTTCTCTCTAACCGTACCGGTATAGGGCCGCTCAAATACCTTAAGACACAGCACACTGAGTTCCCGGTAGGTGAGGTCAAGATGTCGGACAGTGAGATGGAGCAAGCCATGGGTATTAAGCCCGGTACTCCCACAACCCGTACGGCACTGATGGGCATGATAGCCCTGCATGAAGCTCTTGCTGAAGCCGGCCTGGACCGCAGTGACCTGCCGCGGGTGGCGTTTGTGAACGGTACCACTGTGGGCGGAATGGACAAGAGTGAGCAATATTACACTGACTTTATTGAGAATGATACCCGTAACGAGTATATCAAGACTCATGACTGCGGCTCCTGCTCAGAGATGACAGCCGGCAGGTTCGGTCGTTTCAGGTACATCACCACCATATCCACAGCCTGCTCATCGGCAGCCAATGCCATTGAGCTGGGAGCTGACATGATACGTGCGGGTGAGGCCGATATCGTGGTGGCAGGAGGCTCGGAATGCATAACCAAGTTTCATCTTAACGGATTCAACTCACTTATGATACTGGATCATGGTCAGTGCCGTCCGTTTGATGCTGAGCGTGCCGGTCTGAACTTAGGTGAGGGGGCTGCTTATCTGGTGCTGGAGTCTGCAGAGTCTGCCGCACGTCGCGGAGCAAAGGCGGTTGCGTTGCTTTCAGGCTATGGTAATGCCTGTGACGCATTCCATCAGACAGCATCATCACCAGATGGTGAAGGTGCCTTTCAGGCCATGTCAAAGGCTCTGGCTGATGCCGGTCTCAAACCGTCAGACATTGATTACATAAATGCGCATGGAACAGGTACTCCCAATAATGATGTGAGTGAGAGCCAGGCAATGAAACGTCTGTTCGGTGAACAGCTTCCGCCGGTATCTTCTACCAAATCACTTACCGGGCATACCACCAGTGCATCGGGGTCAGTAGAGGCTGTTATCTGCATACTGGCTTTGCAGAACGGTTTTGTTCCGGTCAATTACGCATGGGCAAACCCGATGGAGGATGGCATCATACCCAATATGGAGTTGAAACCGTCACGTAAACTGAGGCACATACTGTGCAACTCATTCGGATTTGGCGGTAATGATTCATCATTGGTATTAACCTTGGCAGATCAGGCGGTATGACTCAGGATAAAAGCATAAAAGTGTTGTCTGCCAAGCAGATTTCCATTCAGAAACCGCTCTCCGAGGAGTGGATGGATAGTCCTGAGACTTATCAGGAGAGTTATGTCAAGGCTGTTGATCCGGACTTCAAGCAATTCATATCAGCCGGCGATGCACGCCGTTTGGGCAAACTGCTCAAGCGTGCGCTTGCCACATCACTGTCAGTATTGCAGGAGGGTGGAATAACAAATCCTGATGCCATAGTTACCGGAACGGGATTCGGCAGTGTTGAGAATACGGAACTGTTCCTGGATGCCATGGTACGTGAGGGAGAGCAGATGCTCAAACCCACTCAGTTCATGCAATCCACTCACAACACCGCATCGTCATTGATTGGAATTAATACACACAGCCACGGATATAACTCAACCTATACCCAGAAAGGGCTCTCGTTTGACAGTGCCCTGTATGATGCATGGCTGCAGTTCCGTCTGGGCAAGATAAACTCAGCGCTGGTGGGCGGTCATGATGAGATGACCCCTGTATTTGCGGGCTTCATGCGTAAGGCTGGTCACGTAAAAGATGGTGAGATATGCAGTGAGGCTGCTGTCTCAGTGCTTCTTTCCAGTCAACCGGATGCCCCCGCACTCTGTACGCTTGAAGGGCTGAAGCTGTTGAATGAGCCGGAGCCTGCAGAACTGGCTGATGCCATACGTTCAATTACGGGTGGCAATGTCCCGTCGGCCATTATGACCGGAATGAGCGGCAACAGTGAGAATGACAGCTGGTACGGATTCCTTAGGGATCTGCTTCCCGGCGTGCCGTTGCTCCGTTACAAGCATCTGTTCGGGGTGAATTTCTCATCATCGGCCATTGGATTCTACGCTGTGGCATGTTGTATAAAAAAAGGAATAATTCCTGCCTGTCTCGCTTTGGATGGTGCTCCTGTAAAAACAGATCAGGGCATACTCATAGTCAACGCTGTAGAGGGCAGACATTACTCAATATCATTATTGAAACCGATATGTGGAGGACTTTGATACCACTGTCCCTGTTGCAGAGCTTTACACTTGCTACAGGTCAGATGATGCTTAAACTTGCCCTAAAGAAGATGGGGCATTATTCCGGTTTCGGACAGTTCATCCTGGGTGAGTTGACCAACTGGTGGTGGTATGCTTGCGGCACGTTGTTGTCAGGAGCCATGCTGCTGTGGATGTATATCCTGAAACATTACCCGTTCAGTATAGCGTACCCGTTGAGCTGCTTGAGTTTTGTATTCGGTATGCTGGGGGCGTGGGTCTTCCTGGGTGAGGCCGTTCCGCCCATCCGTTGGGTTGGTGTGGCTCTGATTCTGATAGGTGCATACTTCATAGCGAGATAGGGATGAAAAAGGGTGTTTCAGCAATACTGGCTCTGTTCCTGATGATAGGTATCGGCCTGGTCTATGCCGGGACGCGTAACCCTGTTGAGAATGATATAATAGAGAGGATTGCAGCTCAATGTGTCTCTATGAAATCCATGAAGTGTGATTTCAGGCAGGTTCGTACGGTTCCGCTGATGGATGATCCGCAGATATCATCAGGAGAGATGTTTTACAGGCAACCGTCATCACTCAAATGGATATATAAGGATCCTTTCATTTACTCAATCACTATTGACAATGACAATATCTCAGTTGAAACCGATCAGGGAGGAACTGAGATGGGGAGTGATGCCAGCCGTATGTTCAGAGGCCTGGCCGGGATCGTATTGGGCTGTATGTCAGGTGAGAACCTTAAGGATAAACGCCTGTTCCAGACAACGGTAACGGAGCAGGATAATGAATGGGTGGCCGTACTCGTTCCGCAGCGCAGGGAGATGAAACGTCTGTTTTCAGAGATAGTCATGGTGTTTGATCCGGCCACATCACTGCTCAAACGTCTTGATATGAAGGACCAGAATGGCGGCAACACCGCGATAGAGATAAGTAACGTGTCTATAAACGGAGATTATGAAGCTGAATGGTGATTTCTATACGGTTGAGTACTCTCTACCCGCATCGGATGGGATGGTATATGGCTTTGACGTCAGGCTCAATCCTGACCATTTCATCTTCAAGGCTCATTTTCCGGGGCATCCCATTACCCCGGGTGTGTGTCTGATGCAGATGATAGCAGAACTGGCATCGATGGCTGAGGGCTGCAATCTGCTGGTGCGTAATGTCAAGAACGCCAAATATACGGGAGTTGTCTCTCCTGATGAGATTACCGGCCTGCGTTTTATCTTCACTTCAAGGACAGAAACTGGGGATGGCGGACTCAAGGTACAGACGCTGGTTACCGCTGCCGATAATCCTGAGGTACTCTATTCCAAATTCTCAGTCACATTAGTCAAGGAACAGTTTTGAGCCATGTCTGCCAACCGCTACTGCATCATTATCCCCACATACAACAACTGCCGGACTGTGGCGGATGTGGTGGAACGTGCTCATGCGGTCTGCAGTGATGTCATAGTGGTAAATGATGGCAGTACGGACAATACTGCTGAGGTGCTTTGCGGGCTGGACGTAACGGTTCTTGACCATGACCGTAACCGTGGCAAGGGGCACGCACTCAAGACAGGTCTGCGGTATGCTCATGATAAAGGATATACCCACGCAGTAACTATTGATTCTGACGGACAGCATTTCCCTGAGGATATACCCGTGCTGCAGGAGGCTTCAGATAAAGCTCCGGCGGATATCATTGTGGGCTGCCGTAATCTGACGAGTGAGAATATGCCTCGTCAGAACACCTTTGCAAACCGTTTTTCAAACTTCTGGTTCAGGCTGCAGACGGCTCAGAGGCTGGATGATACACAATCCGGATTCCGCATTTATCCGCTTGGCTCACTCCACGGAATGGGGCTTATAACCTCACGTTATGAGGCTGAACTGGAGCTTATGGTATATGCAGCATGGCACGGGACGCGAGTCACGGGGGTGCCGGTAAGGGTGCTGTATCAGCCGGAGGGGGAGCGCGTGTCGCATTTCCGTCCGTTCCGGGATTTTTTCAGGATAACCATACTGAATACGCTGCTCTGTTTCGGGGCCGTGTTTTACGGACTGCCGGCAGCATTGTTCAGAAAGATAAGCGGTAAGAACCATGGTTGATTTCTTTCTCAGGATATATGACTGGCTCAAATGTCGCAAGGGAGTGGCTGCGCTGATAGTGGTCATTTGCATGGCTCTGTGCGTATTTTCGCTTTGCCGGCTTCATTATGAGGAGGATATAGCGGGATTTCTGCCGATAGACCGTTCTGACAGCCGTCAGACTGAGTTTATGGAATCTGTTTTGCGTCAGAATAGTGTGGCGGTCATTTTTCGAGCCGATGCGGGAGCAGAGGATGATGAGATCACAGGTGCCATGGATCTGTTTGAGGACGTGTGGTTTGAGAACGATACTCTTGGTCTGGTTCCGGATTTGAGTGCTCAGGCCGATGAGTCTATGGCTCTGGAACTTATACAGTTTGTTCAGGAGCATTATGCCAGCTTCCTTACTCCCGCCGATTACCGTCGTATGGACTCATTGCTCTCACTGCCGGGTTATGTGGAACGCAGTCTTGAGGCCGACAAACGTTCCCTACAGATGCTGAGCGGCAGTTTTACCGCAAATACCATACCGTATGATCCGCTCAATCTGTTCAGTGAAATATTGCTTGGGCTGGCTGATTTGGGCAGTGATGGCGGATACCGTCTGGCCGATGGGCATATTATGCATCGCACCGAGCCGGCTGGTTTGCTTCTGTTTGAATCACCGTTCGGTGAGAGTGAATCCGGACAGAATGCACGGTTGGTTGAGCTGGTGGAGAAAACCGGCGCACAGGTTACAGCTGAGACCGGCATACATGTGTCATCTGTGGGTGCTCCTGTAATAGCTGTGACTAATGCTGATCGTATCAAGAAAGACAGTATTCTGGCCGTTGCATTGGCTGTCATAGGAATTCTGGCGGTTCTGCTATTCTCATTCAGACGTTTTGATTATATATTCTGGATAGCTGCCACCCTGATTTTCGGAGCTGTATTCTCACTTGGAATAATAGGTCTGATAAAAAACTCCATATCAATCATTGTGATAGGCCTGGGTTCTGTTATCGTGGGAATTGCAGCAAACTATCCGCTTCATTTCCTGCATTCCCTGCGTGATACTGCCGATAGTCGTACATCATTGGGTGAGATGGTTACACCCTTGCTTGTGGGCAATATCACCACCGTAAGTGCTTTCCTGTGCCTGTTGTTCCTTAAAGCGCAGGCCATGCATGACCTGGCACTGTTCGGATCATTCATGTTGGCGGGAACAATCATATTCTCACTGATATTCCTTCCGGTTTTTGCCAAGGCGGGCGGCAAGCAGCATAAAATAAAGGAGAGTATAGAAGATAAACCTGCTGTAGGCGGCAGCCGCATAGGCAGAATAATATCTCCTGTTGTTATCCTGATAACCATTGCCATGCTGATCTGGGGCGGGAACACCAAATTTGACACAGACCTCAACCACATAAACTATATGACTTCTCAACAGCAGGTTGATCTGGAGTTCATATCCGGTAGCGTGGGCGATGCCGGTGCTGACCGTCTGTCAGTACTGGCCGGTAAACTTGCTCCGGAATCAGAGAAGGAGGCTGTTGCTCAGCGTTGGACGGAATTCTGGAAAAATCATTCGGCGGCACTGTCGGAACTTGAGTCGGAAGCACGCAATTACGGATTCAAAGAAGGCGCATTTGCTCCGTTCATTGAGTCTGTGCGTACGGAACCTGTAATTGTATCGGCCCAGGATGTTACACCCGTCAATATGAGTGAGGTTATGGCATCACTTGTAAGGTCACTGTCCGATGATTTCAATATGGTGCTGTTCCTGTGCGGGTTCATAGTATTTGCATTCCTGTGGATATCATTCGGAAAACTGGAACTGGCCCTTATCTCATTCCTGCCGCTTACTGTGGGTTGGATCTGGATATTGAGCATAATGAATATGCTGGGCATCAGTTTCAATATAGTGAGCATTATTCTGGCCACATTCATATTCGGTCAGGGTGATGACTATACGATTTTTATTACAGAAGGACTGATATATGAATACAAGTACGGACGCCGCACGGTTGATGACCGCAGAAAGAGCGTGATACTGTCGGCCGTGATTATGTTCATAGGCATAGGGACTCTCATTTTTGCCAAGCACCCCGCCATGCGCTCACTTGCGGAGATTACCATGATAGGTATGTTCGTGGTGGTGGTTATGGCCCATTTCCTGCCTGAGTGGCTTTTCCGCTGGCTGACAGAGAAAAAAGGACAGCGCAGGGAGGTTCCGGTAACATTATGGGGAATAGCCAAGACGGTATATTCTTTTGCTTTCCTTGTAGTATCTGTAATTGTGGTCACTCCTATAGCGTTCGTGTTGTTCCTTGGCAGAAAGCGTGATTGGAAGGACCGCTGGCTTCATGGCGTACTGTACCGTTTCTCTAATTTTGTCATCCGCAGAGTTCCCGGGGTGGGATTCACTTTGGACAACAGTGTAGGTGAGACTTTTGAGAAACCTGCAGTAATAATCAGCAACCACCAGTCACATCTGGACCTGATGTGTGTGCTTATGCTCACTCCCAAGATGGTGGTCATTACCAATGAATGGGTGTGGCGTAACCCGATATACGGACCTCTGATACGGCGTGCCGAGTTTGTGCCGGCTGCAGAGGGGGTGGAGAACTTCATGCCTCAGTTGCGCAACCTGGTGGAGCGCGGATATTCAATCATGGTGTTCCCTGAGGGGACACGTTCAGAGGATTGCCGTATCCTGCGTTTCCACAAGGGAGCATTTCATCTGGCTCAGGAATTGAATCTGGACATTGTTCCGGTCTGTCTGAATGGGGTGGGATATGTTTTGCCCAAGAAGGAACTGATGCTGCGTAAAGGAAAGATTACTGTGACTGTCGGAAAACGAATAGCGGCCGACGATGCATCATGGGGTGCAGATTCGCGTTCCCGTACGCAGGCATTCCACAAACATTACATTGAGTGGTACAATGAATTGGACTCAAAGTTGAAGCGTTGATGGATAGCAGTTGTGTCATAATAGGAGCCGGTCTTGGAGGCCTTTCATGCGGTGCTGTATTGGCACGTCACGGGTTCAGGGTTACACTTCTGGAACAGCAGCGTCAGGCAGGAGGCTGTCTGCAGACATTCATGCGTGACGGGCTTAAATATGAGACCGGAATGCATTTCATAGGCAGTGCCGGACGTGGTGAGTTGCTTGATTCATTGCTTCGTTATCTGGGAATAAAAGATGGCCTTGAACTGCATGAACTGGACCATAACGGTTATGAGACAGTGACGTATAAAGGTCAGGATTTCCGTTTCAGGAACGGCAAGGAGGCCTTTGTAGAAGGATTGACAGAGTTCTTTCCGCACCAGAGGGATAATCTGGCACGATATATAGAGACTGTCTACAGAGCATCGGCCGCATCATCGGTGGAGAGTTTCAATCCCACGCGTGTGATGGACTCAAATGATACGGTTTGGCATACCCGCAGTGTGGATAGCGTGATAGATGAGCTAGTTGATGATGCAGACCTGCGTCAGATCCTGGCCGGCAACCAGCCGTTATATGCGGGAGTTAAAGGACATACACCGTTTGCACTGCATGCCTTCATAACATCATTCTATAACCGCAGCGCATGGCGTATAGCAGGTGGCAGTGATGCCATTGCCAAACTCCTGATAAAGCGGATAACCGATGCCGGTGGCTCTGTATTGACAGGTTGCAAGGCTCTGGAGATAGTGTGTGATGAGACTCAGGCAACGGGTGTAAGGTACATTAAAGAAACTGATGAGGGTGTAATCAATGCAGACTGGGTTATATCTACAATACATCCGTCACTGACGGTGGGGATGGTACATTCTCCATTACTCAGACCGGCTTTCAGAAAAAGAATTCAGGATTTGCCTGATACGATTGGCGTTTTTGAATTATATTTGAAGTTTAAAAACAACTCTGTCCCTTACATGAACTTCAACCGTTTCTGCTATAGAGACGGAACTATTTGGGGATGTGACAGTTATACGGATGCCGACTGGCCGCGTGGCTTTTTGTACATGCACCAGTATCCGCAAAAGGACAGCCGTTATGCCGATGCCGGAGTCATTCTGGCATATTTGCGTAATGATGAACTGGCACAGTGGAGCGGCACACAGACAGGCCGCCGCGGTGATGACTACAGGGAGTTCAAGGAGCGTAAGGCAGAAAGGCTTATAGCCGCTGCTGCAGAGCATTATCCTGAACTCAGGGACAGAGTGGAGCGTTGGTGGACATCGACACCCCTTACGTATCGTGATTATACCGGTGCAGTGGGAGGCGGGTTGTACGGTGTCGCAAAAGATGTTGAACTGGGATTGTCCGGCAGGGTGCCTTACCGTACTCGTGTAAGAAACCTGTTTATGGCCGGTCAGTCTGTTAATTCACATGGCATCCTGGGTGTCCTGGTGGGCAGCATGGTGGTGTGTGACAATATTTTAGGAAACGGAGCCCTGTATGAAGGAATCATACGGGCAACCGATTGAGCAAGTATGGATATTATAGTGATAGGTGCCGGTTTGGGTGGCCTTTTTTGTGGAGCGCTGCTTTCCAAGGAGGGACACAGAGTGACTGTGCTTGAGAAAAACCCGCTTATAGGTGGCGGACTGCAGACCTTTGTCCGTAAAGGAGAGAGGTATGAGACCGGTATGCATGTGGCGGGCGGATTCCACGATAAAGGTTCATTATACCGTATATGCAAATACCTGGGCATATGGGACAGGATAGATATAGCATCATCTGATCTTGTATCAAGTGTAACATATCTCAAGGAAGGACTCACATTTAATATACCTGCCGGCAGGGAAGCGTTCGTTGAATACCTGTCATCAATTTATCCTGATGAGAGTGACGGCATAAGGAATTATACCGATGCTCTTTTCCGCCTGTCAGAGGAGGAGAAACTCTTCTACATGAAAAGTGGCGGAACCGGTTATCCTGAGCATTCTGATGAGTTCATGATGCCTGCTGACCGCTTTATCGCCAAATATATAAGGAATGAGCAGTTGCAGTCACTTCTGGCTTTTGTGAACTCTCTGTACGCAGGTGTGGCAGGGCATTCACCTACATATCTGCACGCCATGATATCAGTGATGTTCATTGATACGCCGTGCAGGTTTGCAGGAGGCAGCAGCCAGCTGGCCGATGCACTGGCATGGGTTATAGAGCAGGGCGGCGGAGCTGTACTGACACGCCGCAATGTGGAGCGTATTCTGGTTGAGGACCGTATGGTAAAGTGTGTCATTGACTCTGAAGGCCGTGAATACAGGGCTGACTCATATATATCGGATATTCATCCCTGTATGCTTCTGGATAAGATTGAAGGCAAGGCATTCACTCCCGGTTACAGGGAACGTCTCAGAACTATTCCTGATACGGTATCGGCTTTCAAGGTATTTCTCAAACTCAAACCCGGAACGGTTCCTTTTGTGGAACATCCTGTATCTGTGCTTGATTCCATGTCAAATGCCTGGAAACTCTGTGAGTATGATGTGCAGGGCTGGCCTCATGCAGTGGGTTGTTTCATGACACCGTCTGCTGACGGCAAGTGGGCTACCCATATATCGGCATTGTCACTTATGAGTTGGGATGAGGTGAGCTGTTGGGCAGATACATGTACCGGACATCGTACACCTGAATATGAGGAGTGGAAACGTTCCCGCACAGAGAAGGTGCTTGATATGGTTGAGAAGGTATTTCCCGATATCAGGCAGTGTGTTGATGACTGCTTTGCCGCATCACCGCTTACATTCCGTGACTGGCTAGGTAGCAGGAACGGTTCCATATATGGCTACTTCAAGGACAGCGAGAACCTTATTCTTTCCCAGTTGCCTATACGTACAAAAGTGGGTAACCTCTTGCTTACAGGACAGAACGTAAATATGCACGGCATAGGCGGCGTGCCTATGACGGCAATCGAGACTGCTGAGGTTCTGACCGGTAATGATGTGATAGTTAGTAAAATTAATAAAACAACATAAAAGGACTATGAACTCTTTTAAACTGAAACTGATATATCCCAAGTGGCAGAAGCTGAGAGGACAGACCACCTTCAACCTGCCGCCTCACGGGCCGGTGGCATTTGCCGCTACATTGCCTGAGTGGGTGGATGTGTCATTCACTGATGAGAACGTTGAGCCGATAGATTTCAATGAGGAGTGTGACGGCGTAGCTCTCTCAATGATGCTCAGCACCCAGGTAAAACGCGGGTGGGAGATAGCTGAGGAGTATCACAAGCGCGGTAAACTGGTTATGGCGGGCGGTATATCAACTATGCTGCATGCTGAGGATACCGTGAATCATGTGGATTGTGTGTTCTTGGGTGAATCAGAGGGCCGCATGGAAGAGGTTATGCAGGACTGGGTAAACGGCAAACTGCGTAAGTTCTACAACTATATGGGCAATATGCCTCCTATTGAATCAGTGGGTCCGTGCCGTCGTGACCTCTACAAGCGTGAGCTCTACAACCATAAGGGCGTACAGATGGTGGACCTGTTCCATGCCAGCCGCGGATGCCGTTTCAGCTGTTATCCGTGTGCCGTGTCTTATCTGGGAGGCCGCAAGTTCCGTCCGCGTCCCATTGACAAGGTGGTTGAGGATATGGCTGCCATTGAGAACAACCGTCTGTTCATAGTGGATAACTCCCTTGCACAGAACAAGGAGTGGGAGAAAGAACTCTTTACCGCTATTGCACCGCTCAAAAAGAAATGGATAAGCCATACCATAGAGGATGATCCTGAGGTTCTGGATCTGGCAGCCAAGGCTGGTGCCTGGTATGTGTATCAGGCGGTCTATGATACATCGGATTATATCAAGGAGCGTGTTAAACGTTATCATGATTATGGAATCGGAGTAGAGGGTACAATCCTGCTGGGACTTGACAACCAGACGGAGGATGACATAAAGCGTCTGATTGATTTCCTGGGTGAGATTGACCTTGACCTGGCAGAGTTTACGGTCATGACTCCGTTCCCGCATACCAAGGGATATGATGACCTGTTACGTCAGGGCCGCATATTTGATTTTGACTGGAATCATTATAATGCCGGCCAGGTGGTGTTCCAACCCAAGCATATGAGTCCGGAGCGCCTGCAGGAACTCTATGACTATGCCTGGAAAAGTTTCTATGCCAGCGAGAGCCAGGAGCAGAAGATGTTCCGTCTGTTCTGCAATGTGGCTTTGCGTGAAATGGAAGAGGGTACCTATCGTCCGCGTGACCGCCGTCTTGCCAACAAGTCATTCGGCCGTGATGTGGACAGAAACGTTAGAAATGTAAATGTATGAAAGTATCACCTGATTATTACGACGAGATATTCAGCTTTAACGGCGAATGGGATATGCCATCGGCTTGCGGCCTCAAGATTCGCCAGTCAGAGGGCAAGACATACGTTATTGTGACAGAACTGTATCAGGATAATCCCGGTACTTCAGTGACATATGCCGGGCAGAAATTGGCTGATCAGATTTGTGAGGCAAAGGGTTTGAAACTCAGTGATATAGTCTATATAGAGTGCAATCCCAATACTAACTCCAAACTGTCTTTTTATGATGAGGAGTTCTTTCAGGTTAGTTTTGATGCAGACTTGCAACACCGTTACAGGCAGCTTGACAGGTCAGAGATAATGAAAATAACGGCAGAGTGATGCTCGGAAGGTTATTACTGCTTATTCCACTCATAGTTATTCCCGGCAAGAACAGTATGAATCCCTGGGCTGAAGAAGACAAACGTGCTGAAGAGGTGGTATTCACACCTTATCTTGCCGATGGAGGAAACAATTCTCCTTCGGTCATTGTCTGCCCGGGCGGAAGTTACTGCTGGCTTGACGTGAAGGGTGAAGGTATTGAGGTGGCAGAGTGGTTGCAGAGTCAGGGGATATCGGCTTTCCTGCTGCAATACAGGACAGCCGGATTCGGGGCCTATTTTACGCGTTACCGATATGTGTCACGCGGCAACAGGCATCCCGATATGATATGTGATTTGCAGAGAGCAATCCGATATGTCCGCGAGAACGCTGAAAGTTTGGGTATTAACCCGGATAAACTGGGTGTTCTGGGTTTCTCGGCAGGCGGGCATCTGGCATTGTGCTCAGCCTGTTTCAGTGCCACAGACTATACGGATCTGCCTGAAGGACCGGCCAAGGTGTCATTGAGACCGGCTTTTGTAGGTGCCATATATCCTGTGGTGACTCTAAGCGGTGAGTATGCACATAAACGTTCGCGCCGCGGGTTGCTGGGTGAGTGGGGCAAGCACAACAGAAAACTCAGAGAGAATCTCTCTGTTGAGAAAAATATCCCAGCTGATTGTCCGCCGGTGTTTATTGCAAACTGCAAGGATGATCCTGTTGTGGATTGGCACAATTCAGTTTTGCTTGATGAGGCTCTGACAGCGGCTGGAATTGAGCACACCTATATACAGTATGAGACCGGCCGTCATGGATTCGGAGTGAGTGAGGTGTACGGCAGCAAAGAGTCCAGAGAGTGGAAACTGAGGTTTAAGGAATGGTTGAACGGCTTAAAAATCTAGGTTATGGTAAAGGATATAGAATTTGAGAGTCCTGAAAGGATAAAGGAGTTTCAGGAGAAACTGCTCAAGAAACATCTGGTTTATCTGAGTGAGAACTCCCCATATTACAGGAGACTGTTTGACAGTTACGGAATCAGAATTGACAAGATAAGGCATCTGGAAGATCTTGTAAGGATTCCGTTTACTGAGAAAAAGGACTTGCAGCTCTATAATGATGACTTTTGCTGTGTTCCACGCAAAAAGATAATAGACTACATAACCACATCAGGCACACTGGGTGATCCGGTCCTGTTCGGTTGCACGGAAAAAGACCTGCAGCGCCTTGCCTTCAATGAGAAGAAGTCATTTGAGTGCGCCGGTCTTACTGATGAGAGCGTGCTGCAGCTCATGACCACGCTTGACAAGCGTTTCATGGCCGGTATGGCTTATTTCCTGGGTCTCAGGGAGATGGGGGCAGGTGTCATCCGCGTGGGTAACGGTATTCCTGAACTGCAGTGGGATACCATACGCCGTTTCCATCCTGATGCCATAATGTGCGTGCCGTCATTCATTCTCAAGCTGATAGATTATGCTGAGGCGCACGATATTGATTACCGCTCCAGCAGCATACGCCGTATAATTGGCATCGGTGAGGGACTGCGTGACCAGAAGTTTGAATTAAACCTGCTGGGCAGCCAGATTCATGAGAAATGGCCCCAGGTACAGCTGTTTGCAACATACTCATCGACAGAGATGGGAGCCACCTTCAGCGAGTGTGAGTACGGTATGGGCGGTCACGTACATCCTGAACTCATCATCGTGGAGATTATAGGTGATGACGGTATGCCTGTGGCCGACGGTCAACCGGGTGAAGTGGTGGTTACCACACTTGGAGTTGAGGGAATGCCTCTGCTCCGTTTCCGTACGGGTGATATAGCTTGCAAGCATGTGGAGCAGTGCCGTTGCGGCCGATGGTCTTACCGATTGTCTCCTCTGCTGGGACGCAAGAACAATATGATCAAGCTCAAGGGCACCACGCTCTATCCGCCAGCCATAAATGATGTGCTGGACAATACTGATTATGTTGATAATTACGTTGTTATTGTACGCAACAGCGATGCCGGAACAGATGATGTGCTGGTTAAGGTCGGGCTTAGACATGATCCTGGCTTTGATGCCGTAAAGGAACTCAAGGACCGTTTCCGCTCACGCATTCGTGTGGCCCCGGAGATTGAGATTTGCCCGGTTGATGAGATTCATGCCATCAACTATCCGCCCACAGGCCGCAAGCCGGTCAAGTTCATTGATGAAAGGAAATAATGACTATGGAGAGAGAGACCCGTTTTGATGATATCCGTCCGTATTGGGATGAGGAGATACCTGCCGCAATGCAGCGCATAGTATCTGATCCGTATTTTCCGCCAGTGGCACAGTATGTCTATCCGGACCGTACTGTAGTTGAGGTAAAGGATATCATGCTCAATTGCCGTAATATCTACGAGTTCCAGACTACGGTCATGAAACAGGTAAATGAGCAGGTGATAGAACGTACCACCGATGGTCTTACATATGGTGGCATAGAGCGTCTTGATCCTTCAAAACGATACCTTTTTGTAAGCAATCACAGGGATATAGTCCTTGACTCATGCCTGCTTATGTATATCCTGCATACCAATGGCCACAAGATTGGTGAGATTACCTTTGGTTCCAATCTTATGAAAGGTCAGATGGTCATAGACATAGGCAAGAGCAACAAGATGTTCAAGGTGGAGCGTGGCGGTAATCCGCGTGAGCTTTACATTACGTCGGTGCATCTTTCAGAATATATCCGGTATGCAATTACAGAGAAGCATGAGTCCGTATGGATAGCCCAGCGCAACGGCCGTACCAAGGATGGTATTGACCGGACAGACCAGGGATTGATCAAGATGTTCGGCCTAAGCGGCGGAAAGGATCGCGTGCAGGCTCTTGCAGAACTTAACATTGTTCCCGTATCGGTTTCATATGAGTGGGAGTCATGTGACATTCTGAAAGCCCTTGAACTTTATGCATCACGTGACGGCAAGCCTTATGTAAAGAAACCGGGTGAGGACCTTAACAGCATTCTTACCGGAATAACCCAGCCTAAGGGCAGGGTACACATTGAACTGTGCGAGCCTCTGACCGCTGCAGACTTGAGTGCTATCCCGTCAGATTATGCCGATGCACAGTTCCGTCACAGTGTGGCGGATATAATGGATGAACGCATCTGCAAAGGCTACCGTCTGTATCCCAATGCCTACATCGCCCATGATATCCGTTCAGGCAGCAACCGTTATGCAGACCGATACAATCAGGAACAGTACAACGCATTCAAGGCCCGCTTGGCAGATCTGGAAAAGTACGGTAGTGACCCTGCGTTAAAGGATATATTCCTTGGCATCTACGCCAATCCGATTGATAATAGTTATTGACAAGTATAGAGATTATGAGAATTAAATCCTTTGTTATTATGGCTGTTGCAGCAGTGTCTTTGCTTATGACCGGTTGCAAGGAGCAGAAAGCTCCCATCAAAGTGTGCATATTCCCGGGTGACTATCCTGATCCCACCATCCTCAGGGACGGTAATGATTATTACATGACCCATTCCAACTTTACCTATTATCCCGGACTGCTTATATGGCATTCTACTGATCTGCTTCATTGGGAGCCTATAGCGCGTGCGGTGCAAGGACATGATTATTCAATTTATGCCCCTGACCTTTGCAAGGTGAACGGCAAATACTACATCTACTATCCCACCAGCACGGGTGAGAACTTTGTGGTTACAGCCGATAAGATTGAAGGTCCCTGGAGTGATCCTGTAAAACTGCGTGTAAGCGGTATTGACCCCGGTCATGCCATTGATGCGGAAGGCAACCGCTACCTCTATACCAATAACGGTCATGTGGCACCTCTGTCTGCTGACGGTCTCTCCATAACCGGTCAGAACAAGAAGGTATATGATCCTTGGCAGTATCCTGAGGAGTGGGAGACAGAGGGCATGTGGCTTGAGTCACCTAAAATCCTCAAGCGCGGTGAGTATTATTATCTGGTTAGTGCTGAGGGAGGTACGGCAGGCCCCGCCACCAGCCATATGTGCGTAGTGGCCCGCAGCAAGTCAGTTACAGGTCCTTGGGAGAACAGCCCTTACAATCCGCTGGTACATACCTATTCTATAGATGAGGAGTGGTGGTCAAAAGGTCACGGCACTTTGGTTGATGATCCTGACGGCAACTGGTATATAGTTTATCATGCCTACCGCAACGGCTATCATACACTTGGCCGCAGTACCATTATTGAAAGTGTAAACTGGACCAAGGACGGCTGGCCTGTATTGGCAGAAAAGGATGGTGCCAAGTGGGAGAACGGCGGCCTGCAGGACTACGATTACCTGCGTCACTATGAGAATCCGCTCATGTGGGCCAAGTGGGAGCCAGGCTTTGATAACGGCACCCTTATGACCACAACAGCTGTAGATACCAAGTATGAGATAAAAGCCAAGTTCAGCATAGGAGAGGGCGGCCGTGCCGGACTCTATCTGTTCTATAATGAAGAAGCCAATATAGGCTATCAGGGTACACAGTCCCAGTTATGGATATGCATCACAAATGAATGCAATAAAGTTTCTATACTGACCAGCACGGATGGTGAGAACTGGATTACTGATGCTGAAAACGTAGATGTATCATCATATCACCATAATGTCTATAAAGGCTTCTTTGCGCTGCGTCCAGCCTATTTTCTGGCCGGTGACGCCAAGTTGGAATCCTTTGACTATAAGGTAATAGAGTGATATTGATGGTGTTTTTTGTGATAAAATAGAAGAATTATTCAGATAGTTCTTTATATTTACGATAGATAAATGTTATCCCGTTGCTTCGGGAAGATAATTAAAAGATTATGAAAAAGCTATTGTTGTTTTTATCAGTTGTATTGCTGGTAAGCCCTGTGTTCAGTCAGAATACTCTGACTATCTACCAGAAGGACGGTACGCAAATAAGTGTAGGGTTTGATGACAAACCTGTAGTTACATTCACTGATAATGAACTTGTGGTCAAAACCACAAAGACAACGCTTCGCTACGAATTTGCTCAAGTGGCAAAGTTTACTTTTGACAAGAATGAAACGGGTGTGAATGGTGTTATTGATGATGCCTCACAAGCCGGCATTACTCTTGATGAATATACAGTATACATAACAGGTGCTAAAGCTGATGCCGTTGTGAGCCTGATAGGTGCTGACGGCAAACAATTGCAGTCATACAAAACAGATGCTGACGGCTCTGTTACATTCAGTATCGCTCAACTGCCTGAGGGTATGTATATTATATCTTCTGAATCATTAACGTGTAAAATTTTAAAGAAATGAAACTTATAGCATCAAAAAGGGCGTCTATACGCTTTGCGGCAATATTAATGTTGCTTTTGGGATCATTGTCAGCATCCGCTCAGTATTACATGAACATACGCAAGGGTGACGGAACAAGTGTTCAATATGTCGTTTCTGAAATAGACAGTGTTTGGTTCTCACCGGCTCCACAGTATGTGGATCTGGGCCTGAGCGTGAAATGGGCCACATTCAACGTTGGCGCAACTGCCCCTGAAGAGGCTGGTGATTATTTTGCCTGGGGTGAGGTTCAAACCAAAGAAGAGTATATAGAAAACAATTACAAATGGTATAATGGAGGCAGTTACAACATCATAAAGTATAATGCTACTGATAATAAAACAACGCTTGATTTAGATGATGATGTAGCTCGTGTATTATGGGGCGGTGAATGGCGTATGCCAACTAAAGACGAGTTCCAAGAGTTGATGGATAACTGTACATGGGTATGGAAAGAAAACGGTTATGAGGTGAAAAGTAATAAAACAGATTACGCCGATAAATCTATTTTTATTCCTGCGGCTGGCGTTATTAGCGGTGATGGACTAGGCGGTGTTGGCACTTTAGGATATTATTGGACTAGCTCGCTTAAGGACATTAGTGTGAATGCAGCTCACGGTGTTTTGTTTTTTTCTTTTACGAAGTCAATGACGGACTTTCAACGCTATGACGCACTCACGGTACGTCCTGTCTGCCCATAAGTTCGTACAATTGGGGACTCTCCCCAATTGTTTTTTTTAATCCATTGGATAGACTACACCCCACTGCTGGCGTAGTCTATCCATTGTTTTCATGATGTCCAATGTCTCCTGATGCGGCATGTAAGGAGATTCCATCCACCCGTTCTTCAGAGCCTCCTTGCAGGCCAGTACCTGATACTCATAACCGGTAATCTGCTCGGCGGGCTTGTCAAATTTAGCAACAGGAGTGTAATCTTTAAATATGGTGATACTCTGCGGGCAGTTGATGTTGTCCACAAGCAGATAACCCTCAGTTCCGCAAATCTGACCTATTCTGCCACATAAGCACATTGCGCTGGACTGTAGGTTTGCAATGCGTCCGTCTGCATATGACCAGCTGATGTTGTTATGCATATCCATTCCGGTAGGGCCTTTTATGCAGTTTGATGTCTCATTAATGACATCGGCTCCAAAATACATACGGCAGAAGTTGATGCTATAGACACCCAGGTCAAGCAGTGCGCCGCCGCAAAGGTCAGGACGCAGAATGCGCTCCTTGAACTCCATCATATAGCACAGGCTGGCATTAAGCAGGCGCGGCTTACCTATGGCATCGCTGTCAAGCAGTTCCTTTACCTTAAGAGATAGAGGCATATATCGTGTCCAGATAGCCTCAGTTATGAAAATGCCTTTCTTGTGTGCCAGATTAAGCAGTGCATCGGCCTCACGGGCATTGGCCGTGAACGCCTTTTCGCAAAGCACCGGCTTACCGGCATTAATGGCTAAACTTGCATGCTCAAAATGGTGTGAGTGGGGTGTTGCAATATACACCAGATCCACATCAGGATCCTCCACAAGTTCCCTGTAAGAACCATAAGACTTGGCAAATCCCCACTGACGTGCAAAACTGGCGGCCCTCTCACCGTCACGCGCCGCAATGGCATACTTCATAGCCGGATCCAGCCCCGAAAGAGTCTCCGCCATTTTATCGGCTATCCAGCCCGCTCCAATAATTCCAATCTTCATAATACAATAAGGTTAGCAATGATTCTATCTTCTTTCGCGAATATACTAAAAATGTTGAAAACTTATTCACCTTATTATACATGATTGTGGGAAAAGCTGTACCTTTGCAGCATGTTGAGAAAAAGAGGAAATATAAGTTGCTCACCAAAGCATAAGCAGACCGGTGGGGATAATGTTTCCGAGAGAAATATTTTCTAGAAGGAGGAATTGTTTTTGACAGTTTCTCCTTTTTTTTACTGTAGGGTAGAGAGAGTATTTAAACAATTAATAAAGAGAATGACAGTATCATTGATTTTGGCCGACGGCACCTGCTTCAAGGGTGAATCATTCGGCTATGAACATCCCGTAAGCGGTGAGCTTGTATTCAACACCGCTATGGCAGGTTATCCTGAGATCCTGACTGAGCCTGCATCACGCGGTCAGTTGATTGTAATGACCTATCCGGTCATTGGTAACTATGGTATCCAGCCCATGACTCCCGATGAGAACGGGCTTCCTACCAATGCTGAGAGTGCTGAGGCACAGGCACGCGCCCTGATAGTAAGTGAAATCAGTGACTATTACAGCCACTGGAACGCCAAGGAGTCACTTGCAGAGTGGATGAAGAGCAATAAGATTGTAGGCGTTATGGGTGTCGATACCCGTGAGCTTACCAAGCACATCCGTAACCACGGCAGCATGACCGCCAAGATCCTGTTTGACGGACAGAAGAAACCCGATGAGTACGCATACACCAATATGCTTCCGGAGGTATCGGTCAAGGAACCTGTTACCTATAATGAAGGTGGTTCCAAGACAGTGGTTCTGGTGGACTGTGGCGTAAAGGCCGGCGTGGTACGTTGCCTTATAAATGAAGATCTCAAGGTGGTACGTGTTCCCTGGAACTATGACTACTCAAAGATAAAGATGGATGGACTGGTTATTTCAGACGGTCCGGGTAACCCCAGTTACTGCAGTGAGGTTGTAACCAAATTGCAGAAGTTTATGGCTAAGAATGATACTCCTATACTGGGTATAGGTATGGGATGCCTGCTGTTGGGACTGGCCGGCGGTATGGATACTTATAAATTGAAGTTCGGACATCATACTCAGAACCAGCCCGTGATACTTGCAGGTACAGAGCGCTGCTACATCACCACCCAGAACCACAACTACGCTATCCGTGAGGATTCAGTGGTAGGTCAGTGGAAGGTATATCTCAAGAACCTGAATGACGGTTCAGTTGAGGGTATATACAACACACGCAAGCCCTGGGTAGGCGTGATGTTCCACTCAGAGAGTGATCAGGTCAACACTGACGCTATGTTTATTTATGATGATTTTGTTTCAAAACTCTAACACCCTGATATTATGGCATTGAAGAAATACAAGAAAGTGCTGCTCCTGGGATCGGGCGCGCTCAAGATAGGTGAGGCCGGCGAATTCGATTACTCTGGTTCACAGGCCCTCAAGGCCCTCAAGGAAGAGGGTATAGAGACTATCCTCATCAACCCCAATATCGCAACCGTACAGACTAGTGAGGGTGTTGCTGACAGAGTTTATTTCTATCCTGTAACTCCGTTCTTTGTTGAGAAGGTAATTGCCAAGGAGCGTCCTGATGCAATCCTGTTGGCATTCGGTGGCCAGACCGCACTGAACTGCGGCGTGGCTTTGGAACAGAACGGTGTTTTGGCCAAATATAAGGTTAAGGTACTGGGTACTCAGGTCCAGGCCATTATGGATACTGAGGACCGCGACCTCTTTATAAAGCGCCTGGATGAGATTGGTGTTCAGACCATCAAGAGCCACGCTGTTGAGACTATGGATGATGCCCGCGCAGCTGCACGTGAGCTGGGTTATCCGGTTATCATCCGTTCTGCATACGCTCTGGGAGGCCTGGGTTCAGGTTTCTGCGACAATGAGGAGGAACTGAACAAACTGGCCGAGAAGTCATTCTCATTTTCACCGCAGATTCTGGTTGAGAAGAGCCTCAAGGGCTGGAAGGAGATTGAGTTTGAGTGCGTGAATGATAAGAGCGGCAACTCAATCATCGTCTGCTCAATGGAGAACTTTGACCCGCTGGGCATCCACACCGGTGAGAGTATCGTAGTCGCTCCTACACAGACTCTGACACATCACGAGGTGCAGAAACTTGAGGAACTGACCATCCGCATAGCACGCCATATAGGTATAGTAGGTGAGTGCAACATCCAGTTTGCATTCGATCCCATGAGTGAGGAGTACCGCGTGATTGAGGTTAACGCCCGCTTGAGCCGTTCATCGGCCCTGGCATCAAAGGCTACAGGTTATCCTCTGGCATTCGTTGCCTGCAAGTTGGGATTGGGTTACAACCTGTATGAGCTTAAGAACTCCATTACCAAGGATACAACCGATTTCTTTGAACCCTCTGTTGACTACGTAGTCTGCAAGATACCGCGTTGGGATTTGAGCAAGTTCCACGGCGTTGACCGCGAGATCGGCTCTTCAATGAAGTCTGTAGGTGAGGTTATGTCTATAGGCCGCAGCTTTGAGGAGGTTATCCAGAAGGGCATCCGTATGATAGGCCAGGGCATGCACGGATTTGTGGAGAACAAGAGCATCAAGTTTGCCGATCTGGACAAGGCACTCAAGGAGCCTACCGATAAGCGTCTGTTTGCTATCAGCCAGGCCTTCAGCGAGGGTTACACTATAGAGCGTATCTATGAACTCACCAAGATTGACAAGTGGTTCCTGAACCGCCTGAAGGGTATCGTGGACCTGTCAAAGCAGCTGCATAAGTGCAAGGGCCTGGATGCCCTGAGCGAGGATCTGCTGCGTAAGGCCAAGAAGATTGGATACTCTGATTTCCAGATTTCACGTGCCATAGGTCTTGAAAAGAGCATGGGCTCACAGGCCGGTCTTTTGGCCGTACGTAACAAGCGTAAGAGTCTGGGCATTGTGCCTTTTGTTAAGCAGATAGATACACTGGGTGGTGAGTATCAGGCCAAGGAGAACTACCTCTATATGACATATAACGGCAGTGCACATGATATACCGTTCTTTGATGACAAGAAGTCAATCATCGTTATAGGTTCAGGTGCATACCGTATAGGTTCATCAGTTGAGTTTGACTGGTGCGGCGTTCAGGCTCTGAATACTGTCCGTAAGGAGGGGTACCGCAACATCGTTATCAACTGCAACCCTGAGACAGTAAGTACTGACTATGACGTTACAGACCGTCTGTTCTTTGATGAACTGACATTTGAGCGTGTTATGGATATCATCGAGCTGGAGAATCCCTACGGTGTGATTGTATCAACCGGCGGACAGATTCCCAACAACCTGGCCATGAAGCTCGATGCAATGAACGTTCCAATTCTGGGTACCAGCGCCAAGGATATTGATAACGCCGAGGACCGTGAGAAGTTCTCAGCCATGCTTGACCGCATAGGCGTTGACCAGCCGGAGTGGAGCGAGCTTACATCTATGAAGGAGATAGGCAAGTTCATCGAGAAGGTCGGATTCCCGGTATTGGTTCGCCCGTCATACGTTCTTTCAGGTGCTGCCATGAACGTCTGCAGTAACCAGGAGGAGTTGGAGCGTTTCCTGCAGCTTGCTGCCGAGGTATCAAAGGAGCACCCGGTTGTAGTAAGCCGCTTCATCGAGAACGCCAAGGAGGTTGAGATGGATGCAGTTGCCAAGGACGGTGAGATCATTGCTTACGCCATCAGTGAGCACATTGAGTTTGCCGGTGTACACTCAGGTGACGCTACCATTCAGTTCCCGCCCCAGAAACTGTATGTTGAGACCGTTAAGCGCATCAAGCGTATAAGCCGTCAGATTGCCAAGGAACTTCATATTAACGGACCTTTCAATATCCAGTATCTGGCCCGTGAGAATGACATCAAGGTTATTGAGTGCAACCTGCGTGCTTCACGTTCATTCCCGTTCGTAAGCAAGGTGCTCAAGATTAACCTGATTGAGATAGCAACCAAGATTATGCTGGGCATTCCTGTAGAGGCACCTGAGAAGAGCCTGTTCGATATCGACTACGTAGGTATCAAGGCTTCACAGTTCTCATTCAACCGTCTGCAGAAGGCCGATCCTGTACTTGGTGTGGATATGGCATCAACCGGTGAAGTTGGCTGCCTGGGTGATGACCAGCGTTACGCGATACTGGAGTCAATGCTCTCAGTCGGCTACCGTATCCCCAAGAAGAACATTCTGCTCTCAACCGGTACAGCCAAGCAGAAAGCTGCCATGCTCGATGCTGCCAAGATGCTGGTCTCAAACGGATTCAACCTGTATGCTACCGGTGGAACATCAAAGTATCTTGAGGAGAACGGCATAAAGAACACCCGTGTATACTGGCCCAGCGAGGAGGGACAGCAGCCTCAGGCTCTTGATATGCTTCACAACAAGCAGATTGATATGGTTGTGAACATCCCCAAGAATCTGACTCAGCATGAGCTTACCAACGGATACAAGATCCGTCGCGCAGCCATTGACCTGAACATCCCGCTGATAACGAACGCCCGCTTGGCCAGCTCGTTCATCAATGCCTTCTGCACAGTAAACATTGATGATATACCTATCAAGAGTTGGGACAGCTTCAAGTAAACTGTTACAATCCTTTATACGATAATGGCTTGCGATAACCGCAAGCCATTATCTTTATTGTTCAAGTTTGATTCTTAACCCGTAATATGTGGTTCCATATCCGAACCAGTACCCTAGTCCGCCGGATATGTTGCTTTTGAGATTGTTGTAGTATGGCAGCAGGGCCACGTGGCTGAACATGACGTTTTCATCTAATTTGCGCCAGAATTCATATGCATCGCTCTCTATAGATGCCAGTTTGAACCGTACGCTGTCGTTCATGGAATAATAATAGTCATTCTCATATATGGGGTGGTTCCTGCCTCGGTTTACGGCAATCATGTCGTTCTTGTTGAGCTGGCAGTCAAACGTTCCCAGATACGAGGGGGTATATGTGGAGTCTTTTCCGACCGCCATGCCAAAGAAACGGTAATACCTCACCTCAGGGGCCGGATCTATATGTACCTTTACAAGATACATGGTGTCTATAGTCTGATGGCGCTCTATCTTTATGGAATCGACATGGCCGGGAGCTGGTATCGAGGTCTGGGCATCCGCATGCATTCCTTTCCAATCTACATCAAGTCTGTAAATGCCTCCAACCTCTCCTTTGAGCTTATCGGTGGTGTAACATACCCTTAGCAGGTAATCATCGTTTATGGTGGGTGAAAGCTTATATGTCTGTCCGTTATGAGTTACCGTAACCGTGGCATCAAGGGCTACATGTCCGATAAGGTCGGCCAGGCTCTTGTCATCAAGCGTGGTCTGCAGTGATGATGTGACGAATACCACAGGGGCCTTATCATTCTCAATCCATCCCTCAACCACAAGCATTCCGGGACTGTCCGGCAGTTCCGGGCTGCATGCGGCTACGGTCAGCAAAGCTATCAGTGTGTAAATATATCTTTTCATATCAGAATCGGCATGAATAGCTTATTGAAGGGATTACGGGTATCACCAGTTTGGCAAGCTTGTATCGGATGACCTGTTTGTCAACATCGGTGTTTATATAGCCCATAGTGTAGTTCTTGTGGGCTGTCGCGTTGAAAACAGAGAAGTTGAGGCTGTGGTCCATCCGTCCCTTGCGCGGAAGGTTATACGTTACTGACAGGTCTAGACGCATATAAGGCGGGAACCTGGCTGAGTTATAACTGTCATAGTATATGACAAGCATGTTTGACAGCAGATAGAGATTCTTGGCCGGGGTGTACGGACATCCGGATGCCAGATTGAAGCTGCCTCCCAGGTCAAAACGGCCTTTCTTGTATGACATGACGGCATTCAACTCGTGACGGCGCTCATGTGACGAGTGGAACAGTTTGGGGAATATGACTCCGTCGCCTTCACGGATAGACTGGCCGTATGAATAACTTATCCATCCTGTCAGGTCGCCGGCTTGTCTGCTAAGCATGACATTAAAACCGTAGTTATAGCCTGAACAGATGAGCAGGTTGTCCTCAAGCCGGTAGGGGCGTGTAAAGATATCGAATATGAATCCCGTATATTCAAGCTGGTTCTGAAGACGTTTTCCATAGGCCTGCACAGAGAGGACGTATTTAGACTGCAGGAACTCCTTGTCATACGATATGGTGGCGTATGCAGACTGTTGAGGCTTGAAATAGCGTCCGGCGGCAACCCAGAACTCAACAGGAAGTCCCGCATCGCTCATGCCGGTCTGCGAAACATACTGATGCCTGATTCCGGTTTCAAACGTGATCATGCCGTGACGGAACATGTTGTACTCCGCCGAAAGGACAGGATCGGCGTTGAAGCAGTGATATTGTCCTTTCTCGCTGTAACCTGACATAAGCAAATGTGGCGTAACTCCCAACCCGTGTCCGGCATGGAATGTACGTCCTAAATATATGTTGCCCAGATATGCTTCCTGGGCGGGTTGTGATGCCGTACCGGAAATGTTAACCTGTAGCTGTGGGTCCTGCGGCAGTATATTGAACAGGCTGGCGTCGGCTTCAAGTCTTGTGGCGTGGGGTAGCTGGAGGCTGGTCTTTATGCCGGTTTGGGTTATATGGGCTGGCATATGTCCCGTAAAAATTCCATTGTCCATGCCGCAAGCCATGTAATAGCGGGTCATGAACAGTGATGTGGCTGATTTTATCCTGGTGCCGCTGTGTCGCCAACGGACCGATGCAAGGGTGTTGCCCCATGTGCAGTCCATCGTGATTTTGGAACGTCCGTACTCGATATTTCCTTTGTCATGAATCATAAGTAGGTTCAGGTCAACGGTGTTGAGCCTGTCAACCCGGTGCATCAGGGTGAGATTGGCATCGGTAAATCCGTATCTGAACGGACTCCCGTCAAATTCAAGTAACGGTCCGTAAAAAGTATTGATGAATGATTGGCGCAGAGACATGGTGAGCGCCGTGTTTGATGAAAACGGCGCTTGGATGGTTGCCTGTCCCGATATCAGTCCAAGTGTGGCTGTACCGGACAGCTGTCGTGGAATAGTGTCGGCATGGTCCATGGAGAGCTGGGCTCCGATAAACGGGGATCTGGTGGATGTGCTGAATTCAGTCACCGGAAGGTGGTCCTGGTTGAACATTGAGAAGAGTCCGGTAAAGTTCACGGCACCATAGACCGGCACATCCGATACCATCAGAAGGTTATGCGATGTCTCTCCTCCCTGCACATGGAGTCCTCCGGTCTGATCGGAGTTGGTGCTCACTCCGGGAAGGGACTGGAGATAGCGCATAGGGTCCGTATATCCGAACAGCTTTGGGTATGTCTTCATGAGTTTGGGATCTATGCGGATTCCGCTGGCCATGGTGCCTGATATGGCCGATACGTTCCGATGTTCGGTAAGCGTGACCTCATCAAGCCAATAGTGTATGGAATCCACATCTTCGGCATGTGAGATACCGGGGATTGTCAAGGCTATGACAAAAGAGAGTATATGCGACAGATAGTCCTTCATCAACCGCAAATATACGGTTTATTGCTCAATTGTTCCACTTCAAGACTACGCCTGATTGAGCCGGAACGGTAATACGGACGGGTGAGTCAGGTCTGATATTGATACGGAACGCCTGTTCTGAGAGCAGATCCTGGACCATAACCCCTTCTTTCTCTTTGATTTCCATGTAATCAAAGGCATGGTCGGGTATGTTGACGGCTGTATAGAGCGGCTGGTCTGTGAAGTTTGTCACAACCAGTATGATATCCTTACCGTCGGAACGCAGGAAAGCGTACTGGCGGTGTGGGTTGAAATCCGATGACTGCGGGTTTACGTACATCAGGTCAAAGAATTTGCCGTTCCTGATGCAGTTTTCCTGATTGCAGATGCGTAACAGAGTGGAGTAGAAATGCCTCAACTCACGCTCAGGTACAGTGAGGCGTTCATCATCCCAATGACCGTCATTATACAGGCGGGTAAGAGTATCAGGCGCCCAATAGTCGAAAATCGTGGTGCGTCCGTCAAGTCCGCTGAATCCCTCCTGGTCCATACCCGGTTCTCCAACCTCCTGGCCAGCGTAAATCATTACGGGACAGGCGTCTATGAGGCATGAAATTATCATGGAAGGCCGTCCTTTTTCTGCCTTTTGGGCAAAGAAGCCGGAAGCGATGCGCTGCTCGTCATGGTTCTCCATGAAGTGGAGCATATGAGACCCGTTGTAACCGTTCTGCTGCCAGCAACGGGTTATGGCGGTGGCCGATTCAGCCCCTACGGTTACGGCACGTAAAGTGTCGTATAATCCTACCTTATCATATATATAGTCAAAGTGCCCGCGGTTTATGTAATCCCAGTATGAACCGGGGTTATAAATCTCAGCTATGAACTGTATGTTTTTGTGGGCTTTCTTGACTCTTGAAACGGCCCAATCCCAGAACTCCACGGGTACCATCTCTGCCATGTCGCAACGGAATGCGTCAACACCTTTTCCGGCCCAGTAAAGCAGTATATCGAGCATCTTTTTCCAGGTGTCTGGAATGGGGTCAAAACAGTGCCTGCCGCCAGCCATGTAATCAACTCCGTAGTTGAGTTTTACTGTTTCGTACCAGTCTGAGTATGAGGGTACTGAGCTAAACTTGTCGTTGCCTGTGGCGCGAGCGGGAAATTCCCTGTAACCTCCCCAGTCCGGCTCTCCTGAGAGCTGTTGTCCGGACAGATAATAGAAGTTGTTCTGCGGGCTGAAAGAGAGTTCCTGATTATCGGTCTCTCCAAGGTCTTTTACACCTTTTGGCTTGGCTATTGAACGGTACTCGCGGGCTACGTGATTGGGTACAAAATCCATGATGAATTTCATACCGGCAGCATGAACCCGGTCCACCAGTGCCTGGAACTCTGCCATGCGGTCAGGAACTGACACGGCAAGATCCGGATCAATGTCATAATAGTCACGTATGGCATACGGTGAGCCGGCGCGGCCTTTTACCGTGCCGCTATGTGACTCAGGAATGCCGAAACTCTTGTAGCTGGTGCATGATGCGTGGGCTATGAGCCCTGTGAACCATATATGAGTAACTCCCATCGACTTGATCTGCTCAAGTACGGTGGGAGTAAAACTGTTCAGTTTGCCTGAGCCGTTGGTCCTGATGTCACCTCCGGAAACGTTTTTCCCGCCGCTGTTGCAGCAGACTCTGGTAAAAATCTGGTAGATGACAGCTTTTTCCATATGGCTTAGCCTCTGATTCTCTTGATAAGTCCGGTCAGGACTGCACCGGGACCGCACTCCGTGAACTCTTCAGCTCCATCGGCAATCATGTTGAGCACGCTCTGTGTCCAACGTACCGGTGAGTTGAGCTGGGTTACCAGATTTGCCTTGATTTCATCGGGGTTTACGTGCGGTTTTGCATCCACGTTCTGGTAGATGGGGCAAACCGGTGTATTAAACTGAGTCTCGCTGATGGCAAGGGCCAGTTCATCTTTGGCGGGAGTCATAAGGGGTGAATGGAAAGCTCCGCCTACTACAAGGGGCAGGGCACGCTTGGCGCCGGCCTCTGTCATTAGCGGGCATGCGGCGGCTATTGCCTCTTTGGAGCCAGAGATAACCACCTGGCCGGGGCTGTTGTAGTTAGCGGGAACAACTACCATACCCTTGGCATTCAAATCAGCGCAGATGGCCTCGATCTTGTCATCGGGCAGACCTATGATTGCGGCCATTGTACCGGGCACCTTCTCACAGCATTTCTGCATGGCGTTTGCACGCTTTGATACCAGCTTGAGTCCGCTCTCAAATGAGAGGGCACCACAAGCAACAAGTGCTGAAAACTCACCCAGAGAGTGTCCAGCCACCATATCTGGCTTGAAATCAGCACCGTGTGACTTGGCAACTGCAACAGAATGGATGAACACTGCAGGCTGTGTTATATCTGTGCGGCGCAGATCTTCATCTGAACCGCTGAACATTATGTCTGAAATCTTGAATCCGAGGATAGAATCGGCTTCTGCAAACAACTCTTTTGCCCAGTCAAACTGGGCATACAGGTCCTTACCCATGCCCGAGAACTGGGCACCCTGTCCGGGAAATACGTATGCTTTCATATCGGTTTGTTTTTTTTATTATCTTTGCACGTCCATTTTAGAAATGAGATGCGCACTTTCCAATAACTTGTGCAAAAGTAGTCATCATTCCCGATGCATCCGGAAGCGTGACGTACTTTTTTTTATGACTCTACACAATTATTGTTTTTTGTGCGCGTTATTAATATAAACAGAGGTATTAATGCTTAATTACAATATTCAGAATTACTCTCAGGCCAGGTATATGGAGCATTCCGATGCGATGGGAAAATTTCAACGCTTACTCAAGAGGCTTTTTGACATAGTGTTCTCTTTGATTGGCTTGATTGTCTTTTCACCTTTGATTCTGGTCTTTTCAATCATCCTGCTCTTCAGTAACGGTCCTGTCATTTTCAAACAGGAGAGAATAGGCTATAAAGGCAAACCGTTTACGATTTACAAATTCAGGACGATGAGCATCGATGCGGAATCAGACGGCATACCTCGTCTTGAAATTGAACGTAACAAATATCTTACACCTTTCGGTCGTTTTCTGCGTGCGCATCACCTTGATGAGCTTCCCCAGCTTTGGAATGTTCTTATTGGCGATATGTCATTTGTAGGACCTCGCCCGGAACGTCAGTATTTCATCGATCAGATAAACCGCGAGACTGATGACTACCATTACATCTATCTGATGCGTCCGGGTGTCACGTCATATGCTACCATCTATAACGGTTATACGGATACTATGGACAAGATGCTTAAGCGTCTTGAGTATGACCTGGAGTATCTTGACAACCGTAATATCTTCACTGACCTGGGAATAATCATAAAGACCATATTCTCAGTATTCAGTGGCAAGAAATTCTAATTCACTCTTTTTTGTGCTTATGAAGAAAGCCCTTGTTTCATTCCTTCTGTTATTGTCGGGTGTCGTTGCGTCGGCACAGATGACGGAAGATAAGATTTATCAGTATGTTCAGGAGCAACAGGCTAAAGGTGTATCTCAGGAACAGATTGTATATGAGCTTAGCAGAAAAGGCGTAACGTTGCAGCAACTGCAGCGCATGCGTGAAAAATATGAGAAACAACAAGCCACAGGCGTACTTGGCAATACTATGCCGGTACAGAGCTCTCAAGTTTCACGCTCACGTGAAGGGGCTCAGCCTATAAATCAGGTTGCTCCTGAGGCCGGGGCTTATGCATCCCGAAGTCAGGATGCCCAAGCCCGTGAAAAAGAGAGACTCCAGTTGTATTATGATGAGTCAATGTTCCTTTTCGTGGATTCCCTGTATCTGCTTAAACAGACGTTGTTCCCATACAAGAAAGAGATTTACGGCCATAACCTTTTCAAGAACCGTGAATCATCATTTGAACCAAGCCTGAATCTGGCAACGCCTGTAAATTACAGATTGGGCCCTGGTGATGAGGTTATAATTGATATATGGGGTGAATCACAGACTACCGTTCAGGAGGTGATATCACCTGACGGAAATATCATGGTTCAGGATCTTGGACCGGTTTATCTGAACGGCAAGACGGTTAAGGAAGCGGACACATATATTAAGAAGGTATTCAGTCAGATATATTCCGGGTTGGATGGCGACAAAGGCAGATCAAACATTAAGCTCTCACTGGGACAGAACCGTTCCGTACTGGTCAATGTAATGGGCGAGGTTGAGATTCCCGGTACATACCAGGTATCATCCTTTTCCACGGTATTCAATGCCATCTACGTGGCTGGCGGTATTACCGAGGTGGGTTCCATGAGAGATATCAAGCTTTTCCGCAATAACAAGGAGGTGGCTTGCGTAGATATGTATGACTACATAATGAACGGGCGCATCAAGGACGATATCCGTCTGGAGGATAATGATCTGATTATAGTATCAGCCCATTCCATCCTTGTAAATATTGATGGCCGGATACGCCGCCCCATGTTCTATGAGATGAAGAAGGACGAGAGTCTTGCTGACCTGATCAAGTATGCCGGCGGGTTGGAGTCAGACGCATACCGAAAGGATGTAAGACTTACACGTATGGGTGATTTTCAACGTGAGATATATACCGTTTCAACGGATCGTCAAGGTAGTTTCTATCTGATGGACGGTGACTCTGTATATGTGGATTCCATACAGGTTACATTCTCAAACATGGCCGAGGTCCGTGGAGCCGTTTACAGGCCCGGCATGTTCCAGATAGGAGACGGAATCTCAACCCTGCGTGACCTGATTGAGGTGGCCGGCGGACTGAAGGAGGAGGCATTCCCGTCAAGGGCATTGTTAAGCCGTACCAACCCCGACAAGACACTTACCAATCTTTCTGTAGATATCAAGGGACTTATGGACGGCTCTGTTCAGGATGTGACATTGCGTAATAATGATGTCCTTTTCATACCGAGCCTGTTTGACATTGGTGAGATAAAGACATTCAGCGTGTATGGTGAGGTACTGTTCCCAGGTGATTATCAATATGCTGATAACACCAGCATTGAGGATATCATACTCCAGGCCGGAGGTCTTAAGGAAAACGCATCACTGGCCAAGGTGGATGTGGTACGCCGTAACCGTGACAAAAGTGCTACGGAGAAATCTGATTCGATATCGGAGACATTCTCCTTTGCTATAAATGAGGATCTCTCAATCCAGGACAATGATTTCCGTCTGCAGCCTTATGATGAGGTTTATGTGCGCCGTAGTCCCGGTTATACTGCAAACAGACGTGTAATTGTAGAAGGTGAGGTTACATTCCCCGGTTATTATTCATTGGTAACCAATACTGAGAAACTCAGTGACATCATGGCCAGAGTGGGGCAGTTCAGTCCTGAGGCTTATCCGGAAGGAGCCCGTCTGGAGCGTAAAATGACAACTGATGAGAGAGTACGCATGCAGGATCTGGTTGAGATCCTGGCTGCAAATGATTCCGTGGCATTGGCCAAGGCAGTAAAGAAACTTGAGAATGCCACTACATATGATGTCGGTATCAATCTTAGGGAGGCTGTTGAAAAGCCCGGTGGTCCGGCTGATGTGGTTCTGCGTGATGGAGATAAAATCATTATTCCGGTATTTACCAATACTGTAAAGATTAACGGTGAGGTGATGTTCTCCAACACAACACCTTATGTCAAGGGAAAGAATCTGAAGTACTATATAGACAAGGCCGGCGGTTACTCGCAGAAAGCTAAGAAGAATAAGGCTTACGTGGTTTATATGAACGGTTCAGTAGCCAAGGCCAATAAACGTTCCAGCAAACTTGTTCAGCCGGGCTGTGAGATTGTGGTACCCGCCCGTCAGGAGCGTGAGGGCCTTAAGGCTACTGAGATATTGAGCTTAGGTTCTACATCAGCTTCACTTGCTACGGTTGTTCTGGCACTTATGAATTTATTGAAGTAAAAAACTTTTGGATTAAAATTCATCAGTAATGGTAGAATCAGATGATTTAAAAAAAGGGAAAGAATCCCTGGATCCTTCCGGTGAGCACAAGGATATTATTAGAATTACCGTAATAGACCTGAAACAGGTGCTTAGGAAACTTCTCCAAAAGAAGATGATGATAATCATCTCAACAATCGCAACGGCAATTATTTCATCAATTATTATAGTATGTGTTCCAAGAGAATACACAAGTCAGGTTTTGCTTGCCCCGGAGGATGATGGCTCCAGTGGCAGTACATTAAGTGAAATTGCTTCATCGTTTGGATTTGATTTCGGAAGCATGAGATCGTCCGATGCTATATATCCTTTACTGTATCCGGATCTTTTCAAGTCCAATGATTTTGTGGTGGGACTTTTGGAAACACGGGTGGTGACTTTGGATGGAAGTCTTGATACAACTTATCTTGAATACCTTATGAATCATCAGAAATATGCCCCCTGGAAACCCGTAATCAATGCTGTGATGAGATTTTTGAAACCAGCTCCGCGCACTACAAATGCAGTTTCCCCAAAAAAGGACGGAATAGATCCTTTTATGCTGTCATATAAGGAATTTTTAATTGTCAAAAAGGTAAAGGAAAACATAAAATGCACTGTTGACAAGAAAACTAATGTCATTACTATTGATGTGACTGATCAGGATGCGTTGATATGTGCTACAATGGCAGATTCTGCTTGTGCACGATTGCAGAATTTTATTACACAATATCGTACCAGTAAGGCTCGTGCAGACCTTGAGTATTATACAAAACTAACTGATGACGCAAAACAGGATTATCGGGAAGCAGTGAAAACATACAGTGATTATTGCGATTCTCATAAGGGTATGGTGCTTCAGGCATATATTTCCAGAAGGGATGAACTGGAAAGTGAGATGAATACAAAATATGATATACTGACAGCACTTAATGCTCAAATCCAGAGTGCAAAAGCTAGAATTCAAGAGAAGACTCCTGCTTTTACCATGTTGCAGAATGCCTCAGTTCCCGTCAAGCCGTCAAGTCCCAAAAGGATGATATTCGTGTTCTGTATGACATTGCTGGCTTTTGTAATCAGTACACTGGTCGCTGTCAAAAAGATACTGGCTGAAGAATAATGGCAAGCTCAGCTGCTAAAATAGCAAACAACACTCTTTTATTATGGGGCCGGATGCTGGTCATTACCATAATAAATCTGTATGCGCTGAGAATTCTTATAAATGCTTTGGGTGACGATGACTACGGCCTGTATAATGCGGTCGCGGGTATCGTCACAATTCTTTTGTCTGTCTGCACTGTCCTTTCAATATCGACACAGCGTTTCTACTCGTATGAATCGGGTAGGGATAATGAATCACGCCTGAACGAGATATTCTCCAAGAGTCTTAACCTGAATGTGGTCCTTGCACTGGCAATTATCCTACTGCTTGAGACCATAGGTCTGTGGTATCTGGGTCACCGTCTGGTGGTTCCAGACGATAGATTCGAGGCTGTTCAATGGGTATACCAGTTCGCGGTTTTTTCATTGGTCTGCATGCTTCTGCAGATTCCCTACATGGCAGCTGTTATGGCTCATGAGGACATGGGTATCTACACCTTAATTACTACGGCTGAATGTTTGCTTAAACTGGTTGTTATCTTCCTCATAGGACGCGGAGGCATTGACAGGATGATATTCTACGGTGGAGGTATGTTCACCGTGGTCTTTCTGACATTCCTTTCATATGTGTTGGTGGCTGGTCACAGATATAATGAATGCCATTACCACATACAGAAGGACCGTTCGCTGTACAAGGAATTGCTCACCTTCTCAGGATGGACATTCTACGGAACGGTTGCCGGTGTTGTCCTGATACAGGGCAATACTCTGTTGTTGAACCGTTTTTTCAAACTTTTTATCAATGCAGCTTTTGCAGTAGCCGTTCAGATACAGAACGCCTTCATTCAACTGTGCAACAGCGTTGTATTGGCCATACGGCCGGCAATGATCCGCTCATTTGCGGTTCAGGACTATGACGGATTGAATCTGCTATTCTCATTCAGCAACAAGACGCTCTTTTTCATTGTATCTGTAGTGGGAATCCCTCTGATAGTGGAGATGCCCCTGGTCATGGATGTGTGGCTTGTTGAAACCTCCCCTGAAAAGATACTGTTTGCCCGCCTGATGATAGGATACGTTGTGGTGATAGCCATGCAGAACCCGATAACAATCATCATGCAGGCCTCTGGTAACATCCGCCTGTATCATCTTTTGGCTGAAACAATAATGCTCATGTGCCTTCCTGTATCATGGGTTATGTTCCGTATGGGAATGCCTGCATATACCGTACTCATTTCAATGATATCGGTCAGCATAGTGGCACACATGGCGCGTCTTTACTGCCTCAAGAGAAACTACAGGCAATTTTCAGTCTCTGATTACCTGATCAGTTTCCTGGTTCCGTACATCCTGTTCGCACTGATAGCTTTTGCTGCGGCATTCCTGCTTCACCGCGTGATAGGAATAGTGGCCCTGCGTTTTCTGGCAGTGCTGGCGGTTCCGGCTCTGATACTCTTGGCATTCGTCTACCTGGCCGGACTGACATCGGCCGAGAAGGCATATGTGAATAAGCTGATTTCAAAATTCCTGAAACTTGAGAGATGAAACCTACATTGGCCGATAACATACTGGTTGTACTGTATTTTCTGCTGTGGGTGGTGACATTCATCCTTTACCACAGGAAAAACCGGAATCTGGATGGCGGCAGCGTCATTATCGGCTCCTATTTCTGTTATGCTTTCTTCTCAATCCTGACACTTAACAATCCCATCACCTTATGGGACTATTATGACTATCATCACCTGACGGTATTTCCGTTTATCTATCTGTTTGTCATGCTGATAATAGCATTGTCACCTGCAATCAGATACCATAACAATCCTGCCGTTCAGATTGAGGCTCCCAGTTCCTTCATACTGTATGCGCTCTCTGCAATCATCATCCTGTCGGCTCTGCTGCTGTTCCCCAATGTCATAGCGAATCTGGGAGACGGCCTGGTGAAACTGCTCACGGATACCGATGCCGGAAAGGATGCATATGAGGAACAGCTGCAGAACGCCGCAGATTCGGGTAGCGGAATAGGCAATATTCCCGCCATCATTTTCAACGCATTGTCTGAGATTGCCATATTCCTGTTCTTCTATTTCTTGACTCTGAAGAGAAAGAATGTCTGGCTTGTGGGCGGATTAGGCTTTGCTATTTTTGTAGCAGTACTGCAGCCCATTATGGCGGGCCAGAGAAGTCTTGTGATCTATACCGTGCTGACTGTGATACTGGGCTTTTTCTTTTTCAAACAGTTCTTCTCGGATATCCTGAAAAAAATAATGCGTTACGTCGGTGTTGTTGCCTTAGCCATGACTATGGTGCCTGTCATAGCCATTACCGTGAGCCGTTTCTCACAATACCGCCAGTCAACGGTAACTGACTATGTAAACTGGTATATAGGACAGGGAAACATATACTTCAACAACTATGCTTTGGATGACAACGGTATCCGTTACGGTGACCGTACGCTTAATCTGGTAAAGCGTGTCATCAGTTCAAATGCATCTGATAACTTTGTGGAGAGACGTGATACATTCAGTAATCTGTATGTAAACGATGATATTTTTACTACGTTCGTAGGTGATTTTGCGATTGACTACGGACCGGTGCTGGCTTTTCTGATTTTTGTGGTATTCAATGCGTGGGTACTGTTCAGGACCAGAGTGCAGGACGGTAAGATAAAGATACAGCAGGCTATTCTACTGTATTTCACCATGTGCGTGTGCATGCAGGGAGGTATGACCCTGTTCACATTCGCAGATACGGCTAATCTTAAGATGTTCTGTATGTTTGCATTATACTTTTATCTGGTGTTTTACGACACCATTCTGGAGAAATTCCCGCAGCATATAGAGTATGTAAGGCATGCAGACAAGCCGTTGCCCAAAAAGAGAATAATTGTGAAATAGCGCTATGAAGAGGATAATGCTTGTTTTCGGTACCCGCCCGGAGGCCATCAAGATGTGTCCCCTGGTCAAGGAGTTTCAGAAATACCCGCAGGATTTTGAGACCGTGGTATGCGTCACCGGCCAACACCGGGAGATGCTTGACCAGGTGCTGAAGATATTTGAAGTGACTCCTGACTATGACCTGAACATAATGAAGCAGGGACAGGACCTCTATGACGTTACCTCACGCGTGCTTCTGGGTATGCGTGACGTGTTCAGTGAGTGCAGGCCGGACATTGTCCTGGTTCATGGCGATACCACCACCTCAATGGCAGCCGCAATGGCCGCCTTCTACCAGCAGATACCGGTAGGACATGTCGAGGCAGGACTCCGTACCCATAACATGCTCAGCCCGTGGCCCGAGGAGATGAACCGTCAGGTGACAGGACGCATTGCAGACTATAACTTCAGCCCCACGGCATTAAGCGAGCAGAATCTCAAGGATGAGAATGCTCACGGCCGAATTCTCGTAACCGGAAACACCGTTATAGACGCGCTCCACATGGTAGTTCGTAAGCTCAAGTCCGATGAGGCTCTTGCCCTTGAGCAGTTGAATGTACTGCAGAAGGCTGGCTATGATCCCCGCCGTCTTGACGGAGGCCGTAAACTGCTTCTCATCACAGGACACCGCAGGGAGAACTTCGGTGACGGATTCATCAGTATGGTTACGGCTATGAAGGATCTCAGTGAAAAGTATCCGGATGTGGATTTTGTTTATCCCATGCACCTGAATCCCAATGTCAGAAAGCCCATACATGAGGTGTTCGGCGAGGACCTGACCGTGTACGGCAACTTCTTCTTCATTGAGCCGCTGCAGTATCTGGAGTTCGTATATCTGATGGAGAAGAGTTTCCTGGTACTTACGGACAGCGGAGGCATTCAGGAGGAGGCTCCCGGACTTGGCAAGCCGGTATTGGTGATGCGTAACACCACAGAGCGTCCCGAGGCGCTTAAGGCCGGTACGGTCAAACTGGTGGGAACTGATCATGACCTTATAGTCAGTGAGGTGAGCAGACTTATTGAAGACAAGGATTATTATGAGATCATGTCAAAGGCCCAGAACCCGTACGGTGACGGTCTGGCATGTCAAAGGATTGTAAATGCTTTAAGGTAACAGCATACGGTATGAAAGCAAGAGTAATTGCACTATATCTTCCTCAATACCATCCCATACCTGAGAATGACCTCTGGTGGGGACCCGGATTCACGGAATGGACAAACGTAGCCAAGGCAAAGCCGTTGTTCCGCGGCCATATCCAGCCCAGGATCCCTGCTGATCTGGGATTCTATGACCTGCGTCTGCCTGAGACCCGTGAACAGCAGGCCCAGTTGGCCCGCCAGGCCGGAATAGAGGGCTTCTGCTATTACCATTACTGGTTCGGCAACGGAAAACAGTTGTTGGAGCGTCCGTTCAATGAGGTGCTTGAAAGCGGAAAACCTGATTTCCCGTTCTGCCTGTGCTGGGCAAATCATGATTGGACAAACAAGACCTGGACCAGTCAGGGCACTCTCAAGAAAGATAACATGATGATACAGATGGAATACTCCATGGATGATCATCGGAACCATTTCATGTCACTGCTTCCCGCTTTCAGAGACAAGCGCTACATTACGGTAGACGGTAAGCCCATGTTCGTTATCTACAATGCTGTGGCTTTTCCGCAGATAAAGGAGTTTATCACTCTTTGGCAGGACCTGGCACATGAGAACGGTCTGCCCGGCATCTATTTTGTGGGCGGCACCGCTTCGACATATGCTTTCCGTAAGAATGAAGAGGGTAAGCGCGTGGCATCCATGCCTAACCTCAAGAGCAGTGCCGATGTGTACAAATGGGTACTTGAGATGGGCTTTGATGCGGTCAACTCATTCGGAAAACGCCGCGGCGAGATGCTTGAGGAGGGCCGTTTCAAGAATATCATGCGTATTGCGCTTCAGAAATGCGGTATTCCCGTAAGCAAGAAATATGATTATCTGAAGACGGTAAGCGGCTATTTTGCCCCTGAAGACAAGTGGGAGAATGTTTTCCCCACCATTTTGCCGCAGTGGGACCGCACTCCCAGAGCGGGATCTGCCGAAGGAATGTATGTCAATGCCACACCTGAAAATTTCAGAAAACACGTGCTCAATGCCCTTGAACTGGTCAAGGACAAGCAGGATGAACACCGTATTATCTTCCTGAAATCATGGAACGAGTGGGGGGAGGGTAATTATGTGGAGCCGGATCAGACCTGGGGACACGGTTTCCTGGATGCATTGGCTGAAACAATAAAGTAAGTCCTTAATGAAAGAGATAGTATTCATACTCAGTTCCCTGAATGATCCTCACTACCGTAAGCGTGTAGAGGAGTTCATGGACCATGGCTATGAGGTTACTGTCTACGGATTCAAGAGGGTGGGCCGTGAACTGCCGCCTTCACGCTATAATCCGGTTGTCTTGGGCGAGATACAGAACCGCAGTTTCAGCTCGAGGATAGGAACACTGAATGCAGGCATCAGGTCCATATCGGCTAAGTGTAAGGGAAAGTTATGCTTCTACAGCAGTCTGGACATAGCCCTTTTTGCATCGATGCATATTAAGAGCCCGTATATATATGAAGTGTGCGACCTGACGGAACTGACCATCGGCAACCGTTTGATTAGAGGAATCCTTACGGCGCTTAACAGGCGTTTCATCCGCAAATCCATAACTACAATCATCACTTCCGAGGGGTTTGCACAGCATTTTGCCGTTATTGATCCGGGTAAGTTCTTGCTTATTCCCAACAAGGTGAGCCCGGACATTCCAGCATATACTGCTGAAAGGAAAGCCATTGACAAGGATCCAATCAGAATAGGATTTGCAGGGGTGATTAGGTTTGAAACAATCTATCATTTTGTCAAGGCGACAGCTGAATTCGGTAGGAACATAGAACTGCATCTGTTCGGTATTTATAACGATACTGACAAGTGGTCCGTGAAGATTTGTGAAATTGAAAGGAACTCGGATAATGTGATATATCATGGGCCTTTTTCAAATCCTGACGGACTTCCGGCCATTTATTCTGGCATTGATATGGTGTTATGCACATATTCACCTACTTTTGGAGTGAAATATGCCGAACCAAACAAACTGTATGAGGCTATTTATTTCAGATGCCCGATCATTGTAAGTGAAAACGTTTTTCTTGGAGACAAGGTAAAGAGGCTTAATGTGGGCTATGTGATAAATGCCATGGATGAGGACGAGATCAAAACGTTCCTGGCAGGTTTGAATCAGGCTGATTATAATAAGAAAGTCATTGCTTGTGAGAGCATTCCTCAGAGGGACTGCCTGAACATCAATGATGATTTTTTCAAGAAAATTTATGGTTACGAATAAACTGCACGAAATTTATCACGTCTTTGAAGAACTTGTAGCAAAGATATTCGGTGAGAATGCCCGCTACAGGCTGATATACTTTCTGCGTACCGGAAAACGCCTGAATCTCAAAAATCCACGTGATTGGAACGAGAAGATGTTCTGGCTCTCACGATACTGGCGCAATCCGTTGCTTTCTGTGTGTTCCGATAAGTACGCGGTAAGACAGTATCTGATGGATAAGGGATGCGGTGATATTCTGAATGAGCAATACGGAGTATATGATTCGGCCCGTGAGATTGACTTTGATAAGCTGCCGTCCAAGTTCGTGCTCAAATGCAATCACGGATCAAGAATGAACATCATTGTTGAGGACAAGTCAACTCTTAATATACCTGAAACCGTAAAGACCTTGGACAAATGGTTGGGATTCCAGTATGGCAGGGGTACAGAATGGCAGTATAGGAGCATTAGACCTAGAATACTGGCCGAGAAGTACCTGGAGAGTTCAGACGGCAGGATGATAGAATACCAGATATTCTGTTTTAACGGTAAACCCATGTTCTTTCTGGTAAGGAATGACCTGCGTAAAAGTTCAGTGGACAGGCAGTCTGACGAGTATGCCGTCTCATATACCATTGACTGGCAGCGCGTATTTATGAGAAAGGGTGAAGAAAAGTTTGATATAGAACTTCAAAAACCGCGCAATTATGAGAAGATGATTGACTATGCTTTACGTCTGTCACAGGATTTCCCCCAGGTCAGGGTTGATTACTACGAGGTTGATGACAGACTTGTTTTTGGAGAACTGACATTCTCTTCACACGGAAGCGTACAGTCAAATTACAGAAAAGAATTTATCAAGTCGCTTGGAGAGGAGTTGAAGCTTCCTTCAAAGTACAACGGTTGATATTGATTTTTTTACTACTTTTATAGCCGTTTTGTTAAGACAAGTATTTGATGACTGACGGCCTGGTTTCCATTATAACCACTCTATATAACTCTGGTAGCTTTATTACAAAGACAATAGAGTCTGTCATTGCACAGACCTATTCTAACTGGGAGATGGTCATTACAGATGACTGCTCGACCGATGACGGCCCTCAGATAGTGGAGTCATATGCCGCTAAAGACCCCAGAATCAAATTGTTTAGACTTGATGAGAACGGCGGTCCGGGTGTGGCACGCAATCACTCCATAGCAAATTCGCAGGGACAATACATTGCATTCCTGGACAGCGATGACACCTGGATGCCCGATAAGCTGGAGAAACAGCTTGCCCTGATGAAAGAGAAGGGTTGCGGCGTGGTATACGCAAGCTATCTAATCTGTGATGGTTATGACAATGTGACCGGTATGGTCAAATGCAAAACCAGAACACGTTATTGGAGGGAGGTATGTGACAACTCAATAGGTTTCCTCACCATGATGTTTGACCGCAAGAAAGTGGGTGATGCCATGTTGCCCACAATCAGAAAACGTCAGGATTGGGGCCTGAACATAGAACTTCTGAGACGTTGCAGGGTGGCATATGGTGTCAAGGAACCTTTGGCTGTATACAGAATAAGGAAAGGTTCTGTTTCAAGAGACAAACTTCCGCTTGTAAAATACAATGTCTCAATATACAGACAGATACTGGGTTACTCGGCAGTCCGTGCCGTGTTGATGTTTACATTCATTTTCATGCCGTTCTATATCGGCAAGAAGGTGCTCAATTTCTTTAAGACAATGTTCGTGGATAAGCATCGAAAGGTTTAACTTCTGACCGTTTTCTGTCTATTATCTGTGTTGATTTACTACTATTACTAATTTAAATATTAAGATGAAGAAAGTATTATTTGTAGCAGCTCTGGCCCTCGTTGCAGCAGGTGCCAGCGCACAGGAGCCTGATTTCCGTATGCCTATGGGCGGCGGTTTCGGCGGTGGTATGCCTATGGGTGGCGGAATGCCTATGATGGGCGGTGGCATGGGTATGTTCGGTGCTCCGCAGCAGACCGATGTCAAGTTTGACGAGTATGTAGCAGCTCCCGAGGGTTTTGATAAGGAGCGCGCAGGTATTCCTCACGGTGAGGTTAAACTCATTGAGTACAAGTCAGAGTCTGTTGGTACAGTACGTAAGGCCAACGTTTATCTTCCTCCCAAGTATGATCCCAAGAAGAAGTACAGCGTTCTCTATCTGCTCCACGGAATTGGCGGCGATGAGAATGAATGGTATAAGGATGGTGGTGTACCCAACGTTATCATGGATAACCTCTATGCTGACGGTAAGGTAGCTGACATGATCGTGGTTATGCCTAACGGTCGTGCCGCTCAGGATGACTCACGTGCAGGAGGTATGGGCTCTTTTGCTGCTTTCGGTGAATTTGACAAGGACCTTATCGGCAGCCTTATCCCTTATATCGAGAAGAACTTCAGTGTATATGCTGACAAGGATCACCGTGCTATTGCCGGTCTGTCAATGGGTGGCGGCCAGTCTCTGAACTTCGGTCTGGGTCATATGGACGTATTTGCATATGTAGGCGGTTTCTCATCAGCTCCCAACACCGGCCGTGCTGCTCAGCTCATTCCTGACGTTGAGAAGACCAAGAAGGAGAACAAGCTTCTCTGGATGGTATGCGGTGGCGCTGACGGCTTGATTGGCAACAGCACTCAGCTCAAGGCTTTCTGCGATGAGAACGGCGTTCCCTGCACACTCATCAACTATCCTGATGAGGGTCACAACTTCACTGTTTGGAAGTACGGCCTTTACAAATTCGCTCAGCTGATATTCAAATAAATGTAATTCAATCACATTGGATTGATATTATCAGGAGGCCGCTATATAATTAGCGGTCTCTTTTTTGTCTGGTTATAGTCGTGCAGCTTTTTATATGTAACTCTCTTTGTTGTTTTGAGGTGATTGTTTACCTTTGAGTGTTGTATTATGCCTCCTTATTGGTTATAACATGCGAACCGGTTTCTTAAAGATAATTGTATGTATGACGGTTGCCTTTTTTGTGCTGCCGTTGCATATCCTGGCTCAGAAAGCAGATGCTACATTAAAGTCTCAGGTCAAACGTGAACTGATATGCAGTTTTGAGACAGTCGGTATGACGGGAAAGGGGGACTACGCACCTTTTTGGCATACATCCAACCGTCAGGGACTGCCGTCAACTGACAATAGTAACGGTTATATGCATTTTGCGACCTTAGGCAGTGTGCTTTTCCCTGGCGGATTAGGTTTGGACTATGGAGCTGACTTGGGAGTCGGAGCAAACCTGCAGAATGATTGGTTCGTACATCAGTTGTACATGGATTTGGATTACAGTTGGCTCGGTATGTCAGTTGGAATGAAAGAACGATGGGGGGAACTTCTGAACCCGGCTTTAAGCAGCGGTGGACTGACATGGTCAGGAAACAGCCAGCCCATACCGCAGATACGTATAGGTATACCAGAATATACCCGCATTACTCTCTTGGGCAGTTGGTTCTCTGTAAAGGGACATATCAGTTATGGCCGTTTAACCGATGATAAATGGAGAAAGAATCAATCAGAGTCAGCTGCCGGGTATGATTATTACGCTGACGGCCTGTTGTTTCACAGCAAGGATTTTTTCCTGAAGTTCGGTGATATGGACCGTTTTCCGTTGGAGGCTACATTGGGTCTTGAGATGTATTCTGTATTTGGAGGTACTCTTTACAACCGAACACTTTATACAGAAGAGATTCTTGATGAGTACAAACTGCCTTCTGGACCTAAAGCATACTTGACAGCACTTTTACCTTTCAATGAGGTTGGTAAACAGGGTAAAGAGAACGGCAATATTTTGGGCAGTTGGCATCTTTCGCTTGATTATCGTGCTGCCAAATGGGGCGTAAGAGCATATTATGAACATTTCTATGAGGATCATTCCAGTTTGCTTGGCATAGAATACAAAAGTGATCTTGAGGGTAATAAGGATTATGTGTTTTACGGTTTCAGACGTAACTGGTTTGATGGCCTTTTTGGTATTGAACTCAATTTGCCGGAAAACAGTCCTATCAGGAATGTGGTGCTTGAGGTTCTGAATACCCGCGGACAATGCGGCCCCATCTACAAGGCTCCTTTTTATCCTGTTGCCGAAGGAGTGGATGGCTGCGACGGTATGTACAATCATGAATTGTATGATTCATACAGCATGTCCGGATACGCCATAGGCAGTCCGATACTTGTTTCTCCTGTATATAATAAAGATTACAACCAGCGTTTCCGCAGCAACCGCGTTCTGGCATATCATTTAGGTGTTGACGGCGGATTCGGAGACAAATGGTATTACAGGGCATTGTTTACTCATACAACCCATTGGGGAACGTATGAGGACCCCTTGAATGAGATTCAAAAGGTGACATCTTGCCTGCTTGAGGGCTCGTATCGTCTGGGTGATGCCTACAGTTGGAAAATAGGTCTTTCTGTGGGCATGGATTTCAATGACGGAGATTTGCTTGGTAATAATACCGGCATAATGATTACACTTTCTAAATTATGGAAAATCCTATGAAAAGAATCGGCATAATAATTCTGATGATGCTCGCCATGGTGCTGTTGCATTCTTGTGAGAATGTTTTCCATAATGACAAACTGGATTTTTTGTGGAGGCTTGACAGTGTGGAGTACATTGACGGTGTTGATTTTAATGGCAAAACATGTTCTATAGAATGCCCAGAGGGAGGCTGGTTCAGTTTTGCAAGAGATCTTGTCAGAGTTGAAGATAAGAGAAGCGGTTTTTGTGTGATTGGTGTTTTGACAGACCAAGGAGGGCAACTGACTTTTGATTTTACGATGTATGAAGATGAGAAATGGGGAACAGAATATGGTCTCAGGCAGATGGGTATAGAATCAAAGGTAACATCGTTCCGCGTAACTCAACTGAACGGCAAAGAATTGGTACTTACAGGTACTAAAACAATTCTCAGATTCACCAAATGGTGAACAATTACATTCTCAGCATCTTGAGGAAGTCGCGTTCCGTGCGGACAGAGGTCTCTTCCTTGCCCTTAAGTGTCTGCGTCTCAGGGAACAGTAGCATTGTGGAGAAATCTGTTTCAGGCAGGTGAATGCGCTCATACAGATGGCGGAATGAACGCCCGGCGTGTGTCTCCGGGTCACGGGGTCCCACAATCATAAGCAGATGATCAGTTTGCAGTCCAGCCATTACCCAGTGCATATCGGCAGTCTCACTGACCTCATTGTATGATACGCGTCCGCTTGAGAAGTTGAGCCCGGTACCGCGCACAGCTGATATAGGCTGATCCTTGCCGTAGAACTCAATTGCGCAGCCTATAGCCATACTTATGCGATAGATGCTCTCCATGCATTTTTCAAAAGCGTCATCCTGAAGTACCGGACCTGGCACTAATACTACAATCCTGCGGATAGTGTTAATGGGAGAGACAAAACGCTGCAAAACAATCTGGCCGTGAAAACCGTCATTCAACGGACTGATAATGTTCTCAAGATAGGGCAGGTTGATGCTGTGACGTAACGGAAGTCCCATGATTATTCCGGTGGCTTCAAACTCATTGGAGGCATGTATAATGCTGTCAATGATGTTGTTGCCCAGACGGTTGTGTGTAATGAACGGGATATCGGCCGATGCAGCTATTTGCTGTGCCTCTTCCAGACGTCCCTTACCGTCCTGAAGGTATTTGGGAGCGTGTTCTCCGTTTATGGTGATATACAGGCCAACCATATCGCGGTCCTTACGGTTGTAGAGTGTTATGGCTGTATCCATAATGGCTTGCAGGGTGTTGGACCCGGTAAGCATTACAAGCATGCGGTTGTCCTGCGTGGGGGCATCGGACTGCTCGTTCTGGTGCAATGAAAGTGCTCCGTTCTCTGTAATGATATTGCTCAGTATGCAAGAGAACAGCACTATCAGGACTGTGGTGCTAAGGGTTGTGTTATCCATCATTCCTCCGGCAAATGCCCCCATGGCTATAGCCAATGCACCTGCGGCGTGTGATTCACTCAGACCGAATATGATGCGGCGGTCATCACGCTGGAATTTATTGGCCTTCTGAACAAACAGTGCCGCAATCCATTTACCCAGAGTACCCGCGGTGAACAATACTGCGAAAGCGGTCAGGAACAGCCAGTTTCCGGTCATGCCTGTAAGGTCTATCATCAGTCCGGTGCCTATCAGGAACATCGGTACAAACAGCGTTCCTCCCACAAAATCAAGACGGTTCATCAGAGGTGATGATTTGGGGATGTAACGGTTCAGTACTATTCCGGCCAGGAATGCGCCCACAATTGAATCAAGTCCTATAATCTGTGCCAGGCCGCAGCTGAGCGCCAGCAGAATCATCACGAACAGGAAATGTGAGAAACTGTTTGTTACGGTATGGAAGAAACCGCGTGCAATGCGTGGGTATATAAGTATGACAGCGGTAACGTAGATGACAATCTTTAGCGTAAACCACAGGGGGTTGAAACTTTCTCCGGTGGCGGTTGACATCATCACCGCGTAGACCATCAGGGCTAGCAGGATGGCCACCAGTGCTCCGGATACAGAGATGGTTACACTCTGTCGGCGTCCAAGTCCGTATCGGCTTATGATTGGATAGGATATAAGCGTGTGTGATCCCATTATGCAAGCCAGTATTGCCGATGTACGTGCCGGGAGTTGCAGAAGCCATACGCATGCCAAATAACAGAGAGCCCATGGAATTGCAAAGGTCAGTATTCCGAATATGATTCCCCACACCTTGTTGCGTTTCATCTCCTCCAGGTCAATCTCCAGGCCGGCAAAGAACATTATGAACAACAGGCCAATACGGCTGAAGAACTTTAATTCAGGAGTGATCTGCAGTATGTTCAGCAGGCCTGGTCCAAGCAGTGTACCTGTAACGATAAGGCCCGCTATCTGAGGAAATCTTAGACGTTTGCAGACAATAGGTACGAACAGTACCAGCATCAGGACAATAAAGCATATCCAGATGGTGTCAGTAAGGGGAAACAGCTGTTGAAAACCCATTTTGTCTTTTTGTGCTACGAAGATAAATAAAAGAATGTGATTTTGTAAATTCGCATTCGCAAAAGATTATGATTCTATGATAGACTACCAGCAGGAACTTAACCCCAGCCAGTGTGATGCCGTGCTCTACACAGACGGTGATTGCATGGTCATAGCCGGTGCCGGTTCCGGAAAAACACGTGTGTTGACATATCGCATTGCGCATCTGCTTGAGGAGGGGGTGGATCCATGGTCCATACTGGCACTCACGTTCACAAACAAGGCGGCCGGAGAGATGAAACAGCGCATAGCCGCCAGAGTGGGAGAGAACCGTGCCCGATACCTGTGGATGGGCACATTCCACAGCATTTTCAGCCGCATACTCAGGAATGAGGCTGATAAGATAGGATACAGCTCCAACTTTACCATATATGACCAGACCGACAGCCAGAACCTGATCAAATCCATTGTCAGGGAGATGCAGCTGGACGAGAAGACATATAAGCCGAGTGTGGTTCAGAATCGTATTTCGAACGCCAAGAACCGCCTGATTACGGCATCGGCCTATGTGAGTAATGCCGATATCTACAAGCATGACCAGTTCAAGCGCATACCCATGACGGGCAAGATATACGAGCGCTATGAGCAGCGCTGCCGCCAGTCGGACGCAATGGACTTTGACGACCTTCTGCTAAACACGTTCATACTGTTCCGCGACAACACCGATGTTCTGGAAAAATACGGCAAGGGATTCCGGCATATCCTTGTGGATGAGTACCAGGATACCAACTACGCGCAGCACTGCATAGTATGGCAGCTGACACGCTATGGTGCCAAGGTCTGTGTTGTGGGCGATGACGCCCAGAGCATCTACTCGTTCCGCGGAGCCAATCTGGACAACATGCTCAAGTTCTCCAAGCTCTATCCGGACTCCAAGCTCTTTAAACTGGAGCAGAACTACCGCTCCACCCAGACCATTGTGGAGGCTGCCGGTACTCTGATAAGCAAGAACCACGCCCAGATACCCAAGAATGTATTCTCGGAGAACGAGCCGGGCGACAAGATAAAGGTGCTGTGCGCACACTCCGACCTTGAGGAGAGCGAGATGGTGGTGAACCGTCTGCTTGACCTTCATACCTTCAAGGATGTGCCCTGGCGCGAGATGGCCATACTGTACCGCACCAACGCCCAGTCGCGTCCGCTCGAGGAGGCTTTGCGCAAGCGCGGTCTTCCTTACAAGATATACGGAGGCCTTTCGTTCTATCAGCGCAAGGAGATCAAGGATGTGATAGCCTATTTCCGCATGAGCGTGAATCCCAATGACGAGGAGGCGTTCAAGCGCATTATTAACTACCCGGCACGCGGAATAGGTCAGACTACCTTAGGCAAGATACAGTCCATAGCCATGGACAGCGGAGTAAGCCTGTGGAGTGTGCTGTGTGATCCCGCAGGGTATGCCCTGGATGTAAACTCCGGAACAGCCGCCAAACTGGCTGCCTTCCGCAGCATGCTTGAGAGTTTCCAGGCCGATGCCTTCAAAGTCGATGCCCAGCAACTGGCCGGACGCATTGTCGAGAAATCGGGCATAATGCGTGAACTGCGTGCCGACAGCACCGTTGAGGGAGAGAGCCGCCGCCAGAACGTTGAGGAACTCCTTGCAAACATCACCCAGTTCTGTGTAGACCGTAAGGAGGAGGGCAACGAGCATTGCCTTATGACCGATTACCTGAGTGACGTTTCGCTCATGACCGATCAGGATAACGAGACCGATGAGGATCTGGAAAAGGTGACTCTCATGACCGTCCATGCAGCCAAGGGACTTGAGTTTGACGCGGTGTTCATTGTTGGTTTGGAGGAGAATCTCTTCCCGAGCGATATGAGCGGAGACGACGAGCGTCAGATAGAGGAGGAGCGCCGTTTGTTCTACGTGGCCATGACCCGTGCCCGCAAGCATCTGACCCTGCTTTTTGCAACAACCAGGTTCAAGTACGGCAATATGGATTTCTGTACTCCAAGCCGTTTCCTCAAGGATATTGATTCCAAGTATCTCAATATGCCCAGCGAGGGTATCAAGGCCTCTTGGAGCAGCCGTCCCACTGCATCACTCTTTGATGATCAGGATTCCAGACCCATATTCCAGCGCCGCAGTCAGACATCGGCCCCCAGTTTCCAGCCCAAGAAGAAACTGGAACCCGTTCAGCCTGCGCGCAAACCCTGGCAGCAGGGCAATTTCCAGGTTGTTACGGAGTCGATGCTCAAGAACACGGCACCCTCATCATCACAAGGCCTGCATGAAGGCAACGTGATAGAGCACGAGCGCTTCGGAATAGGAAACGTACTCTCAGTAGAGGGTTCAGGCGATAACGCCAAAGCCCGCATAAAGTTCCTGAATGTAGGTGAGAAGACCCTGCTTCTCAAGTTTGCCCGCTACAAAGTCTTGAAGTAAGTTTTTCAAAAGGGTCTTTTAAACCCGAATGAGAAGTCTTTTACTGCATATGTGGCCAGTATTCCGGCGCCACCTTTAACATTGTGGATAATGGTTACTGGCTCAGACATGAATGTCATATCAGAATCTTCATAATCAGATACTGATTTCTGATACAGATAGAATGAACGTGACAGGACATACAGTTGTATGTTCAGTTGGTATTCTATCTCATTGCCGTATGTCTTGAATGAGTACAGGTCTGAAGGCGGATATGTGGATTGAGAGTCATCATCAGGCGTATCATTTGTGTAGTAGATGTACTGCGCCGTATCGGGCTTTTCCATGAGAATCTCAAAAGTCAGTTTGCTGCCGTCTTTGATGTGTTGGTCAGAAAACATATAAGTAGTGAACCCGTATTCAAACTGACTGTCTTCCTCAGTTTCTTCCAAGATAGCTGTCGCATCGTTGGATTGCTCCAGAAGCACTTTTGTTGCTGCAGGTACTTTGAAATGGAGTGCCATCGGCATCTTGAACTCGTTATCGTCAAAAGCCCATTTTGTGGTATATACCACCACCGGTTCTATTTTTAGGAGATAATAATCTGTTGCGTCGGGGCGGCCCTGTATGTCCAACTCCACAACCCATGATGAATCTACCTTGTCATCCTGGAAATCAGGTTCATAATCTTCAAAAGCTTCGCTGATGGTCTTTACGTGTACATATTTCTTGATGTAGCTGTTCATATGGCACTCCTGTGCATAAGGAACGGTATCTGTCGCTGATATGCTGCCATATTCAGGGTGAGAGGCATTGAAAGAAATGACATCTCCCTGTCTTATTATCCTGCCGTCAAAATAACCGCCCAAATGTTCATCGTATTCAGCTTTTCTAGTTTTGCCGTTAATATCGACAGTCATATCGATTCCGGACTTTATTTCTTCATTTGTTGAGTAGTACTCAAGAAATGAGTGGCTCCTGGTCATATGGAAGACAGGTATCTCCAAATCCCGGGTAATGCAGTTGGCTACCAGCATGCTTTTGCTGTCAGAGCCGTTATATTCAATATCTTCAATGCAGGCCGATGCCAATAAGGCGGTACAGAACAGTATGGCTGATATGCGGTTTGTATGTTTCATAATCCTTTAGAATGATAATGTGTAACTTAAGGACGGAAGAATAGGGAACAGGGTGAGCTGTCTCAGTGTGCGGTCTTCAGCATATTTTCCATCGCGATAATAACTTTCAGTATATACGTAAACCAGGAACGGGTTACGGTTGTTATAGGCATTGTAAACACTCAGATTGAAAGTGCGTTCCAGCCTGCTGCTAAGCTTGCGGTGCCAGTTGAAACTCAGGTCCAGACGGTGAGTGGGGTTGAGCCTGAAATTGTTGCGGTTGTCATAGTAGCCTATCGTACCGGTGTAGTGTTCTTCATCATAGTCAGACAGCTTCTCAGAATCATAATACTGTGTATACACCGTTCCGCAGTTACCGGTCTCATATAGCCATGTGGCCGATATGTCGAATTTGTCGCTGAACTTATAGTTGCACGTTATGTCCACTTTGTGGCGACGGTCATATTTGGCATCGAATGTGCGGCCGCCGTTTACAACCATCCCGGGGCGGTCAAACTTGCGCTGTGAACGGCTCCAGGTGTATGATATCCATCCGTTCAGCTTTCCTATTGAGCGTTGTGCCATAAACTCAACGCCATAGCTCCAGCCTTTACCCATGGCAACCTTGTCCTGCCAGTCGGTATAGCCGGTCAGATAATTGGAACCCTCCTTGTATTCAAGCAGATTGTCCATCTGTTTGTAGTAACCCTCAAGCGTAAAGTCTGCAATGCCCTCACGGCTGTATGATGCTCCTACGGCCCATTGGTGTGAGTGTTCCGGTGTAATCTTGTCTGTTACGGGAACCCAGAGGTCTGTAGGCAGGTTGATCATGTTGTTTGAAAGCAGATGCACATACTGTGTCATATATGCGTATCCGGCCTTGAATGAGAGATTGTCAGTGACGAGGAAACGTGTACTGAGGCGCGGCTCAACAGAGTTATAGAACTTTCCGTTTACGCTGAATGCGGCATAGCCGGCTCCGATATTGGCTTTGATGACATTGGTTATCTCTATGTCATCCTCAGCATACAGCTGGAATTCATGAGCGGTTATATTCTTTGAACCGTATTTCTGTTTTAATTCAGAGGGTTGTATTGAATCATTCTGGTTACTGCTTGACATGGCAAGCTCCGTAACATCCGGATTGAAGCGGTGACGGGTGTAACTTCCTCCAAACCTGATGTCCTGACGGAAAGATGGTGACCAGTGAAAATCTGAGCGGAATGAAGCATCATGTATTCCGGATTTCATTTCTATCCCAACATTGCTCTCGGATTTGTTCTCCTTGTCTTTCTCCTTTATGTCAATGCCCATCTTATGACGGTATCTGGTATAATTGGCACTCAGGTCCATAAAGAGTTTAGGTCCGATGACATGGTTCCAACGTATAGCTGTCACAGTGTTACCCCAACGCCAATCCAGCTTGGTGGTGTTCTTTACCGTTCCGCCGGAGCCTCTGTATTTGAAGAAGATGTCATCATCGCCGCTGTACCAGCTCAGATAGAGCCTGTCCCTGTCATTGAACTTATGGTTTACCTTAAGGTTGAGATCATAGAAGTAGTATCCCATATACATATCCTCTGTGTCGGCGTATTTGAATTGCCGGTTCAGCCAGAGTGCCGTATTCAGGAGTAAGTCGGAGTATGTGCGGCGTGCTGAGAAATTGAAAGAAGTCTTTCCTTTTATGATAGGACCTTCAATATTGAACTTTGATGATATGAGTCCTATGGAACCGTTGCCATGATACTCTTCCATATCACCGTCCTTCATACGTATATCCACTACTGATGATAGGCGGCCATAATAATGTGCGGGGAAACTTCCTTTGTAGAGAGTGACGTTCTTTATGGCATCCGGGTTGAATACTGAGAACATGCCGAACATATGGTTCACGTTATAGACCGGCACACCGTCCAGAAGAAGCAGGTTCTCATCAGGGTTTCCTCCGCGTACATACAGTCCGGCTGTGGCTTCGGCTCCGGCCATCACGCCAGGCAGCAGTTGGAGAGCCTTGAGAACGTCTGTCTCACCAAACATTGCGGGAACAGCCTTGATCTGCTCAATAGGAATGTCAACTGCACTCATCTGTGATCCCTTTACGCCCAGAACCTCGCGGTTGCCGTAGATGGTTACCTCTGTCAATGCCTCTATCACCGGTACACCGATATTGATTACAGTGTCACGGTTTAAGCTGAATGAAAGTGTCACGGGTTTATAACCTACGTAGCCTGTACTCAGTTCCACTAAACCGTCAGGTAGTGTAAGTGAATAGAATCCGTACTCATTCGTTATGGCGCCACGGCCGCTGATGTTATCCAGTATGGTGGCTCCAATTAATGTCTCTTGGCTTGAACGGTCTGAAATATAACCGCTTACTGTGTGTCTTGTCTGGGCGTGAGCACCCAATGCAAAAAGGACTGAAAAGCAGATTGTAATTGTTTTCTTCATCTGTTTATAAACAAAAAAAGCAGCCTTATAATGACAGCTGCTTAGTAATTCAAATAATTTTGAGCGGCAAACGAGACTCGAACTCGCGACCCCGACCTTGGCAAGGTCGTGCTCTACCAACTGAGCTATTGCCGCAGGCAAAAAATCTCTGGATTTTTGCCTGCGACGATTGGCTTTCGCGCCTCGGCAAAATGAAAGTAAACTTTCCTTTTGCTCTCGGCTTGGCGCCAATTGCCTCCGTGCGTCTGTAAACCTTATTATGGTTTTACGCAGGTAAGAGACATTTTTCCAGAAATATCAAAGTGCTTTGGTGAAGAGAATGAGACTCGAACTCACACGACATAACTGTCACTACCCCCTCAAAGTAGCGCGTCTACCAATTCCGCCATCTCTCCAGAGAAGTGCCCAGAACAGGACTCGAACCTGCACACC